>Ga0207655_1000806_pt1 | contig 34049 bp, 25 predicted proteins | sample KBSM44metaG_FD_184398 | JGI IMG/M metagenome (GOLD analysis project Ga0207655, IMG submission 184398) | Miscanthus rhizosphere microbial communities from Kellogg Biological Station, Michigan, USA - KBS M4-4 metaG (SPAdes) (version 2) | ecosystem: Host-associated > Plants > Roots > Rhizosphere >... | reverse complement strand
GATTCGACGGCGTTGAAATCCATGGTGCAAACGGTTATTTGATCGACCAGTTCCTACGCGATGGCACCAATACCCGAACCGATACCTACGGCGGATCTGTAGAGAATCGCGCTCGATTTCTCAAGGAAGTAGTCGAGTCCGTCATCGAGGTCTTCGGGGCCAGCCGCGTAGGCGTTCGCCTGTCGCCAATCTTCAATTATTTCTCCATGAGCGACAGCGATCCCCAAGCAACTTTCAACTACGCGGCGAAGATGCTCAGTCGCTATGGGTTGGCCTACCTTCACGTGGTTGAACTCGGTGCAGGGCCATTTGATTTCAGAGAACTAAAGCGTCGTTTCGGTGGCACCTACATCGCCAATGGTGGCTATGACGCAGAGCGAGCCGGAACGGCGCTCAACTTAGGCGATGCTGATCTGGTGTCGTTTGGCACCGCGTTCCTGGCCAACCCGGATTTGGTAGAGCGATTCAAACACAATAGAGCCCTGAACGAAGCCGACCCGACGACGTTCTACCAAGGTGAGGATCGCGGTTACACGGACTATCCGACCATGGCGCAATCCCGATAGGCACTATGAGCAAATCACTGGATTAGACGTCAGTCAGCGTAATGTCTCACGGCGACCGCGAGCCATTCGCTGGCGCTTACTGGGCTGCTTAGTAAAAGCTCCAACTAATCAGCCCTGGACTCGCCGTCCGCTATCCCAGCGCCGTGACGCGGTGCGACGCCTGGAAGCCAGGCTAGGTGTGAGGCTGCTCAATCGCACCACCCGGAGCGTGGCTCCGACTGAAGCTGGCGCAATGCTGATGGAACGCATCGTGCCCGCATTGGGCGAAGTCGAGTCGGCTCTTGATGTGGTGAACAACTTCCGCGACCGCCCCTCAGGCACCCTCAAGCTGAATGTTCCTGCCAGCGCCGCAAGACTTGTGCTGCCGTCGATCATTACCCCCTTCCTGCAAACCTATCCCGACATCAGCCTGGAAGTGACGATCGAGGAGAACTTCGTCGACATGCTTGCGGCAGGTTGTGACGCAGGTATTCGTTACGATGAACGCCTTGAGCAGGACATGATTGCAGTCCCCATCGGCCCACGACTTCAACGCTTCGCGACGGCCGCATCACCGGCTTGTCTCGATGCCAGAGGTCGACCAGAGCACCCACGAGATCTGTTGAAACACGCATGCCTGCGGGGCAGATTTCCCAGTGGCGCGATGCCGCTCTGGGAGTACGAACGTCATGGCGAAACCGTGAGCGTGGACCCGACTGGGCCGTTGATTGTCAGGGTGGGAGGCGCCGTGGACCTGACTGTTCAGGCTGCGATTGATGGGCTGGGTATCGTCTACCTGTTTGAGGACTGGCTTGAGCCCTATCTGGAAAGTGGGGCACTTGAACAGGTGCTGGAACCATGGTGGCAGAGCTTTACCGGACCGTTTCTCTATTACCCTGGTAGACGCTATCTGCCCTCGCCTCTGAGGGCATTTATAGACTTTATCAATGCCCAGCGAACGTAGTTCATCAATAACCATTCGACGAATGTTAAACGCGGAAATGCCTTGAGTCTGAGGTATCACCGGCTCAATGAACGCCGAAACCGCCATAGGCAATGTCACCGACTTAAATAAAGCAGATGCAGGCCTCTATTGGTGCGCTGATAGTGCGACAGAACACCAACCAGCTCCTTGATATCCGCTGAGATTCCAGCCAGAGCCAGTGGTTTTGTGGGGGGAAAACGACTTTAAATAGAAAGGGGTCGCGAGATAAAATCTCGCGACCCCTTTGAATAATATGGTCGGGACGGAGTGATTCGAACACTCGACCCCTAGCACCCCATCTCCTTTTTCATACTTCTTGAAAGACTCCGAAATTTCACTCTGGATTTTTCTAAGCTAGTATTTACTTGAGCTCCAGCGGTGTTCTGCTCTACGAGAGTCCAGTAACGTCCATCAAGAGCCGACGTTTTTGTGGGGGTAAAAGTAGGGGGAGTCCATTTCATGGCCAAAATCACCATCAAAGAACTCGAGTCGCTGACCGCCAATGATGCCGGCCGGATCCTCCGGGAGGATGGCAATCTCGCGGGTCGAATTTCCCTGCGTAAGGACGGCGTGTCGGTCAGCTTTTTCTATCGGTATCGCTGGGGCGACCAGAACAAAGAGTACGCCTGCGGGTCTTGACCACGCAAATCCCTGACCGACATCCGCAAGGCACGCAACCAGGCTAGGGCGCTCATCGATGAGCAGATCAATCCCAACGAGCAGAAGAAAACCACCAAGGCACAGGCCTACGCCGCAGCTAACGTAGAGGCCGAACAGGTAAAAACGACGAAGGTGCAAACGCTGACCGTCCAGGATCTGGCCAGCGCCTGGCTGTTGGATGGCGTGGCGCGCAAAGATGGCAATGCCGAGTTGCAGCGCCGTTTTAACAAGGACCTATTCCCGGCACTTGGCAGGACCGCGGTGAACAATGTTTCCGAACACGATGTTCGGGCGCTGATCCGCACCGTGGTCAACCGCGGCGCTCACCGTCAAGCCATCAGCTTCTTCGCCGACCTCACCCAGATGTTCAGCTGGGCTAGAAAGCGCCAACCTTGGCGGGCGTTACTGGTTGAGGGTGATCCGACTGAGCTGGTCGACATCTCCCCCCTGATCCCTGCCGACTACGAAGCGGAAAGAAGCCGGATCCTTTCCCCGGCGGAGCTGTTGGAACTGCACAACCGCTTCCAGCAAATGACCGCCGATTACGACGCCCTCCCCGCGGGCCAAAAATACGACGGTATTCGGCCGCTAAAGAAGGAAACGCAGCTCGCGCTCTGGATCAGCCTGGGCACCTTGTGCCGGATTGGCGAGTTGCTGCAGGCCGAATGGAAAAATGTCGATCTGGACCAGCAGACCTGGTTCCTCCCCAGTGAAAACGTCAAGGGCACCCGGGGCAAGAAGCAGGACCACCATGTCTTCCTCTCCCCCTTTGCCCTTCATTTCTTTCAGGAGCTCAAAACCCTGACGGGAGACTCCCAATGGTGCTTTCCGAACAAGCAGGATGACGGGCATGTGGACGTAAAGGTGGTGAGTAAACAGGTCGGCGATCGCCAGGCCCGGTTCAAAAACCGCAAGGCCCTTTCAAGACGGCGTCACGACGACACCCTAGTTCTTGCCGACGGCCAGAACGGCGACTGGACGCCACACGACCTGCGCCGCACGGGCGCGACCATGATGCAGGCTTTGGGGGTCAGCCTGGACGTCATCGACCGCTGCCAAAACCATGTGCTGGCCGGCTCGCGGGTGAGACGCCACTACCTCCATCACGACTATGCCGAAGAGAAGAAGCACGCTTGGGACCTGTTAGGCGATCAACTCAGTGCTGTGCTGTCTTCGACCTACGAGCATCCTCCGGCTGAGTCGATGATGTCTTTTCTAGCCTACGCTGCTCCTGGAGCTCTTCCGCCTTCATAGGTCAGATTCATAGTCGTGTAAACATCGCTGAGCGCTTGCCTGGGGTCGTTTTCGGCCCGTCGCGCCCGGCAAAAATCGGCCCAGAGTGTGTAAAAAAGCCTCCAAAAACCCTTTCTAGTTTGCGAAACGAGAGCACCGTCTTCCGGCTTCGAAATAGAAAACCTAATCTGACGTTTTACACACTCTGGGCCAAAAGCAGGCACTCATTGTCCAGTCACACGCGCAGCCAAATCCTCGACGATCTGGTTCAAGTCGCTATGCGAGGGTTTTCCAGCCCAGTTGCTCACGAGCCTCTTGCAGGTCGCCCTGCATATCGTGATTCCACAGCCAGTCAAAACGCTCCGCAAGGGTTTTGCTCAGCAGTGGCTCGTTATCGTCTACAGCTGGATCACGCAGTTCGTAAAGCTCGCCGGCTTCCCAAGACGTGCGTTGAACACGACATGCACGTGGGCGACGGATAGCGTCATAGACCTCGAGCACCGCTTGCGGCCGGCTCGCCAAAACCTGCGGATCCGCCAGCAGTCTTGCCAATAGCCAGGCATCTTCCAACCCCTGTCCTGCGCCAGCGCCTTGGTGTGGCAACATGGCGTGGGCCGCGTCTCCAATCAGCCCTACCCGGTCGTGCACATAGCCCGGCAGCTCTTCGAGTTCATGTAAAGCCCAAAGGGTCGGCGAAGGAATGCACTCGAGCAGAACCCGTGCGGCATCGCCCCAGTCGGCGAACGCGGCAAGCATTTCTTCCTGGCTCGCATTACGAACCCATGGAGAATCGCTTGGCCAAGTTGGATCAGGTCGACTGCGATCGGAAATGAAGGCCACTACGTTGATCAGTCGCCCTTGCTTAACAGGGAAGGTGAGAATGTGAGCGTCGAGCCCAAGATACATTTGCGGGACGTCGACCAAGTGTTCATCGACACCACGAGCACGGTAAGCGGCTCGCAACTGTTGGCTGTCGATCATCCCGCGGTAGGCGCAGGTGCCACTGAAGCGCGGTGCCGCAAGAGGCTGGCCGAGACCTTGTAGAACATGGTCACGAATCGTGGACTTGATACCGTCAGCAGCGATCAGCAGGTCACAGCGGTGCTCGCTGCCATCGGTGAATAGCACGCGGGCCTGTTCGGCATCCTGCTCCACCCTAACCGCACGTTTGCCGAATTGAGCGATCCCTTCTGGCAACTGGCTGGCCAGTGCGTCGAGAAAATCCGCACGGTGAACCGATGACTGCCCTACCCCTTCAGCCAGACTCGCGCCTAGGTAACCCGCATCCTCACCGCGGCGCCATTCGAACCAAATATCCTGCCAGGGATCAAGAGTTCGGTCGGCGATCTTCCGATAAGGTTCGGCAATGCCTAAGCCGGCGATGGCACGAACGGCGTTGGCACCGAAGGAGACACCAGCACCCACTTCGCCAAAGGCTGACGCCGCTTCGAACAACTTAACGCTGAGATGGGAGTGACGGCACAGATCCAGGGCTAACGCCACGCCGGCAATACCGCCGCCGACAATACCGATGCGCAAGGTAGTTTGAGAAGTATGCATAGCAAGGTACCCATGAGGCTGATTGTTATTGGAGTAGCCAAATCATCGTCATCTGAGCGCTATTGATAAATACCTCGACCCCAATACATAGCATCATCACTGTGAATATTACTCGATTGAGAATTGCAAACGCATCGCAATACTCTGTCTCAAAACAGTCCATCACGGGATGCTCGACCACCGCACGTGAGAAACGACGCCTCCGGCGCAACGCGTCATTTTCTGTGTAGCGATTACTGCGGCACAGCTTCCCTGGACTTTAAATCCTGACGGCGCGTGGCGTTTTGCTTCAGAAAGACCAATATCGCTATGGCCCCGACCAATCCCGGTAGAGCGAAGATAAGGAAGCTCGCCTGTATCGGCAGTGATGAGGCATGCAGTGCGCCGCCCAGCAGAGGGCCAATGATTGCACCGGTACGACCTACACCCATCGCCCAACCGAGGCCTGTAGACCGAATGTGCGGCGGGTAATACTGCACGGTACAAGCGTTGGCGAGGATTTGCGTACCGATGGTGCACGCACCCGCAATGGCGATGAGGAAATAGAGCACCGGCAATGGTGCTTTGAGCGCCAGCAGGCTCAGTGCCAATGTTCCGCCGCAGAAGAAGACAAACAAAACCTTTGCGATGCCTACTCGATCGCCGAGCCAGCCGCCAGCTACTGCTCCAATAATCGCACCCAGGTTCAGCGCAACCAGAAATGCCAGGCTTGAGTTCAAGCCGTACCCTGCGGCGCTCATGAGTTTTGGCAACCAGGAACTCAATGCATAGACCATCAACAGGCAACAGAAAAACCCCAGCCAAAGCATAAAGGTGCTCAATTTGCGCCCCTCTTGGAACAGTTGGGCAATCGACACATTCGTGCCTTTAACGACGATGCGATTCAACTGATCGGTTGCGCTGGGCACATAACTCGGTACGGCCTGCGTCAATAGCGACTGGGCCTTGCCCGTCTGGCCGGTGCGTAGCAGGAAATCCAACGACTCGGGCAACTGGCGTATCAATAATGGCAGTGCTACCAGTGGAATCAAGGCGACATAGAACACCGCTTGCCACCCCCATTGAGGAATCAGCGCCATGCCCAGCCCGGCAGACAACATCCCTCCTAGCGAGTAGCCACTGAACATGAGGGCGACCAAGGTGCTACGAGACTTCTTGGGCGCATACTCGTTCATCAGCGCAACAACGTTCGGCATTACTCCACCGATCCCCAAACCGGCGATAAATCGACATAACGCAAAAGCCTCCGGGCTCTGCACCAAGCCGTTGATCGCAGTAACGCCACTGAAAAGCATGACGCACATCATGATGGTTTTTCGACGGCCAATCCGGTCCGACAATGATCCAAAAAACAGCGCACCCAACATCATGCCTACGAGCGCACAACTACCCAGCGCTCCAGCCTGTAATGAACTCAGTCCCCACTCGGCCATCAGTGAGGGCAACACGACCCCGTAGATGACCAGGTCATAGCCGTCGAAGATAATGATTAGCGCACACCAGAACAGTACGCGCGCATGGAAGGCATTGAAACGAGCCCCGTCTATGAGGGCTGCTACATTGATCGTACGCATGGCATCGCTCTTTTTGTCGTTGTTATAGAGCCGAAGGTTCAGATTCCCCCGGTAGTTGCGCGGTGCCCAATTTAATTGTCCGACCTGCGTTTTTGAGTGACGCAAACCGTTCAAAATTTGGGTAGTGCAGCGATCATGGCCAAGGCATCGAGCGTGATAAATGCAGTGATCCAAATACCTACTATTTCGGACGTGAATAAAGATCAGAGATGAGCAAAAGCCGCGCAGCCATTGCGATGGACGCGACGCGACAGCACTTGATAGGCTGGGGTTCTTGCAGCGGCCATCAGAGCGGTGCAGACCCGACGAAGGGCACCCTTGTCACCCTGGTATGAGCCCAATCTGCTTGAGGCGTTATGGAATTACGTGAGCTGGATCTCAATCTTCTGTTGGTGTTCAACCAACTGCTGATCGACCGCAGGGTTTCGACGGCGGCGGATAATCTTGAGTTGACCCAACCCGCTGTCAGCAACGCGCTAAAGCGGTTGCGGACTGCCTTGAACGACGAACTCTTCGTGCGCACCTATCAAGGGATGGAACCCACGCCCTATGCCCGACAACTGGCTGAGCCTATAGCGCTTGCCATTCAGACGTTACGCGACGCACTGAGTCGACAGGACACGTTTGACCCGCTCCACAGCAATCGCAGATTCACCATGGCGATGACCGATATCGGCGAAATCTACTTCATGCCGCGGCTGATGGATGCCTTGGCTGAACGCGCACCGGGGTGCTCGATCAGTACGCTGCGCAACAACACCGACACCCTGGCCGAAGGTCTTCAGAACGGTACAGTCGACCTTGCAGTCGGATTGCTACCTCACCTTCAAGCGGGTTTTTTTCAACAACGCCTATTCCACCATCGCTACGTCTGCCTGTGCCGCAAGGGCCATCCTGCCACCCGGGAGCCGTTGACGCTGGAGCGTTTTTGCAGCTATGACCACGTTCGTGTTGTCGCGGCGAATACGGGGCACGGCGTCGTTGATACCTTCCTCGCACGAGAAGGCATCGAGCGAAACATACGGTTGGAGGTTCCGCATTTCGTTGCGATAGGCCACATCCTTCAACGCACTGATTTGCTGGCGACCGTACCTGAACGATTTGCTATCAGTTGCGAACAACCCTTCGGGCTCGCCGTTCTAGCGCCGCCACTGGAGTTGCCGAACATCGAGATCAATCTGTTCTGGCATGCACGGTACAACAAAGATCCGGCCAATCGCTGGTTACGACAGCTCATGTTCGAGCTGTTCTCGGATTAGGGCAGATCACTCTGCCCCGGACAGCGCCTGAATCAGCATTCGATAATATTCACCGCCAGACCGCCTCGCGCGGTTTCCTTGTACTTGCTTTTCATGTCGGCTCCCGTTTGACGCATGGTGCGGATCACCTTGTCGAGCGAGACGAAATGTTGCCCATCACCACGCAAAGCAAGGCGCGCGGCGTTGATGGCCTTCACCGACCCCATGGCATTTCGCTCGATGCAGGGCACCTGAACGAGGCCACCGATGGGATCGCAGGTCAGGCCGAGATTGTGCTCCATGCCAATTTCCGCCGCGTTCTCTACTTGCTGCACCGTTCCGCCAAGTACTTCACATAGCGCTCCAGCCGCCATCGAACAAGCCACACCCACTTCACCTTGGCAACCGACTTCTGCGCCAGAGATCGACGCGTTTTCCTTGTAAAGAATTCCGATTGCGGCGGCGGTGAGCAGGAAACGCTGCACCCCTTCTTCATCCGCCCCGGGTACAAACCTGCGGTAATAGTGAAGTACCGCCGGGACGATACCGGCAGCGCCATTGGTGGGTGCCGTCACTACACGACCCCCACTGGCGTTTTCTTCATTAACCGCCAGGGCGTAAAGGTTGACCCAGTCGAGTACTGAAAGGCTGTCCCTTAAGTTGGCCTCAGGACTGCCACTGAGCTGACGGTACAACGCCGCAGCACGACGTTTAACCTTCAGCCCGCCAGGCATGATGCCTTCGTTGCGGCAACCAGCAAGCACGCAATCCTGCATCACTTGCCAGATATGCAGCAGACCTTCACGGGTTTGCTCCGGACTACGCCACGCCTTCTCGTTCTCGGCCATCAACTGGCTGACCGAGAGACCATTACGTGAGCACTGCTCAAGCAGCTCCCGTCCAGTCAAAAAAGGATAACGAAGTGGCGTTCGATCTTCGACAATACGATCAAGCCCTATCGCTTCTTCATCCACCACAAACCCGCCGCCCACCGAGTAGTACTCACGGCTACAAATCTGTAAGCCAGCCCTGTCGAAAGCGCGCAGGACCATACCGTTCGGATGATAGGGCAAAGGCTTGCGGATCATCGCCAGGTGCTCTTTCTCGACAAAGCGAATGGATTTCCCCCCCAAAAGCTTCAGAGTTCCGGTTCCGCGAATCACCGCCAACCTCGCCTCTACTGCCGTGGTATCGACTGTATCCGGGTACTCCCTTTCCAGCCCCAGCAGTATGGCTTTGTCGCTTCCGTGCCCTTTTCCTGTGGCGCCGAGAGAACCGTACAGCTCTGCCCGAACACTCTCCACTTGCTCCAGCAAGCCTTGATCCCTAAGCCCCTCGGCAAAGCGCCCGGCTGCGCGCATCGGCCCGACGGTGTGCGAACTGGAAGGACCGATGCCAACCTTGAACAGATCAAAAACACTCAGCGACATACTCAACTCCGCAGCGAATGCTGGTGGATGATCAGGCTTTATAGACCGGGAAACGCTCGCACAACTCTGAAACCCGCGCAGCGATACGGGTCTCTACTTCGGCGTCACCGAGTTTATCGAGGATGTCGCAGATCCAGCTGGCAAGAACGCTGCATTCGGGCTCCTGGAATCCACGTGTAGTCACCGCAGGTGTTCCAATGCGCAAGCCAGAAGTTACGAACGGCGACTGTGGGTCATTAGGCACGGCATTTTTGTTGACCGTGATGCGCGCGCGGCCCAAAGCGGCATCGGCATCCTTGCCCGTCAGACGTTGGCGGATCAGGCTGACAAGGAACAGATGGTTGTCGGTCCCACCCGAGACCACGTCATAACCGCGCTGGATAAACACACTCGCCATCGCCTTGGCGTTTTTGATCACCTGCTGTTGGTACGTTTTGAATCCAGGCTCCAGCGCTTCCTTGAAGCACACAGCCTTGGCGGCAATCACGTGCATCAACGGGCCGCCCTGTCCGCCTGGAAAGACCGCGGCGTTGAGTTTTCGCTCAAGGTCTTCATTACCTTTGGCGAGAATCAAGCCACCACGGGGACCGCGCAGCGTCTTGTGAGTGGTAGTCGTGACCACATGCGCGTAGGGAAGCGGATTCGGATACAGGCCTGCCGCTACCAATCCGGCCACGTGGGCCATATCGACAAACAGATAGGCGCCGACCTTATCTGCAATGGCGCGAAAACGCGGGAAATCCAGGGTTTTCGAGTAAGCGGAAAAACCGGCAATGATCATCTCTGGTTGATGCTCGACCGCCAGTCGCTCCACCTCGTCGTAATCAATCAACCCCGTCACGGTATCGATTCCGTACTGCACCGATTTGTAGAGCTTGCCGGAGAAACTGACCTTGGCACCATGAGTCAAATGCCCACCGTGGGCCAGGCTCATCCCCAATACGGTGTCACCCGGCTGGAGGAGCGCCAGGTAAACAGCGGCATTAGCCTGACTACCCGAGTGCGGCTGAACGTTGGCGTAATCTGCACCAAACAGTTCCTTGGCTCTGTCGATTGCCAACTGCTCAACCTTGTCGACGTGCTCGCAGCCGCCGTAGTAACGCTTGCCTGGGTAACCTTCAGCATACTTATTGGTCAGCCCACTACCCTGGGCTTCCATCACCCGCTGGCTGGTGTAGTTTTCTGAAGCAATCAACTCGATATGCAGTTCCTGACGTCGCTCTTCGGCGTCAATCGCACTCAGCAGTTCGTCATCGTAGCCCTGGATTTGGTCTTGCTGGCTGAACATTGTTTATCTCTCCTTCAACTTTTATTTTTGTTCGGATCAGGAAATCAAGCGCGCAGAAACCGTCCCGACAGCTAACGTGAGCGCGCCGGATGAACGTCTTGGGAATGTTTGAGTGGGTCAGCTGATATAGGCGGTAAAGGCATTGACGCCCGCTTGCGCCACAATCTCATCCTGATCGGGAGTTCCTGAACTGCACCCTACCCCACCCACGATGAACTCTTGCATGAACAGCGGCAGCCCACCGGCGACAATGGAAAAGCGTCCCTGGTTGCTGGTATTGATGCCGAAGGCCGGTTTGCCTGGCACGCTGATGTCGCCATAGGCGCGCGTCGATTTACGTGCCGCCGCAGCCGTGAAGGATTTGCTGATGGCTATGTCGATACTGGTGATCCGCGCATTGTCCATGCGCTGGAACATGATCAGATGACCGGCGTCATCAGTAATGGCGATGTCCATATCAACCGCCAGTTCCCTGGCTTTCGCAAGGCAAGCCTGCATGATGTGTTGAGCATCAGTCATTGTCAGTCTGGGTACCATTTTCATTGTCTTCGACCTCAGATTTGATGAATTAAAACCGCTCCAACCGTATGTGTTTAAAACTCCAGAATTCTCTTCTTGGGTTTTACTTCTGTACCTCCTCGCTCAATCTCTGCAAAGAACTCAGGCAGTGACGTCGATAGCGCGGACAGGATCTTGCCCAGCGTATTAACCCCAGGACTTGCTTGATTCTTTTCTATGACCGATATGGAGCTATGGGTAACCCGTGCTTTTTCGGCGAGCTTGCGCTGTGTAAGGCCCTGTCGAAGACGTAGTGATTTAAGCGTCTGCGCCATCACAAAATCATCCGTCTCAGCGGCTTGCAGGGTCGGCACGTCGCCGGCGACAAGAACAGGTTTTTCCTCGGCAGGCATGTCCCGCTCAAACTCAAGCCAGGTCGTTTTCCAGGTTTTACCGGTGACGGGATGCACTCCCTCCGGGGCGAGCACGGCAAGCGGCATCATCACGTAAGGTCTGTCGATGAGATCCGACCTTGGCAGCACCCCATGCTCGTAAACACCGACAAAATCCCCATACAACAAAATATCGATATCCACCGGCAGGACGATTCGAGGAGCCAGCACGCGCGCGTACCTGGCCTCAAAACGCTTTAGCACATCACTCAACTGGCCCAGTGATAGATCAGTGCGCCCGGACAGAACAACGTTAAAAAAATCGTCGCCCACGCAGCCGGCAGCCGCAGAGGAATAGACCGGGGAGCACTGAACATCCACTAGCAATGCGGCCAGGAACTCCAACGCCAACCCCAAATGATGATCCCGGTCCTGGTTACTCCCTAGCCCGAGGTAAATCAAAGTCGACATGGCGCTGGACTCCTGAGAAGGCTGTAAAGGCAAAGGTTTACTTTGTCAGCCAGGCATTGAAGCGTTCATTGAGTTCGTCGGCATGGTCACCCCACCACTCGGCATTCATTTGCAATGCTGTCTTGAAGTTTTCCGGGGAGGTCGGCAGATGCGGTTTCATCTCCTCGCTGACCAGGGCTTGCGAAGATTTACGCGTCGGGCCATAGGCGATGTATTTGCTTTGCTCAGCCAGCACCGGGGTGCTCGTGGCGAACTTGAGGAACTCCATGGCCCGCGCTTTGTTCTTGCTGCCGGCCGGCACCGCCCACACATCCATGTCGTACAGCTGACCGTCCCAGATAATCTTGAACGGTTGCTTCTCTTGGGTCTGGGCCGTCCAGATACGTCCATTCCATGCCGAGGTCATTACGACCTGGCCGTCCGCAAGCAATTGCGGCGGCTGGGCACCTGCTTCCCACCAGATCACCTGACTCTTGATCGAGTCGAGTTTGGCGAAAGCCCGCTCGATACCCGCCTCGGTTTCCAGGGTGGAATACACTTCATTACGAGGCACCCCATCGGCCAGCAGTGCCCACTCCAACGTGCCTTGAGGCGCCTTGCGCAAGCCACGCTTGCCAGGGAATTTGTTCAGGTCGAAGAAATCCTTCAGCGTGGCGGGCTGCTCACCTTTGAACGCGTTGACGTTGTAAGCGACCGCCGTCGACCAAATGATGTTGGCCACCGCGCAGTCGGTGACGGCACCGGAGATGAAGTCCACATCAACCGGGGCACCACCCGTCCCCGCTTCCAGGTCCTTGCTCGGGTTGATACGTTCGAATAGCCCCGCATTGCATGCCCGAACGGCATCCGGTAACTCCATGTCGACGACGTCCCAGGTGACGTTTTTGGTATCGACTTGAGCCTTGAGCTGAGCGATGCCGCCGGAGTAATCCTCCAGCGTGGTTTTCACTCCGGTTTTCTCGCTGAATGGCTTGATCGCTGCCTTTGTCTGAGCAGCCGCCAATGAGCCACCGTACGTGACAATCGTCAGATTCTCTTGCGCCATCGCAGACACACACGCGAGGCTTGTTACCGCGCATATCAACATCTTTTTCATAACTGCTTCCCTAGATCTCAGATCAATTAGTGATTCCACGAACGCGTAGCGAACGACGGCGCAGGACTTCGATAGACAGCAACAGCAGGACAGACAAAATGATCAGCAACGTGGCAGCAGCGAGAATCGTGGGACTGATCTGCTCACGCATTCCGGACCACATCTGACGAGGGATGGTGCGCTGCTCGACCCCGCCCAAAAACTGAACGATCACCGCCTCGTCGAACGAAGTGATGAATGCGAACAGCCCTCCTGAAATGATGCCGGGGCGAATGAGTGGAAACGTCACGTTGAAAAACGTGTAAGTCGCCGATGCGCCCATGCTGGCGGCGGCGCGGGTCAGTGAATGATCGAACCCCACGAGCGTTGCGGTGACGGTCAGAATCACGAAAGGCGTACCCAGCACAGCGTGCGACAGGATCAGCGCGAGCAGGCTCTGGCCAATCCCCAACTTGCTGTAAAAGAAGTACATGCCAGCGGCTGAAATAATCACTGGGACGATCATCGGCGAAATCAGAATGCCGGTGAGCAGGCGCTTGTACGGCAGGTCAGCTCGGCTCAGCCCAATGGATGCAAGCGTACCGAGCGCAGTAGCGATGACCGTTGCACCACACGCCACCAGGAAACTGTTCTTGATCGACAGCACCCAAAGGGGGTCGTTGATCAGTTGGTGATACCAGCGTAAGGAAAATGCCTCCGGCTTCAGATGAAGCATGTCCGACGTGAAGCTGAAATACGGCTCGACGTTAAAGGACAACGGGATGATGACCAGAATCGGCACCACCAGAAACAGCAGCACGAGCAGGGCAAATCCGCGCACGGTGAAAAACCAGCAGCGCTCGAAAGGTCCGATGTAATTTGGAAGGCTCATGGCTCACCCCAACTTCATATTGGTAATGCCTACGAATCGGTCGTAGACCCAGTACATCAGCAGCACTACCACCAGAAGCAGGCTGGCAATTGCCGAGGCCAGCCCCCAGTTCAAGGACGTCTGCATGTGATAAGCGATGAAGTTGCTGATCATCTGGCCGGTTCGGCCACCCACAAGCGCAGGCGTGATGTAGTAACCAACCGCGAGAATGAAGACCAGAATCCCTCCGGCACTGACGCCGGGTAGAGACAGCGGAAAGTAAATCTTGAAAAAGGTACGCATGGAGCTGGCGCCCATGGAGTGCGCGGCACGGATGTAGGTCTGGTCGACACCGCGCATGACGCTGTAAAGCGGCAGCACCATGAACGGCAGCAAAATATGCGTCATGGCGATGATCGTGCCGTACAGGTTGTACATCAGATCGAGCGGCTGATTGATGATGCCCAGACTGCGAAGGACATCGTTGAAAACCCCGTTTGACTGGAGAATCACGATCCAGGCGCTGGTCCGCACCAGCAGCGATGTCCAGAACGGCAGTAGCACAAGGATCATCAGCAAGTTGCTGAAGCGGTCCGGCAAGCTGGCCAGGAAATACGCCAGCGGATAGCCCAGCAGAAAGCAGATGAAGGTGATCGCGACGCTGACTGCCAGAGTCTTCAGCAGGTTGTCGACATAGATCTGCCGGCTTTCGGGCTGCTGGACGATGTCGCCGTTATCGTCGTATTGACGATCCAGCGCCGCCAGGTAATGCACCGCGGAAATCGAGGGGGCCATCACCTTGAGCTGCGACCACGTTGCGGTTTCACCCCAGCGTTTGTCGATGCTGATCATCAGCGGCTTGAATTCGGTGATCCCGGCCTGACTCTGTTTTTCCAGGCCTCTTGCCGTTTTGTTCAGCAGCAGCTTCATGCCGCTTTGCACGCGGTTCAAGTCAGTCCCGACCCGGTCCAGGTTCTGCGATTTGAGTAGGGCGAGAATATCGTTGCCGAGGACAGCAAAAGTCTTCTCCTCAGGTAGCGTCTGTCGCTCCCAGTGCTTCAACTCAACTGCACTGTTGGGCATGTAATCGGCGAGCGTGCCGTTTTGCACGCTGCGCATCAGCATGTCGCCAATAGGCATGAGGAAGAAGACGGCGATAAACGCAAGCAGTGGCAACACCAGTAGCACGGACTTGAACTTGTTCCGACGCTCGGCCTTGTCCAGGCTTTCCTTTATTGACTGGCCAACCTTCGGCTGCACAAACAGCCGATCCGCGGGCCCTTCAGACATTACAGGGCGATTCATGGAGTGATCTCCGTGTGAGCGGTGACGAAAGTTAGATAACGGTGTTGAGCGCTCGACAGTCGTCAGCACGCCACCCTACGGTCACCATGGCGCCGGGAGTCGGCGTCGATTGGTTGACGCCGTTGACCACTTTGACGATGAAGTCATCCTGGTCCGCGACGCTCAACCGCAGACGCAGGTGGTCCCCGTGATAGATCAGCTCTTGAATTTTTGCCGGAAGCCGGTTGTCGCATTGACCGTCGGTTGGATCGAGGTAGACGCGCTCCGGGCGTATCGACAAGGTGGTTTTCGTGCCACGGGCGGTACTCGCGGATTTCGCCGCAACGGCCTTCACTCGAAGGTTGCCGACTTGCACTTGGCAGTAATCCCCGTCGCGCTCGATGACCTCCCCCGTGAGCCGGTTGTTTTCACCAATGAAGCTGGCAACGAAGGCGGTCTCGGGTTTCTCGTACAGGTCGGACGGATTGGCCAGTTGCTGAACCACTCCATCGTTGAACACCGCAATGCGATCGGACATGGTCAGTGCTTCAGTCTGATCGTGGGTGACGTAAACAACGGTAATGCCCAGTTGCTTGGAAAGGCGCTTGATCTCGTACTGCATTTGCTCGCGCAGTTGTTTGTCGAGCGCGCCGAGCGGCTCATCCATGAGCACCAGGCGAGGTTCAAAAATCAGCGCCCGAGCCAGGGCCACTCGTTGTTTCTGCCCACCGGACAGTTGTGCCGGCATGCGATTGCCCAGCGGGCCCATGGCGACCATGTCCAGAGACTTTTTAACTTTGCCCTGGATGTCGCTTGAAGACAGGCCGCGAACCTTGAGCGGAAAAGCCAGGTTCTCTGCAATGGTCATGTGCGGGAACAATGCATAGTTTTGAAAGACCATGCCGATACCGCGCTTCTGTGGCGAGATGTCGTTGACCGGCTGGCGGTCGATGGAGATTTCCCCGTGAGTGACGGTTTCAAAACCCGCCAACATCATCAGGCACGTTGTCTTTCCAGAGCCGGAAGGCCCAAGCATGGTGATGAATTCGCCACGCTGAATATCCAGATTGAAGTTTTTGACCACGAGGTTTTCGCCGTCGTAGCTCTTCTGCACATTGCGAAAACTCACAAAGGATTCTGTTTGCATGTGAACACCCTTCTGCAATTCTTTGATCAGCTAAGTGCGAAGCCGTCTTAAACGGCGCTCACACGGTTTCTCTTGTTCGCGTGGACACAGGACAGCCATCAATCAGGCGTACGGACGCCCGTGTCTGAAGGTCGACGCGGCAAACTCAAGAGGAATCTTTCGGCAGAAAAGGCTCAGGGCGAGCCCGGAATCGATAAGGTGTGATGGAGCGGCACAAAGCTGCGCACCCGACGGGGTTGGCGACGACTTGGACCTGGCGATGCATTTTGCATTCATGGTTGTCTCCGGCGATTTTTGCGCCTGGCCCGGAGTCGGACCTCCGGGCACTGCGCGATTCAATCGACTTGTTGTTATGACGTTTCTATACCGTGCCTGACCGCCGCTAATACGGTTGGCTCAGGGGGGTCAGCACTTGATTTTGTTCATTTCAGGGTCGTAGAACGCTCGAAGGCTGGCCTCCACCTCATAGCGCTTGGTGGCCACCTCGATCTCGTACTTGCCTTCTTTCACCCAGTCAGCCGTTGCACCTTCGGCGTTGCAGACATAGCCCATGGCGACGTTGCCGCCGATGAAGTGGCCGTACATGCCAGAGGTGGTGCGCCCGACGATTTCTCCGTTCCGATAGATCGGTTCTTCGTGGTAGTTGGTGGCCTCCGGGTCTAGGAACTTGAACAGGACCATGCGTTTCTTCACGCCTTCGGCTTTCTGCTTGAGCAACGCCTCTTTGCCGATGAAACCGCCGGCCTTGTTGAAGTCCGAGGCGAACGACAGCCCTGCTTCCAGCGGCGTGTCCTCCTCCACCACGTCGTGGCCGAAGTGGCGATAGCCCTTCTCGATACGCAGGGAGTTCAGGGCGTGATAACCACACAACTTCAAGCCGTGAGGCTCACCCGCCGCGACGATTCGGTCGAATACATCCGGGGCGAATTCAGTCGGGATGTACAGCTCCCAGCCCAACTCGCCCACGTAGGTAATCCGTGACGCTCGTACGCGGGCATAGCCGAGTTCGATCTCCCTGGACGTGGCAAACGGGAAGCCTTCGTTGGAGAGGTCGTCGGTAGTCAGCGGTTGCAGCAAATTGCGGGCGTTAGGGCCCATCACGCTGATCACGGCCATCGAAGAGGTGACATCGGTGTAGACAACATTCGCCTCGTCCGGCGTGTTGCGGCGCAACCAGTTCAGCTCGCGAGTCTGCGTCCATGGACCGGTGACGATGAGGAACGACTCCTTCTCAAGTCGTGTCACGGTCAGGTCGGCCTCGATCCCTCCGCGCTCATTGAGCCACTGGGTGTAGACGATCTTGCCCGGCTCGACATCGATGTTGTTGCTGCAAATCCGGTTGAGCACCGACATGGCGTCGCGGCCCTGGACCAGTATCTTGGCGAAGGAACTTTGATCAAACAGGCCGACGGTTTTGCGCACCGCGTTGTGTTCGGCTGCCGACCACTCGAACCAGTTTTGCTTACCCCAGCTGTATCCGTATTCCGGCTTCTGACCCGGCGGTGCAAAGAAGTTCGCACGCTCCCAGCCGACCACTTCGCCATAGCAGGCATTGGCGGCCACCAAACGGTCATGGAGGATACTTTTGCGTGCGTTGCGGGCGGACTCGAACTGACGGAATGGCCAGTGCATGGCATACAGCAGGCCCAGGCCTTCCGTGGTGCGGTCGTACAGGTATTGTGAGTTACCCTGGAATGGCAAATTACGCTTGATGTCGACGTCCCACAGATCCATCGGAGCGTGACCTTTGGCGATCCACTCGGCCAGCACTTTGCCGGCGCCGCCCGCTGACTGGATGCCTACCGAGTTGAAGCCTGCGGCAACAAAATAGTTACGCAACTCAGGTGCTTCACCCAAGTGGTAGCGGTCATCGGGGGTAAAACTTTCAGGACCGTTGAAGAACACTTGTAGCCCGGTCTTCTCCAGCGCTGGGATTCGGCGAATGGCCGCTTCCAGGTAGGGTTCCAAGTGATCGAAATCAGGTGGCAATTCATCAAAACTGAAGCTGTCAGGAATGCCTTCATGCCCCCAGGGTTTGGCGTTGGGTTCAAAGGTGCCGATCAACAGTTTTCCGGCGTCGGTCTTGAAGTAGTTGTAGTAGTCCAGGTCACGCAGCGTCGGGAGCATGATGCCGTTGATTTCCGGCATCGGCTCCGTGACCACGTAGTAGTGTTCTGCGGCGTGGAGGGGAATGTTGACCCCGGCTTTCTTGCCGAAATTACGCGCCCACATACCGGCGCAGTTCACCACGAACTCAGCGTCGATATCACCCTGAGCCGTGACTACGCCCGCGGCCTTGCCATCCTTGATCTTGATATCCAGGACTTGGGTGTTTTCAATGATTTTAGCGCCGCCCATTCGAGCGCCCTTGGCGAGTGCCTGGGTGACGTCAACCGGGTTGACCACGCCGTCCAACGGCAAATACACGCCGCCGACGATGTCTTCGATGTTCAGCAGCGGCCACAGGTCAAGCGCTTGCTCAGGGTTGACCACTTCACAGGGAAAGCCACACAGCTTGGCCATCGACGCGCCGCGCTTGAGTTCGGTGAAACGTTCCTGGTGAGTCGCGACGCTCAAGGAACCGTTACGCACGAAGCCAGTGGCCTGACCGGTTTCTGCTTCAAGGCCCTCGTAGAGGCCAGCGCTGTACTTCGCCAGCATGCTCATGTTGTAAGTCGCCCGCAGGGTCGGCACCAGGCCGGCGGCATGCCAGGTCGTGCCGCAAGTCAGCGTCTTGCGCTCCAGTAGCACGACATCTTTGATGCCCAGTTTGGTCAGGTGGTATGCAACGCTGCACCCGATAACCCCACCACCGACGATGACGACACGAGCCGAACTCGGAACGGTATTGCTCATTTTAAAACTCCAGGGCCAGCACCCCAGGCAGGGCAACTGGCTCGACGATTGGGGGTGCTTAGAACACGATGGTTTTATTGCCGTACACGAGCACGCGATCTTCGAGATGGTTTCGAAGCCCACGGGCCAATACGGTTTTTTCGACGTCTTTGCCTAACCGCACAAGATCATCGACAGACTGTTCATGGCTGACGCGTGCGACGTCCTGCTCAATGATCGGCCCCTCGTCGAGGTCTTCGGTCACGTAGTGACAGGTCGCGCCGATCAGCTTTACCCCACGACGGGATGCCTGGTGATACGGCTTTGCTCCGATGAACGAGGGTAGGAAGCTGTGATGAATGTTGATCACTTTATGGCGGTATTTTTCACACAGGTTCTGCGGAAGAATCTGCATGTAACGAGCGAGAACGATGCAGTCCGCGCGGTACTCATCGATCAGTTGTTCGGTTTTGGCAAACCCTGCGGCCTTGTTGTCTTTGTCGACCGGTACGTATTCGAATGGAATGCCGTACCACTCAACCAGACTGCGCAAATCCTCATGGTTGGAAATCACACAGGCGATATCACAGACCAGATCACCGGTCTTCCAGCGATCGAGCAGATCGGTCATGCAGTGCGAGCCTTTGCTGCACATCAGCACCACACGCTTGCGCTGGTCGCTATCGACCAGCCGCCAGTTCATCGACATTTCTTGTGCGAGCGGTTCGACTTTGCGTTTCAACACTTCGATGTCAAACGGCAGGGTCTCCGCGCGAACAACCATGCGACTGAAGAAGCGATTGCTCTCTTCGTCAGAGAACTGCGAGGCCTCTTCAACCCAACCGCCATGACTGGCGAACAGGCCCGCCGTGCGGGTGATGATTCCCACCCGGTCTGGACAATCGAAAGCGAATGTATAGGTACGCTTGGCGCTCATTTCAGACTCCTTAAGACAGGGCAGCTTCAAGAGCCGGAACGGCTTCGAACAAGTCGGCAACCAGGCCGTAGTCAGCGACGCGGAAAATCGGCGCCTCCTCGTCCTTGTTGATCGCGACGATGATTTTGGAATCTTTCATGCCGGCCAAATGTTGAATGGCACCCGAAATGCCAACAGCGATGTACAAGTCAGGCGCCACGATCTTGCCTGTCTGGCCAACCTGCATATCGTTGGAGACGAAACCTGCATCGACGGCTGCGCGAGAGGCACCCACGGCGGCCCCCAACTTGTCGGCGACTTTTTCCAGCAGGGCGAAATTTTCGCCACTGCCCATGCCACGACCGCCGGAAATAACGATCTTGGCCGAGGTCAGTTCGATCCGGTCAGAGACGCTGAAATCGGCACTCAGGAATTTGGAAAGACCGGTGTCGTGAGAGACGGAAATGGACTTGATAGGCGCCAATGCCCCTGTCGGTTCGGCAGCTGCAAACGCCGTGGTGCGAACGGTCAGTACCTTGACTGAGTCAGCGCTTTCAACGGTCGCCAGGGCATTACCGGCGTAGTACGGCCGAACGAATGTGTTCGAGGAAACGATTTCCACAACGTCACTGACCTGGGCGACATCCAGCAATGCAGCCACACGAGGAAGCAGATTTTTGCCAAACGCCGTAGAGGCGGCAAAGACATGACCATAGGTCGAGGCCTTCACCAGCTCGGTCACCAGGGCGGCCACATTCTCCACACCTTGATCTGCATACTCGGGCGCATCTGAAATCAGTACGCAACTCACACCCGCGAATGATGCCAACTCCTCAGCGACACTGCCCGCCTGCTGACCCGCCACCAAAACGTCGACGTCTGCCCCAAGGCTCGCCGCCGCTGAAAGCGCGTTCAAGGTGCCCGATTTAAGAGCCCCTTCGTGGTGCTCAGCAATTAATAAAACAGCCATCAGATCACCCCCGCTTCGTTCTTCAGCTTTTCGACCAGTTCTTGAACGCTACCCACACGAATGCCTGCCTTGCGCTCAGGCGGCGCCGAGACCTTGATGACTTTCAAACGAGGAGCGATATCGACACCGAGGTCGCCGGCATCAATGACCTCCAGTGGTTTTTTCTTCGCTTTCATGATGTTCGGAAGAGAGGCGTAGCGTGGCTCGTTCAGGCGCAGGTCAGCGGTGATCACTGCTGGCAACCGCAAGCTTCTGGTTTCCAGTCCGCCGTCGACCTCGCGAATGACATTGACCCACTCACCGACGACGTTGATTTGCGAAGCGAAGGTGCCTTGAGCGCTGCCCATCAAGGCAGAAAGCATTTGGCCGGTCTGGTTGTTATCACCATCGATGGATTGCTTACCCAGGAGAACAATGCCGGGCTCTTCACGCTGGGTGACCGTGTAGAGAAGTTTGGCAATCGCAAGGGGTTCCAGATCGCTACCCGTCTTGATCAGCACGGCTCTGTCTGCGCCCATTGCCAGTGCGGTTCGCAACTGTTCCTGACAAGCGTCAGGGCCCACCGATACGGCGATCACTTCGCTGGCCTGCCCGCTTTCCTTCAATTGAAGTGCGGCCTCCACAGCGATCTCGCAAAAGGGGTTAATCGACATTTTTACGTTGCTTAACTCAACGTCAGATTCATCCGCTTTGACACGGACTTTGACGTTGGCGTCTACGACACGCTTCACCGCCACCAGCACCTTCATAGCAACCTCCGAATAAGTCCAAACCTCTGGAATCCGATGCTATAAGCCCCCATAGCCTCTTACAAACGATCTATATAGGGCATATAGATAAGCAGAACTTATTCGTTGAGCCGTCTTGCAGGTCAGCTTTTTTGTTTTGCGCTGAAACGAAAAAAACCCGACGCAAGCGTCGGGCAAAGTGCACCAAGCAGAGAGCAATTCCTTTGATCAGCTCGGCTAATAGCCGCTATCCCTCACCGAATCTGGTACTTCGATGGCAAGCCGACCCACACGGCTTAACGGCTAAATACAGACGATCATTTTGCAAGCCAGGCGTTGAAGCGTTCGTTCAGCTCGTCAGCATGATCACCCCACCACTCCGAATTCACCTGCAATGCCGTCGCAAAGTTGGCCGGGTCGGTTGGCATACTCGACTTCATATCGGCGTGAACCAGCGGCTGGGACGACTTGCGTGTTGGGCCATAAGCGATGTACTGACTCTGGTCAGCCATAATCTGAGTCGAGGTTGCGAAACGCAGGAAATCCATAGCCTTGGCTTTATTGGGTGCCCCCACCGGCACGGCCCACACATCGATGTCATACATCTGGCCGTCCCAGATGATTTTGAAGGGTTGTTTTTCTTTCGCCTGTGCGGCCCAGATCCGACCATTCCAGGCGGAAGTCATCGTGACCTGACCATCTGCCAGCAACTGCGGAGGTTGAGCGCCAGCTTCCCACCAGATGACCTGGCTCTTGATCGAGTCGAGCTTTTTGAAAGCACGCTGAAGCCCCTCATCGGTCTCCAGTGTTTCGTACACCTGATTACGAGGAACACCATCCGCTAACAGAGCCCACTCAAGGTTGGCCTGGGGCGCTTTGCGCAAGCCACGTTTGCCGGGGTATTTTTTGAGGTCGAAGAAATCAGCCAGTGTTGTGGGGGCCTGTCCTTTGAAGGCATTGGTGTTGTAGGCAACCGCCGTGCTCCAGATGTAGGCACCGACCCCGCAATCGCCCAGCGAACCTGGCAGGAAATCCGTCGCCGTGGAGCCATCAGGTGCGGGGGCAAGATCCTTCGCCGGATTGATACGCTCCAGCAGGCCGGCATTACAGGCCCGCACGGCATCCGGCATTTCCATATCGATCACATCCCAAGCTACTTTTTTCGAGTCAACCTGAGCTTTGAGTTGGGCAATACCTCCCGAGTAATCTTCGGTGCGGATCTTGACGCCTGTTTTATCGGCATAGGGTTTCATCGAGGACTGTTGCTGCGCCGCAGCGACACTCCCGCCATAGGTGACAACCGTGAGGTTTTCTTGCGCCATCACGGCGAAGGAGGTCAAGCCAGAGACGAGAACCAACGCTAATTTTTTCATGATGCTCCCGATAGATTTCTAGTAAGGAAGGCAGTGTGTTCATTGAGTTCGTTATTGTTCTGTTCCACGCATCGCACTAGTCACGCTTCGGTCGCTCAATCGCGTAGCGACTCTTCCTCCTCTACATGCTGGTGTAGTTGGGTCCCCCGCCTCCCTCGGGTGCACGCCAAACAATGTTCTGACTCGGGTCCTTGATGTCACAGGTTTTGCAGTGCAGACAGTTCTGCGCATTGATCTGAAATCGGCTCGCTGACGCATCCTCCACAACCTCGTACACACCGGCGGGACAATACCGTTGCGCCGGCTCGGCATAGGTGGGCAGGTTGAACGCGATGGGTATCGAGGAGTCCCTGAGCGTCAGGTGGCAGGGCTGATCTTCTTCATGGTTCGTGTTCGACAAGTAGACCGAGGAGGTCTTATCGAAACTCAGGACGTTGTCGGGTTTCGGGTAGTGAATGACCGAAGCACTATCGGCAGGATCCATGGTCGAGTAGTCGGGGCGTTTGTCGTGGAAAGTCCAAGGCAATTTCCCTTTCAACAGGTTCAGATCAACCCAGGCGTATGCGGCCCCGATCAGATTGCCAAATCGGTGCATGGCGGGACCGAAATTACGCTGCTGGTAAAGTTCGTCGTAAATGGACGATGCCCTGAACTTACCCGCATACGCTGCCAGATCCTGACCGGCCGACTCATTGACGGCAAACGCCTCAAAGATGGTTTCAGCCGCCAGCATTCCGGACTTCATGGCCGTGTGGGAGCCTTTAATCTTGGCAAAATTCAAGGTGCCGGCATCACACCCAATCAGCAGGCCCCCTGGGAAGTGCATCTTCGGCAAAGACTGAAGCCCGCCTTTCGCAATGGCTCGCGCGCCGTAGCTGATGCGCGAGCCACCGCGCAGATACTGCTCATAAAGCGGGTGATGTTTGAGTTGTTGAAGCTCATCAAACGGCGACAGGTAAGGATTGCGATAGTTGAGATCCACGACCTGCCCGATCACCACAGTACCGTCCTCCAGGTGATACATGAAGGCGCCGCCCTGCGTGCCACTTTGGGTCAGTGGCCATCCAGTGCTATGAATCACAAGCCCGGGAACATGCTGCTCAGCGGGGATTTCCCAGACTTCCTTGATGCCCAACCCGTAGTGTTGAGGATCAGAGTCTGCGTCGAGCTGATACTTGCTGATCAGCTGTTTACCCAAGTGCCCGCGACAGCCTTCAGCGAAGATGGTTTGCTTGCCGATCAGCTCGATACCGGGCGTAAAGCCGCCTTTCTGCTCCCCGGTTCGGCCGACGCCCATGTCGGCAGTCAAGACACCTCGGACCCTGCCCTCCTCGTCGTACAGAACGTCGGACGCAGGAAAGCCTGGAAACACATCGACACCAAGAGCCTCAGCTTGCTGACCCAGCCAACGACATACATTGCCTAGGCTGACGATGAAGTTGCCTTCGTTGTGCATCGTGCTGGGCGCGAAGGCCCCGGGAACCCGGATTGAAAGGCGCGAAGACGACAGGTAGAAAATCTCGTCCGACTGCACCGGGGTGTTCAGTGGCGCCCCCATGTTTCGCCAGTCGGGAAACAATTCATTGAGTGCGGTAGGTTCGAACACAGCACCGGACATGATGTGCGCACCGACCTCTGCGCCTTTTTCGACCAGACATACTGACAACTCCCTCCCTTCTACCATTGCCAATTGACGCAGGCGAATGGCAGCAGACAGGCCGGCAGGCCCTCCTCCTACTACGACGACATCGAATTCCATAGCCTCGCGTTGCATCAAAACCTCCACAGGCATCGAACATAGCCTCTGGAGCGAATCGTACGAGTGGTTTTATGCCTACAACAAACGATGTATCAGGTGCTTATTAATAAGCTGTACTGATTCGTCAGTGACCACTTTGAAGGCGCGACAATTCGTTAGCCGCTCATCGCGAGGGATTCGAGAAAGGTCTCCAATACCAAATGGGGACGGCGACCTTTTCGGGTGACAGAAGCCAGCGTCAGGTCGTAAAAACAGGAGTAGGGCTTCAACGCTCTGAGCCTTCCTTCTGCAACCCAGCTCCGCGCGTAGTGATCAGGCAGGTACCCAATGTATTGGCCAGTAAGAATCAGGAATGCCATTCCCTCTCTGTCCGATGCGCTGGCCGTGCAGTTCAGCGCTTGATAATGCTCCTGGATGGTTGCTGGTAAGCGGAATGTCGGGGCTATGGCGTCCTGCTCCTGAATACGCTGCTCACTTAAATCCAGATCCTTGACGAAAAACAGAGGATGGCCAACACCGCAATAGAGCTGAGAACGCTCACTATACAACGGCTGGTATTCAAGGCCTGAAAGCGCACCGACCTGAGGGATTACGCCTACGTGCAGACGGCCGTCCAGCACGCCTTGCTCCACTTCACCAGGTGTACTCATTCGAATCTGGATCTGAACATCAGGCCCTTTCTTCTTTAGGGAAGCCAATGCATCCGTGACGCGCATGTGAGGCATCGTTACCAGGTTATCCGTCAAGCCAATGATCAACTCGCCCCGGAGATGACTGTGCATCCCGTTGACCTCGCTTCGAAATCCCTCCATCGCCGACAACAAGCGTAAACACGCCTCATACACCTGCTGCCCATCCTCCGTCAGGGAGAACCCGGCACGTCCCCTCTGACATAACCGTAAGCCTAATCGCTGCTCAAGCTCTGTCATTTGCTGACTGATTGCGGACCTGCCAATACCGAGAACGCTCTCTGCAACGGAGAATCCCCCGCACTCCACGACACTGCGAAATATCTTGAGCATCCGAATATCAAAATCAGTGACTTGAGCAACTGGATTGGGACGGCGCGCTTTCATAGTTTAGGTAACCTGAAACTAAGGGTATCGAAAGGTGTGTTTTATCGAATCTAAGCGCGTGTCAGTTTCTAGGCAAGCCTTGAATTCCATTTCAGGACGCTCAACAAGGCCAACTATCCGATTGACCACGATGAGTATCTCTCCACGAGGACCACTGCTCATGAACACACAACAGGCTCACGAACTTCCCTTGGCCAGCCAGCTGAAACTGGATTCACACTGGATGCCGTTCTCCTCGAATCGCAACTTTCAGCGTGACCCACGGTTCATCGTTTCTGCGCAAGGCAGCTGGCTGACAGATTCCGACGGCAGAAAGGTCTACGACAGTCTGTCAGGCCTGTGGACCTGCGGTGCAGGCCATTCGCGCAAGGAGATCCAGGAGGCCGTAACCCTTCAGTTGGGCACGCTTGATTACTCGCCTGCCTTTCAATATGGCCACCCGTTATCGTTCATGTTGTCAGAGCGCGTCGCTGACCTCATGCCCGGCGACCTGAACCATGTGTTCTATACCAACTCGGGCTCCGAGTGCGCGGACACTGCGGTCAAAATGGCCCGGGCGTACTGGCGCCTCAAGGGTCAGTCGACCAAGACCAAAATGATCGGCCGAGCACGTGGCTATCACGGCGTGAACATCGCGGGCACGAGCCTGGGTGGCATCGGTGGCAACCGCAAGATGTTCGGTCAGCTGATGGATGTCGACCACCTGCCCCACACGTTGCAGCCGGGATTGGCCTTCACCAAAGGAATGGCGGAAACCGGTGGTGTGGAACTGGCAAACGAGCTGCTCAAACTCATTGAACTGCATGACGCGACGAACATCGCAGCCGTTATTGTCGAGCCGATGTCGGGCTCCGCAGGTGCCATCGTGCCTCCCAAAGGCTACTTACAGCGCCTTCGTGAGATCTGCACTCAACACAACATCCTTTTGATCTTTGACGAAGTGATCACCGGGTTCGGGCGGATGGGCACCTGGAGCGGCGCTGAGTACTTCGGCGTGAAGCCGGACATCATGAACGTGGCCAAGCAGATCACCAATGGCGCGATTCCAATGGGCGCCGTGATCGCTTCCAGTGAGATCTACCAAACCTTCATGAATCAGACGAGTCCGGAATACGCGGTCGAATTCGGCCATGGCTACACCTACTCGGCGCACCCGGTTGCCTGCGCTGCGGCCCTCGCAACATTGGATCTGCTGGAGAAGGAAAACCTCATCCGGCAATCAGCTGAACTTGCACCGCATTTCGAACGCACATTGCACGGCGTCAAGGGCGCAAAACACATCGTGGACATCAGGAACTGCGGCCTCGCAGGCGCTATTCAAATTGCACCCCGTGAAGGTGATGCAATTGTTCGTCCGTTCGAGGCGGGCATGGCGCTTTGGAAAGCGGGTTTCTACGTGCGCTTCGGTGGCGACACTCTTCAGTTCGGGCCGACCTTCAACGCTAAACCTGAAGATCTTGACCGGATGTTTGACGCCGTCGGCGAAGCCTTGAACCACATCGATTAACGCAACAACGTGCAGGCAATCACCCATGCTGGCGGGTCGACGCCGCCAGCATCACTTCTATTTTCAATCTTGCAGGTCTTCATCCATGAGCATCATTCAACACCTGATCAACGGCGAGCATATCGCCACCGCCGGCCGCACCGCGGACGTGTTCAACCCTTCCACGGGTGAGGTCATCCATCAGGTCTCACTCGCGGACCGCGCCACCGTTCAACACGCCATTGACGTCGCGACAGCCGCCTTTCCTGCATGGCGCAAGACGCCGGCCGCCAAGCGCGCTCAGGTCATGTTTCGCTTCAAGCAATTGTTGGAACAGAACGAAGCCAAAATTGCCCGAATGATCAGCGAAGAGCACGGCAAAACCATTGAAGACGCCACTGGGGAACTCAAACGCGGGATCGAGAACGTCGAGTTTGCGTGCGCGGCCCCAGAAATCCTGAAAGGTGAGTTCAGCCGCAACGCTGGCCCGAACATCGATGCCTGGAGCGACTTCCAACCCGTCGGCGTTGTGGCGGGTATTACGCCGTTCAACTTTCCGGCGATGGTTCCACTCTGGATGTACCCGTTGGCCATCGTGTGCGGCAACTGCTTCATCCTCAAGCCTTCGGAGCGCGACCCAAGCTCTACCCTTTACATTGCAGAGTTGCTGATAGAAGCGGGGTTGCCTAAAGGGGTAATGAGCGTAGTTCACGGCGATAAAGAAGCGGTCGATGCGTTGATCGAGGCGCCGGAAGTGAAAGCATTGAGCTTCGTAGGATCGACGCCTATCGCTGAATACATCTACGCTGAAGGTACCAAACGCGGCAAGCGTGTCCAAGCCTTGGGCGGCGCAAAAAACCATGCCGTGCTGATGCCGGACGCGGACCTGAACAACGCGGTGAGCGCCCTGATGGGGGCAGCGTACGGTTCTTGCGGCGAGCGCTGTATGGCGATTTCCGTCGCCGTTTGTGTGGGCGACCAAATCGCCGATGCGCTGATCGATAGGCTGGTACCGCAGATCCAGGCGCTGAAAATTGGCGCCGGCACATCCTGTGGCCTCGACATGGGGCCACTGATCACTGGCGCCCACCGGGACAAAGTGAAGGGTTACGTGGACGAAGGTGTTGAATCCGGGGCCGAGTTGATCGTCGATGGCCGTGGGCTTCAGGTGACCAACAACGAAAACGGCTTCTTCCTGGGTGGATGCCTGTTCGACGGCGTGACGCCTGAAATGCGCATCTACAAGGAAGAGATTTTCGGCCCGGTTCTCTGCATCGTGCGCGTAGCGAGCCTTGAACAAGCCATGCAACTCATCAACGATCACGAGTACGGCAACGGTACTTGCATCTTCACTCGCGACGGTGAAGCTGCGCGCTTGTTCTGTGACGAGATCGAAGTCGGCATGGTGGGTGTGAACGTTCCGCTACCGGTTCCGGTGGCGTACCACAGCTTCGGCGGCTGGAAGCGCTCGCTGTTCGGCGATCTTCATGCGTATGGTCCGGATGGTGTTCGTTTCTACACCCGTCGCAAGGCGATCACACAGCGCTGGCCGCAACGTGCCAGCCATGAGGCTGCGCAGTTCGCGTTTCCAAGTAACAGTTAAGGGAAAGGAGCCCGCCTATGGCGGGCTCCTGACTCCTCACCCAGTCCGCAGAGATTAACGAAGCTCCGACTCCAGCCAAGTGCAAAAGGCTTGTGCAGCCCCTGATAGCGGCTTGTTGTGCGGCTTCAGCAAGTAGAACCCGGCAAGACACTCAATGCTCTGATCGAGCGGCGACACGAGCTGTCCACGCAGCCTGGATTTCTCCACGAGTTCCTCGTTAAGCAGACACACGCCTGCGTTTTCAATCGCCATGCTCGCCGCGATTGCGTAACTGTCGACGTAGAAACGCTGATAGTTTTCCGCCTCACCTTGCGGGTAAGTAGCCAACCAGTCGCTCCAGCCATTAGGTGTGCCCAACACATCGATCAAGGGCAGGCTGAGCAATCCCCCGGCACTTCGAAGTTTGGCAGCAACGTCCAATGAGCAGTACGGTTTCAGCTCAGTCGAGAGCAGCTGTTGGATGTCGTACTGCTGCCAGTTACCCGCACCGTAGCGAATTTCCAGCTCTGCGCTGGAAGGTGGAGCATCCGCCTCCCAGTTAACGCCGTACATCCGCAGAGAAATTTGCGGATACAGTTCAGCAAACCGTTCCATACGGGGGGCGAGCCACAACTGCGCAAAGGAGTTGTTGACGCTCAATTCAAGTACGCCTTGGGCGACCGAGCTGAAGATGTTGTTCATCCCTTGGTGCATATGCCAAAGGCCTTCCCGGACCACTGCCAAATACGCCCGCCCCGATACGGTCAGCTGGATGGAACGTGTTTGCCTTAGGAATAGCGCCTTGCCAAGTTTGTGTTCGAGCAATTTTATCTGCTGGCTGACCGCCGACTGGCTCATGTTCAGCTCAATCGCCGCAGCCGAAAAGCTCAAATGTCGCCCCACTGATTCAAACGTCCGAAGCCAGTTGAGCTGAAGATTGGTCAACGACATCGCGGCACCCAGGCATAAGCCCTACTTATAAATGACACTGGTATACATCGTTTGTAGTGCCATCTCAAGCGCCTTAGCATCGAATCCAGACGCCCGGAGCCCCGGCGAATCACGTCTCCAATAGACCCGTCAAAGGATCCCCCGAGATGAAATCGGAAGCCAAAGTTTTAGTGATTGGTGGTGGTATTACTGGTGTGAGCACGCTTTACCATCTGGCCAAATCCGGATGGACGGATGTCATGCTGGTGGAGAAGCTTGAACTGACATCTGGATCAACCTGGCACGCTGCGGGCAACCTTCCTTCGTTCAGCACCAGCCTGAACATCATGAAGCTTCAGAAAAACAGCATCGAGCTGTATCAACAACTCGCGGAGCAGACGGGTCAATCGGTCGGTCATCACCAAACAGGGTCGATCCGGCTCGCGCATACCAAGGAACGTCTGGATGAGTTCAAACGGGTCGCAGGCCTCGCTACGCTTGCCGGTTTGACTGGCGTCGAAGTTGTCGGCAATGAGCGCCTGAAAGAACTGCATCCCTTCCTGGACACCACCGGATTGCTGGGTGGGCTTTGGGACCCGTATGACGGTCATATCGATCCTACCAGTGTGACCAATGCCATGGCTCAATTGGCCCGTGGTTACGGCGCTACCATTGTTAGGCACAATCCGGTTACCGCGATTACTCAACTCGCCGACAAAAAATGGGAAGTGACTACCGAACAAGGTGTCATTCACGCAGACATTATCGTGAACGCCGCAGGTTTCAGAGCCAATGAAGTGGCCGCGATGATCGGCCATCAATTCCCCATTTGTTCCCTGGAACATCAGTATCTGGTCACCGACAATATTCCAGCCTTGGTGGACAGACCCCACCACCTTCCCCTGCTTCGCGATCCCGATATTTCCTACTACCTTCGCCAGGAGGGCAAGGGGCTGATCCTCGGTCCGTACGAGCGAGAGCCAGTGGCCTGGGCAGTCGATGGCGTTCCAGCAACGTTCGGTCAGGAACTGCTGCAACCGGAACTGAATCGTCTTGAAGAGATCATCGGTGCAGCAATGGAACAGGTGGGGATAATCGGTGACGGCGGGATCAAGACCGTGGTCAATGGCCCTATCGTGTACACCCCGGATGGCCTTCCCCTACTCGGCCCCGTGCATGGCTATGACAACTACTTCGCTTGCGCGGGTTTCAGTTTCGGAATCACCCAAGGTGGCGGTGCAGGCCGTTATCTTGCTCAGTGGATCATCGACGGTCACCCCGAGGTTGAACTTTGGGAGCTGGATTCCCGTCGCTTTGGTAGCTACGCCAATCTTTCCTACACAGTCACTAAGTCGCTTGAGCTGTACGCCAACGAATACCAACTAAGCTGCCCGAACGAATACGCGATGCGCCCGGCGTGTCGCGAAGTGAAGACCACGCCGATTTACGAAATACTGAAACACAAGAATGCCGTGTTCGGCGCTTATTACGGCTGGGAACGTGCTAGCTGGTTTGCACAATCTGCCAATGCCCCTGTCGAGAACTTCAGCTACAGCCGGGGCAATTGGGATGCAGCAGTCCGGTCGGAATGTGAAGCGGTGCAAAATCGTGTGGGTATCCTCGATCTGAGTGCCTTCACAAAATTCGAGATCTCTGGAAAGGATGCTCGTTCATTTCTGGATCGGATCAGCCCCAACCAGGTTCCTGCCGAATGCGGGGATGTGGCTCTCGCCCATGTGCTCACCCCATCAGGAAGCGTGGCGTGGGAATTCTCCATGACGCTCCTGGAAAGCGGCGCGTTTTACCTGATGTGCCCGGCGGCTTGTGAGCTGCTGATTGAAGATTGGCTGCGGCAACGGGCAGCGAAATACGCGAATATCTCCATCGCGAATATCTCCAGGGACTGGGGCACGCTCATCCTGGCTGGCCCTAGAGCACGAGAAGTGCTGTCCAAGCTCACTGACACCGATCTGAGTAATGAAGCATTCCCCTGGTTTACCGGCCAGGAGATCCAGGTCGTTGGCGCTCCCGTACGCGCGTTGCGGATGAACTTTGTCGGCGAATTGGGATGGGAACTCCACCATCCACTCCAACACCAGCAGGCACTTTACGAAGCACTCGTTTGGGCGGGAGAAGCGCATGGAATCGTCGACTTCGGGCTGCGGGCCATGGATTCGATGCGCATCGAAAAGGGCTATCAAATCTGGGGCCGCGAACTGACAACAGAGTACTCGGCGCTGGCTGCCAACATGGGCTACTTCATCAAGACCGATAAGGGCGATTTTGAAGGGCGTGCGGCAGTGCTGGCAGAAAAAGAGAAGCCGAGCACCCATCGTCTCGTACTGATGGAAGTGCAAGCGGGCCTTGCTGATGCATTGGGTAGCGAGCCAATTTTCCATCAAGGGAAACTGGTAGGGCTTACGACATCAGGAGCCTTTGGTTATCGCGTTAATAAGAGTTTGGCCATGGGCTTTATCAAGCGCGAACTGGCGTCCCTGGATACTGAACTCACCATCACAATTCTGGGTGAAGAATGCTCCGCGAAAGTCATTCGTGGGTGCCTTTACGATCCTAAAGGCGAACGCCTTAAATCTTGATTATGCAGCTGCTTCCATGAACGAGGAGGCAGCTTTCTGACCGCTAATGGGGTAGGACGAAATGACCATTACACAATCTTTGGATAACGCGCCCAATCCGGAGGCCTCCATAATCGATGGGAAGGCGTTTGCCGAAATCTTGCGCAAGAATGTCGCCGTCGGTGCAAGGGCCTTCAGGGAAAAACGCGGCAGAGCACCCGGGCTGGCTGTCGTACTAGTCGGGAGCGATCCTGCCAGCCAGGTTTACGTGAAAACCAAAATGAAAAAGGCGCTTGAGTCCGGGATTGACTCGTTCCCTCACCTACTCGAAAGCGATACATCCGAAACGGACCTGCTGAACCTGATCGATAAGCTGAACAATGACCGCTATGTGCATGGGATTTTGGTGCAGCTTCCGCTGCCCGCCCATATCGATGAGTCGAAGGTTATTGCGGCAATTAACCCGGCCAAAGATGTCGACGGTTTCCATCCGATCAACGTGGGTCTGCTGGGTCAGGGTAAAGCCAAACTGATTCCGTGCACTCCTCTGGGATGCCTGATGATGTTGAAGGATCAGATCGGTGACCTTAGCGGTAAAAAAGCGGTAATTGTCGGCAGGTCCAACATCGTCGGAAAGCCAATGGCGAATTTGCTCTTACAGGAAAACTGCACGGTCACGATTGTGCATTCCCGAACACGAGATCTCATCGCTGAATGTCGTCAGGCCGACATCCTGGTGGTAGCGATTGGACGGGCGGAATTTATTGATGCAAGGGCGATCAAGCCGGGTGCAGTGGTCATTGACGTTGGTATCAACAGAGTTGAAAGAGATGGACTGTCGGTTCTGGTGGGTGATGTCGATCTCAACTCTGCCAAGGACGTTGCAGCAGCCATTACTCCAGTTCCAGGTGGCGTAGGTCCTATGACCGTTGCTTGTTTGATGAGAAATACTCTGGCAGCTGCAGAGGCAATTGAGAGCAATACTGCTGCAAAGTTTTGCTAACGGGCAGATCACTGCCAACAACGCTCAGCCGAACACAAAGCTTGCTCAGTCACTGACCATTGCATTGCAAGCCCTGTATTCCGCAGTATCCGGGCCATTATCCACAGAGATACCCACCCCTTTTGTGGATAGCTTCAAGGGGAATTTGTGCACATAAAAAGCAAAATGCAGAGAATCACCTGCAGATGCGCAGGGAAGCTCGGTCGGCGCTACGTGCACGAGCAGATGAAACCTGTCGATGCTTCTTCGAAGACCTACAAAGCGCCAAACCAACGAGAAAACCGCCGTCCTCTAGACCGAGCTATTGAGCGCTAGTGCTTAATTCAGCCTGAACGAAAGCAGTGAGGAATCTGCTGAGAGCCAGTCATTTTGTAGGGGTAAAAACGACCAAAAATAAAAAAGGGTCGCGAGATAAAATCTCGCAACCCTTTGAATTATATGGTCGGGACGGAGTGATTCGAACACTCGACCCCTAGCACCCCATGCTAGTGCGCTACCGGACTGCGCTACGCCCCGACTAGGCGTGAAACCCGTTCCTCTTCTCGAAGAACGCTCAAGAATATA
>Ga0207655_1000805_pt1 | contig 34156 bp, 28 predicted proteins | sample KBSM44metaG_FD_184398 | JGI IMG/M metagenome (GOLD analysis project Ga0207655, IMG submission 184398) | Miscanthus rhizosphere microbial communities from Kellogg Biological Station, Michigan, USA - KBS M4-4 metaG (SPAdes) (version 2) | ecosystem: Host-associated > Plants > Roots > Rhizosphere >... | reverse complement strand
ACTTGATATTTTTTCGTACCCGAAGGTACTGGATATCGTCTTGTGGAGTGCCCACACAGATTGTCTGATAAATTGTTAAAGAGCAGTGAGTTAGCCGCTTTCGCTTGTTAACTCGAGGTGGCGTATATTACGCTTTCCTCTTTCAGAGTCAACCCTAATTTTCAGGATTTTTTCTCTGCGACCCCCGGATACTCTGTGAAGTTGTTCACATGTTCCGTGTCGATGGAGGCGCATTATAGGGAGTTCCTCGCAGGCCGCAACAGGTATTTTGGGCAAAAACGATCGTTTGCTGCATTCCACAGCAAAACCCCGCCTTATACCCACTTGCACACAAGGTTATCCACAGAAGGCATTTGCACGGAAAATTTACGAGCGCCACGCAAACGTTTTCGCTACAATTCCCCGCGACGAAACGATCCCCCTTTTATGGGGGCGTTACCTGAATTTGTGCCCCATCACCCCTTTATAGCGAGAAAAACCTTTCCTTATAAAGAGAAACGGGTGGAAATTCACGTAACGCTCTTTTATTGCGACTCCAAAAGCCAAGGGATAAAACCATGCAACAACCTCGTCCAATCCGCCGGGCCCTGCTCAGCGTGTCTGACAAAACCGGTATCGTTGAATTCGCCGAAGCGCTACTAAGCCGTGGCGTTGAACTGCTCTCCACCGGCGGTACCGCCCGCCTGCTGGCCGATGCCGACCTGCCCGTTACCGAAGTTTCCGATTACACCGGCTTCCCGGAGATGATGGACGGACGAGTGAAGACCCTGCACCCCAAAGTTCACGGCGGCATTCTCGGCCGTCGCGGCCAGGACGACGCCATCATGGGCCAGCACGGCATCAAACCTATCGATATGGTGGTAGTTAACCTGTATCCGTTCGCCCAAACCGTGGCGCGCCCGGACTGCTCGCTGGAAGACGCGGTCGAAAACATCGATATCGGCGGCCCCACCATGGTGCGCTCCGCCGCCAAGAACCATAAAGACGTCGCCATCGTGGTGAAGAGCAGCGACTACGCCGCCATCATCACCGAGATGGACAACAACGACGGCTCGCTGCAATACGCCACCCGTTTCAACCTGGCGATCAAAGCTTTCGAGCACACCGCCGCTTACGACAGCATGATCGCCAACTACTTCGGCGCGCTGGTGCCGGCCTACCACGGCGATACCGAACAGCCTGCCGGCCGCTTCCCTCGCACCCTGAACCTGAACTACATCAAGAAGCAGGATATGCGCTACGGTGAGAACAGCCACCAGCAAGCCGCCTTCTATATAGAAGAAGAGGTAAAGGAAGCCTCGGTCGCCACCGCTGACCAACTGCAGGGCAAAGCCCTGTCGTACAACAACATCGCCGACACCGACGCGGCGCTGGAGTGCGTGAAAGAGTTCGCCGAACCGGCCTGCGTGATCGTCAAACACGCCAACCCGTGCGGCGTGGCGATCGGCGACGACATCCTGGCGGCCTACGAGCGCGCTTACCAGACCGACCCCACCTCCGCCTTCGGCGGCATCATCGCCTTTAACCGCGAGCTGGACGCCGCAACCGCGCAGGCCATCATCAGCCGCCAGTTCGTGGAAGTGATCATCGCCCCAAGCATCAGCCAAGAAGCCCGCTCGCTGCTGGCGGCCAAACAGAACGTGCGCGTATTGGCCTGCGGCCAGTGGCAGCAGCGCGTGGCCGGCCTGGACTTCAAGCGCGTTAACGGCGGCCTGCTGGTACAGGAACGCGATCTGGGCATGGTGACCGAAGCCGATTTGCGCGTGGTGTCCGAACGCCAGCCAAGTGCCCAGGAGCTGCGCGATGCGCTGTTCTGCTGGAAGGTGGCCAAGTTCGTCAAATCCAACGCCATCGTCTACGCGCGTGACAATATGACCATCGGCATAGGCGCCGGCCAGATGAGCCGCGTTTACTCCGCCAAAATCGCCGGCATCAAGGCCGCGGACGAAGGCCTGGAAGTGAAAGGCTCCGCCATGGCCTCCGACGCCTTCTTCCCGTTCCGCGACGGCATCGACGCCGCGGCGGCGGTCGGCATCACCTGCGTGATCCAGCCGGGCGGTTCGATTCGCGACGACGAAGTGATCGCCGCCGCCAACGAGCACGGCATTGCGATGATCTTCACCGACATGCGCCACTTCCGCCATTAATTCCTTTATGTCGCGTGCGCTGCCGCGCACGCTATTCGTGGAGCACCTGATGAACATTTTGATTATCGGCAACGGCGGGCGTGAACATGCGCTGGCCTGGAAAGCCGCCCAGTCGCCGCTGGCGGATAAAGTCTACGTGGCGCCGGGCAACGCCGGCACCGCGTTGGAAGCCAATCTGGAAAACGTGGCGATCGCCGCCACCGACATCCCGGCGCTGGTCGCCTTCGCTCAGAGCCATGATATCGGCCTGACCATCGTCGGGCCGGAAGCACCGCTGGTGATTGGCGTAGTCGACGCCTTCCAGGCCGCCGGCCTGAAAATCTTCGGGCCGTCGCAGGCTGCCGCCCAGTTGGAAGGTTCCAAGGCGTTCACCAAAGACTTCCTGGCGCGCCACAACATTCCCAGCGCCGAATACCAGAACTTCACCGAGGTTGAACCGGCGCTGGCCTACGTACGCAGCAAAGGCGCGCCAATCGTCATCAAGGCCGATGGCCTGGCGGCGGGTAAAGGGGTGATCGTCGCCATGACCCTGCGGGAAGCGGAAGACGCGGTGCAGGACATGCTGGCCGGCAACGCTTTCGGTGACGCCGGCCATCGCATCGTGGTGGAAGAGTTCCTCGACGGCGAAGAAGCCAGCTTTATCGTGATGGTCGACGGCGAGAACGTGGTGCCGATGGCCACCAGCCAGGATCACAAACGCGTCGGCGACGGCGACACCGGCCCGAACACCGGCGGCATGGGCGCCTACTCCCCCGCGCCGGTGGTCACGGATGAAATCCACCAGCGCGCCATGGATCAGGTGATCTGGCCAACGGTGCGCGGCATGGCGGCGGAAGGCAATACCTACGTCGGCTTCCTGTATGCCGGGCTGATGATCTCCGCCGACGGCCAACCCAAGGTGATTGAGTTCAACTGCCGCTTTGGCGATCCGGAAACGCAACCAATCATGCTGCGCCTGCGCTCAGATCTGGTAGAGCTGTGCCTGGCGGGTGCGGAAGGCAAATTGCATGAGAAAACCTCCGAGTGGGACGAGCGCCCTGCCCTCGGCGTAGTGCTGGCGGCCGGTGGCTATCCGGGTGACTACCGCAACGGTGAAATCATTCAGGGCCTGCCGCAGCAGGAAAGCGCCGACGGCAAAGTGTTCCATGCCGGTACGCGCATGCAGGGCAATGAGGTGGTGACCAGCGGTGGCCGCGTGCTTTGCGTAACGGCGCTGGGGGCGACGGTAGCGGAAGCGCAGCAGCGCGCTTATCAGCTGGCGGAAGGCATTGAGTGGCCGGGCAGTTTCTGTCGTAAGGATATCGGCTATCGCGCCATTGCGCGCGGCAAGTAATCTGCACGCCGTTGCACGATGAAGGGCTCCGCATCGCGGGGCCTTTTTTATAGCTGGTTTTCTTTCGGTTCCCAGCTGCAGAAGTCGTCGTTGGCCACCAGCAGCAGCGCACGCCCTTCCGGCGCGTCCAGCCAGGCGATATTCACCGGTTGGCTGCTGTTGCGCGCACGTTTCTCCACCCAGGCTTCGGCGTTGGCGCTCAGCCCTGGCTTCAGGCGCTGCCCGTCGCAGGTTTGCACTTCACCTCGCAGCCAACGGCCCTGCAGCAGCTTCACCTGGCCTGCGCGCAGTGCGTCGCTCACCTCAAGGATGCGCCGCGCCTGGTACTGATACATCGCTATCTCGTCGTTGGACAGCTGTTCGCGCCGGGTCGCCAGCTGGCGCTGCATAAAGCTCACCGTGCCGTCATCGGCAAAGCGCAGTTGGATGGAGTCGCGATCGCCGTCGGCGTCGGTACGTTTAATCTGGCGCAGTGCGCCGTCCTGATAGGTATAAAGCGTGGTGACGGTGCCTGGCCCGCGGTAGGGGCTGTAGACGCTCATCAGCACCTGCGCGCGATGCTGTTCGTCATCTTTTCGCCACAGGCGAATCACGCCCTGATCGGCCGCGTAGCCGCTGGCGGTGAAGCTGGGGATATCGGAGTGAAAACTGCAGGCGCCCAGGCTGACGGCGATGCCGACAACCACCAGCGCCCGGCGGATAAACAAAAGGGGCGCCATCGCCCCCCTGTTAAATCTCTTCACCAACACGCAGTATTACTTAACCGCGTCTTTCAGTGCTTTACCAGAAACGAACGCAGGCACGTTGGCAGCTGCGATTTTGATTTCTTTACCAGTCTGTGGGTTGCGGCCAGTGCGCTCGCTACGATGGTTTACTTTGAAAGTACCGAAACCAACCAATTGTACTGCATCACCTTCTTTCAGAGACTCAGTAATAGCAGCCAGGGTGGATTCCAGAGCCAGTTTAGCTTGTGCTTTGGAAAGGTCAGCCTTGTCCGCGATTACATCAATCAGTTGAGTCTTGTTCATAAGTTATCCTTACAGTGTGTTTATCGTTTGCAAAGCATCGAGTGCGACGGATATGCCGATGGACAGCACTCTCCTGCATACACGCACCGATAGCCACTTTTTTTACGCCCCCCAAATGTAGACCAGACAGGGTGCGGATGTGAAGCCTTAAGGCATGACAAATCAGGCGTTAAATCACGTTTTGTTGCCTTATTGCGCTAAATTTATCCCGATATTACTTACCGCGGCTTCGCGAAGGTCGGATCGCAACCCTTTGATCAGGTCTAAATCCCGCTCCTCGCAGTCAGCCAACAGGCGGAAAATTTCCCATTGGATGTCCCATTCTTCCTCGACCGCAGGCAAAACCTTCAACTCATCGTCGGTCATTTCTCGACCGGCTTGAGTCATTTCCAACATCGCCACGGTGCGAATCGAGGTTTCGCTAATGGCGATGGCGTGCTCCAGCGTCTCCCCGCTGAGCCGCGAATGGATCAGTTCCCCTAATGCGATACAGGCGTCGATCGCCGGGTAAACGCCGTAAAGATCGTAATCTTCTGCCGACGGTATCGCCTCTTCCAACTTCTCCAGCTGGCTGTCGAAGTTGACTTTGGCATCCTTGACCACCAGCGTCTCCCACACCAGATCCAGGATACGGCGGTAAATGGCCGGATCGCCGAACTCGGTTTGCAGGCAGAACATCTGGTAATTCGGATACATACGCTCGCACAAACTGGCCATAAAGGTCAAATGTTGCCAGCTCTCGAGCCTTTCCAGACGTAAATGAATCGGGTTACGTAGCATTGTTTACTCTCTTACGCGTTATCTGCGCCGCAGTGTACCCGAAATCACTCATTGCGACACCTCCGGATGCTGCTGCAGCCAGCGCTGGAAGGCCGGGCGGCGCGAAGCGATGGCGTCAGCCCAACGGGTGGGTTCCGGCAGGCGATAACCCGCCATGCAGCGTTGCACCCAGGCCAACGCGCCGTCGGCGCTGACGCGGTGGCCGGTGGCGATAAACAGTGGGTTGCAGCGCGCCTTGCTGCGCCATACCCAGCCCAGCTGCTCGCCTTTGTCTTCCAGCGGCGCCAGCGCTCCCGCGGCGGCGTCGAGCGGCGCAAACTTGCCGCACAGGCGCTTCTTGGCCACGCCGATGGTCGGCACATCGACCAACAGGCCAAAATGGCTGGCGACGCCCAGGCGGCGCGGATGCGAGATGCCGTGACCGTCGACGAAGATCAGATCCGGTTTTTGCCGCAGCTGCCGCCAGGCGGCAAGCAGCGCCGGGTATTCGCGAAACGACAGAAAACCGGGGATATAGGGCATGGTGGTGGCGATGCGGGCGATCTGATACTCCACCAGCTCCAGCGAGGGATAGCGCAGGATGGCGATGGCGGCACGCGTCACCGCCCCCTCTTGCTCGAAGCCCACGTCAGCGCCGGCGATGAACGCCGGCGGATCGACCGGCAAATCATCGTGGCGAATGACCTCGGAGGCGCGCCGCAGCTGTTCGGCGCGCAGGGCTTGAGTCTCTATCACGTCCACTCCTTAACGGTGGTATTTCGCCGACTGCGCGTGCACCGCCTCAACGAAGGCGCCGGCATGTTCCGGCGGCACGTCCTGATGGATGCCATGGCCCAGGTTGAACACGTGGCCTTCGCCGTGGCCGAAGCCCGCCAGAATGGTTTCCACTTCCTGGCCGATACGTTCCGGCGAAGCATAGAGCATCGACGGATCCATATTGCCCTGCAGCGCCACCGTGCCGCCCACGCGGCGGCGCGCATCGGCGATATCGGTGGTCCAGTCCAGGCCCAGCGCGTCGCAGCCGGTGGCGGCCATCGCTTCCAGCCACTGGCCGCCGCCCTTGGTGAACAAGGTGACCGGCACCCGGCGGCCGTCGTTTTCACGCAGCAGGCCGTCGACGATTTTGTGCATGTAATGCAGCGAGAACTCGCGGTAATCGCGGCCGGTCAGTACCCCGCCCCAGGTGTCGAACACCATCACCGACTGCGCGCCGGCCTTGATCTGAGCATTGAGGTACAGGATCACGCTGTCCGCCAGCTTATCGAGCAGCAGGTGCAGCGTGGCCGGTTCGGCATACATCATCTTCTTCAGCTTGGTGAAGGCCTTGCTGCTGCCGCCCTCCACCATATAGGTCGCCAGCGTCCAGGGGCTGCCGGAGAAACCGATCAGCGGCACTTCGCCCTTCAGCTCGCGGCGGATGGTGCGCACCGCGTTCATCACGTAACCCAGCTCCACTTCCGGATCGAACTGCGGCAGCTTGTCTACGTCGGCGCGGCTGGCGATAGGGGAAGAGAAACGCGGGCCTTCGCCGGCTTCGAAATACAGCCCGAGCCCCATGGCGTCTGGAATGGTCAGAATGTCGGAGAACAGGATGGCGGCATCCAGCGCATAGCGGCGCAGCGGCTGCAGCGTCACCTCGCAGGCCAGTTCCGCGTTCTTGCACAGCGACATGAAATCGCCGGCCTGGGCGCGGGTGGCCTTGTACTCCGGCAAATAACGACCGGCCTGGCGCATCATCCATACGGGGGTCACATCCACCGGCTGACGCAGCAGCGCGCGCAGGTAACGATCGTTCTTCAACTCATTCATTTATGGGGCTCCCTTAATAATCTGCCCGCCATTGTACATTATTCTGCCCGGCACAGCGCCACGGTGTCCTCTATCAACCGGCGCGCCACGGTGCCGGGCGGCGGCAACAGCGGCAGTTGGTCATAGCGGTACCACCCGGCGTTGAGCAACTCCTTGGGATCGTGGCGCAGCTCGCCCTGATGGTAGTCGGCCATAAAGGCCATCATCAGCGAATGCGGGAACGGCCAGGGCTGGGAGGTGACATAGCGCAGGTTCTTGATTTCAATATTGCTCTCTTCCATCACCTCGCGCGCGGCCGCCTGCTCCAGCGTCTCGCCCACCTCAACGAAGCCGGCCAGCACCGTGTGGATGCCGCCGCGGTGGCGAACGTGTTGCGCCAGCAGGATCTGGTCGTCGCGCCGGATGGCGACGATCACGCAGGGGGCGATCTGCGGATAGTAGCGCTCGCGGCAGTGGCCGCACAAGCAGGCGCTTTCGCTGCGGCTAAGGTGCATTTCATGGCCGCAGTAGCCGCAATAGCGATGGGAACGATAGAAATCGGCCAACTGGACGCCGCGCCCGGCGAGCTGGAACAAACCGCGATCCAGTTCGAGCAGTTGCCGCACCGAGCCCATGTCGTGCGGCATCGCCTGCCGAACCAGCCAGACAGGCGCACCGCCCCACTCACCGATAGTGCGCGCCATCTTGCCCTGCAGGGAAAAAGAGGCGGCCGAACCGAACGGCAGTTCACCTTGCGGTAACCAAAGTTTGCTTTCATGGCTGACTATCCACCAGCCATTTTCATTACCCGTTAATGCAAGTTCCATATCGTTGTTGCACAACCTCAGCTTCACTGGCACTCTACAAATCGGCCTTGTTACATTTTAATAACTTACTGTTACTTTTTATTAATGACGGAGTCAAACATGCTCAACCGTTTGGAAAGCCTGACTCAACGCCTTGGTGGTAGTAATGAATTAGTCGATCAATGGCTTCAGGCCCGCAAGCAGTTGCTGGTCGCCTACTGTACTTTAGTGGGCCTCAAACCGAATAAAGAAAAGCATACGCCGCTGAATGAAAAAGCGCTGGAGAACTTTTGCCATAATCTGGTGGATTATCTCTCAGCCGGGCATTTCCATATCTATGACAGAATTATCAAACAAGTGGAAGGTTCCTCCAGTCCGAAAATGACGCTGTCGGTTAACATCTACCCCAAGCTCTGGGCCAATACCGAGCAGATCATGGCGTTCCACGATCGCTATACCGAAGTGGATATCGATCAGGACCTGTGCCTGGAGCTCCACCAGGCGTTGTCGGATATCGGCGAAACCCTGGCCGCACGTTTTACCCTGGAAGACCGGCTGATCCACCTGGCGGCGGAAGCCCCTCAGTCGCCCCTGCCGGACCAGGCGCTGGATCAGGCGCGTTAGAATTTTGTAGTTTTTTTTATTATCCCTCCTATACTGGGGGGCATCTTGTCGGAGTGCCTAGCGCCTGATTTGTTCAACAAATTGGCCAGGCTGAGACCGTTAATTCGGGATCCGCGGAACCTGATCGGGTTAATACCCGCGAAGGGAACAAGAGTAATCTATCGCCACAGGCAGGACTCCTCCCGGTTAGGGACGATCCGCTTTACCGGCCAGCACCATTACTCCCTCCGAGCTCCAGACAAGCAACTTTCCCAACCCACTGGTAGGAACTTGCTATGTCTAACGTTAAGAAACCTCGTGCCCGCAAAGCACAACGCGAAGCCGCCCAGCAGTTTATCGACAGCCTGCAGGGGATGGCCTTCCCCAACTCACGCCGTATCTATCTGCAGGGCGCACGCAGCGACGTGCAGGTGCCGATGCGCGAAATCCAGCTCAGCCCGACGCTAATCGGCGGTGGCAAGGACAACCCGCAGTACCAGCCGAACGAGGCCATTCCGGTGTATGACACCGCCGGCCCCTACGGCGATCCGCAGGCCCGGCTCAACGTTCATGCCGGCCTGGCCAAACCGCGCGCCGGCTGGATTGAAGAACGCGGTGATACCGCGCCCCTGAGCGGCGTCAGCTCCGGTTTCACCCAGCAGCGCCTGGCGGACGAGGGGTTGGACCATCTGCGTTTCGAACACCTGCCGCAGCCGCGCAGGGCGCAACCGGGTAAATGCGTCACCCAGCTGCACTATGCCCGCGCCGGCATCGTCACCCCGGAGATGGCGTTTATCGCCATCCGTGAAAACATGGGGCGCGAACGCATTCGCGGCGAAGCGTTGCGCCGGCAGCACCCGGGCCAGGGCTGGGGCGCCAATCTGCCCGACAACATTACCCCGGAATTCGTGCGCCAGGAGGTGGCCGCCGGCCGCGCCATCATCCCCGCCAACATCAACCACCCGGAATCCGAACCGATGATCATCGGCCGCAATTTCCTGGTGAAGGTCAACGCCAATATCGGCAACTCGGCGGTGAGCTCCTCGATCGAAGAGGAAGTGGAAAAGCTGGTGTGGGCGACTCGCTGGGGTGCCGACACCGTGATGGATCTGTCCACCGGCCGCTATATCCACGAAACCCGCGAATGGATCCTGCGCAACAGCCCGGTGCCCATCGGCACGGTGCCGATTTATCAGGCGCTGGAGAAGGTGAACGGCGTGGCGGAAAACCTGACCTGGGAAATGTTCCGCGATACCCTGCTGGAACAGGCGGAACAAGGGGTGGACTACTTCACCATCCACGCCGGCGTGCTGTTGCGCTATGTGCCGATGACCGCCAAACGCCTGACCGGCATCGTTTCGCGCGGCGGTTCGATCATGGCCAAATGGTGCCTGTCGCACCACCAGGAAAACTTCCTGTACCAACACTTCCGTGAAATCTGTGAGATCTGCGCCGCCTATGACGTTTCGCTGTCGCTCGGCGACGGCCTGCGCCCGGGCTCCATTCAGGACGCCAACGACGAAGCGCAGTTCGCCGAGCTGCATACCCTCGGTGAGCTGACCAAAATCGCTTGGGAGTACGACGTGCAGGTGATGATCGAAGGCCCCGGCCACGTGCCGATGCAGATGATCCGCCGCAACATGACCGAAGAACTGGAACACTGCCACGAGGCGCCATTCTATACCCTCGGCCCGCTGACCACCGATATCGCCCCGGGTTATGACCACTTCACCTCCGGCATAGGCGCGGCGATGATCGGCTGGTTCGGGTGCGCCATGCTGTGTTACGTCACGCCGAAAGAGCACCTCGGCCTGCCGAACAAGGAAGACGTTAAACAAGGACTTATCACCTACAAGATAGCCGCCCACGCCGCCGATCTGGCCAAGGGCCACCCGGGCGCGCAGATCCGCGACAACGCCATGTCCAAAGCCCGCTTCGAATTCCGCTGGGAAGATCAGTTCAACCTGGCGCTCGATCCGGCCACCGCCCGCGCCTACCACGACGAAACCCTGCCGCAGGAGTCCGGCAAAATCGCCCACTTCTGCTCGATGTGCGGGCCGAAATTCTGCTCGATGAAAATCTCGCAGGAAGTGCGCGATTACGCCGCCGCTCAGGAGGCCGCCAAACCGATAGAAGTGCAGCTGGACGGCATGGAAAAAATGTCGGCCGAGTTCCGTTCACGCGGCAGCGAGCTGTATCACAGCGCCGGTAACCTGCAAGAGGAAATAAGCAATGACTGATATCACCACCCCGTTCCCCGCCACCCCGCACAAGCTGGGGTTGTACCCGGTGGTCGACAGCGTCGAATGGATCGCCCGCCTGCTGGGCGCCGGCGTCACCACTATTCAACTGCGCATCAAGGATCTGCCGGATGAGCAGGTAGAGGAAGACATCGCCGCCGCCATCGCCCTGGGCAAGCGGCATCATGCGCGGCTGTTCATCAACGATTATTGGCGGCTGGCGATCAAGCACGGCGCCTATGGCGTGCACCTCGGCCAGGAAGATCTGAATACCACCGATCTGGCGGCGATCCACCGCGCCGGGTTGCGGCTGGGGGTATCGACCCACGACGACGCCGAACTGGCGCGCGCCATCGCGGTAAAACCTTCTTATATTGCCCTCGGGCACATCTTCCCGACCCAGACCAAAGACATGCCTTCGGCGCCGCAGGGGCTGGCGGAGCTGAAGCGCCACCTCGCCGGGTTGACGGACTACCCGACGGTGGCGATCGGCGGGATCGGTATCGATCGCGTGCCGGCGGTGCTGGCCTGCGGCGTCGGCGGCGTGGCGGTGGTCAGCGCCATCACCCAGGCGGCGGACTGGCGCGCGGCCACCACCGAACTGCTCCGGTTGATCGAAGGGGAGGCGTGATCCCATGCTCAACGATCAAGAGTTTCTGCGCTACAGCCGCCAGCTGCTGCTGGAGGACGTGGGCCCGGAAGGCCAGGAAAAGCTCAAACGCGCGACGGTCCTGATCGTCGGCCTGGGCGGCCTGGGCTCCCCGGCGGCGCTATACCTGGCCGCCGCCGGGGTCGGCACGCTGCTGCTGGCCGATGACGATCGGCTGCACGTCACCAACCTGCAGCGCCAAATCCTTTATCGCAGCGCCGACACGGCGCAAAGCAAAGCCGTGCTGGCGCAGCAGCAATTGCAGGCGCTGAATCCCCTGGTGGAGGCCATTCCGCTGGAACAGCGGCTGCAGGGGCGTTCATTGCATGATGCCGTCGCCCGCGCCGATCTGGTGCTGGACTGCTGCGACAATATGGCCACCCGCCATGCGGTGAACGCCGCCTGCGTAGCGGCCGGCAAACCGCTGATCAGCGGCAGCGCGGTAGGTTTCAGCGGCCAGCTGCTGGTGATAGAGCCGCCCTATGAACGCGGTTGCTACACCTGCCTGTACCCGGAGCAAACCGAACCGCAGCGCAACTGCCGCACCGCCGGCGTGCTTGGCCCGGTGGTCGGGGTGATAGGCACGCTGCAGGCGCTGGAAGCGATAAAAATGCTGGCGGGCATGCCTTCGGCGCTCAGCGGCAAACTGCGCCTGTTCGATGGCAAGCAGCAAAGCTGGAGCACGCTGCAGCTTAGCCAGGCCAGCGACTGCCCGGCATGCGGAGGCACGGCATGAAGATCCGGCTCAACGACCAACCGCTGGAGCTGGCCCAGCCACTCAGCGTCGCCGCCCTGCTCGAACGGCTGGAACGCCACCAGCCGGGCACCGCGTTGGCGATCAATCAAACCATCATCCCGCGCGCCGACTGGGCCAGCCATCTGGTGCAAGACGGCGATGACATCCTGCTGTTTCAAGCGATTGCCGGAGGCTGACATGCTGAAAATCGCCGATACCCTCTTTACCTCCCGCCTGTTTACCGGCACCGGCAAATTCGCCACGCCGGCGCTGATGCTGGAAGCGCTGCAGGCTTCCGGCTCGCAGCTGGTGACCATGGCCATGAAACGCGTCGATCTGCGCGGCGGCAATGACGCCATTCTGGCGCCGCTGCAGCAGCTGGGCGTGCGGCTGCTGCCCAACACCTCCGGCGCCAAGACCGCCGCCGAAGCGGTATTCGCCGCCCGGCTGGCGCGTGAAGCGCTCGGCACCCACTGGGTGAAGCTGGAAATCCACCCCGACGTGAAATACCTGCTGCCGGACCCGATAGAAACGCTGAAAGCGGCGGAAACGCTGGTGAAAGACGGCTTTGTGGTACTGCCCTACTGCGGCGCCGATCCGGTGCTGTGCAAGCGGTTGGAAGAAGCGGGCTGTGCGGCGGTAATGCCGCTTGGCGCGCCCATTGGTTCTAACCGCGGCCTGCGCACCCGCGACTTCCTCGAAATCATCATCGAACAGGCCAGGGTACCGGTGGTGGTCGACGCAGGCATCGGCGCGCCGAGCCATGCGCTGGAAGCGATGGAGCTGGGCGCCGACGCGGTGCTGGTGAATACCGCCATCGCCGTGGCGCGCGATCCGGTGCAGATGGCGCGGGCGTTCCGTCTGGCGCTGGAGGCAGGTGAGCTGGCGCGCACGGCCGGGTTAGGCGGCAGCCAACGCAGCGCCGTCGCCTCCAGCCCGCTGACGGCGTTTCTCAGCCACTCTGAGGAGAGGGCATGATGGCCGATGATTTCAGTAGCCGCTGGCAGCAGCTGGATTGGGACGACATCACGTTACGCATCAACGGTAAAACCGCCCGCGACGTGGAGCATGCGCTGGATGCGGACAAGCTGACGCGCGACGATTTTATGGCGCTGATTTCCCCCGCCGCCGCCGCGTACCTGGAGCCGCTGGCGCAGCGTGCGCAACGGCTGACCCGCCAGCGCTTCGGCAACGTGGTCAGCTTCTACGTACCGCTGTACCTGTCCAACCTGTGCGCCAACGACTGTACCTACTGCGGTTTTTCCATGAGCAACCGCATCAAGCGCAAGACGCTGGACGCGGCGGAAATAGAACGCGAATGCCTGGCGATCAAAACGCTGGGTTTCGAACATCTGCTGCTGGTTACCGGCGAGCACCAGAGCAAGGTCGGCATGGATTATTTTCGCCGACATATCCCGGCGATCCGCCGCCATTTCAGCTCGCTGATGATGGAAGTGCAACCGCTGGCGCAGGAGGAATACGCCGAGCTGAAGGCGCTAGGGCTGGACGGCGTGCTGGTGTATCAGGAAACCTACCACCCGGCGACCTACCTGCAGCACCACCTGCGCGGCCAGAAACAGGACTTCCACTGGCGGCTGGCGACGCCGGATCGCCTGGGCCGCGCCGGGATCGACAAGATCGGGCTTGGCGCGCTGATCGGCCTTTCCAGCAGTTGGCGCACCGACTGCTACCTGCTGGCGGAGCACCTGTTTTATCTGCAGCAAACCTACTGGCAAAGCCGCTATTCGATCTCCTTCCCACGGCTGCGCCCCTGCACCGGCGGCATTGAACCGGCGTCGATCATGAGTGAGCCGCAGCTGGTGCAGTTGATCTGTGCCTTCCGGCTGTTCGCCCCCGACGTGGAGCTTTCCCTGTCGACCCGCGAATCGCCGTTCTTCCGCGATCACATGATCCCGGTGGCGATCAACAGCGTCAGCGCCGGCTCCAAAACCCAGCCCGGCGGTTATGCCGACGACGTGCCGCCGGAGCTGGAGCAGTTTGAACCGCACGATGGCCGCACGCCGCAGCAGGTGGCGCAGGCGATCAGCGACGCCGGGTTGCAGCCGGTGTGGAAAGACTGGGACGGTTATCTGGGGCGCGGCCCACAATAAGCTGCAACCCTTGCTCCGCTGCGGGAAAATCTATGGGCGGGCTGCGCAAAGGGCGCCAACGCCGCTGGCGCCGAAAATCACGCGGGATATAGTGCCTCTGCCGGCCGCCAAACCCGGCGCCGGCCGGGGCCATTACCCTCTCGACGGCCCCGCCTTACCCAACACCCGGATCGCGCCGGATACCCTCCCGCGCGACTCCGGGTTCTTCTTTTTGGTTTGCTGATGCGCCAAACGGGGTATGAACAATGGCCGCGACTTGAAGCGTGTAATCTGAACCGATAGATAGGTATCCAACATTGGTCTGATGGCCAAAGCGCGCTGGGCACGTCACATCAGTCCTTTGATTTTCATTATTTATCACCCTGGCGCTTAACCAGTTCCGCCTGGCCAAATTCATCCTTGCCGATGGCAACCCAGCCACGCCGCTGATAAAACGCCTCGGCCGTGGAACCCGGATCGGTAGTGAGGTGGATCTCTGCGGCGCCATTCTCGAACAACCATGCGGTTACGGCGTCCAGCAAGGCGGAACCTATCCCTTTCGACTGGTACTCCGGCTTAACAAACAGCCCGCCGATCAATGGCTCGGGAATGAACAGGCCAAAACCGACGCCGGCGTAATCTTCACCGTATTTGCAAATCCAGCCGCCGCCCTGGTTGATATCATCCAGCGCCTGGGTTCTCTGCAGATATTGGATTTGGTGAGGATGAAGCGGGTTCTCTTCGACGGAAAATCTGATTTCATACAGGTAAGGCAGGTGTTTTGCGGTCAACTTTTCGAAGGTGATCGGGCTGTCCATATTTGTACAATCCTTAGTTGTAATGGCACAGGCGATTTCAGCCATTATTGCGGATTTCTTCATAGTAGCAAAGATTGCCGCCTGCGGAAGCGGGCAAAAAAAAACCGCCCCCGAAGGAGCGGCTTATCTGGCTATGGGCCCGGCATGCCGGGCCCGCGGGATACGGCGATTACTCGTCGTTGCCGCCCAGGTTGCCTGCATTGAGCAGTTCGGCCAGGTTGGCTGTCGCTTCTTCCGCGCTGACCTGCGGAACAACCGGCGCTTCACCCTGAGCACGACGGCGCATGCGGTCCTGATGATAAGCGTAACCGGTACCGGCTGGGATCAGACGGCCCACGATGACGTTCTCTTTCAGGCCACGCAGTTCATCACGCTTGCCGGCAACGGCCGCTTCGGTCAGAACGCGCGTCGTTTCCTGGAACGATGCAGCGGAGATGAAGGACTCGGTCGCCAAGGAAGCCTTGGTGATACCCAGCAGATCGCGTGAGAAGGTTGCCGGGATCTTGCCTTCAGCTTCGAGCTGACGGTTGGCAATCTTGACGCGTGAAACTTCAGCCTGCTCGCCTTCCAGGAACTCGGTGCCACCAGCGCTAACGATGGTGCCTTTACGCAGCATCTGACGAACGATAACTTCGATGTGCTTATCGTTAATCTTAACGCCTTGCAGACGGTAAACTTCCTGCACTTCGTTGGTGATGTAGCGGGTAACCGCATGCACGCCACGCAGACGCAGAATGTCGTGCGGAGACTCTGGGCCGTCGGAAACAACGTCACCACGTTCCACAACTTCGCCTTCAAACACGTTGAGCTGACGCCATTTCGGAATCATCTCTTCGTAAGCGTCGCTGCCGTCCAGCGGAGAGATTACCAGGCGACGTTTGCCTTTGGTCTCTTTACCGAACGAGATAATCCCGCTGATTTCAGCCAGGATTGCCGGCTCTTTCGGACGACGTGCTTCGAACAGATCCGCAACGCGTGGCAGACCACCGGTAATATCCTTGGTACCGCCGGATTCCTGAGGAATACGCGCCAGGGTATCACCCGCACCGATCTGAATGCCGTCTTCCAGCTGCACAATCGCTTTACCTGGCAGGAAGTATTGAGCAGGCATATCAGTACCTGGGATCAACACGTCGTCGCCTTTGGCATCAACGATTTTCAGTGCCGGACGCAGGTCTTTACCGCTACCGGTACGTTCTGCGCTATCCAGTACCACCAGAGAAGACAAACCGGTCAGTTCGTCGGTCTGGCGGGTAATGGTCTGGCCGTCAACCATATCAGCGAAGCGGATGAAACCGCTGACTTCACTGATAACTGGCATGGTGTGCGGATCCCAGTTAGCAACGGTTTCGCCGCCGTTAACTTCTGCACCGTCACCTTTGCCCATCACGGCGCCGTAAGGCACTTTGTAGCTTTCTTTGGTACGGCCGAATTCGTCGATCAGCTTCAGCTCGGTGTTACGTGAAGTAATCACCAGCTTGCCCGCTGCGTTCATAACGAACTTAACGTTGCTCAGCTTCAGGCTACCTTTGTTCTTCACCTGGATGCTGGACTCTGCCGCCGCACGAGATGCCGCACCACCGATGTGGAACGTACGCATCGTCAGCTGGGTACCCGGCTCACCGATGGACTGTGCCGCGATAACGCCGATGGCTTCGCCTTTGTTGATGATGTGACCACGTGCCAGGTCGCGACCATAACAGTTGGCACACACGCCAAAGTCGGTTTCACAGCTCACTACGGAACGGACTTTAACGCTGTCGACAGAGTTCTCTTCCAACAGGTCACAGGTCTTCTCGTTCAGCAGGGTGTTGCGTGGCACCAGGATGTCCGCCGTACCCGGCTTGATGACATCTTCTGCCGTCACACGGCCCAGAACGCGTTCGCGCAGCGGCTCTTTAACGTCGCCGCCTTCGATAACCGGAGTCATCAGGATGCCGTTGTGAGTGCCGCAGTCGTCTTCGGTCACTACCAGGTCCTGCGCCACGTCAACCAGACGACGGGTCAGATAACCGGAGTTTGCGGTTTTCAGTGCGGTATCCGCCAAGCCTTTACGCGCACCGTGCGTGGAGATGAAGTACTGGAGTACGTTCAGACCTTCACGGAAGTTCGCGGTGATCGGCGTTTCGATGATTGAGCCGTCCGGCTTCGCCATCAGGCCACGCATACCAGCCAGCTGACGAATCTGAGCGGCGGAACCACGCGCACCGGAGTCGGCCATCATAAAGATGCTGTTGAAGGAAACTTGCTGTTCCACAACGCCGTCACGGTTAACCACGTCTTCTACCGACAGGTTTTCCATCATCGCTTTAGCAACGCGTTCGTTCGCCGCAGCCCAGATATCGATCACTTTGTTGTAGCGTTCGCCGGCGGTAACCAGACCAGACTGGAACTGCTCCTGGATCTCGGCAACTTCGGTTTCCGCTTCTTCGATGATCTCCGCTTTCTTGGCCGGGATAACCATGTCGTCGATGCCTACGGAAGCGCCTGAACGGGCTGCGTAAGCAAAACCGGTGTACATGATCTGGTCAGCAAAGATTACGGTCGGCTTCAGGCCCAGGATGCGATAACAGGTGTTCAGCATCTTGGAGATCGCTTTCTTGCCCAGAGGCTGGTTAACGATCGAGTACGGCAGACCTTTTGGCACGATCATCCACAGGATGGCGCGGCCAATGGTGGTGTCAACGATGCTGGTTTGCGTCGTCCACTCGCCTTCTGCGGTTTTGACGTCTTCGGTGATACGCACTTTAACGCGCGCATGCAGAGACGCCAGACCGGCGCGGTAAACACGCTCAGCCTCTTTCGAACCGTTCAGCACCATGCCTTCGCCTTTGGCGTTAACACAGTCGCGGGTCATGTAGTACAGACCCAATACAACGTCCTGCGAAGGAACGATGATTGGCTCGCCGTTCGCTGGTGACAGGATGTTGTTGGTAGACATCATCAGCGCACGCGCTTCCAGCTGGGCTTCCAGCGTCAGCGGTACGTGAACGGCCATCTGGTCACCGTCGAAGTCGGCGTTGTATGCCGCACAAACCAGCGGGTGCAGCTGGATAGCTTTACCTTCGATCAGCACAGGTTCAAACGCCTGGATACCCAAACGGTGCAGGGTTGGTGCACGGTTCAGCAGTACCGGGTGTTCGCGGATAACTTCGTCCAGGATGTCCCAAACGACAGCTTCTTCGCGCTCAACCATTTTCTTGGCGGCTTTGATGGTGGTGGCCAGGCCACGCAGCTCCAGCTTGCCGTAGATGAACGGTTTGAACAGCTCCAGCGCCATTTTCTTAGGCAGACCGCACTGATGCAGACGCAGGTATGGACCTACGGTGATTACAGAACGACCGGAGTAGTCAACGCGTTTACCCAACAGGTTCTGACGGAAACGACCCTGCTTACCTTTGATCATGTCGGCCAAAGATTTCAGAGGACGCTTGTTGGAACCGGTGATCGCACGACCGCGACGGCCGTTATCCAGCAGGGCGTCTACCGCTTCTTGCAGCATACGCTTTTCGTTGCGCACGATGATGTCAGGCGCAGCCAGATCCAGCAGGCGTTTCAAACGGTTGTTACGGTTGATCACGCGGCGGTACAGATCGTTCAGATCTGAAGTCGCGAAACGACCGCCATCCAGCGGAACCAGCGGACGCAGATCCGGCGGCAGTACCGGCAGCACGGTCAGGATCATCCACTCCGGCTTGTTGCCAGACTGTACGAACGCTTCCAGCAGCTTGATACGCTTGGTCAGCTTCTTGCGCTTGGTTTCGGAGTTGGTTTCGTTCAGCTCTTCACGCAGCTGCTCGCACTCGGCTTCCAGATCCATGTTTTTCAACAGGGCCTGAATAGCTTCCGCACCCATCTTGGCGTCGAATTCGTCACCGAACTCTTCCAGCGCGTCCAGATACTGCTCTTCAGTCAGGATCTGACGGCGCTCGAGGTTGGTCATGCCGCCTTCAACCACCACATAGGATTCGAAGTACAGCACGCGTTCGATGTCACGCAGCGGCATATCCAGCAGTAAACCGATGCGCGAAGGCAGCGATTTCAGGAACCAGATGTGCGCAGTCGGCGAAGCCAGCTCGATGTGGCCCATGCGCTCACGGCGCACTTTGGTCTGGGTCACTTCAACGCCGCACTTCTCGCAGATCACGCCGCGGTGTTTTAAGCGCTTGTACTTACCGCACAGGCACTCGTAGTCTTTTACCGGCCCAAAGATACGGGCGCAGAAAAGGCCGTCGCGTTCAGGCTTGAACGTACGGTAGTTAATGGTTTCCGGCTTCTTAACTTCACCGAACGACCATGAACGGATCATGTCTGGCGATGCCAGAGCAATCTTGATCGCATCAAACTCTTCGGTCTTAGTTTGCGCTTTCAGAAACTTCAATAAGTCTTTCACGGATTGGCTCCTGTCGGAGTTAAACCTGTTGGGCACCCACAACCGCAGTAGGTACCCGTGTGACCTGAACAACCACCCTCAGGCTCCCTAAGGCCGGGAGCCTGAGCCGGAACGACGATTACTCGTCTTCCAGTTCGATGTTGATACCGAGCGAGCGGATTTCTTTCAACAGTACGTTGAAGGACTCCGGCATGCCTGGTTCCATGCGGTGATCGCCATCCACGATGTTTTTGTACATCTTGGTACGGCCGTTAACGTCATCCGACTTAACGGTGAGCATTTCCTGCAGGGTATAAGCCGCGCCGTATGCTTCCAGTGCCCACACTTCCATCTCACCGAAGCGTTGACCACCGAACTGCGCTTTACCACCCAGAGGCTGCTGAGTAACCAAGCTGTAAGAACCGGTTGAACGGGCGTGCATTTTATCGTCAACCAAGTGGTTCAGTTTCAGCATGTACATATAGCCGACAGTTACCTGGCGCTCGAACTGCTCACCGGTACGGCCATCGAACAGCGTAATCTGACCGGAGGTTGGGATCCCGCCCATTTCCAGCAGCTGCTTGATTTCAGTCTCTTTCGCACCATCGAACACCGGCGTTGCGATCGGCATACCTTTTTTCAGGTTCTCTGCCAGACGCAGGACTTCGTCGTCGGTGAAGGTGTTCAGGTCAACTTTCTGGCAAACGTCGTCGCCCAGATCGTAGGCCTTCTGGATGAACTCACGCAGCTTGGCCACTTCCTGCTGCTGCTTCAGCATCTGGTTGATCTTCTCACCAATGCCTTTCGCAGCCATACCCAGGTGGGTTTCCAGGATCTGACCGATGTTCATACGTGATGGTACGCCCAGCGGGTTCAGTACGATGTCTACCGGCGTGCCGTTTTCATCGTAAGGCATATCTTCGATCGGGTTGATCTTGGAGATAACACCCTTGTTACCGTGGCGACCCGCCATCTTGTCACCCGGTTGGATCTGACGTTTAACGGCCAGATAAACCTTAACGATTTTCAGCACGCCCGGTGCCAGATCGTCGCCCTGGGTGATCTTGCGACGCTTGGCTTCCAGCTTCTTCTCGAAGTCGGATTTCAGTTCGTCGTATTGCTCCGCCAGCTGTTCCAGCTGGTTTTGCTTCTCTTCGTCGGTCAGGCCCAGTTCCAGCCAGCGATCGCGTGGCAGCTTGCTCAGCTTCTCAGCTTCAACGCCGCCGGCGACCAGCACCGCGTGGATACGCGCAAACAGACCGGCTTCCAGGATCTGCAGTTCTTCAGTCAGGTCTTTCTTCGCCTGCTTCAGCTGCATCTCTTCGATTTCCAACGCACGCTTGTCTTTTTCCACGCCATCGCGGGTGAAGACCTGCACGTCGATAACCGTACCGGAAACGCCGTTCGGTACGCGCAGAGAAGAGTCTTTAACGTCAGACGCTTTCTCACCGAAGATCGCACGCAGCAGCTTCTCTTCCGGCGTCAGCTGGGTTTCGCCTTTCGGCGTGACCTTACCAACCAGAATGTCGCCACCGGTCACTTCAGCACCGATATACACGATACCGGATTCATCCAGTTTGGAGAGCGCTGCTTCACCCACGTTAGGGATGTCGGCGGTGATCTCTTCAGGCCCCAGCTTGGTGTCGCGAGACACGCACGCCAGTTCCTGGATGTGGATGGTGGTGAAGCGATCTTCCTGCACCACGCGCTCGGAGACCAGGATGGAGTCTTCGAAGTTGTAGCCGTTCCAAGGCATGAAGGCTACGCGCATGTTCTGGCCCAGCGCCAGTTCGCCCAGATCCGTAGATGGGCCATCCGCCAGCACGTCGCCGCGCTCGATTGGCTCACCCAGGTTCACACACGGCATCTGGTTGATGCAGGTGTTCTGGTTAGAACGGGTGTACTTGGTCAGGTTATAGATGTCGATGCCTGCTTCGCCCGGGTACATCTCGTCTTCGTTAACTTTGATAACGATACGGGAAGCATCCACGTACTGGATCACGCCGCCGCGTTTGGCCACGGCGGTAACGCCGGAGTCAACCGCTACAGCACGTTCCATGCCGGTACCTACCAGCGGCTTGTCAGCGCGCAGGGTTGGAACCGCCTGACGTTGCATGTTCGCACCCATCAATGCACGGTTGGCGTCATCGTGTTCCAGGAATGGAATCAGTGAAGCACCAACGGAGACAACCTGCTGGGTGGATACGTCCATATAGTCAACCTGGTCGCGGCTGAACAGGCTTGATTCGCCTTTGCTACGACAGGTGACCAGGTCTTCTACGAAGCGGCCGTCATCATCCAGGTTGGAGTTCGCCTGAGCGATAACGAAGTTGCCTTCTTCAATAGCAGACAGGTAGTTGATTTCATCGGTCACCACGCCGTCGCGCACGCGGCGGTACGGGGTTTCCAGGAAGCCATACTCGTTAGTCTGTGCGTACACGGACAGGGAGTTGATCAGACCGATGTTCGGGCCTTCCGGCGTTTCGATTGGGCACACGCGACCGTAGTGAGTCGGGTGTACGTCTCGAACTTCAAAGCCGGCGCGTTCACGGGTCAGACCGCCCGGGCCCAGTGCGGAGATACGACGCTTGTGCGTGATCTCGGACAACGGGTTGTTCTGGTCCATAAACTGGGACAGCTGGCTGGAGCCGAAGAACTCTTTCACCGCCGCCGAAATCGGCTTGGCGTTGATCATGTCCTGAGGCATCAGGGTATCCAGATCGCCCAGGGACAGACGTTCTTTCACCGCACGCTCAACGCGCACCAGACCTACACGGAACTGGTTCTCGGCCATTTCGCCGACGGAACGGATACGACGGTTGCCCAAGTGGTCGATGTCGTCCACTTCGCCTTTACCGTTACGGATATCGATGAGCTTCTTCATCACTTCGATGATGTCGTCTTTGCTCAGGATGCCCGAACCTTCGATCTCGTCGCGCAGCAGAGAACGGTTGAACTTCATACGGCCGACCGCGGACAGATCGTAACGGTCTTCGGAGAAGAACAGGTTCTCGAACAGGCTTTCGGCGGCTTCGCGCGTTGGCGGCTCACCAGGGCGCATCATGCGGTAGATTTCTACCAGCGCGCTCAGACGATCGTTGGTTGGGTCGACACGTACGGTTTCAGAGATGTACGCACCGTGGTCCAGATCGTTGGTGAACAGCGTTTCGATACGCTTGTGGCCTGACTGGCTCAGCTTGGCCAGCAGATCCAGCGACAGCTCCATGTTGGCTGCACAGATCAGTTCGCCGGTATTGGTATCGATATAGTCCTTCGCGACCACTTTGCCCGCGATGTACTCAACCGGTACTTCAATACTGTGAATTTCGTCTTTTTCGAGCTGACGGATATGACGAGCGGTGATACGACGGCCTTTCTCTACATAGATCTTGCCGTTGGCTTCGATATCGAACGAAGCGGTCTCACCACGCAGACGCTCTGGAACCAGCTCCATCTGCAGCTTGTTATCGCGGATCTCGAAAACAATTTTGTCAAAGAACAGGTCAAGGATCTGTTCAGTGGTGTAGTTCAGCGCGCGCAGGATGATGGTCGCCGGCAGTTTGCGGCGGCGGTCAATACGCACGAACAGGTTGTCTTTCGGGTCAAACTCGAAATCCAACCATGAACCGCGGTAAGGGATGATGCGTGCGTTGTACAGCACTTTACCCGAGGAGTGGGTTTTACCCTTATCGCTGTCAAAGAATACGCCAGGACTACGGTGCAGCTGAGATACGATAACCCTCTCAGTACCGTTGATCACAAAGGTACCGTTTTCGGTCATGAGCGGAATTTCGCCCATATAGACTTCTTGTTCCTTGATGTCTTTGACCGTACCTTCCGGAGCTTCACGCTCATAGATTACCAGACGCAGTTTTACGCGCAGCGGTGCAGAGAACGTCACACCACGGATCTGGCACTCTTTGACGTCGAAGACCGGCTCACCAAGACGGTAGCTAACGTATTGCAGCTCCGAATTGCCACTGTAGCTCTGGATAGGGAAAACAGAACGGAAGGCGGCTTCTAAGCCGTACTGCCCTTCTGGATCTTGCTCGATGAACTTCTGGAACGAGTCAAGCTGGATAGAAAGGAGATATGGTATGTCCAGAACTTGTGGACGCTTACCAAAATCCTTACGAATACGTTTTTTCTCGGTATAGGAGTAAACCATAGGGTTCCTCAGCTCGCTGGAAAGTCGAACCTATCTGTCCGTCCGGATAGGGGACGGTTCATGCAACACCGTTTTGTCGACCGGAAAGCGGGAACACTTTCCGCAATACCCGTTTCTATCACGCTTAAATCATTTCATTGCGCTGTGCGGCAGATGCTCTGCGGCAGGGAGGGCAGTATATTAAGTCGTCGATAGAAAAAGATATTGGGGTTAGCCAGTAGCCAAACAGTGTGAAACTCTACTGACGCCCTACAGCGCAAAAAGGCTGGTGACCAAAAAGTCACCAGCCATCAGTCTGTTAGTTAAAACAGACTGCACTCAGAAAGCAGTGGCTTATTTAACTTCAACTTCAGCGCCAGCTTCTTCCAGAGCTTTTTTCAGTGCTTCAGCGTCGTCTTTGCTGATGCCTTCTTTCAGTGCTGCTGGTGCAGACTCAACCAGGTCTTTAGCTTCTTTCAGACCCAGGCCAGTTGCGCCACGTACTGCTTTGATTACTGCAACTTTGTTCGCGCCGATACCTTTCAGTACAACGTCGAATTCAGTTTTTTCTTCAGCAGCTTCAACAGCAGCAGCAGGACCTGCAGCTACAGCAGCAGCAGAAACACCGAACTTCTCTTCCATAGCGGCGATCAGTTCAACGATTTCCATTACAGACAGAGCTGCAACGCCTTCGATAATTTGGTCTTTAGTGATAGACATAACAAAAGTTCCTAAAATTCAGAAATAGTTTAAATACGTAAGCAAAGGCTAAGAAAGAGTGTGGCTTATGCCGCTTCTTTCTGATCGCGCAGTGCAGCCAGAGTGCGAACCAGTTTGCCGGCAGCGGCTTCTTTCATGGTCGCCATCAGGCGTGCGATTGCTTCATCGTAAGTAGGCAGAGTTGCCAAGCGGTCGATTTGTGCCGCAGGGATCAGCTCACCTTCAAAGGCCGCAGCTTTAACCTCGAATTTTGCATTCGCTTTCGCGAACTCTTTGAACAGACGAGCAGCAGCGCCCGGGTGTTCACTAGAGAATGCAATCAAGGTAGGACCGACAAACGTGTCTTTCAGGCATTCGAATGGAGTGCCTTCAACTACGCGACGCATCAGGGTGTTGCGAACAACACGCATGTAAACGCCAGCTTCACGACCTGCTTTACGCAGTTCAGTCATTTTATCAACGGTAACGCCGCGGGAATCCGCAACAACCGCAGACAGCGCGCCTTTGGCTACTTCGTTGACTTCAGCAACAATCGCTTGTTTGTCTTGAAGATTTAATGCCATTAGCTTTTTGCTCCTGGATTAGCCGGGGAAAATCCCCGGAACTCACTTCACTCAACACCTTGTGAAACACGCGGTGCGAGCGCTGAAACACGGTGAGCAGAATCCAGCAAAGACCATTCTTTTTAAAAAAGAAAAAAATTCTTTAGGCTCTGTCACCGTCTACGCAGGAAAGATTAAGTACCTTGCGATACACCTGCGGTCTTGGACGGAGGCCTGGATAGGCCAGGCTCCAACCGAAAATTCTGTTGTTTCGCCTTGGGCAAGCCAATAGCAAAACCTTGGGGCATAAGATTCTAGACAAATCTCAGCCCCAAGTCAAAGCGATAATCGCAGGGCGATTAGTTCGCTGCTGCAGACAGGCCGCTCTGATCGATAGCAACGCCAGCACCCATGGTGGTGGAGAGGCTAACTTTCTTGATGTACACTCCTTTCGCCTGAGATGGTTTTGCTTTTTTCAGCGCAACCAGCAGGGCTTCCAGGTTTTCTTTCAGCTTGTCTGACTCGAAATCAACCTTACCGATAGTGGTATGGATGATGCCGTTTTTGTCGTTACGGTAACGAACCTGACCTGCTTTAGCGTTTTTCACTGCTTCAGCAACGTTCGGAGTAACGGTACCCACTTTCGGGTTTGGCATCAGGCCGCGTGGACCCAGGATCTGGCCCAGTTGACCGACAACGCGCATTGCATCCGGGGAAGCAATAACAACGTCGAAGTTCATTTCGCCTTTCTTGATCTGGTCTGCCAGATCGTCCATACCTACCAGCTCTGCGCCAGCAGCTTTAGCTGCTTCAGCGTTAGGGCCCTGGGCAAATACGGCAACGCGAACGGAACGACCGGTGCCGTGTGGCAGAACGGTAGCGCCGCGAACGTTTTGGTCAGATTTACGAGCGTCGATACCCAGGTTAACGGATACGTCAACGCTTTCTACGAATTTAGCGGTGGCCAGCTCTTTCAGCAGAGCAACAGCTTCGGTGATGTCATACTGTTTAGTAGCATCAACTTTGTCACGGATCACGCGCATGCGCTTGGTCAGCTTAGCCATCTCTTAATCCTCCACTACCAGGCCCATGGAACGAGCGGTACCTTCGATGGAGCGAGTCATCGCTTCAACGTCAGAACCAGTCATGTCCGCAGCTTTGGTTTCTGCGATTTCACGTACCTGAGCACGAGTCACTTTACCTACTTTGTCTTTGTTCGGCTTGCCGGAACCAGACTTGATACCAGCCGCTTTTTTCAGCAGAACTGCTGCCGGCGGGGTTTTGGTAACGAAAGTGAAGGAGCGATCAGAATAAACGGTGATAACAACCGGGATCGGCAGGCCTTTCTCGACGCTGTCAGTCTTAGCGTTGAATGCCTTACAGAATTCCATGATGTTAACGCCTTGCTGACCCAGAGCTGGACCGACTGGCGGGCTCGGGTTAGCCATACCGGCTGCAACCTGCAGCTTGACGTAGGCTTGTACTTTCTTGGCCATTTAAATTTCCTCGGTTTGGGTAGTATCGCCTCGCGAGAGGCTCCCCGTGTTTCGCCCCGCTCAATGCGATCGAGCAAGGCATCTAAAAACAAAAGGCGCGAAATTATAGTTCAATTTCGCGCCTCTGACAAGTGGCAAAACGCCGCTCGCTGCTGATTAATTGATCAGCCTTTTTCGACCTGGCTGAAGTCCAGTTCCACCGGCGTTGCACGGCCAAAGATGGAAACGGACACTTTCAGGCGGCTCTTCTCGTAGTCCACTTCTTCGACCACGCCGTTGAAGTCGGCAAACGGGCCATCGTTAACGCGAACCAGTTCACCCGGTTCGAACAGCGTTTTCGGACGCGGCTTATCACCTACCTGCTGCAGGCGGTTCATAATCGCATCGACTTCTTTGTCGCTGATCGGCGCCGGACGGTCTGAGGTACCGCCGATGAAGCCCATGACGCGCGGAACGCTGCGCACCAGGTGCCAGCTCGCGTCGTTCATCACCATCTGCACCAGCACGTAGCCAGGGAAGAATTTACGTTCGCTCTTGCGGCGCTGGCCGCCACGGATTTCAACCACTTCTTCCGTAGGCACCATGACTTCGCCGAACAGCTCTTCCATATCGTGCAGTTTGATGTGTTCACGCAGCGATTGCGCTACGCGACCTTCAAAACCGGAAAACGCCTGAACGACGTACCAACGTTTTTTTGGAGCTTCAGACATTTTATAACCTCAGGCCAGTAATAAACGATACCAGACGGACCAGAATACCATCCAGCCCCCACAGAATCAGTGACATCACGGCGGTTACCGCGGCAACGATCAACGTGGTGTGTAGCGTTTCCTGACGAGTTGGCCAAATCACTTTGCGTACTTCGGTACGCGCTTCGCGAGCAAACGCGACGGTGGCTTTGCCTTTGGTGGTCATCAGAGCCACTGCGCCTGCAACGGCGATGATCAGTACAACTGCCAGCGCGCGCAATGGCAGGCTTAAATCACGGTAGTAATAGTTACCGACAATAGCCACAACCAACAGAACGGCGACGATCAGCCACTTAGCCGCTTCCAGGCCGCGCCCGCTCCCTTGAGCCTCGGTATTCGCACTCATAAACCAACCTGTCACAATGATTCAGAACAAACAACTTTGCCTCGCAGTGCGAGGCAAACCAAACCGATCAGATGCCGTTCGCCGGCATCTCGGTGTTTTACGCTATGACGTATTTCAGTCAATACGGTTTAAGAGCCCATCTCACCAATGATTATGACTGCAAAATCGCTGATGAGATAGGTTCTAGTTCACAGCGTAGAAAAAGGGCATCAAATGATGCCCTTTTACCGCGTGTCGCGTCAAACGTTATCAGCGATTAAGCGATAACTTTGGCAACAACACCAGCGCCAACGGTACGGCCGCCTTCACGGATTGCGAAACGCAGACCGTCGTCCATCGCGATTGGGTGGATCAGGGTGACTTTCATGTTCACGTTGTCGCCTGGCATTACCATCTCAACGCCTTCTGGCAGTTCGATGGTGCCGGTCACGTCAGTTGTACGGAAGTAGAACTGTGGACGGTAGCCTTTGAAGAATGGAGTATGACGACCACCTTCTTCTTTGCTCAGGATGTACACTTCTGAGTCGAACTGAGTGTGCGGCTTGATGGAACCTGGTTTAGCCAGAACCTGACCACGTTCGATGTCTTCACGCTTGATACCGCGCAGCAGAACGCCCACGTTCTCACCGGCACGGCCTTCGTCCAGCAGTTTGCGGAACATTTCAACACCGGTACAGGTAGACTTGACTGTGTCTTTGATACCAACGATTTCAACTTCTTCGCCAACTTTGATGATACCGCGCTCAACACGACCGGTAACAACGGTACCACGACCGGAGATGGAGAATACGTCTTCGATTGGCAGCAGGAACGGCTTGTCGATAGCGCGCTCTGGTTCTGGGATGTAGGAATCCAGCGCTTCGGCCAGCTCGATGATTTTAGCTTCCCACTCGGCTTCGCCTTCCAGCGCTTTCAGCGCGGAACCGCGGATTACCGGCAGGTCATCACCAGGGAAGTCGTAAGCGGACAGCAGTTCGCGAACTTCCATTTCTACCAGTTCCAGCAGCTCTTCATCATCAACCATGTCGCATTTGTTCATGAATACGATGATGAAAGGAACGCCAACCTGACGACCCAGCAGGATGTGCTCACGGGTCTGAGGCATTGGGCCGTCAGTCGCAGCAACAACCAGGATAGCGCCGTCCATCTGAGCAGCACCGGTGATCATGTTTTTCACGTAGTCGGCGTGCCCTGGGCAGTCAACGTGCGCGTAGTGGCGAGTCGGGGTGTCATACTCAACGTGAGAAGTGTTGATGGTGATACCACGAGCTTTTTCTTCTGGCGCGTTATCGATCTGGTCGAAAGCGCGTGCAGAACCACCGTAGGTTTTAGCCAGAACGGTAGTGATAGCTGCAGTCAGGGTAGTTTTACCATGGTCAACGTGGCCGATAGTACCGACGTTAACGTGCGGTTTTGTACGTTCAAACTTTTCTTTAGACATCGATTGTCCCTCTAAGACACGGATAAATCGGTGGTATCACCACATCAACCAAGCATTTGCTCGTTGAATCCAGAACAGAAAGAAAATCAGGGGGCGAGAAAATAAGAAGTGGTGCTGATAGGCAGATTCGAACTGCCGACCTCACCCTTACCAAGGGTGCGCTCTACCAACTGAGCTATATCAGCACATCTTGGAGCGGGCAGTGGGAATCGAACCCACATCATCAGCTTGGAAGGCTGAGGTAATAGCCATTATACGATGCCCGCATCCTGGAACTCGGCTACCTGATTTTTCTGTAGAATTTTGGGATGGAGAAGGATTGTTCGTCGCTTGGCTCTCATCCTTCGGGCCGGCTGCGCTTAGCGCTGCACAACTCGAACCTTGCCGAAGACTTTCGTCTTCCCCTTCCGCATTAACCGCCGCGAGGCTATCGCGCTTCAGTTAGCTGCCGAAGGCAAGATTTGGTGGTGGGGGAAGGATTCGAACCTTCGAAGTCTGTGACGGCAGATTTACAGTCTGCTCCCTTTGGCCGCTCGGGAACCCCACCAGATTTTAACTACTGTGACTTGAATGGTGCCGGCTACCGGAATCGAACTGGTGACCTACTGATTACAAGTCAGTTGCTCTACCAACTGAGCTAAGCCGGCATCAAGTGCAGCGCATTCTAGGTAGAGCTGGCGGGGTATGCAACAAAAAAATTGCGTTACGCGCACTTTCGCTCATAAATCAGTCAATTTTGCATGCTGCCCGGCAATTCACAGCCTGCAGCGTGCAAACATTCATCAATCGCGGACATCATTCTGTACAATTTCATTCACTTTTTGCAAGCGTTGACCCGCCTTTTCTCCGTGCCCGCGGTCGCAAATCGGCTAACTCAGCCAGCCAAACTGTGAGCCGGATCGATGCACCAAAAAAGGGAAAGAGGCCCGCGCCCGGAGCATAAACTACACGCTATCCTCACCCCTTTCGCCGCCAGGCGCACTCCGCCGCTCTGGCGCAGTTATTGCTTATCTTCATTACCCCCTTCATCCAGGAGGAATGACCGATGAAAATTGTGCTGATAAACGCCGCTACGTTACCCATTTACCGAGATGAGCTGGCCCGGCTGTTGACCGATGCCGTCACCCACGGCGCCTCCGTCGGCTATGACACACTGATCCCGCATGAAGATGCCGAAAGCTATTTCCACAGCCTGCGGCCCGCGCTGGCCAAAGGGGAGCTGTTGCTGTGGATCGCCAGGGATGAGCGCGGCGTCATCGGCACCGTGCAGCTCGAATTGTGCCAGAAACCCAACGGCCGCAACCGTGCGGAAGTACAGAAGCTGTTGGTGCATAGCCGCGCACGCCGCAACGGCGTCGGCCAGGCGCTGATGAAAATGCTGGAGCAGGCGGCGCTACAGCAGCATCGCGGCCTGCTCTATCTCGATACTCAGGCGGGTTCCGCCGCGGAAGCGCTGTATCGTTCTCTCGGCTACCGTTGTCTTGGAGAGCTGCCCGACTACGCCGCCGCCCCCGATGGTTACTATCACCCGACGGTCATTTATTACAAGCGGCTGTTCGCGGTTAACCAGCCTTCCCGCTCCATCGCCAGCTAGCCGGCGAGCGGTATCATCACCCGGTGATACCGCTTTGCAACGCCTCTGCAATCAACTGCGCGCCGCTTCTCACAATTGACATAAACTGCTGCCAATCGACAACTTTTGCGAAAAAAGTCTACGCCAAAAACGAAGCTGTCTATAATATGCAGCTTGTTTATTATCTGGAGTTGGCGTCCGGCGCCTTTCCCAACCTGCGTTAACAGGCAGAATTTGGCTTATGATAAAAAGAGATCAATCTTTGGCGACGCCTTACCTTCAGTTCGATCGTACCCAATGGGCTGCGTTGCGAGATTCGGTGCCGCTGACGTTGTCGGAAGAAGAGATCGTTAAACTGAAAGGGATTAACGAAGATCTCTCTTTGGAAGAAGTAGCGCAGATTTACCTGCCGCTGTCACGACTGCTGAACTTCTATATCAGTTCTAACCTGCGTCGCCAGGCCGTACTCGAGCAATTTCTCGGCACCGACGGGCAAAAAATCCCTTACGTCATTGGCATTGCCGGCAGCGTAGCCGTGGGCAAAAGCACCACCGCGCGTTTACTGCAGGCGCTGCTCAGCCGCTGGCCGGAACATCGCAGCGTAGAGCTGATCACTACCGACGGTTTCCTGCATCCGAATAAGGTGCTGAATGAACGCGGCCTGATGAAGAAAAAAGGCTTCCCGCAGTCTTACGATATGCACAGCCTGGTGAAGTTCGTTTCAGAAGTGAAGTCCGGCGCTAAACGCGTTACCGCTCCGGTTTATTCCCATCTGATTTATGACGTGGTGCCTGAAGGCAATAAGGTTATCGAGCAGCCGGATATTCTTATTCTGGAAGGGCTCAACGTATTGCAAAGCGGAATGGATTACCCGCACGATCCGCACCGCGTATTTGTTTCCGACTTCGTTGATTTTTCAATATATGTCGATGCGCCGGAAACACTGCTGCAAAGCTGGTATATCAACCGTTTCCTGAAATTCCGCCAGGGTGCATTCTCTAACCCTGATTCTTATTTCCATAATTACTCAAAACTGCCGGAACCTGAGGCGATCAACATCGCCACGCAGCTGTGGAATGAAATTAACGGATTGAATTTACAACAAAATATATTACCAACGCGCGAGCGCGCCAGTCTGATTATGACCAAGAGCGCCAATCATGCAGTGGACAGTGTGCGTTTAAGAAAATAAGTTGAATAAAAAAGGGGGCACCAGCTCCCTTTTTTATTACTATTATTCCGCGCTTCGTAAAGATATTTCCCCACCAATAAAAGGTTTAATGACCCCGTCTTGATCGAGTAATAATGCGCCCTGCTGATCGATGCCGCGAGCAATGCCGAAGATCTGTTGTTCACCAATCAACAGCTTGACCGGCCGATCGCTGAAGTTATCCAGTGCGCGCCAGCGGCCGATAAATGGCACCAACCCGTCAATTTCAAACTGCGTCAGCGATTGCCGCAGCTCATTAAGCAAGGTCGCGGCAAGTTCGTTGCGATCGATGCTGATCCCCGCTTCCTGCAGGTTGATCCAACCCTGGTTAATCGCGCCGGCATTAGTATCGCGCATCGCCAGATTGATCCCGGCCCCCATCACCAGCTGCGCCGCATCACCGGTTTTTCCCGTGAGCTCGACCAGGATGCCCGCCAGCTTACGGTCATTCAGATACAGGTCATTCGGCCATTTAACCCGTACATCCTCTGCGCCAAGACGCTGCAAGACTTCGGCCATCACGATGCCAATCACCAGGCTCAGCCCCATTGCCGCTGCAGGCCCTTGCTCCAGACGCCAGAACATCGACAGATAGAGGTTGGCGCCGAAAGGTGAAATCCACTGCCGCCCACGGCGGCCGCGGCCAGCTTGCTGGTACTCGGCAACGCAGGCGTCACCGGACTGCAGCTCACCGATGCGGTCCAGCAAGTACTGATTGGTGGAATCCACGACTGGCAACACAGTGACGCGCTTGTCTTCCAGCAGCTTGAGAATGCGCTCGGCCTCCAGCAGTTGGATAGGAGCAGGGAGGCTATACCCCTTACCCGGGACGGTGAAGACATCCAATCCCCATTCGCGGATAGTCTGGATATGTTTGTTGATTGCCGCTCGGCTCATGCCCAGCGTCTCGCCCAGATGTTCCCCGGAGTGGAAACCGCCGTCGGCTAGCAGGGAAATCAGTTTCAGTGGCACCTTGGTATCTTTCATGCCAATGCCTCTACCGCGTTGAGCTCACCGGACGCGCCGATAAAGCGCACCTCAGGCTCCAGCCATACGTCAAAGCGAGATGCTACAGTGTTGCGCACGTGGCGCGCCAGAGCGACAACGTCTTCGCTGACGGCATTATCCACATTGACCAGCACCAACGCCTGCTGGCGATGTACGGCAGCACCGCCGATCCGATAACCTTTCAGCTCGCACTGATCGATCAGCCAACCGGCAGCCAGCTTAACCTGGCCATCCGCCTGTGGGTAGTGCGGCATTGCAGGGTACTGGGCGATCAGCTTTGCAGACTTCTCTGCGCTCACCAGCGGGTTTTTGAAGAAGCTGCCGGCGTTGCCGGTTTCACGCGGATCGGGCAGCTTACTGCGGCGCATTGCACAGACGGAATCGAAAATTTGGCCTGATGTAACGGTCGCCAGATCCAGCTTGGTCAAATCGCCGTATTCCAGCATTGGCCGCCACTGCTTGCTCAGACGCAGACCAAGGCCAACAATGATATGCCCGGTCTGGAACTGATGTTTGAAAATGCTTTCCCGGTAGCCAAAGCCGCATTCGGCCGCAGGAATGCGGTCTATAGCGCCGGTAGAGAAATCAAGCAGGTCGACATATTCACAGACGCTTTTCAATTCTATACCGTAGGCGCCGATATTCTGAATAGGCGCAGAGCCGGCTAAACCTGGGATCAAAGCCAGATTTTCCAAGCCGGGAATGCCGGCCTGCAGCGTATAGCACACCAGATCGTGCCAGTTTTCACCCGCACTAACATGCAGGTGCCAAGCATCCCGCTCTTCTCTGATGTCGATGCCTTTCAGCTGATTGATCATAACCGTACCGGCAAAGTCTTCAAGAAACAGGACGTTACTGCCTTCGCCGAGCACCAGAAGTGGCTCCTGCCGCTTGCGCGTCTGTTGCCAGACCTTGAGCATGAGTTCAATTCTATCTGCCATGATCAGATGCGCAGCGTTGACCGGGAGCGCAAAAGTATTGTGGTTTTTTAAAGACGCGCTTTCAGTAGACATAACGTTCAATACCCATACGGAAATAATCTTCCACCTAGTCTACTCGATTCGACGCGGCTGGCTAATATTTGTTTTAACTCATGCTGCGTTAATCGGACTATTACCCGAAGAAATAAAGATTTTTCCTGTTTAATCCGCAAGTTCTTATATAAGGAGTGGGGTTTTACCCGAGTGAAAGGCAAAGAATCTATTACTTAATCAATTTATCAACTACGCTATATATACTTCACTTTATTTACCATCGTTAAACATTTTATGTTGGTAAATAAATATGTGAGCTGATATTTCCCGAAAGGATTATTCAGTAACAGGGGCGCAGCGTAGCGGTGCCAGCTTTTTGCTTTTTAGCGCACAGCAAAAAGCCCTGAACTCGCGTTCAGGGCTTCTTACTTTGTTTGATGCCTGGCAGTGTCCTACTCTCGCATGGGGAGACCCCACACTACCATCGGCGCTACGGCGTTTCACTTCTGAGTTCGGCATGGGGTCAGGTGGGACCACCGCGCTATTGCCGCCAGGCAAAT
>Ga0207655_1000802_pt1 | contig 34216 bp, 26 predicted proteins | sample KBSM44metaG_FD_184398 | JGI IMG/M metagenome (GOLD analysis project Ga0207655, IMG submission 184398) | Miscanthus rhizosphere microbial communities from Kellogg Biological Station, Michigan, USA - KBS M4-4 metaG (SPAdes) (version 2) | ecosystem: Host-associated > Plants > Roots > Rhizosphere >... | reverse complement strand
CAAGCCAACAACACCGTGTACACCGACCTGAGCGTCGATGAGCTGGTAAAAGAAGCGCTGCAACGCGGTGAAGGTGTACTAGCCGATACTGGCGCACTGGTCGTAGAGACCGGTCACCGTACTGGCCGTTCGCCGGCTGACCGTTTCATCGTCGAAGAACCTTCCACCCAGGACGCCATTTCCTGGGGCCCGATCAACCGCAAGTTCCCGGCCGACAAGTTCGATGCCCTGTGGGCTCGCGTCGAGGCGTTCAACAACGCCCAGGATCACTTCGTTTCCTATGTTCACGTAGGGGCGGCTGCCGAGCACTACCTGCCGGTGAAGATGACCACCCAGACTGCCTGGCAGAACCTGTTCGGCCGTTGCCTGTTCATCAACCCGGAGCAGTTCAACCCGGCTGGCCGCGACCAGTGGCAGGTCCTGAACGTCGCCAACTTCGTCTGCGAGCCTGAGCGTGACGGCACCAACTCCGACGGTTGCGTGATCATCAACTTCGCCCAGAAGAAGGTGCTGATCGCTGGCATGCGTTACGCCGGTGAAATGAAGAAAGCCATGTTCTCGGTGCAGAACTTCCTGCTGCCGGCTGCCGACGTGCTGCCAATGCACTGCGCGGCCAACATCGGTGAAGAAGGTGATGTGACCCTGTTCTTCGGCCTGTCCGGCACCGGCAAGACCACCCTGTCTGCCGACGAAAGCCGTTACCTGATCGGTGACGACGAGCACGGTTGGGGCGAAGGCGTTGTCTTCAACATGGAAGGTGGCTGCTACGCCAAGTGCATCGACCTGTCCGAGAAGAACGAGCCGGTCATCTGGAAAGCCATCAAGCACGGCGCGGTGCTGGAAAACGTCGTGCTCGACGCCAACAAGCACGCCGACTACACCGATGTCAGCCTGACCCAGAACAGCCGTGCGGCCTACCCGCTGGAGCACGTTGCCAAGCGCTCCGAAGCGAACCTGGGCGGCGAGCCTAACGCAGTCATCTTCCTGACCTGCGACCTGACCGGTGTACTGCCTCCGGTTTCGATCCTGAACAACGAGCAGGCGGCCTACCACTTCCTGTCCGGCTATACCGCATTGGTCGGTTCCACCGAAATGGGTTCGGGCGGCGGCATCAAGTCGACCTTCTCCACCTGCTTCGGCGCACCGTTCTTCCCGCGCCCGGCTGGCGAGTACGCCGAGCTGCTGATCAAGCGCATCAACGGCTTCAACTCCAAGGTTTACCTGGTCAACACCGGCTGGACCGGTGGTGGCTACGGCGTTGGCAAGCGCTTCAGCATCCCGACCACCCGTGCCGTGATCGCGGCGATCCAGAGCGGCGCGCTGGGCGGTGCCGAAACCGAGCACCTGGACATCATCAACCTGGACGTGCCGAAGGCTGTTCCGGGCGTTGAAACCGAGCTGCTCAACCCGCGCACCAACTGGGCTGACAAAGCTGCCTACGACGAGGCCGCCAAAGGCCTGGCCAAGCTGTTCATCGAAAACTTCAAGAAGTTCGAAGTTTCCGACGCCATCAAGGCCGCTGGTCCACAGCTGTAAGCTGAGCCAGCCGCAACGAGAAAGCCGCCCCCAGGGGCGGCTTTTTTGTTCCTGCAAATCAGCAAGGCCGCTCCCACAGGGGAGCGCAGGCAGCGCAAACCTGGATTTTCTGATTCACTGTCAGCATCAATTGCGAAGACAAGAGCCAGACAGATGACCGAATCCCCTCAGCGCACTGCCTTCTCCCACTTCCACACCGTCCTCACCCGCCCTTCGGACAACGACATCAACGGCCATATCGCCGGGGCTACCGTGCATGGCTTTTTCGAAACCGCCATCCAGGCATTTTTCGTCGAACAGGCCGAACTGGACCTGCGTGACGGCGAACTGGCGGCCTTCGTGGTCAGTTCGGCGGCGGACTTCTACGCACTACCGGGCTTCCCGGACGTGCTGGAGGTGGGGTTGGGAGTGACGCGCCTGGCGGGCAGCACGGTGGAGTACCGCTTGGCGCTTTACCGTCCAGGCGAATCAGAGGCGTGTGCGGCGGGCACGGTGGTGCAGGTGTTCATCGAGCGTGCCAGTGGCCGGCCTGTGGCACTGCCAGAGGCGCTTCAGGCGATCCTGTCCGGCCTTGTACTGGAGCCACAGGCATAAAAAAGCCCCGCCACAAGGGGCGGGGCTTTTGCTGCCGGGGCGAGGCCCTCAGGCATCAGTCGCGCCAGTGGCGCTTGTGCTTGCGGTGGCCGTAATGGTGGCCACGGTCGTAGTGGCGACGGTCGTCGTAGCCGCGACGGTAGCGGCGATCGTCATGACGCTCGTCTTCGTCGGCCTTGTTGCCCATGTAGTTACCCAGTGCGCCACCGGCACCACCGCCGGCTGCCGCGCCAATGTAGCTACCGGTGGTGCCGCCCACCGAGCGACCTACCACGTTACCGCCTGCCGCGCCCAGTGCGCCGCCGATAGCGGCCTCACCGCGCTGGCGCTTGTCCGCGCCCAGGGCACCGCCTGCCGCGCCGCCCAGGCCGGCACCAATGGCGCCGCCGGTGCTACCGCCGATGGAGTTGCCCACCACTGAGCCCAGTACCCCACCCAATGCGCCGCCAATGCCGGCCTCGGTGGTGCCGCCTGCCATGGCAACGCCGCTGAGCAAGCTGAAAGACAACAACAGAATCGAGGAGTACTTCTTCATCAAGAGAGCCTCATAGGGATGACGAGGCGAATTTGAGGCTAAGCGGCCTGGCTGGCAACGGAAATCCGACGAGTAACACGAGTTGTACACAATTCTCTAAGTTACTGTATTTGCTGTGAAACTTTATCGATTTTCGGCTGTCTGAGACCTTTATGACAAAGCCCTGAACCCCAACGGAACAGGGCTTTTTTCGTTTTTACAGGATGCGCCCGTCGTCCCGCGCGCGCTCCAGTTTGATCGCGATGAACTTCGATGTCGGTGTGTGGCTGCCATCGCCAATGCTCTCCAGCGGCACCAGCGGGTTCACCTCGGGGTAATACGCCGCCGCCTGCCCGGCCGGGATGTCGAAAGGCAGCAAGGTAAAGCCTTGCACCCGGCGCACATGCTCATCTCCCCACAGCGAAACGATGTCGACTTTCTGCCCTGGCTGGAAGCCCAGGCGGATGATGTCGGCTTCGTTGGCGAACAGCACCTCACGTTGGCCGCGCACGCCCCGGTAGCGGTCGTCCAGGCCGTAGATGGTGGTGTTGTACTGATCGTGCGAGCGCATGGACTGCATGATCAGGTCCGGCAGTTGGCCACTGGCGCGCACGCGCTCATCGAGTAGCGAATCCGGCAGCAGGTTGGCCTTGAAGTTGGCGCGACCGGTGCTGGTCTTCCATTCGCGACTGGCGGCGCTGTTGCCCAGGTAGAAGCCACCTGGGTGTTGCAGGCGCTGGTTGAAACCGCTGAAGCCGGCGATGGTATCGCCGATCAGGTCGCGGATTCGGTCGTAGTCAGCCACCAGCCAGTGCCAGTCCACCGGTTGCTTGCCCAGGGTGGCGGCGGCGATGCCGGCAACGACTGCCGGTTCCGAGCGCATTTGCGTCGACAGCGGCTTCAGCTGGCCGTTGGAGGCGTGCACCATGCTGAACGAGTCCTCCACTGTCACCGCTTGTGGCCCGTCGGCCTGCAGGTCGATGTCGGTACGGCCCAGGCACGGCAGGATCAGCGCCTGCTTGCCGTGGACCAGATGGCTGCGGTTGAGCTTGGTGCTGATGTGCACGGTCAGCTCGCAGTTGCGCAATGCCTGGGCGGTGCGCTCGGTGTCTGGCGTGGCTTGGGCGAAGTTGCCACCCAGGCCGATGAATACTTTGGCGCGGCCGTCGAGCATGGCGTGGATGGCTTCGACGGTGTTGTGGCCATTGTGCCGGGGCACGGGGAAGCCAAAGCGCTTTTCGAGGGCGTCAAGCAGGGCCATCGGCGGGCGCTCGTTGATGCCCATGGTACGGTCACCCTGCACGTTGCTGTGGCCGCGCACCGGGCACAGGCCGGCGCCTGGCGCGCCGATGTTGCCGCGCAGCATCTGCAGGTTGACGATTTCCTGGATGGTCGGCACCGAATGGCGGTGCTGGGTGATGCCCATTGCCCAACACATGATCACCCGCTTGCCACGGCAGTACATGCGCGCGGCCAGCTCGATGTCGGCCAGGGTCAGGCCGGACTGCGCCTGGATGTGTTCCCACGGCGTGGCATCCACCACAGCCAGGTACTCGTCGACGCCATGGCCATGCTCGGCAATGAAGGCATGGTCGAACACGGCCGGCTCGCCTTTGGCCTGGGCTTCGCGTTCCCATTGCAGGACGAACTTGGCCATGCCGCGCAGCATCGCCATGTCGCCGCCCAGCGCCGGGCGGAAGAACGCGGTGTTGGTTGGCCGGTCACTGTTGGTCAGCATCTCCAGCGGGTTCTGCGGGTGCTGGAAGCGCTCCAGGCCACGTTCCTTGAGCGGGTTTACGCACACCACCTGGGCGCCACGTTTCACCGCATCACGCAGCGGGTCGAGCATGCGAGGGTGGTTGGTACCGGGGTTCTGGCCCCAGACAAAGATCGCATCGGCATGCTCGAAGTCGTCGAAGGTGACGGTGCCCTTGCCAACCCCGACGCTTTGCCCCAGGGCCACGCCGCTGGCCTCGTGGCACATGTTCGAGCAGTCGGGGAAGTTGTTGGTGCCGTAAGCGCGCACGAACAGTTGGTACAGGTACGCCGCTTCGTTGCTGGCGCGCCCCGAGGTATAGAATTCGGCCTGGTCCGGGTTGGCCAGCTTGTTCAGCTCGCGGGCGATCAGGGCGAATGCGGCCTCCCAGCGGATAGGCAGGTAGCGGTCGCTGGGTGCGTCGTAGACCATCGGCTCGGTCAGGCGCCCCTGGTATTCCAGCCAGTAATCGCTCTGCTGCAGCAACGAGGTGACACTGTAACGGGCGAAGAAGGCCGCATCGACACGGCGCTTGGTCGCCTCCCAGTTCACCGCCTTGGCGCCGTTCTCGCAGAACTTGACCATGCCGTTTTCCGGCGAGTCGCCCCAGGCACAGCCGGGGCAGTCGAAACCGCCGTTCTGGTTGGTTTTGAGCAGGGCGCGAATGTTCTTCAGTGCGTTATCGCTGCCGACCCAGGCCTTGGCCACGCTGCGCAGTGCGCCCCAGCCACCGGCGGGGCCGTGGTAGGGCTTGTAGCGAGGGGTAGAGGCTGGGGCGTTGTCCGGAAGGTGCTGGTACGAGGTCACGGCTGTTACGACTCCGCCGCTGGGCTGTAGACCCGCGGTGCGCTGTGCTTGGGCAAATGGATGAGGTTGAGGTTGTGCTTGCGTGCCCATTGCAGGGCAAGGCCAGTGGGCGCCGACAGGCTGACCAGGGTCTGGATACCGGCGCGCAGCACCTTCTGGATCAGCTCCAGGCTGCAGCGGCTGGTGACGATGGCCAGGCCGCCCTGGCTGTCGATGCCTTGGCGCAGCAAGGCGCCGATCAGCTTGTCGAGGGCGTTGTGCCGACCAATGTCTTCACGGCCGAGCAGCAATTCGCCATGGCGGTCCATGAACAGTGCCGCATGTACGGCGCCGCAGTGCTGGCCCAGAGGCTGGAAGGCATCGATGCGCTCGCGCAGGCCGACCAGCCACTGGGCCGGCGGCAGGGGGGCACCCGGCAGCACGGCCAGTTCCGGCAGCGCCTGCTCCAGGGCTTCGACCCCACACAGGCCACAACCACTGGTGCCGGCCAGCTGGCGGCGCTGGTTCTTCAGGTTCCAGAATGCCCGGCTGGAAATTTCCAGGTCGGCATACATCGCCGAGCCGCTGCCCGAGAGCTTGAGGTCGTAGATTTCTGCGGTGCCTTCGACAATCCCGCTGCCGACGCTGAAGCCCACGGCGAAATCTTCCAAATCGGTGGGGCTGACCAGCATCACCGCCTGGTTGAGGCCGTTATAGACGATGGCCAGGGCCACTTCCTCGGCCAGTGGGGTGCTGTCGCGTTTGGCGTCGCTGAGCTGGACGTAATCGTAGGTGTTGCTGGCGGCGGGCATGGACAAGGGCGATGAGGCCGCGCAGACCGGAGGCTTGCTGTTCATCGGGGCGCTGAATACCGGCGGCTTTCTGATTGCACAAGCCTAGGCTTGCGTGCCGGTGGCGTCTAATCGCTAGGCTCTATGCCTTGATAGACCGCGTCGATTGGCCGCATGGGGCGAGAGTGGCAAAGCTGGCCTAGACTCCTGTGTCCGAGGTTTCGTCAACAAGGAGAGCGCAATGAGCCTGTTCAGTTTCGTGAAGGAAGCCGGCGAGAAGTTGATCGACCTGCTGACCCCTGGCAACGCCAATGCCGAAGAGCAGCTTAAGAAACACGTGGAAAGTGTCGGCCTGGGCAACCCGAACATCACCGCCACTGTAGAGGGAGACAAGATCATCCTCAAGGGAGAAGTGGCCAGCCAGGAAGAGAAGGAGAAGATCATTCTCGCAGCCGGCAACATCAATGGTGTGGCCAGTGTCGATGACCAGATCACTGTGACCGGGCCAGTGGTGGCGGCGGCCAGGTTTGTTACGGTGAAGAAGGGCGACACGCTGTCGGCCATCTCTGTGGTGGTTTATGGCAATGCCAACCAGTACAACAAAATCTTTGAGGCCAACAAGCCGATGCTCACGCACCCGGACAAGATTTATCCGGGGCAGGTGCTGCGTATTCCTGACTGATCTCTAAAGCCTGTAGCGGCCTCTTCGCGGGCGCGCCCGCGAATGGGGCCTCACAGGCCTACCAATAACTCCCGATAATCCTCGACCGCTGCAAATTCCTCGGTATCACGCGGCTGCGCCTTGCTATCGGGCTGCCGCACCGCCAGCAGGTGCCCCACACCAAAGCGCCGCGCACTGCGCAGAATCGCCAGCGTGTCATCGATGAACAGGCTGCGCCCCGGTTCGAAGCCGATATCCGCCTGCAAGGCATCCCAGAACTGCGGGCTTTCCTTCGGGTAGCCATAGTCGTGGGAGCTGATCAGCCGCTCGAAGTACGGCGCCAGTTCTACACGCTCCAGCTTCAGCGACAGTGAATCACGGTGGGCATTGGTGATCATCACCACTCGCTTGCCCGCCTGGCGAATCGCAGCCAGGAAGGTATCGGCATCCGGGCGCAGGGCAATTAGGTCGGCAATTTCCCGCTTCAGCTCGCGAATGGGCAGGCGCAGCTCGCGGCTCCAGAAATCCAGGCAATACCAGTTCAAGGTGCCGGCATTGCGTTCGAACAGCGGTTGCAGCTCCATTTCCGCCATGGCGCGGCTTACCCCGTGCAGCTCGGCATAGCGCTGGGGCAGGTGGTCCAGCCAGAAGCGGTTGTCGTAATGCAGGTCGAGCAGGGTGCCGTCCATGTCCAGCAGGACGGTATCGATGGCGGACCAGGGAAGAACAGGCATGGGAAACTCTCGATCAGTCGGCAAGCCACGGTATAGTAACCCGTTCACGCCAAGGAGCCGCCCCATGCGCCAGAAACCCACCGTACTCAGCCGCGAAATCGTCGCCAGTAGCCGCCTGTTTCGCGTCGAAGCCGTGCAATTGCGCTTCAGCAATGGCAACGAGCGCACTTACGAGCGCCTGGTCGGCCGGGGGAATGGCTACGGTGCGGTGATGATCGTGGCCATGCTCGACGCCGAGCATGCCGTGCTGGTGGAAGAATACTGCGGCGGCACCGATGAATATGAGTTGTCGTTGCCCAAGGGCTTGATCGAGCCTGGCGAAGACGTGCTGGCGGCCGCCGACCGGGAGCTCAAGGAAGAAGCCGGTTTTGGCGCACGCCAGCTGGAGCACCTGACCGAGCTGTCGTTGTCGCCGGGCTACATGAGCCAGAAGATCCAGGTGGTGCTGGCCAGCGAGCTGTATGAAGAGCGCCTGGAAGGCGACGAGCCGGAGCCGATGCGGGTCGACAAGGTCAACTTGCGTGAGCTTTCGGCCTTGGCCATGCACCCGCAGTTCACCGAGGGGCGCGCCCTGGCGGCGCTTTACCTGGCCCGTGACCTGTTGATTCAGCGGGGTTTGCTGGAGCTATGAACGACCTGCAACTGATGCACGAAGTGGTCAAGCTGGCACTGACGGCAGGCGAGGCGATCCTGCCGTTCTGGCGCGCCGATGTGGCGGTGACCAACAAGGCCGACGATTCGCCGGTTACCGTTGCCGACCTGGCGGCGCACCGGGTGATTGCCGATGGCCTGTTGGCGCTGGCGCCGCACATACCGGTGCTGTCCGAAGAGGATTGCAATATTCCCCTGGCCGAGCGTCAGGGCTGGGGCCGCTGGTGGCTGGTCGACCCGCTGGATGGCACCAAGGAGTTCATCGCCGGCAGCGAAGAGTTCACGGTCAACATCGCCCTGATCGAAAACGGCCAGGTGGTGTTCGGCGTGGTGTCGATGCCGACCAACGGGCGCTGCTATTTCGGTGGTCGCGGCCTGGGTGCCTGGCGGGCCGACGCGGGTGAGGCTGCCAAGGCGATTCAGGTGCGTAACGCGCCTCCTGCAGGTGAGTGTTTCACCGTGGTTGCCAGCCGCCGGCACTCCAGCCCGGAGCAGGAAGCGCTGCTGGCCGGGCTGGGTGCTGCGGTGGGGGAGCTGGAACTGGCCAACGTTGGCAGCTCGTTGAAGTTCTGCCTGTTGGCTGAGGGTAGCGCCGATTGCTATCCGCGCCTGGCGCCGACTTCGCAGTGGGACACTGCGGCGGCGCAGGGTGTGGTGGAAGGGGCCGGGGGCGAGGTCATCGGGCTGGATGGGTTGCCGTTCCGGTATCCACCGCGCGAGTCGTTGCTTAACCCGTATTTCCTGGCGTTGCCGGCAAATGCTGCCTGGCGCCAGGCGTTCCTTAACCTGATCTGACGGGGTTTTGCTGTGGGAGCCTTTGGATTTTGCGCAAGGCTGTTGGGCTAGCGGTGCAGAACGTACTGGCCGCTGAAGGTAACGGCAGGCTCGTCACTACCGGCATTGCTTACCGTGGTCTCCAGCGTCAACCGCGCCCGCCCGCGCCGTTGGTACATGTTCAGGAATCGCTCCCAGGTCTTCTCGTCCGGCGCTGCACAACGCGCCACCGCCGTGCCGGTAACTGGCAGTGGATAACTGATCTGCCCCTCCTGAATGACGATATGCCCGTCATCGATCCCCAGCGCTCGCAGGCGCAGGTGCAACCAGCCCCACCCCACCAGCACCGCTGCGCAGTACAGGCTGCCGCCGAACATGGTGCTTTTGTGATTGACGTTGGCCGCCAGCGGCAGCTGCAGGCGCAGGGTGTGCTGCTGCCAATCGATCACTTCCAGGCCCATTTCGCGGGTCAGGGGGATGTCGCTGTGCAGTACGGACTGCAGATACTGGCTATCGGTGCTCATTAACGGTTGTCCTCTTGTTCGTCATGCCCGCCACTGCCTCCGTCGAAGTTCAAGCCATGCTTGCGCAGTTTGTCGTGCAGGGTTTTGCGGGGGATGCCCAGCGCCTCGGCCAAGCTGCGCATGGAGCTGTGTGGCTGGGCCAGTTCGGCAGCGATCAGCGAGCGTTCGAACTGCTCCACCTGCTCGCTGAGGTTGCCGCTCAGCAATGGTGCTGCGGGTGCTGCTGCCGGAGGTGCCTGGCCATCCAGGGCCAGTTCCAGGCCAAGGGCGAAGCGCTCGGCGGCGTTCTGCAGTTCGCGCACATTACCCGGCCAGTCGTGACGCAGCAGCAGGGCACGTTGTGCTGGCTGCAGCGCGTGCGGTGACAGGCCATGTCGCTGGCTGGCGGCATCGGCGAAATGCTGGAACAACACCAGAATGTCATCGCCGCGTTCGCGCAGCGGCGGAATACGCAGCGGTGCGACGTTAAGGCGGTAATACAAGTCGGCGCGGAAGCGCCCCTGGTCTGCGGCCTGACGCAGGTCTTCCTTGGTGGCAGCGATGATGCGGATATCCAGCGGGATAAGCTGGTTGCCGCCCAGGCGTTCGACCACCCGCTCTTGCAGCATGCGCAGCAGTTTCACCTGAACATCCAGGCTCATGCTCTCGATTTCATCGAGAAACAGCGTGCCGCCGTTGGCAAATTCGAACTTGCCGATGCGCCGCTTCTGCGCGCCGGTGAACGCGCCGGGCTCATGGCCGAACAGCTCGCTTTCGACCACCGACTCGGCCAGTGCCCCCGCGTTGATCGCCACGAACGGGCCGTCGCGGCGGCTGGAAAGGTCGTGCAGGGCACGGGCCACCACCTCTTTGCCTGCGCCGGTTTCGCCCAAAATCAGCACATCGGCACGGGTGCCGGCCAAGGCGCCGATTTGCTCGCGCAGGCGCTGCATGGCCGGTGAATGGCCCACCAGGCGGGTGGCCAGCTGCTGACGGTCGCTTAGCGCCAGGCGCAGGCTGCGGTTGTCCAGCACCAGGCGGCGCAGGGCCAGGGCGCGGCGCACGCTGTCGAGCAGGGCGTCCGTGGCAAACGGCTTTTCCAGGAAGTCATAAGCCCCGGCGCGCATTGCCTGCACTGCCAGCGGCACATCGCCATGGCCGGTAATCAGCAGCACCGGTAGCTCGCTGTCGCGGCTGTGCAGTTGTTCCAGCAACTGCAAGCCATCGATACCGGGCATGCGGATGTCGCTGACCACCACGCCCGGCCAGTCGGCCTCGATTCGCTCGGCCAGGCCTTGGGCATCGGCCAAGGCGACTACCTTGAGCCCTGCCAGGTCCAGGGTCTGGCTCAAGGCCTGGCGCAGGTGGGGGTCATCGTCGACCAGGATGACCTGGGCTCGGCTGTCGATCAGTGTCTCGGTGGTCATGCCGAGGGGTCCTCCGAATTGGGCAAAGTAGCGCCAGGCGCGGCCACACGCAGCTGCAGGGTCAGCAGTGCGCCACCTTCCGGGTGGTTGGCCAGCAGCAGTTCACCGCCCAGGGCGCGCATCAGGCTTTCGCAGATGGCCAGGCCAAGGCCCAAGCCCTGGGTACGGGTCTTGGTGGTGAAGAACGGCTCCTTGGCGTGCTCCAGGGCCTGGCGGCTGAAACCGGGGCCGTTGTCGCGGATGTACAGGTAGACGCAGCCATCACGTTGCTCGGCACTTAGCCACAAACGGCGCGGGTTGGCCTTTTCGGTCAGGGCATCGAGGGCATTGGCCAGCAGGTTGCCCAGCACCTGGCGCAGTCGGGTTTCACCGGCCTGTACCCACAAAGTGGCTTCAGGCAGGTCGCGGATCAGCTCTACGGCCATTGCCCGGCGGCGTTTGGCCAGCAGCGCCAGGGCATCGTCCAGGGCCGGCTGCAGGGCCACGCTTTCCGGGGCGTGGCGGTCGCGGCGGGCGAAGGCGCGCAGGTGGGCGATTATCGAGGCCATGCGCCCGGTCAGCTCGCCGATCAGCTTGAGGTTGCCGCGTGCGTCTTCGGTGCGTTGGTGGTCGAGTAGGATCTCGGCGTTTTCCGCGTAGCTGCGAATGGCCGCCAGCGGCTGGTTCAGCTCATGGCTGATGCTGGCCGACATGGTGCCCAGTACCGACAGCTTGCCGGCCTGCACCAGTTCGTCCTGGGCGCGCACGGCTTCCTGCTGAGCGTTCTCGCGTTCCAGCACGGCGCTTTTCAGGCGGGTGTTCAGGCCTTCGAGGTCGGCGGTACGTTCGGCTACACGTTTTTCCAGCTCTTGGCGGCCACGGGCCTCGAAGTCGATGCGGTCGATGTAATGGCGCCGCCGCTGCATCACCAGCCCGGCCAGCAGCATTACCACCAGCAAGGTGCCGGCGCCGATTGCCATCACCGTCTGTACCGAGCGGTCGACCAGTGTGCGTGGGGCAAGGATGCTCACTTGCCAGCCGGTTTCCTTGATGTCGCGGGTTTGGGAGATCCAGGCGTCCGGGCTGAGTACCAGCGGTTGCGGGGCCTGGGTCGGGTAGGGCTGGATGGCGATGATGGCCTGGCGCTCGGCCTCGCTCAGCACACGGGTGGCACGGAAGCGCCAGTCGGGCCGCGAGGTGAGGATGACCACGCCATTGTGATCGGTCAGCAACAACTGCTCAGGGGTACGACCCCACAGGGTTTCGGTGTGATCCAGGTCGACCTTGACCACCAGCACGCCCACGGTCCGCTCACGGTCCCGTACTGCTGCGGCGAAAAAGTAGCCGCGTTTGGCCGACGTGGTGCCCTGGCCGAAGAAACGGCCCAGATGCCCGGCCATGGCCTCGTTGAAGTAGGGACGGAAGGCGAAATTGCGGCCGACGAAGCTGTCGTGCTTGTCCCAATTGGAGGCGGCCAGGGTGTTGCCGCTGACGTCCATCAGGTACATCACCTCGGCACCGGTCTGCTGGACAATGTCTTTGAGCAGGCGGTTGGCGTTGGTCACCGCTTCCAGGCGGAACGGGTCGGCCAACACGCCACGCAATGCCGGCAGGTCGCCGAGGATTTGCGGGAGGGTCTCGTAGCGGTGCAGGGTGCCGAGCAGGTTGGCGACATACAGGTCGAGGGTCTGGCGGTTCTGCGAGGCCAGCTCTTGCTGGTAGTAGCGTTCGGCCAGATGGTGCAGTGGCCACAGTAACGGTGCCAGGCACAGGGCCAGCAAGGCCAGGCTGCGCCAGCGGGGACGGCGTGGGGGCGTGGGTTTTGCGATCATCACGTATAGGCGCCAGAAAAGTCTGGCGCAATTATGCGCTAGTTAAGGGAGCAGTTCCGCCTCTGCCAGTGGCAGGCCGACCTTGTCCTTGTCCGACAGTACCGGTGGCTGCCGTAGCCCCCAGTCGATGCCCAGTTGTGGGTCGTCCCAGCGGATGCAGCGGTCGGCGCCGGGGTTGTAGTAGTCGGTGGTCTTGTAGAGGAATTCGGCCGATTCGCTCATCACCGCAAAACCGTGGGCAAAACCGGGTGGAATCCACAGTTGGCGGTGGTTGTCGGCCGACAGGTGCACGGCAACCCATTGGCCAAAGGTTGGCGAGCTTTTGCGCACATCCACGGCAATATCGCGGATCTCGCCATGCACCACGCGCACCAGTTTGCCCTGGGTGTTTGCCACCTGGTAGTGCAGCCCACGCAGCACGCCCTTGATGGAGCGCGAGTGGTTGTCCTGGACAAATTCCACGTTCACGCCGGTTTGCCGTGCGAACTCACGGGCGTTGAATGCCTCGAAGAAAAAACCACGGCTGTCACCGAACACTTTCGGTTCGATGATCAGTACTTCAGGGATTGCGGTAGGGATGATGTTCATAGCGGCTCGCTGGCCCGTTGCTCACGTATTGACCCTAGTCGTCCTTGTCGGAATTTTCCGTGTGTAGCTGCAACAGGATGCATAAGGTGTGGCTATGGTAGACGGCAGGCTGCTCCTTTCACCAGGCTAAGGTTAGCTTGTGTCGATTGTTATCGATTTAAATGCGCCGAACGGCCTCGGAATTTCTACCGTATCGGCTTTAAATATCGATATATATCGGTTATAAATTGGCAAACGCCCCAGCGCACTCCGGCTTAGGGCCATCACAGAGGTCACCCATGAAAACCCTCAATTCCACACCCCGTGCCGATGGTTTCCACATGCCCGCCGAGTGGGCCCCGCAGACCCAGGTGTGGATGGTCTGGCCAGAGCGCCCGGACAACTGGCGCCTCGGCGGCAAGCCGGCGCAGGCCGCCCACGTAACCCTGGCCAAGGCCATTGCCCGCTTCGAGCCTGTCACCGTCGCGGCCTCCGCCGGCCAGTACGAAAACGCCCGTCGCCAGCTCGACCAGCCGAACATTCGTGTGGTCGAAATCAGCAACGACGACGCCTGGGTGCGTGACACCGGCCCAACCTTCGTCATCAACGACCATGGCGAAGTGCGCGGTGTGGATTGGGGCTTCAATGCCTGGGGCGGCTTCGATGGCGGCCTGTACGCGCCGTGGAACCGCGACGAGGAGCTGGCCGCCAAGGTGCTGGAAATGGAGCGCTGCCAGCGCTATCAGACCGAAGGTTTCGTGCTTGAAGGTGGTTCGATCCACGTGGACGGTGAAGGCACCGTGATCACCACCGAGGAATGCCTGCTCAATCGCAACCGCAACCCGCACATGAACCGCGAGCAGATCGAAGCGGTGCTGCGCGATCAGCTGGCGGTGGACACCGTGGTTTGGTTGCCGGATGGCTTGTTCAACGACGAAACCGACGGCCATGTGGACAATTTCTGCTGTTACGTGCGCCCGGGCGAAGTGTTACTGGCCTGGACCGATGATTCCAACGACCCCAACTATGCGCGCTGCCACGCGGCCATGGAGGTGTTGAAGAACACTCGCGACGCCAAGGGCCGTGAGTTCATCGTGCACAAGATGCCGATTCCGGGCCCACTGTTCGCCACCGCCGAAGAGTGCGCCGGTGTCGACCAGGTGGCCGGCAGCCAGGAGCGTGATCCGTCGGTGCGCCTGGCCGGTTCGTACGTGAACTTCCTGATCGTCAACGGTGGCATCATCGCGCCAAGCTTCGACGACCCTGCAGACGCCGAAGCCAGAGCGATCCTGGCGAAGATCTTCCCCGACCATGAGGTGGTGATGATCCCGGGCCGCGAGTTGCTCTTGGGTGGCGGCAACATCCACTGCCTGACCCAGCAGCAGCCGGCGCCGGTCAAGCGCTGAGCGTGAAGTGAATGAAGAGGCCCGCCGTGTGACGGGCCTTTTTTTTGGGGCGACGTCCGGGGCCTGGACTGGCATATGTTTTGTATTGTTTTTCAAATAGATAGCTTGGCCAGGCCGGGGTATCTGATCTGTAACAATACTTACGTAAATTAGCCGCTCACGGGCCAGGGAGTACGTGTGGACATGAACGTAGCAAGTGAGTCGGCTTTGCGCCCATCGGCAGTGAATCACCAATCGCTCAGGGTTGTGGCGAAGTGGTTGAAACACCATGGAAGCATCAGGGTCAGGACGACCGACCCACGACGTCTGCTTGCCGGGCGATACCCCCAGGGGCTGATCAGCGAAGCAGAAATGCAGGCGCTGATGGCGGTGTGGCACTGATCGAATCGGTTCTACCTGCACCGGCCTCTTCGCGGACATGCCCGCGAAGAGGCCGGTGCAGTCAACCAAGATCAGAAGCTGTAGCTACCCGTCACCACCAGGCTACGCGGGTCCCCTACCTGAATCTGCGCCGCACTGGTCGCTGAGCTGTAGTAGGTCTTGTCGGCAATGTTGCTCAGCGCCGCCCGTACATCCCAGTCATGGGTGCGGTACCCCGCCAATGCATCCCAACGGCCATACCCCGGCAATACCGTGGTGTTCTGGTTGTCCGCATAACGTTCACCCACCAACGTCAGGCCGGTTTCAGCGTACCAGCCCAGCTCTGGCTTCCAGGTCACGAACAAGCTGCCGTTGCGCTTGGCCACGTCATTGATGCGGTTGCCTTCCTGGCCGTTGTTGTCCTTGACGATGATGGCGTCCTGCAGGCCGATGCCGCCGCGTACATACCAGTTGCCAACGATATTGCCGGTGGCGGTCAGCTCGATGCCGCGCGAACGCTGCAGTCCGCTGAGCAAAATGTTTTCCGGGATCAGCGGGTCGCGGGTGCGGCGGTTGTACAGCTCCAGCTCGTAAATGGCCAAGGTGGTGGTCAGGCGCTGGTCGAGCCAGTCGCTCTTCACGCCGATTTCCTTTTGACGGGTTTCTTCCGGCTTGGCGTCGTTGCCGTTGCCCGGCGCATCTGGAGTGATGCCGATCAGGCCGCCGCCCACCGGCGAAAAGGTCTTGCTCCACGAAGCGTAGAACGAATGGTCGCGCCACGGCGTGTAGACCACGCCCAGGCGCGGGCTGGTGCTGTTGCTGTCCTGTGGTTCGCGCACGCCATCCTTGTTGGTGGTTTGCACATCGAATTGGTCGAAGCGTACCCCAGCAAGGATCTGCCACTGATCGTTCAGGCGGATCTGGTCCTGCAGGTAAAGGCCACGGCTATCGACCACGGTGTGGTTGTCACTCGACACCGTCATAGGGCCATTGTGCTGCTGGCTGCGGTCGGGGTTGTTCAGGTCCAGGCCTGGAACCGCCTGGCCACCCTTCGCAACAGGCAAGGCGGTGTACAGCAGAGGGTCACGCCGCTGGTTACCGAACTCCAGGCCTACAAGCAGCTTGTGTTCCAACCCCAGGGTGTCGAAGTCGCCCTCGGCCTCCAGGTTATTGAACAGGTTGCGGGTGTTGAGGTCCTGCTGCCAACGCTGGCGGGTCACGGTGTTGGTGCCGGCGTTGTAGCCGACGACATAGGTGTTGTCGAACTCACTGTCGAGCTTGAACAGGCCCAGGGTATGGCGCAGCTGCCAGGTTTCGTTCAGCTGGTAGTTCAGGCGTGAGCGCAGGGACTGGGCGTGATCATCGATATAGTCGCGCGGGTCACCGTAGGTGGTGCCGCGGCTCACGTCGGCCGGGCGGCCGTTGACCCCGGGGATACCCCGGTCGGGTGTGCGGTTGTAACGGCTGTATTCGTATTGCACCAGCCAGTTCAGGTCGGGGTTGATCTGCCAGCTGATCGACGGGGCGAACAGTTGGCGGCTGCCGTGAACACCATCGCGGAAGCTGTTGTTGTCCTGGTTGCCCATGTTCAGGCGCAGGCTGACGGTGTCGCTGGGGTCGGCGCTGAGGTCGGCATACAGGCTGCGCAGGTCTTCACTGCCGGCCTGCGCTTCGAGGGTCGAGCGTCGGCCCGGCTCCGGTGCCTTGCTGACCCGGTTGACGATACCGCCCTGGCTGCCACGGCCGTATAGCACCGCCGCAGGCCCCTTCAGCACCTCGACCCGCTCGATGTTGTGCAGGTCGCGGATGTACTGGCTGTCGTCACGAATGCCGTCCAGGTAAAAGTCGTTGCTGGCCTCGAAGCCGCGGATGCGCACACTGTCGAAGCGGGTATCGGCGCCGCTGCTGACGTTGGGGATGCCCTCCAGCGCCTTGCCCAAGGTGTTGCTGCCGTAATCCAGTACGTTGACGGTCTTCACCGTGTCGATGGCCTGGGGGACATAGCGCACCGGCGTCGAGGTGCGGGTGGCGGTGCTTACCTCCTTGACCCGTGGGTTGTCCTTCTCGCGCTCGCTGTCGGCGGTAATCGACGACTCTGGCAGCGTGGTGGTGGCGGCAGTCGCCAGGTCGACGCTGAACAGCAGCGACAGGCCAAGCGTCAGGGGTGAAAGGCGGCAGGGTACAAGCATGGGCACATCCGGACCGGGCAGGTGAAAAGAAAGGCGCGAATGGTAATGCTTGCTATTTACTCTTGCTTGGGTATTTGTAAAGGCTTGTCTTTACATATGTGTCTGTTTGTAACAGCCCTGATCGCAGCGACTTTTCCTGTTGGGGCAACCTTGTGCTGTGAAAACAGCTCCACGGGAAGTTGTCCGTACGATCAAAAGGCTTTTTCCCACGCAAGATAAAATGCCCGCTGATAGCGCAAACCTGTATGGAAATGCACCAGGCTCACCGGGGATTTTGGTTATATCAACCTGCATTTCACGACTTTTTGACATTTGTAATCGCACACGGCTAGGATTCGGCCAACGCCTGCTGGCCATGATCTTGGCCAAGCTGCTGCCAAGGGCCGCCGTGTATTACCGGTTGGCCCGCCCGGCTGGATCCGCATAGCGTCGAACCTACGAAGGGGCGTTGGTTCCTGGCGTCATATTGCAGAGCGTTTTTGATTAAGAAATAAGGAAAACAACATGTTGAAAACCAGGATCAGCCTGGTCGCCTTGGCGATGATCGCCGCGACCCAGGCACAGGCCAATGAACAGGCCGACAGCAAGGGCTTCATCGAGGACAGCCACGCCAACGTCCTCCTGCGCAACGCCTACATCAACCGTGACAAGAAGCACGGCACCGACGACCAGATCGAATGGGGCCAGGCGTTCATCGCCAACTTCTCCTCCGGCTTCACCCAAGGCACCGTCGGCGTCGGTGTCGACGCATTCGGCCTGTACGCGGTGCGCCTCGATGGCGGCAAAGGCCACAACGGTGGCGGCGGCGTCGACTTCTTCAAACCGCACGAAACCACCAACGCCGAAGGCAACGCCAGCTCGCCGCACAACCTGGCCCGTGGTGGTGCTGCAGTGAAATTCCGCATCTCCAACACCGTGCTGAAGTACGGTGACCAGATGCCAGCACTGCCTGTGCTGCAGTACGACGATGCACGTCTGCTGCCAGAAAGCTTCACCGGTACCCTGATCACTTCCAAAGAAATCCAGGGCCTGGAACTGAACGCCGGTCGTTTCACCCAGGAAGCGCGCAAGAGCGCAGAGGGGCGTGATAGCGGTGGCCTGAAGTCGATCAACGTCTTCGGTGGTAGCTACAAGTTCACCGACAACTTCACCGCTTCGCTGTACACCGCCGACAACGAAGACGTGATGAAGAAGCACTACCTGGGCTTGAACTACGTCTTCCCGATCGCCAGCGACCAGTCCCTGACCCTGGACTTCAACGGCTACAAGTCGGACATCGACCACAAGTACGTACAAGCCGCTGGCCTGAACGGCGACTCCAACACCATCTGGAGCCTGGCCGCCACCTACGCGTACGGTGCCCACTCGTTCACCCTCGCTCACCAGCGCAGCACCGGCAGCACTGGCTACAACTACGGCTTCTACCAGAACGCCGGTGGCGTGGGTGACGGTGGTTCGACCATCTACCTGGCCAACTCGTACTGGTCCGACTTCAATGCCGAAGACGAGCGCTCCTGGCAGCTGGGCTACGGCCTGGACTTCGGTGCCTACGGCATTCCGGGCCTGACCTACAAGCTGGCCTACGTGGTGGGTGACAACATCAACACCCGCAACGTTGCCAACCCGCAGGGCTTTGGCGAAGGTAAAGAGCGCGAGATCTTCAACCAGATCCGTTACGTGGTGCAGGACGGCCCGGCCAAGGACCTGTCCATCAAGCTGCGTAGCTCGTTCGTGCGTACCAACAACGCCGTGCAGCAGAACGGTTACAACGACGACGGCAACGAAGTCCGCGTATTCGTCGAGTACCCGATCAGCATCTTCTGATGCTGATGTGATGTACCCAACAGCCCTGGCCTATGCCGGGGCTGTTTCTTTTCGGCGCAAGGTTACTGCCGGAGCCGGTGTTGCATCTGTGGTTTCCGGTGCAAAACTGTCGCTACGCGCCATCCGCCACATCCGTGCATAAAACTCGCTTTCGATCGAGCCGCTGAGCAATTCGCCCGGCTTGAGGAAGGTGTGCAAGTCTGAAAACAACCCGATCTCGCTGGGGCTGATACGCCGTGCCAGGTGCTTGGGCTTGAGCTCCGAAGGGTGCTCCAGGCCCGCGGCAGCCAGCATCTCGGCCAGGGTGTGCAGGGTGTTGCGGTGGAAGCTGGCCACCCGCTCGGCCTTGTCCGGCACTACCAGGGCGCGCTGGCGCAGTGGGTCTTGCGTGGCCACGCCGGTCGGGCACTTGTTGGTATGGCAGCTTTGCGACTGAATGCAGCCAATGGCGAACATGAAGCCGCGTGCCGAGTTGACCCAGTCAGCGCCGATGGCCAACACGCTGGCAATGTCGAAGGCGCTGACGATCTTGCCTGCTGCGCCAATGCGAATGCTCGAGCGCAGGTTCAGGCCAACCAGGGTGTTGTGCACGAACATCAGGCCTTCGCGCATCGGCACGCCCATGTTGTCGCTGAATTCGCGTGGTGCCGCGCCGGTACCGCCTTCCTTGCCATCGACGACGATGAAGTCCGGGGTGATGCCGGTGGCGAGCATGGCCTTGGCAATGCCCATGAACTCCCACGGGTGGCCCAGGCAGAACTTGAAGCCTACAGGTTTGCCGCCCGACAGCTTGCGCAGGCTGGCCACGAACTGCAGCAACTCGACTGGTGTGCGGAAGGCGCTGTGCGCTGCCGGCGAGATGCAGTCCTCACCTGCGCGCACGCCGCGGGTCTGGGCAATTTCAGGGCTGACCTTGTGCCCCGGCAAAATGCCGCCGTGGCCTGGTTTGGCGCCCTGGCTGAGCTTGATTTCAATCATCTTCACCTGTGGCGACTTGGCCTGTTCGGCAAAGCGCTGTGGGTCGAAGCGACCGTCCTCGGTGCGGCAGCCGAAGTAGCCGCTGCCGATTTCCCAGATCAGGTCGCCGCCGTGTTCACGGTGATACGGGCTGATGCTGCCTTCGCCGGTGTCATGGGCAAACCGGCCCATGCGTGCGCCGCGGTTGAGCGCGGCGATGGCGTTGGCACTGAGGGCACCGAAGCTCATGGCCGAAATGTTGAAGATCGAGGCCGAATAGGGCAGGCGGCATTGCGGCCCACCGATGGCAATGCGAAACGATGCCGGGTCTGGCGTAGCCACTGGCAGCATCGAATGGCTGATGAATTCGAAACCGGGCTTGTAGGCATCGTTCAGTGTGCCGAAGGCTTTCTCGGCACTTTCGTTCTTGGCCCGTGCGTAGACCAGCGAGCGCTGCGACCGGGAAAACGGCAGCTTGTCGTCGTCACCCTCGATCAGGTACTGGCGGATTTCCGGGCGTATAGTTTCGATCAGGTAGCGGATGTTGCCGAGGATCGGGTAGTTGCGGCGTACCGCGTGGTGACTTTGTCGCAGGTCGTTCAGGCCGACCAGGCTAAGCAATGCGGTGATCAGCGTTACTGGCCACAGCCAGGCATGTTGGGCGAGCAGCGGTAGGCTGGCGAAGCTGAAGACAAGGCAGAGCGCGAGGCAGGCGTAGCGGCTGGGCAGAGAGTGTTTCATGGGTCCATCGCAGGCAGGATGACCGGGCATAGGATAGGCAAAGGCGGGGCAGGGAAAACCTGGGGAATTGGTAAAAGACTATTACCTGATTGCGTATGCCAGAGCGCTCGCCGTCAGATGGGGAGCAGTATGCTGACCCGCAATCCACCGCCCTCACGGTTCGACAGCATCAGCTCACCGCCATGGCTGGTTGCAATCCGCTGGGCAATGCTCAACCCCAGCCCATACCCTCCCGAGGCCTGGTTACGCGAGCCTTCGCCGCGCACGAACGGGTCGGTAATGGTCGTCAGCAGCGCGGGCGCGATCCCCGGCCCACGGTCGTCGATATGGATGAATACCCCTGTGCTCGCTCGCTCCAGCGTGACCGAAATGTCTTGGGCATAGCGCAACGCATTCACCAACAAATTTTGCAGGCAACGCTGCAACAGCAGGGCATCCACCCGCAAGCTGCCTGCCTGGCCGTGTACTGGCAGTGGTTCCTCGGCGCAGGCCAGGTCCGCACACTGGCGCGCCACCAGCCGGTCCAGGTCCACCTGCTGCAAATTCTGCTGTTCCCCCGCACGCAGGTAATCGAGGACCTGGCCGATCATGTCGTCCATCTGTGTGATGTTCTGCCGCAGGCGTTGGCGGTGTTCGTCGTCGGGCAGGCGCTCCAGGCGCAGGCGCATTCGGGTCAGTGGTGTGCGCAGGTCGTGTGATACGGCAGCCAGGAAGTAGGCTTTGTCGTTGACCATGGCTATCAGCCGCTGCTGCATGGCGTTGAACGCTTGCGCCGCCTGACGCACTTCCTCCGGGCCATCCAGCGCCAAGGGCGGTTGCTCGAGGTTAGCGCCCAGGCCGCGTGCGGCATCAGCCAGGCGACGCAGCGGGCGCAGGCACAGGCGCACGGCAATCAGGCATACCAGCAATACCGCGACAATCCGCAGGGCGTACACCCGCAACAGGTAGTCGCTGATCAGCACCCAAGCCGACTCGCCGCTCCAACCCTGCAGTTCCTGGCCATCGACGGTCAGCCAGTGACCATCGGCCAACGGCACCGCGAACTGGATATGCGCCTGGGCCGTGCGCAGGCCGAACAAGCTGCGCCAGACGATCGGCTGGCCCAGTTCATCGGTCAGTTGCACCTTCATCAGGCGCACGTCCTGGGCATGCCCCAGCTCGTACTTGAGGGCCTGCTGCAGCAACAGCTCGATGCGCCTGCACCCGCGGCGCTCGTCATGCTCCGGCGTGGGCAGGCTTTCGGCGCAGCGTAGCTGGTAATGGGCTGGCGGCTGCAGCATGCCGCCGTGGCAGTCGGCCTGGGCAATCAGTGGAGCGCTGCGCGCAGCGACCAGCCGTACGGGCGCCTCGAGCACCTGGGCGAAACGCACATCGAACCAGATGCTGCTCGACATCAACTGAATCACCAGCGTGCCGCTGACCATGATCAGCAGCAACTGACCAAACAAGGTGCGTGGCCACAGCCGGCGAAGCCAGCGCATGTCAGGCATCGGCCTCGTGGCTGGCGATGCTCAGCAGGTAGCCTTCGTTGCGGATGGTTAGGATTTGCGCGGCCCCCGCCGGTGCACGGCGCAGTTGCTGACGCAGGCGGCTGACGCACATGTCAACCGAGCGGTCGTCGGGCAGGTGGTCGCGGCCGAACGCACTGCGCGTCAGCTGGTCGCGGGAGACCACGCGGTTGTTGGCTTCCAGCAGTTCACGCAGTACGCGGTAGTCGGAGCGCGGCAGGGTCAGGGTCTCGCCATCGGGCCGAGTCAGCAGGCGCTTTACGTGTTCCAGGCGAAACCCGGCGAACAGCTGCGCATCCATCACGGCGGGCTCTTCGGCCTGTGCGTCCAGGCGTTGCGGGCGACGCAGCACGGCCTTGATCCGGGCGATCAGCTCGCGTGGCTCGAAGGGCTTGGCCAGGTAGTCGTCGGCACCCACCTCCAGGCCGATGATGCGGTCCAGCGTGCTGCCTTTGGCCGACAGCATGATCACCGCCAGCCCAGGTGTGGCCTGCAGCTGACGGCACAGGCTCAGACCGTCCTCGCCAGGCAGCATCAAGTCGAGCACCACCAGCTCCACTTTTTGCCGGGCCAGCTGCTCGCGCATCTGTTCACCGTCGGCCGCAGCTAACACGGTGTAGCCGGCATCTTTCAGGTAATCGCAAAGAAGTTCGCGGATCTCGTCGTCATCATCGACAACCAGCAGGGTCGTGCTCATGCGGAAAAACACCTGTTCGGTGAGGGCCGGTGGCGCTCATTACGTTCAATTACATCCCCGTACATGTCGGGTCTGGAGCCCGGAGGGCCGGTCCCTAGAATCCTAACAAAAAATCATCTGCAAATACGAAGTCTTCCCAAATGAATCCTATGAGCACCCCGAAAGTCTTCACCCCCAGCAGCCCAAGTGGCAGTCGTCTCAAGCCGCTGGCCTTCTTCGTTGCCGTTGCCATCAGCGGTGGCGCCATGGCTGCCGACGGTAAACCCCTGGAGCTGGATGCCACGCAGATCGAAGACAGCGCGTTACTGCCAGCCGACGATGCCGGCCAGTTGGGCTACACGGTCGAGCGCACTCGCAGCTCCACCGGCCTCGATCTGACGCCGCGACAGACGCCACAATCGGTCACCACCATCACCCGTCAGCAGATGGATGACCGCGACATTCACACCATCGAGCAGGCGCTGCAAACCACGCCGGGCGTAACGGCCAACAAGTCCGAAGTGGGTGGGCGCACCGACTACCGTGCCCGTGGTTACTCGATCAGCAACTGGAAGGTCGATGGCCTGCAGACCCAGGGCGGCTCTGACTTCAGCGGCAGCGGCAATGCGCTGAACATGGACCTGTACGAGCGCATCGACATCGTGCGCGGCGCCAACGGTCTGCTGGGCGGCACCGGCGACCCGTCGGCCACCGTCAACCTGATCCGCAAGGCACCGACCAAGACCTTTGGTGGCAGCGCCTATGCCACCTACGGCAGCTGGGACAAACGCCGCCTGGGCGCCGACCTCAACCTGCCATTGTCCGAGGACGGCCGGTTGCGCTCGCGCTTCGTGATGACCCAGCAAGACGCCAACTCGTTCCGCGACAACCAGTCCGAGCGCTCCCGTGCCGCGCTGGCCAACTTCGAATTCGACCTGGACGAGGCGACCACCCTCGGCGCTGGCTACCAGTACGAGTACAACAAGGTGGTTGGTGGCGGCTGGGGAGCGAACATCCCGCTGTGGTACCGCGACGGCAGCAAGACCGACCTGCCACGTAGCACCAACGTGGTGCCCAGCTGGAGCTTTGGCGAGTACACCACCCGCACTGCGTTCGGCTCGCTGGAGCACCGCTTCGACAACGACTGGACCCTGGACCTGAAAGGCGCCCAGGCCACTACCGAAGCCCTGAACCACCGTGGCCTGGCGAAGGTCAACTCGGCGGGCCGTGGCAGCTACGGCGGCTACTGGGACCAGGATGGCAGCGGCGCCGTGCTCAATGGCCTGCACAGCTCCAGCGACACCACCCAGCAATCGGCGCAAATCGACCTGTCCGGTCCGTTCCAGTTGTTCGGCCGTACCCACCAGGCCATGGTTGGCTACAACGACAGCCGCACGGTGGGCTGGTCGCCGGAATACTCCTGCACCATGGTCGGTGACGACATGACCAGCGCGCCTGCTTTGGGTTGCCAGTTCCGCGCCAACAACGGCTTCCCGCTGACCGACTGGCGCAATGGAGTGGATGACGACTACGACATCCTCGCCTCGCGCACCGGCCGCCACAGCAAGACCACCACCCGCCTGCAGGGCATGTACGCCGCCACCCGCCTGAGCATCACCGACCCGCTGTCGGTGATCGTCGGCGTGCGCACCAGCAACTACTCGTCCGTTACCCGTAGTGTGGCCGGCGTGCGCAGCAGCCAGGAAGAGAACGGCATCGTCACCCCTTACCTGGGTGCGGTGTACGACCTCAACGAGAATTACTCGGTGTATGCCAGCTACACCGACATCTTCACACCGCAAACTTCTGAAACCAGCAGCGGCAGCAAGGTCGAGCCGATTCGCGGGCAAAGCTACGAGACCGGCATCAAAGGTGAGTGGTTCGATGGCCGGTTGAACGCCTCGGCGGCGTACTTCCGCACCAAGCAGGAAAACAAGGCCGTGCTGGATGGCGACCTGACCACCCCGACTGGTGGCAATGCCTACAAGGCCGGTTCCGGGCAGGAAACCGACGGTATCGACCTGGAAGTCGCGGGTGCCCTGAGCCCCAACTGGAACGTGTATGCCGGCTACACCTATCTGCATTTCCGCCGCGTCGACAGCGACGGTCGCAGCGACCCGTCGCACCTGTTCAAGGCCTCGACCACCTACCGCCTGAGCGGCCCGCTCGACCGCCTCACCCTGGGCGCAGGCGTGACCGCGCAAACCAACATTCGCGCCATTTCCAGCCCGGCAGGTCAGCCCACCAATGGCGTGAGCAATGGTGCCACTGACGTGAACTGGTCCGGTTATGCCATCTGGAATGCCATGGCCAAGTACCAGCTGACCGACGACACCAGCGTCAGCCTCAACGCCAACAACCTGTTCGACAAGCACTACTACACCCAGTACGGGTTCTACGCCGGGGCAATCTATGGCGACCCGCGTAACCTTTCGCTGACGGTCAGCACTGCCTTCTGATCAGGCACGGTCAAGTGTAGGAGCGGCCTTGTGTCGCGATGGGCCGCGCAGCGGCCCTTCTTCACCCGGGCTCTGCCTCTTGCCCCCGAACAACCGGCTTCTCCAGCCGGCCCTCCAAGCTCTCCCAATCCTCGCCAAACAGCTCTATCGGATGCATTGTTCGATCTGCACCGTTGCCACAGGCTAGGGCTTTGGCTGGGCAGTAGAGGTCGCAGCCCCAGCAGATACGCTCGGGATGGCTGGGGTTTGTGGGGAATTTCTTGGCCATGGGGTGCTTCCCTCAAGGGCTGCCTGAAAACAGGCTATGCCTCATGGCTGCAGGGAGCTTGATCGAAATCAAACGCTGCAGTAATTGCACGAGCACGCTGAGGGGGAAGGCTGCAGTCTTTTGGCGACTGCAGGGTGTTTGATGTGGGTATTCAAAGAAAAACGGTACAAACAAAAAAGGCCCACCTTTCGGTGAGCCTTTTTGATACTGCGTATGGTGCGGCACCAGGAGTCGAAGGTATACATAAGCATATGTTTTATATTGTTTTGTTGCTTTGAGGTTGGGTTCTGTATCCCTAAAACTATCCTTTGGCATGCTATCGGCCTTACATAGTAAATTGTAAATCTTTGCTTCATAGTGAATGAAGCAAGCGATAGTTGAGTTTTTGTTATGGACATGTTCGAACTTTTCCTAGTAGGTCCACGTTAACCACGATTTCAAACTCACATTCTTGCTTTGAGTAAAGAATACCTGTTTTTGGAATTATGGACCGCAGTACTGCGCGGTCTTGTAGGTTAAACCATGGTTGATTTTGGTAGTGCACGTAGGCAAATTGTTCAGCTACGTTCTTAGAGGTTGACCAAGACTGGCCATATTTGTGTGTCATGTGTTCGTTCATGCTGCACCCTCGGTAAATTTCAACAGTTTCTCCAAGGGTTCCGATGTCGTTAGGCTTGAGCTCTTTGGTTAAAAGTACTTTTGGGTACCATGCTTCGTTCTCTTGTCTAGTGAAGAGTTGGTGAAGCCCTCCGTACGCAAAACCAGAAAATGCATGCCGAATGGGATCGATGATTGCGTAAGCATGTTCATTGTCAAAGAGATGTTCGTATTTTAAGAAGATTCTCTGAATCTCTTCTTCCGCATCATCTTTGTTTAAAGAGATGATGAAGTCTTCGATCATTCTGCAAACGTCTCTCACATGACTGCCGCAACCTAAACTATTTATCTTCTCTGTCAGGTCTTGGGTGTCTATACACATTTCGTTTGTCAGAAATTGATGGGCGTCTTGGCTGAGTGGCACAGAATCACCTTTGTGTATGATAATTAAGCTAGCAGGTAGACAGCGGCGTAGTTTCTAGCTATCCAATTAGCTAAGTTAGCGGGCTTTGAGTGCTTAGGAATTAATGGCGCAAAAAATGCTTGCCAAATAAAATACCCCTATCACTACGCTGCTTAGTAGTATGCCAATGGTGAAGGAGACTAAGAGAGCCCAAAATAATATCCATGTGGCTTTGCCGTATCTTGATGCGTCTGTGCCAAATAGTGTTAGCGGCTCATTATTCGTCTTGCGCAACTTCTGAGCTGTAAGTCGGAAGTCAAGCAGGCGTGTCACCACGGCTGCTGAGCCAGAAATAGAAGCAACAAGCAGCGATAGGAAGGCGATACAAAATAGTAAAGCCAATATTCCTGTGGGTTTGAATGAGGTGTCCTGCAGAAGGGAAAATAGAAACCCTAGGGCTCCCACCGACAGGCCAGAAAACAAAGCGAGGGCGGTAGATAGCTGGCTGATAGTTTGCCCTTGCCACCTTACAAAGCGCTCGTTGCCCAATTGTGATGCCTCCTGGGTACAAACAATAAGTTAACAGGCGTGCTAAATATAATTTTTACCAGAGCAGTGAGTTACGAGTTATGGTTTTTAATAACTGGCTTGAACTGAGTGCGCCCGAATGCGTTTTTTTCATAAAACTCCCTTGTGGAGACCAATAGCAAATGATCATTATCTTCAATTTTGAATGGCATGTGCTCAAGGAATGAGTAGCGCTCTATAAGTAACTTAAAATTCCAGTAGGTGTCGGAGTTATTTGCGCAATAGCAGTTAATGGCAAGGAGTTGGGTTGCGTCATAGCTTAGAAACGATCTTACGATGTTGCTGTACATTTTCTCACTTGGTGCAAGCTCGCAATTGGCTATTATGTCTTGGCTGAATTCTGATCCAATATTTCCTTCAGGTACGTTTGTGGCAATAAATTTTAGGACTTGATAAAGGACTCTAAAATAGTGACCGCAAATACCGTTGTGCTTTTCTAGCGAATCTTTCGCGTCTTGTAGGTTTGAGTTTTTCTCCGAAAATACGGAAAGTCTAACGATGTTTAAGTCTGATAAGCCATCTGCATATTTTCCAGTTGGTGTGGATATTTTTTCGAGAGCTTTATTGTGTTGATCGAGTAACGAGAAAAAAGTATTTTCGAACTGCTGTTTTTGTTGTGTGTTGGATTGTTTATTTAGCGCTGCTTCTGTTTTTTCTTGCGCAGATGCGGATCGCTCAAGCTCTATTCTGGTTGACTCAAGTTCTTTGCTTTGTAATGCGATTGTTAGCAAAAGCGCAATAAGGCTTAAAAAGCCAAATATAGGATTTAACGTCCCTCCGAGGAAGTCTCCAAATGTCCCCCAGTCTGAATTTTCATTGCTGAACCCGTTGTTGAACTCCATAAGATACAAGGCAAGCACAACGCCGAAGAGGCCTGTTGCGATCCCCAATATCCAAACTATCCATTTGACTAAGCGTCGAGGGGTTATACTCTCAAACTTCTCTTCTAGGTTCAATTTGTTGCTTTTCCTTGAGCGGTGTAGCCTTTGGTTAAGGGGCAGGCTTTAACCTGTACCAATGATTGAATCATACTTCTTGAGCGAGTTGTTAGGCTGCAGTAGATATGGCTAATGCTAAAAGCACATTAATTCTATTCAGCTTATGCAAGTCCTGTTGCAATGCAATTCTCTTCAAAAAAAGGGGCGATTTTATTTAAACGGCGCATCAACCAGCGGCGAAAAATAACTCTGCCCCCTTTTCTTGTTCAGAGGTGGCAACCTATCGTGTGGGCATGATAAGCGCACAAAACTCTGAGTCATGGTGGTAAAATAGTGCCTATAGGCTATCATCGGAAGCTCTGTTGGCGACAGCAGCCTATTCACTCTCATAGAGCACTCATACCCCATTCAAATCTTCATAAGGCCAGAGATGGCTCGAGTATGGTGCTCCTTTATCATTGATTTTATAAAGCACTTTGAATCGCGATCCTATGGCGCTTTCTGTTATGACAGCAGCACAGCGGCTGATCTTAGTTCCTTGTGGAAGTTCTTGATCGGCAATTACGCACGCTTCCTTCTTGCCCTTGCCCTGCAATACTTCGACTATGACGGCTGGTAACGCACTAAATTTTCCTTTCGTCGGACTGATGTCTGGAATGTAGGTGATCGCAGAGGGAATCTGCATTAGATCCAAACTTTTGAAGCAACGCATTAGGCTGATTCTAGAAAATAGCGGTAGGTTGTCCGACAAATTATTTGGCGCTTTAGTTGTGATGATGCCGTATATTACTTTTATGTTGAGGCTTTCGACTGCTGCACAGTATGACTGTAGATCGTTTTGACCTATGCGCTCGGAAATCAATGCTATCAATTTTTCGCGGCACTTTTTCTCTAAAATCAGCAGTTCGGCCGAGTTGGCACCTTGATTGAATAAGTGGCTAAGCTGAGACGATCTTGTAGATATTTTTAGATGGTAGAGCTTACCCACATCCTGGTCGCCGTTATCAGCCCTGTTAAGGGTGTACAAATCACACGGCTCAATTGCAGTCTGCCCGTCTAGGCTCATATTTTGCTGATCTAAGCATATAAACGCAGGGAGATCATTAGCTACGGCACTATTATATGCTTCTTCGCTGTAGTGGCTAATTCCATCCTTTATGCAGTCGTGATTGTAATCGAAAAGGTCTGTAGGCTCGAATTTGGTGTCGAGGTATTCTTTAAGGAACTCTATATATTCTCGCTCGATGCGGTACCAAGAACCTTCGCATATATGATATACTTCTGCGTGCTCAACAATGTCAAGCAATAGGCAGTTGTATATATTGTAAGCCTTACTGATATTTCCGTCTGGATCACATAGTGCAACGCTAAATGACTTTAACTTATCGATGGTGAAGTCGTTTAAATTTATGTTTTCACCCAGGTAGTCATAAAACGCTTCTAGCGATATATCAGTGTATATTTCCGCCACCCCACCACGACCCTGAAACCTGCAGGAGGTGTTGTCTCGATAATCCACGATATCAGGAACGCAAAGTGATAGCGCCGGATCTCTAGCAGCAAAGCGCTGGAGAAGTTGATTATCCAACGCTCCTACAATATCAGGATCGTTTTCAGGTGAAATTTTTCCAACATTTGGAAAAGTGTTTAGATAGTCATTGCTTCTATATAGTTCGAGAAGGCTTGAGCATAGGTTTTCAAGCTCTTCTGGAAGAAGTTTTAAGCTGACTTTAAGACTGGCTGAACCTGTTGCGCTTTTAAATAGCTCGGTTAGGTCTTCCCTGACCGCCCCTGTGAGACTTCGGACAATTTCTGTATTGCTGTCAAAGTCAAGAAACGTTATATCTGCGGCAGCTGGAATCTGAGTTCTCTTGCGCCTGGAAGCGCCAGGGTCCATGACATCTGCGCTCTTCAATTTTTTCGGATCGAGGCTATTTAGTGTTACTAGCAATCCGAAGTCATACTCATAGCAGTTGTCACGTAACTTATGAAAAACATGGCCAAATGATAAGGCGAACCATCTATCTGCGACTGGCATGAAAACCAATGCGCCTTTGTTTGATTGTTGTAGTGGGTTGTCGATATTGAAGTATTCTCGCCACCAAGGTGGCCGCGGTTGACTGTCGAGAATATAAACGCTGGAGTTTTCTGGAAGACGGTCTGATGCTACTACCTGCCCTAACTCATGCTCTTCTTTTAAAGAGTTAGTGGCATCGAACCCTTGTTTTAGCAGGAAAATAGTAAAAGGTCGGCTTTTCACTTTTTGAATCCCTTCGTTTAGTGTTGACTATTTTTTCCGGAATTGAAATTTTTGGGTAAATTCGGGGTGGGTGTCACATTGGCATCATGTGTCATTTTATGGCATGGAAGGTTCTCAATTGCAAGTCCCTCTGCACTGAGAGTTCATTCATTTCTGGCAAGCCGCTCGACTATCCTATGCGCGTCAATTGCTGTCGGTCGTGCCTATCAAGATCTGGTCAGTTATTTAATTAAAAATCCATGACTTTTGCAGGCGTCGAGCGATGAGGCGGGCTGTCAGCAAGTAGTAATAGCGCGTGGCGTCACTGCAACCGGAGAGGAAGTTCTCAAGAAACCAAACCACATGTTTCCTCTGCCAAGCCCAAGGCCCCTCTCGCTGCCAGCGGTCCGCGATTTCAGCCTGAATGATTTTTGCCTGCCGCAAATGTCGTTGTCGCGTCGCATGCGATCCGGTTAGCACGCCAGACAAGAACAGTTCCATATCGAAGGGCTTACTCACGTACGCCCTCCAATGTACATAGCGACCACATCGACCCGACCGTGCCCCAGCTCATAGCTGATTTGAACCCGGGCCTCACGATCAAGACGCCGATCTGTCTGGCGACATCCACAACCGTTGATAGGGGCGCGGTGTTGGGTAATTTGCTCGTAGCGCTCACAGGCGTATGCCGCTCGTAGCTCATGGAAGCCCTTGAGTTTGTGTGCATGCAGGATGCCCCGCGCAGGCCGAACGACTTCCTGCAAAACCTTCAGGTAACTTTCGTTTGGTGCAATCAGATTGCGGCTACCCGCAGGCGATACCTGTATTGCAAATTCAAGCGAGCCTCGAATATGGCGATCCACTTCGATCCAACGGGGCGCCGAGGCACCAGCGCGGCCGCCTTTGGTGCCATCCTGAATGTTTATCCTCCCTAGGTCGTTAGCCTCACGGCTTAGCCGTGGCAGGTCAGCCAGGATGGCCTCACGTAAGCGCATGCCGGTGGCTCGTGCCAACAGAACGATCGCCGCAGCTCGTAACTGATGATGGCTGCAAAGCACATCGACAATCTGCTTAACCTGTTCGCGGTCTTGGCCCTGCGGCACCGACTGTCGAACCCCGGTGCGCTGCATACCCAATGCCTTACTCGGACTGGGCAATCTCACGCACTGATCACCGCGAAGCGCCGCCATGGTCCTGTTAACGCTGGATAGTCGATTTTGTGCGGTGCTGACAGCAAGGTCACCGCGCCCAACCACGTCACGCAGATACGCCGCATAGTCGGCCAACACCTTCCGATCAATCTGCCGCGCATCATTGATACCCGGCCCCTGATCTGAGCGGCACCACCTCACGAATGCCTGCCATCGATCACAGTGCGCCTTGACCGTGCCATAGTGACCACCGCCGAACATGGCTTTCAGCGCTTGCGGCCCCGCGTAGCTCAACTGCCTACCGTAGCCGAAATTGCGGCCATCGCGTCTACCCACCAATGCCATGTCGAATCACCTCATCGCCTGGTCTCCGATCCTCGCCCCACGTCATCCCGCCAAGAATGCTGAGTGTTATCAGGGATCAAGGCCCCTGCGACCTGTGGGGATGTCCTCTAGCGCGGGACTGGCGGCTCCTTACGTCCGGGAGCAAGGGCATCTCATGATCTGGCCTCCTGAACACCGTTACCGGTGGGCGGGTGGAGGCAGCATTGGCTGACGAAACCAGCGCCTGAAGATCCTGAGCCATGTGCAAGCAGCAATGCGATGACCGGGGCATGCCTGACTGTCAGTCAGGTGCAGTCCATTCCTTGGTCTGCGGCACCATCATCTACATGGCTGTTGCTGGTGACATCGGCGTTTGTCACGCCGATTGTCACGAGGGGGAATGCCGCAAAGCCTTGTGCGATCAGGGCTGCAGCAGTGGTAGAAGTACCCGTCTCTTTCCAGAAGAAAGAGACGGGCACAGGTTGGCGCAGTATTCGGCCAAGCGGATAGGTTGCGGCAGGGCAGCGAGGTACGGAGTATCTGGCGCACGAGCGCTATATGTGTAAGAGCATCCATCACATGGGTAGTGACCGGGCGAGCTGCCGAATGCTAATCGCCCTTGGGGAGAACCATCGCGGGAGCGGCGTGACCTTTAAGGTTCGGGTCACCTGGGGGTGCTGTCATCGACAGCGCTTGCGACTCCCGGTCTACGCCTGTGGACAATATTCGTCAAGCACCGCGATATCAGAGATTTAGCGCCTGTGGATAAAACTATCCCCCGGTGGACATCAGTGGTTTTCCACAGACGTAAGCTGTGCCAGCAGTTTTTTCTTAGGTATGGTCCTTTCAAACGGGGCGGCTTTGCAGCCCCGTTTGAAAGGACCCGCGGGGAGGAGCTTCATGGGGTGCTGTGGGTAACTTCACAGCGAGTTTGAGGTGGTGGTGCGGCGGGTTACTCGGTCCCCTTGGCACTGCGAAGGCGCGTGACGTTCTCGCCCGTCTGCTTGGCAAACTCATGCGGCGTCACATGGTCCTCGCGGTTTGCCTCTAGAAACCGGCTCCACCAGGTCATGATCATCCGGCGCTCTTCGAGGAACTCGGCCTTGTGGGTATAGGCGGCCCGCACGTTGTTGCGTTCCTTGTGGCTCATCTGTCGCTCGATAGCCGTCTCCGACCACAGTCCGGACTCGACGAGCGCACTGCACGCCATAGCTCGGAACCCGTGGCCGCAGATATCCACCTTGGTGTCATAGCCCATCGTCCTGAGCGCGGCATTTACCGTGTTCTCGGACATCGGCTTCCACGGTTTGGCATCCCCCGCGAACACCAGGTCGAACTTGCCGGTGATCGCGTGGATCTGCTCAAGCAAGGCCACTGCCTGCGGCGATAAGGGTACAACGTGGATATCCCCGGCCATTTTTGTACCTCTTGTGGAAAAGGGTACTCCGTCCAGCGCCGGGCGGGTGTCGGGGATCTCCCAGATGCCACGCTTGAGGTCAAACTCGTTCCAACGGGCGAAGCGCAGTTCACTGGAGCGCACGAACACGTGCAGCGATAGCATCACCGTGAGGCGCGTGAGCGGGCGACCTTTGTAGCCGTCGATACGCGCCTGTAGCTCAGGCAACCGCGATAAGGGTAGTGCGGGTCGATGTGTAACCCGTGGCGTTTTGATCGAGCCATCGAGATCGTGAGCCGGGTTCGCCGTGATCAGTCGCAGCCGTTTGGCTTCGCGCATGATGCTTTGCAGGTAGTTCTTGATCCTGAGCGCCACGTCGATGGTGCCGCGCTTCGTCACAGCCTCCAGTGGCTGCATGAGGTCGTGGGTGTCCAACTCAACGATTGCCCTGGCACCTAACAAAGGGAATACGTGAGTCTTCAACCGGCTGAGCACAGTCTTAGCGTGGCCCGGCGCCCACTTCGGCACCATCCCGGCATACCAATCGAGCGCAACGCTTTCGAAGGTTCGGCCATTGATCACGGCTTGCACCTTGGCCTGCTGCTTGGACTGGATAGGGTCAATGCCGTTGGCGAGTTGCTGTTTGAGCTCGAAGCGCTTGTGGCGAGCGTCAGCCAGCCCGACCACTGGGTAATTGCCGAGTGAGGTCAGGCCCTCGCGACCATCGGGCTTCACGTACCTGAGCCGCCAGCCTTTGCGACCGTTGGGCTTCACGAGCAGGTAAAGGCCATCGCCGTCAAAAAGCTTGTACTCACGTTCGCGAGCCTTTGCAGTGCGGCAGGCGTTGTCGGTAAGGGGAGCCGTTGTGCGAGCCATAAGGGTACTTTCCAATGTCGAATTGGTAGGTATCCTTAAAAGTACCCTTATTAGCGCTGGCTACCCTCGGAATCCGACGGAACGCCAAAACGAAAAAACCCGCCAGAAGGCGGGTTTTTCGGGGGTTCCAGAGATTTTGAAAGCTTTCTATGGAACCTTGAATGGTGCCGGCACCAGGAATCGAACCCGGGACCTACTGATTACAAGTCAG
>Ga0207655_1000799_pt1 | contig 34268 bp, 29 predicted proteins | sample KBSM44metaG_FD_184398 | JGI IMG/M metagenome (GOLD analysis project Ga0207655, IMG submission 184398) | Miscanthus rhizosphere microbial communities from Kellogg Biological Station, Michigan, USA - KBS M4-4 metaG (SPAdes) (version 2) | ecosystem: Host-associated > Plants > Roots > Rhizosphere >... | reverse complement strand
CTGTTCGCCGCCCAGATCGAACAGGTTGATGATGAATGCCGCGTCGGTCACTTCACCACCCAGACGACGGATCAGCTTCACGGTCGCTTCAATGGTGCCGCCGGTCGCCAGCAGATCGTCCACCACCAGCACTTTGTCGCCTGGCTTGATGGCATCCACGTGGATTTCCAGCTGATCGGTGCCGTATTCCAGCTCGTAGCTCTCTGCGATGGTTTCACGCGGCAGCTTGCGCGGCTTACGCACCGGCACAAAACCCACGCCCATCGCCAGCGCAACCGGTGCGCCGAACAGGAAGCCACGGGCTTCGGTACCTACTACTTTGGTGATCCCGGCGTTTTTATAACGCTCAACCAGCAGTTCAATGCTGAGCGCGTACGCTTTCGGGTCTTCCAGCAAGCTGGTGACATCACGGAAAAGAATGCCAGGCTTTGGATAGTCCTGGATACTTTTGATGCTGTTTTTCAGATATTCAAGCTGCTGTGCAGTTGCGGTCATCGGTTTGTGCCTAAATGAAACAGTGTTACTCACAGCGCGCAACGAGTCGGCCAAGGCAACAATTGTTTAACCTTTGACCAGGCGCACCTGTGCTCGAAAACGGTCGAATTTACTGGCTGCGCGTGATAATTGCAACAGCCATGATGAGGCTTCAGTGCTTTTGTTGCTTTTCATCAACCACGGGGATCCGCCACATAAAGAAAAGCAGACAGGTCAGGATCGCCAGCAGCAGAATACGCACCCACATCATGTTCACCAGCCATAATGAAATAGCGAAGGTGATGAGGATCGCTGCGATCGCGCGCGGCTTCGCGCCGGGCGGCATGGCGCGGTGTTTTTGCCAGTGGCGCAGATAGCCGCCAAACCACGAGCGGTAGAGCAGCCAGTGGTGAAAACGCGGCGACGAGCGGGCGAAGCACCAGGCCGCCAGCAGGATAAACGGCGTGGTCGGCAGTAAGGGCAAAACAACGCCCAGCGTGCCCAGCACTACCGCAAGCCAGCCAATGATGATTAAAATAGTACGCTGCATAATGCGAATCGTTATCAAACTGAACGGCTACTTTACCACTGGAGAGCGTTTTGAAAACAGCCCTGCTTCTTGAGACGCTACAAAATCAGCTGACGACGCTGCGCGCCAAGGCCACGCCGCTGATGGGACACGCCACGCTGAAGCCGCGCTTTGATCGACAGCTTTTTCGTACCCGCAGCACGTTAATTCAGGATTATCTTGCTGAGGCGCAAACGAATCTTGATGAGTTGCGCCACGCGGTAGAGGCGGAACAGCAGGAGCAGGTCGCCTGGCTTGCGGAACACCTCACCGAGCAGATCACCGCCCTGCACCGTGAAATCGCCGCCTGGCCGCTGCGCGCCTGGGACAGCCCCGCGCCGGGCCTCGGCAAATGGCAGCGCAAGCGGCTGGAGAACCAGGAGTTTGAGCGCCGTCTGTTTGAGATGAAGCGCGAGCGCGAGACGCGGCTTAACGCCGCCGAAACGCTTGAAGAACAGCAGCTATTGATGCGCGAAATAACCGCGCTGGAAGGGCGCATCGTCCGCTGTCGTCAGGCGCTGGACGAGATTGAACGCGTCATTGAACGGTTGACACGTTAACAGGAGCCACACAGATGTCACTGGAAAATGCACCCGACGAGGTCAAGCTGGCCGTCGATTTGATTATGCTGCTGGAGAACCATGAGCTCCCGGCGGAGACGGTGCTGAAGGCGCTGGAGATTGTTAAGCGGGATTTTGAGGGGAAGGTGAAGGCCTGTTGCCCTCACCCTAACCCTCTCCCACAGGGAGAGGGAAAATAGATTATGCCGGAGTCGGATCGTCACCCTTAATCTCGCGCTTCACTTCCGTATGCTCTTCACCTTTTTCGTTACGCAGGTGAACCTCAAGCTGGTTGAAGGCGATAATAATGTCGTTTTCACGACACAGGCGATCGATCGCGCGGTTGAGTTCGTCGACGGTGTAGCTGCGATCGCGCAGCTCGCGCACGTACAGACGCAGCTCGTGATCCAGCGTGCTCGGCCCGAAGGTGGTGAAGAACACCGCTGGCGCCGGGTCGTGCATCACTTTCGGATGGTCAGACGCCGCCTTCAGCAGCACCTCTTTCACCTTGTCCAGATCGGAGCCATAGGCTACGCCGAGGCGGATCACCACGCGGGTGGTGGTATCAGAGAGCGACCAGTTGATCAGGCGCTCGGTCACGAACGCTTTGTTCGGGATGATCACCTCTTTGCGATCGAAATCGGTGATGGTGGTCGCACGGATGCGGATCTTGCTGACGGTTCCTGAGAAGGTGCCGATGGTGACGGTATCGCCAATGCGCACCGGACGCTCGAACAGGATGATCAGGCCGGAAACAAAGTTACCGAAGATCTCCTGCAGGCCAAAACCAAGACCGACCGAGAGGGCGGCGGCCAGCCACTGCAGCTTATCCCACGAGACGCCCAGCGAGCCAAAGACCGTCATCGCGCCGACGATAATGATCACATAGTTCAGAATGGTTGTGATGGCGTACGATGCGCCCTGGCGAAGGTTCAGGCGGGACAGCACCAGCACTTCCAGCAGGCCCGGGAGGTTGCGGATCAGCGCCCACGCGACCACCAGCGAGACCAGCGCAAAGAGCAGGCTGCCCATGGTCACGCTTTTCATCACCGTGGCGCCCGCCTCGGTGCCGCTGTACTGCCAGAGCGTGACGCTATCGAGATAGGCAAATACGGTGATCAAATCAGACCAGATGGCCCAGAACATCACCCCGAACAGCGCCACCATGACCAGCATGGTGATACGCATCGTTTGCTGGTTGACCTGCTCCAGAGCGATGGTCGGCTCTTCCTGCGGCTCTGCGCCTTCTGCCCCCTCCTTCACCTGATGCTGACGACGCGCAATTGCACGGCGGTAGGCGATACGGCGCGCCGCCACGCTCAAGCCGCGCAGCACGGTCTGGAACAGCAGGTTCCAGACGATCACCAGATAGACCGTTTCGATCCAGCGGCCCGACAGGCGCAGGGTGGTATAGAAGTAACCCGTTGCGGTCAGCACCATCAGCGCCAGCGGAATGATCGCCAGCACGGTTACGGTAACCAGGCGAAGATTGTGGGACTCCTTATCGCGCCAGCTGTCGCGGCACATCGGCCACATCAGGACGGCAATCAGCAGCAGGTTCAGCATAATCACCAGCTGCCCCAGCACGTCATCCATCAGGTGCAGCGGGGAAAGCTCGGCCACAACCGACCAGAAGTGCAGCGGCAGCAGCGCCAGGCTGATGCGCACAATCTGGCGACGCCAGTGGCTGGTGAGCTGCTCCGGCATGTTGAAGTGACGCACCGCCACGCCGTCTTTTTCCAGCACTTTCCAGCACAGGCCAAATACCAGCCAGAACAGCGCCAGTTTTTTGCTGAACGCCCACAGCAGATCGCTGATATTAAGCTGCATGGTCAGCAGGATCAGCCCGGCTGCCAGAATGAGCAGGCAGACCGGCAGGGCGCGGATCAGGTCAATCAGGATTGCCTTCGGCGTGTGCAGCTGGCTGTCGTTACGCAGCTGCCCCACTTCGGAGGCCAGCTTCGCCTGGTATTTCTTGAGCCAGCCCAGGCGCCAGCGGATTAAGCCTGCAATCAGCAGCAGCGGCAATCCCGCCAGGAAGGCAATCATCACCGCGGGCCAGGCTTTCTCCCAGTTGACGGTGATTTTCATGCTCTTGATTTGCGCTTTCAGCGCTTCCGGGAAGGATTTGATCCAGTCCCAGTCCATCGGCTTGTTGCTGTTCACCCAAAAAATCTGCTGGGTCAGAATCTCCTGCAGGCTTTTCGAGACGCTCACCAGCTGCTGCTGGTTAATCTGCAGGTTGATGGCCATCATCAGCTGATTGCCCAGTTGCTTGTTGAGCTGGTCGAGCAGCTCGCGGCGCATATCCACCACCTGCAGCAGCGCGTCGTGTACTTCCGGATTAACCTCTGCGGAGTGGCCCTCTTCCACCTTAGCGACAAAGCTATCGCTCTGGAAAAGCGCATCGCGCTGCTGGTTGACGTCGAACTGTTCCAGACGTAAATCGGCGATGCGGTTGGTCATGTCCTCCAGCTCGTCGGCGGACGGCAGCGTCTGCTGCTGCTGGTAGAGAATGCGCGAGAGCAGGAGGCTGCCTTTCAGCACCGCAATCTGCTCTTTAATGTTACGTTCCGCCTGCAGGGCGCGATCCAGCCAGTTTTTAACCTGGATGTTCTGCTGCACCAGCGAGTTACCGCTTTCCGTGGCCTGAATCAGGCGCTGGCTCAGCTGATGGTTAACGTCCAGCTCTTGTTTCACCAGCGGGTTGGCCTGAATGCGGGCGGTTTCATCCGGCGAGACGGCTTCCTGCGCCGTTTTTTCCGTCAGCGTCAGGCGCTTGCTGTTGACCGCTTCCTGAAGGAGCTGAAGCTGATGCTCCAGGCGGTTAATGTTTGCGGTGACGTAGTCGCGCTGTTTTTGCAGCGTATCCTGCAGCACCGTATTCCCTTCCAGGCTTTTACGCTGCTGTTCAATTTGCGCATTGAGTAAGGATTGCTGAACCAGCAGCAGGGTCTGCTGCGTCGGACGTAATGCGCCTTCGCCAACCGTCGTGCCGTTCAGGCGGTTGCGGACCTGCTGAAGCTGTTGAGACGCAGCATACATCGCGTTCTGCACGCGCTCCGGCTGGGTTTGCAGCGAAACCAGCTGGCTGTTGTAGGTGGCGAGATCGGACTGCGCGGTTTGCAGATCGTCGAGCAGCTGCGCCACGCGTGACTCCAGCTGACGCAGCGAAAGCGTCGCGAGCGTTTTGCGGGTTTCATCGTCATTATCGACGTCGCTCAGGGCAGACAGCGCCTCTGTCGCCTTGCGCATGTTTTCCGGCGCCTGTGCGACTTTCTGACGCAGCGCCGCGGTTTCTGCTTTGACGCGCTCGATTTTATCAATCGACTCCAGCGTTTGGGTCAGATCCTGCTGGATGAGTTTATCCTGCGGCGTGAGGTCTTTTTGTTTGTTCAGCGTGTCGAGCTGGGACTGAACGTCGGTACGCGTGGGGATATCATTGCTGTTATCGGCGCGGGCCCACGTAAGCGGCGCGGTGACAAAGAAAAACAGCGTCGCGAAAAGAAATGCAAGAACAGGATGTTGCGAGCGATTGGTGTGCAGCATAGTCGTGAATGATGTCAGAAGATGACCGAAAATAGTCCGGCACGCAGAATATCACGCCCGTTGAAAGCGGGATAGCGCGAAGATTCTTATCTGAGCTAATTAAGCGCTGAGCGTCGGGGCATCGCTGCGCAGCGTCGGACAGAACTGGCACATCTCGAGCAGAATCGCGACGTAGCTGCGCGCTTCCTGTTTAAGGTCAAAGGATTCCGGCGCGAAAAGCCAGTTTTCCATCAGCCCCGAAATATAGCTTCGCAGCAGAATAGCCGCCCGGCGGGTAAGTAAATTGGCGGGCAGCATGTTTGCCTGCATGCACTGATTGAGCGTCTGCTCAATGCGGTCGTAGCTCTCCAGACACAGGCTGCGCTGCGCCTGCTGGACGACGGCCATTTCGCCAACGAACTCGCATTTATGAAAAATTATTTCCATCATTAACCGGCGACGTTCTTCAACTACCGTTGCTTCAAGGATATATACTAATATTTCTCTTAATACTGAGAGTGGATCGTCAGGGAATTTTGCCCGATACTCAGTCTCAAGATCGCTAATGCTGGACTCTGAAAGTTGCCAGATTTCACCGAACAGATCTGACTTGTCTTTAAAATGCCAGTAAATCGCTCCCCGCGTGACGCCCGCGGCCTGAGCAATCTGCGCCAGTGAGGTTGAGGACACACCCTGCTGAGAAAACAAACGCATTGCCACATCCAGAATGTGTTGTCGGGTTTCAAGCGCTTGTTGTTTGGTTTTTCGTGCCATACGTCAGTGAATTTACAGGAGTCAGATTTACATACATTTATGAATGTATGTACCATAGCATGACGATAATATAAACGCAGCAATGGGTTTTTGGACTCAGGACCATTGATCAATTTGAAATCGGACACTCGAGGTTTACATATGAACAAAAACAGAGGGTTAACGCCTCTGGCGGTCGTTCTGATGCTCTCAGGCAGCTTAGCGCTTACAGGATGTGACGACAAACAGGCTCAACAGGGAGCTCAGCAGGTGCCAGAAGTTGGCGTGGTGACGCTCAAATCCGAACCTCTGCAGATGACAACAGAACTGCCAGGCCGCACCAGCGCATACCGCATTGCGGAAGTTCGTCCTCAGGTAAACGGCATTATCCTGAAACGTAACTTCACCGAAGGCGGTGATGTGAAAGCCGGTGAGTCTCTGTATCAGATTGATCCAGCAACCTATCAGGCGTCTTATGAAAGCGCTAAAGGCGACCTGGCGAAAGCCGACGCTGCAGCAAAAATCGCCCAGCTGACCGTGAATCGCTACAAAAAACTGCTCGGCACGAAATACATCAGTCAACAGGATTACGATACTGCCCTGGCAGATGCACAGCAGGCTAACGCCGCCGTTGTGGCCGCCAAAGCGGCTGTTGAAACCGCGCGTATCAACCTGGCCTATACCAAAGTGACCTCACCTATCAGCGGTCGTATTGGTAAATCTTCCGTGACGGAAGGGGCGCTGGTACAGAACGGCCAAACGAACGCGCTGGCCACCGTGCAGCAGCTTGATCCGATCTACGTTGACGTGACGCAGTCCAGCAACGATTTCCTGCGCCTTCAGCAAGAGCTGGCAAACGGCACGCTGAAGCAGGAAAACGGCAAAGCCAAAGTTGAGCTTGTGACTAACGACGGTATCAAGTTCCCGCAGGCAGGCACACTGGAATTTTCTGATGTGACCGTCGATCAGACCACGGGGTCTATCACCTTACGTGCGATTTTCCCGAACCCGGATAAAACGCTGCTGCCGGGGATGTTCGTTCGCGCGCGTCTGGAAGAAGGGACTAACCCAACCGCAATTCTGGTGCCTCAGCAGGGTGTGACCCGTACGCCACGCGGCGATGCGAGCGCGCTGGTTGTGGGCGCAGATGACAAAGTCGAAACGCGCAATATCACCGCAACGCAGGCGATTGGCGATAAGTGGCTGGTGACGGAAGGTCTGAAAGATGGCGATCGCGTGATTATTACTGGTTTGCAAAAAGTTCGTCCTGGCGCGCAGGTCAAAGCACAGGAAGTGAAATCTGACGAGAAACAACAAGCTTCGGCCGCTGGCCAGTCAGAACAAACCAAGTCTTAACTTAAACAGGAGCCGTTAAGACATGCCTAATTTCTTTATCGATCGCCCCATATTTGCGTGGGTGATCGCCATAATTATCATGCTAGCTGGGGGACTTGCGATCCTGAAGCTGCCCGTCGCGCAATATCCAACGATTGCGCCACCGGCGGTGACGATTTCCGCAACCTACCCGGGGGCTGATGCAAAAACGGTGCAGGATACCGTTACGCAGGTTATCGAACAGAACATGAACGGTATCGATAACCTGATGTACATGTCCTCAAACAGTGACTCAACCGGTACGGTTCAGATCACCCTGACCTTCCAGTCTGGTACGGATGCTGACATCGCGCAGGTTCAGGTGCAGAACAAACTGCAGCTGGCCATGCCGCTGCTGCCGCAGGAAGTACAACAGCAGGGCGTGAGCGTCGAGAAATCGTCAAGCAGCTTCCTGATGGTTGTCGGCGTTATCAACACCAACGGCACCATGACCCAGGAGGATATTTCCGACTACGTGGGCGCCAACATGAAGGACGCCATCAGCCGTACCTCCGGTGTGGGTGACGTTCAGCTGTTCGGTTCCCAGTACGCAATGCGTATCTGGATGGACCCAAACAAGCTGAACAACTTCCAGCTGACGCCGGTTGACGTGATCAGCGCCATTAAAGCGCAGAACGCCCAGGTTGCAGCCGGTCAGTTAGGCGGTACGCCGCCGGTCAAAGGCCAGCAGCTTAACGCCTCGATCATCGCGCAGACGCGTCTGACGTCCGCCGATGAGTTCAGCAAAATTCTGCTGAAGGTGAATCAGGACGGTTCGCAGGTTCGCCTGCGCGACGTGGCTAAGGTAGAGCTGGGCGGTGAGAACTACGACATCATCGCGAAGTTTAACGGTAAACCGGCTTCCGGTCTGGGCATCAAACTGGCGACAGGCGCTAACGCCCTGGACACCGCCACGGCGATCCGCGCAGAGCTGAAGAAGATGGAACCGTTCTTCCCGTCAGGTCTGAAAATCGTTTACCCGTATGACACCACGCCGTTCGTTAAAATCTCGATTCACGAAGTGGTCAAAACGCTGGTTGAGGCGATCATTCTCGTCTTCCTGGTGATGTACCTGTTCCTGCAGAACTTCCGCGCGACGCTGATCCCAACCATCGCCGTGCCGGTCGTACTGCTCGGGACCTTCGCGATCCTGTCGATATTCGGCTACTCGATAAACACCCTGACGATGTTCGGGATGGTGCTCGCCATCGGCCTGCTGGTGGATGACGCCATCGTGGTGGTCGAGAACGTCGAGCGCGTCATGGCGGAAGAAGGGCTCCCGCCGAAGGAAGCGACCCGTAAATCAATGGGTCAGATCCAGGGCGCGCTGGTCGGTATTGCAATGGTCCTGTCTGCGGTATTTATCCCGATGGCCTTCTTCGGCGGGTCTACCGGTGCGATTTACCGCCAGTTCTCCATCACCATCGTTTCGGCAATGGCCCTGTCGGTGCTGGTGGCGCTGATCCTGACGCCTGCCCTGTGTGCAACCATGCTGAAACCGATTCAGAAAGGTGGTCACGGCGAGCATAAAGGGTTCTTCGGCTGGTTTAACCGCATGTTTGATAAGAGCACGCACCATTACACCGACAGCGTGGGCAATATCCTGCGCAGTACCGGTCGTTACCTGCTGCTCTACATCATCATCGTGGTGGGCATGGCTTACCTGTTCGTTCGTCTGCCAAGCTCGTTCCTGCCGGATGAAGACCAGGGCGTGTTCCTGACCATGGCGCAGCTGCCTGCGGGTGCATCGCAAGAACGTACCCAGAAAGTGCTGGATGAAGTGACTGACTACTACCTCACCAAAGAGAAAGCCAACGTTGAATCCGTGTTTGCGGTTAACGGCTTTGGCTTTGCGGGTCGTGGTCAGAACACCGGTATCGCCTTCGTTTCTCTGAAAGACTGGGCGGATCGTCCGGGCGAAGAGAACAAAGTTGAAGCGATTACTGGCCGTGCGATGGGCACCTTCTCGCAGATTAAAGACGCGATGGTCTTCGCCTTTAACCTTCCAGCGATTGTTGAGCTGGGTACGGCAACGGGCTTTGACTTCCAGCTGATCGACCAGGGCGGTCTGGGTCATGAAAAACTGACGCAGGCGCGTAACCAGCTGTTTGGTGAAGTGGCGAAACACCCTGACCTGCTGGTCGGCGTGCGTCCTAACGGCCTGGAAGATACCCCGCAGTACAAGATCGATATCGACCAGGAAAAAGCACAGGCGCTGGGCGTTTCCATTAGCGACATCAACACCACGCTGGGCGCAGCCTGGGGCGGGAGCTACGTTAACGACTTCATCGACCGCGGTCGCGTGAAGAAAGTGTACGTGATGTCCGAAGCGGAATACCGCATGTTGCCGAACGATATCAATTCCTGGTACGTTCGCGGCAGCAACGGCCAGATGGTACCGTTCTCCGCCTTCTCAACCTCGCGCTGGGAATACGGCTCACCGCGTCTGGAACGCTATAACGGTCTGCCTTCCATGGAAATTCTGGGCCAGGCCGCACCGGGCCGCAGTACCGGTGAAGCCATGAACCTGATGGAAGAGCTGGCCGGTAAACTGCCGGCGGGGATCGGCTATGACTGGACGGGCATGTCCTACCAGGAACGTCTGTCCGGTAACCAGGCCCCTGCCCTGTACGCCATTTCACTGATTGTGGTGTTCCTGTGTCTGGCGGCGCTGTACGAGAGCTGGTCGATTCCGTTCTCCGTTATGCTGGTGGTGCCGCTGGGGGTTATCGGTGCGCTCCTTGCCGCAACGTTCCGTGGACTGACCAACGACGTTTACTTCCAGGTGGGCCTGCTGACCACCATTGGCCTGTCGGCGAAGAACGCGATACTTATCGTGGAATTCGCCAAAGATCTGATGGAGAAAGAAGGTAAAGGCCTGATTGAGGCGACGCTGGACGCCGTGCGTATGCGTCTGCGTCCAATCCTGATGACGTCTCTGGCGTTTATCCTCGGCGTTATGCCGCTGGTTATCAGCTCTGGTGCGGGTTCCGGCGCCCAGAACGCGGTAGGTACAGGGGTAATGGGTGGTATGGTCACCGCGACCGTGCTCGCCATCTTCTTTGTACCGGTGTTCTTCGTGGTGGTTCGCCGCCGCTTTAGCCGCAAGAGTGAAGATATTGAGCATAATCACTCGGTAGAACATCACTGATACCGGTTTCATCCTATAAAAAGGCCGCTTTTGCGGCCTTTTTCATTTTAATGAGAAAATCATAAATTACGCTTATTGTTGTTCTCTTTATTTACGGTCATTGTATTTAGACATACCATAATTAATGGATAAGCTAATCAACGAACTCATCCTTTTTTTAATTTCATTTCTTCCGGTAACATATTAGGAATATTCCTAATAAGCCGTTCTATTGAAAGAGAAATCCGAATCTGGACTTCATCTGAAGGTTAATGCTAACTCAATGAAACGTAAGGATGACGTAAAAAAACAAGGATGAGTGAAGATAAAATTGTCTGATTCAGGATCGCCATTTGCGTAAAGGCTCGCAAACTGACGTTTTAATTGTAATTTTTCGTAATAGCGCGGTGAAATCTTGATCAGAGTGGCTTATAGTTAGGTTTATCAGGAACACAGCACCCGTGTGGCTAAGTAAGTTGTATCCATCCCGACATTGATGTTCGGTGACAAAAGGGGATGCGCTATGGACGAGTACTCGCCAAAAAGGCATGATATCGCGCAGTTGAAATTTCTCTGCGAATCCTTGTACCATGACTGCCTTGCTAATCTTGATGAAAGCAATCATGGCTGGGTGAATGACCCAACTTCTGCCATCAATCTACAGTTAAATGAGCTGATTGAGCATATCGCAACCTTCGCACTTAATTATAAAATTAAGTATAATGAAGATAATAAGCTGATTGAGCAAATTGACGAATACCTGGATGACACCTTTATGTTGTTCAGCAGTTACGGCATTAACGCACAGGATTTGCAGAAATGGCGTAAATCGGGAAATCGTCTATTTCGCTGTTTTGTCAACGTGAGCAGAGCTAACCCGGTTAGCCTTTCCTGTTAAAATTATTACAATTACTAAGGTGAATTTATGTCTGAAAAACCACTCACAAAAATCGATTATTTAATGCGCTTGCGACGCTGTCAGTCAATTGACACGCTTGAACGGGTCATTGAGAAGAATAAATATGAGCTTTCCGATAATGAACTGGCTGTATTTTATTCAGCGGCTGATCATCGGCTTGCTGAGCTCACAATGAATAAACTTTATGACAAAATACCCTCTTCCGTGTGGAAATTTGTCCGTTAATGTTCGAAGCGTCTCTTTAGAGGTTCTGCACCACTTTCTAAGCTGAATTCACCTTTCGAATTACGATCCCTGTGCGTACGCCAGGTCCCCGTGTAAAAAGTGCTCATCAGCAACAATGTTGTGACTGTAGTCACATCAGCTTTTCGGGAACGTTCCCTTTCTGGTTAATCCCCTTTACGCTGTGGTAAGTGTATCCAGAGAGGTTCCCATGAGTACTGAAAAACAGAAGATGATTGCAGGCGAACATTATCGCCCGGGTGATGAGACGCTAAGGGCCGACCGAATGCGTGCGAGACATCTGGTTCACCGCTATAACCATACCGCCCCCGATGAAAAAACCGAGCGCCAGACGATCCTGGCCGACCTGCTGGGGCATAGTGAAGGGGCGTATATTGAGCCCAGCTTCCGCTGTGATTACGGCTATAACATTTACCTCGGCAAAGACTTCTACGCCAACTTCGATTGCGTGATGCTGGATGTCTGCCCCATTCATATCGGCGACAACTGCATGCTCGCGCCCGGGGTACATATTTATACCGCGACCCATCCGCTGGATGCAGGCGAGCGGAACAGCGGCGTTGAATTTGGCAAACCCGTGACCATTGGCAATAACGTCTGGATTGGCGGGCGGGCCGTCATTAACCCTGGCGTAACCCTGGGTGACAATGTGGTCGTGGCGTCCGGAGCGGTAGTAACAAAAGATGTCCCTGCCAACGCGGTGGTCGGTGGTAATCCGGCGAAAATCATTAAAATGCTGTAGCTGAACTGTTATGGTCTTTCAGGGCATAACTGTTACTTTTTTCAGCCTGGTGGCTCCCCTAAAATAGGCAGATCCCCTGTATTTTCAACATTCATGAAGGTAAAAAATGACCGAGATACAGCGCCTGCTTACCGCCACCATCGACGATCTTAACATTCGCGAAAAGCGCGACAATCGCCCGCGCTTTAGCATTAGCTTTATCCGCAAACATCCGGGGCTGTTTGTCGCCATGTACGCGGCCTGGCTGGCAACGCTTGTGGTGATGCTAACCTCCGAAACCCTGGTGGACTCCGTGTGGCTGCTCGTTGTGCTGTTTGTGGTATTTAACGCGTTCTTCTTTTTCGACGTCAACCCACGCTATCGCTATGAAGATATCGACGTCCTTGATTTCCGGGTTTGCTATAACGGCGAGTGGTATAACACCCGCTATGTGCCATCGGAATTAATCGACAGCATCATGCATTCCCCGGTAGTAGAGACAGGCCTCAAAGAGAAACTGCAGAAAATGGTATCAACTAAGGGCGATCTCTCCTTCTATGATGTCTTTACGCTTTCCCGCCCTGCTGCTGCGTAATTAACCTCTGTATGCGCCGGATACCCGGCGCGAATTGTGACGCGGAAGTATTGCCGTAGCCCAATACCAGACCCGTTTGCCCCTGCCGGGCATCAAGGTAGTACCCGCTCAACGCGGCGGGAGCAAGCTGAAACGCCCTCGCCTGCTGGACAAGCCGCCGATCGTCGATGCCCTCAATCGACACCGTAAGATGCATTCCCCCTTCACCCGCCAAAATGCGGTGCGCCGTGGCCAGCTCCGCGTCCAGCGCCTCGCGTAGCTGCAGGTAGCGTTTACGATAGAGTCGACGCATGGCGGCAAGATGGCGAGCGTAGTGCCCTTCTTCAATAAACAGCGCGAGGGTTCGCTGTTCTGCACGGTGACCGCCGCGCAATAACGCGCCGATGGCAGGGAGAGCCGCTTTCGCCAGGGCGGGAGGAAGCACCATAAAACCGATTCTGAGTGACGGAAAGAGCGTTTTGCTGAAGGTGCCAAGATAAACCACGGGCGCGTTGTTCACCATTCCCAGCATCGCCGGGACGGGTTCACCGGTATAGCGAAACTCGCTGTCGTAATCATCTTCAATAATCCAGGCGTTGTGCCGCTGAGCCAGCTCCAGCAGTGCCAGACGCCGCCGCGCGCTGAGCACGCTTCCGTACGGAAACTGATGCGAAGGCGAGGTGAAAATAAACGAAGGGGGCGGTGCCTGTTGCCCTTCCCAGCAGATCCCTTCTTCATCAACCGGCATACCTGCCATCGTCAGGCCTGCTTTTGCAAATGCGCTTTTTGCCCCGGCATACCCAGGATCTTCTACCCATACAACATCGCCCGGTTCACTAAGCAGCATCGTGCACAGGTTAACCCCTTCGAGTGCGCCTTCGGTAATCACTATCTGACTCGTGTCGCAATCAATACCGCGTGATATCGCAAGATGGCGGGCGATAGCCGATCGTAACGACGGTTCTCCAGCCGGATCGCCGTAGCCTAAAAGTGCACAGCCCTCCTCGCGCAGCACGCGATCGTACAGGCGGCGCCACAGCGGGAGAGGAAAATAATTGATGGCGGGCGTGCCCGGCGTAAAGGCCGGAACGGGTATATCTCTGGCAACGGGAGCGGGAAGCTGCGCGACGCGTCTGGCAAGCGTGACGGCGGGCTCAGGTAAATCCAGGGCAACGTCACGCTGCGCCAGCTGCGCCACCCGCGTTCCCTGACGGCTGCGCAGGAGATACCCTTCAAGCGTAAGCTGCTCCAGCGCTGCGTTGACGGTGTTTCGGGACAGGGAGAGCTGCTGAGCCAGGGTACGCGAGCCGGACAGCCTGCTGCCGGGCTGCAATCTCCCGCACAAGATAGCCTCCCGCAGCGCCAGATAGAGCGCACGCTGCAGAGTTTCTTCGCCGCGTTTTTTCAGCGCAGCACTCACTAAAGTATAAAAATCGTCGCCCGGAATATTCATTCATCCTCCTCGTGGTACCAACAAAACATAGCGCGTTGGTTCTTTTTAAGGAACCAGTTATTCACTAGCCTGAAGCTCTTTCACTATCAAGGAGATGAAGATGAATACGTTTAACCAGTTTGGGCAGCCCGTAGGCGACGCGCTTGTCGACTGGCAGCCACGACCGTACCCTTCCCGGGCAACGTTTCAGGGTCAGTACTGCCGGCTGGAACCGCTGCGGGTGGAGCACGCCGATGCGCTGTTTTCCGCTTACTCCCTTGCTGCAGACACGCGAAGCTGGACGTGGCTGCTGCGTGAGCCCGATGCGACCGCAGCCGAATTTACCGGGTGGGTTGAAAGCGTGTGCGCGCTATCGGATCCAATGCATTTCACCGTTATCGATAATCAAACGCAGGCCCCGGTGGGCACGCTGGCGCTGATGCGCATCGATCCCAAAAATGGCGTCGTGGAGATAGGGCACGTGCATTTCTCCCCGCTCCTCAGCCGCACGCCGATGTCAACGGAAGCTCAATACCTGCTGATGAAGTACGTGTTCGATACCCTGGGCTATCGACGCTACGAATGGAAGTGCAACAGCCTGAACGAGCCTTCCCGCAAGGCGGCGCTGCGGTTGGGCTTTCAGTTTGAAGGGCGCTTTCGCCAGGCGCTGGTCGTCAAAGGCCACAACCGGGACACCGACTGGTTTTCGATCGTGGACAACGAATGGCCGGCGCTGGCGAGCGCGTTTGAAAACTGGCTTGCCATCGGCAATTTCACGCCCGATGGCAAGCAGAGAAGATCCCTGGAAAGCTGGCGAGAACAACGCGCTTAGCGTCTTTTTTTACGTCCCTGAACCGCCTTAAAACGCGGGTTAGATTTGCAGATCACGTACAAACGCCCTTTGCGTTTGACGATCTGGCAGTCCGGATGACGCTGTTTGGCACTGCGAAGTGAGTTAATCACCTGCATGATTAACCTCGCTTCGCATTAAGAAAGCCGCCAAAACGCTTGCGGAAGCGCGCTGCGCTGCCGTCCGTCGAGAACGTTTTTTGCTTACCGGTATAAAACGGGTGCGATTTTGAAGAAACCTCGATGGTGATATACGGGAAGGTTTCACCGTCGAGTTCAATTTCGCGGTCGGTCTTGATGGTTGAGCCGACCTTAAAGTATTCATTGGCACTGGTGTCGTGAAACACAACGGTGCGATAGGCTGGATGGATATCAGGTTTCATCGCTGTCTTCTTATGTTTTGTTATAACATAACAAAATAATATCCGAGCCTAGCCGCAAAAACAACCCCTGATAATGCGCTACCACTCCGACAAGATTTTGTGATTTACCAACACCAGGCTGAAATCAATGATCGTCGCGTGCTATAACTATATCATTTCGCGGTAAAATCTTTCTCCTCAGGCGATCACACTCAGTGCTACTGCAACGGGCATATGAGAAGGAAACAGCAGCATGAAAACCCGACATCTGGTCAGCCTGGTGACAGGCATATTGATCTTTTCTGTGCTGATACCGATTTGCCTCAGTATCTGGCTGGCGCATCGCCAGGCGGAAAAACAGTTCGTTGATGCGCTGGAAAACTACGCCTCCCGCGTGATGCTTCGGGCAGACAAAGTCGTAGGGCAGGCAAAAGATGCCCTTACGCAGCTGCAGACAATCACCTATCTGCCCTGCAGTCAGATGCACCTGCGAGAGCTGCGCCGGCTCACGTTCTCATATCGCTATGTGCAGGAAGTGATTTACGTCGACAACCTCAAACCCGTCTGCTCCTCGCTGGAGCAGGTCAGCCACGCCGGGCCTTTTCCGCCTCCCATGCGCGTGACCTCTGACGGCTACAGCGCCTGGATAACCACGCAAAACGATCTGGGCTTTAATCACTACATGGCCGTTTTGGGTAAAGCACACTATCTGGTGATGATTGACCCTGAATCGCTGGTCGATGTCATTCCCTTTGGCTCTATGCGCACCGATGCTGCGCTAATCGGTCATGGCAATAATATTATTTTCGCCAGGAGCGATACGCTTAACCCCCACATCCGTCAACTTCTGGAAACCCAGAGCCTGACGCAACTGCAGTACAAAGGTTCAATGTACATTGCAAAGTCGGTGTCCGACCTGGGATATACCGTGGTGGCATGGGCCGCGCTGAAACCGCTGGAAGAGAGCTGGCATAAGCAGCTCTTTTTCTGGCTTCCCTTTGGCATGCTGGTTAGCCTGCTTGCCGCCCTGTTTTTGATCCGCATATTGCGCCGCATCCAGTCGCCCAAAAACCGACTGCAGGACGCCATAAACGGGCGCGATATTGTGGTGCACTATCAGCCCATTGTGGCGCTGTGCAGCGGTAAGATCGTGGGGGCCGAGGCGCTGGCTCGCTGGCCGCAGCCAGACGGAAGCAGCTTGTCACCCGATATTTTTGTGCCGCTGGCTGAGCAGACTGGCCTTATTTCACCGTTAACCCAGCTCATCGTTGAAAAAGTGTTCGAAGATATGGGGCACTGGCTGCATCACCATCCGGATCAGCATATTTCCATTAATCTCGCGTCCGACGATCTGACCTCCGGCAAGCTGCCACCTTTGCTTCATAACCTGCTGAACAAATGGGAAGTCCATCCTCGACAAATTGCCCTTGAGCTTACCGAACGCGGTTTTGCCGATCCCAAAGTGAGCGCCCCCGCCATAGCCGCATTCCGCCGCTCGGGGCACCCTGTATATATTGATGATTTCGGGACCGGCTATTCCAGCCTGAGCTATCTGCAGGATCTGGACGTCGACACGCTGAAAATAGATAAATCTTTTGTGGATGCGCTGGAGTACAAAAACGTCACGCCGCACATTATTGAAATGGCGAAATCACTCAAGCTGGCGATGGTTGCCGAGGGCATTGAAACCCAGGGCCAGCTCGACTGGCTGCATCGTCACGGCGTGCAGTATGGTCAGGGCTGGTACTACAGTAAGGCGCTGCCGAAGGTGGAATTCATGCTCTGGGCCGAACACAACCTTGAGCAGCACGTTACTTGAGTCAGTTTACTCCGGCCGTTGCCGCCAGGTAACGCGATAGCGTAGCTGGCGCTTTTGCAGGATGAACTCTGGCGAAACGCTCGGACTCCACGAATCATCGCCGCCCACGCCCATATGAAACGCATCGAGATTGAGCCAGCATCCCGGCTCCTCACGAAGCTTGTGATGGTGCGTGACCTCACGCAGCTGCTGCTGGCCGTAGCGGCTCAGGGAGAAATGGAAATGTCCCTGCAGCTGATGCGGGCCAAACTCAAGCTCGCGGGTATCGCAGCGCAGGCCATTATCCGTCGGGAAGATATAAGGCGTATGCATCTCATCCAGCGGTAACTCCCAGCGCCCCTGCTGCGCGGCCAGCTTTCTGTCCGGATAGTTTTCCAGCGGCCCCGCCCCCAGCCAGCGCACCGTGTCCGGCGCCTGGGCGAGATGTACGCTCAGGCCAATGCGCGCCGGTTCGGGGATATCGGAGGCAACCTGCACCTCGACGTCGGCATGCAGCGCGCCCTGCGCGTCAACCCGCCAGACCTTACGGCTCAGGAACAGCGCCTTGCCGCGATGCTCCCAGACGTGCTGCGTCGTTACCACCGCGTCGTCCGCATGCTGGTTCCCTTCACACAGCAGCATGCGCGAGGTTAAATCATACATCCCCGCCGCCTTCCAGCGTTCAACCCATGCATTCGGGTCGATTCGCGTTACCTCGCTCACGCCAATATCATTATCCAGCGGGGCGCGGGTAAAGCTATCCACCAGCGGTGAGAGCAAGGTTTCAACGCCATTGCGCCACCACTGCGTCAGGTTTCCTGAGGCACAATCGAACGTCCAGCGCTGATGCTGATGCGTTATCTCCAGAACGCCCTCTTTATGCGCTAAAACTGGCGTCTCGCCCGTCTCTTCGCGGGCGGCAACGTACAGCGGTGCGGGAAGCGGCCACTGATCCCAGGCGCAGCGATGATTGGCTGGTGACCACGCCGTCGCCTCCGGCTGAAGCACCTCAACATTCAGCCAGACCTCGCCCGGCTCGGCCGCGAGTTCGGGCAGCGGGATCTCCAGACGCTGCGCGCCCTGCGGTGCAATAGACAGCGTCAGGTCGCTCGATACCAGCGCTTTCCCGTCGCGGGTTATTGACCATTTCAGCAGCTCGTTGTCGGTCTGGCGGAACAGATAATCGCTCTGCACCTCCACCACCAGCGGAGAGGTGCTGACCAGCGTAAAGGTGAAGAACTGCTGGGCGCGCTGCGCTTCGTATAGTGCCGGATGCGGCGTGCGGTCGGGGAACACCAGCCCGTTAAGGCAGAACTGTCGGTCATTGGGCGTATCACCAAAATCCCCCCCGTAGGCCCAGAAAGGATTGCCCTTCTCATCTTTCTTCGTCAGCGCCTGATCGACCCAGTCCCAGACAAACCCACCCTGCAGGCGCGGGTGGCTGCGAAATGCCTGCCAGTATTTAGCGAATCCGCCGAAGCTGTTTCCCATCGCATGGGCGTATTCGCAGAGGATTAGCGGACGCGTTTCATCCGGCATGCCGATCCACTTCTTAATAGACCATTTCGGCACGGCCGGGAACGGCTGATCCCAATCGACGCGCGCGTACATCGGGCAGACGATATCGGTGGCGGCGCTATCTGCCCCGCCGCCTTCGTACTGCACCGGACGCGTAGGATCGGTGGTTTTCAGCCAGCGGTAGAGCGTATCGTGATTCGCGCCGTGCCCGGACTCATTCCCCAGCGACCAGATAACGATCGACGGATGGTTGCGGTCGCGCAGCACCATGCGGGTAACGCGCTCGCTCATGGCGGGCAGCCAGCGGGGATCGTCCGAAAGGCGGCTCATTGGAACCATGCCGTGCGTTTCGATATTGGCTTCATCGACAACGTACAGCCCGTAGCGATCGCAAAGGGTGTACCACAGGGGATGGTTCGGGTAGTGAGAGCAGCGGACGGCGTTAAAGTTGTGCTGCTTCATCAGTTCGATGTCGCGACGCATGGTTGCTTCGTCCATCACCTGACCGTTTTCCGGGTGATGTTCATGGCGGTTCACTCCGCGGATGAGCAGGGGTTTACCGTTGAGCTTCAGCAGGCCGTTGCTGATTTCAACGCGGCGGAAGCCAACGTCGCAGCCTTCAACCTCCAGCGTATTCCCCTCCCCGTCCAGCAGCGCGATCGTCAGGCGATACAGCTCCGGCGCTTCAGCGCTCCACAGTGCGGGAGCGGCAACGGGTAGCGATACCGTCAAGCGCTCTGCCCAGCTTCCCCGCTCATCCACCGGGACGGAGCCGGGACGCTGGGTGGCGCTGGCGCATTTTTCGCCGTTACGCCAGAGGGTAAAGGCCACTTCGCACTCGCTAAATTTCGCGCCCGCCAGCGCCACATCGACGTTCAGCGTCGCGCGGTCTAATTCAGTATTCAGATGGGTTACGACGTGATAATCGGCAATCTGCGTTTCCGGCTTATGCAAAAGCGTTACGTCGCGGAAAATGCCGCTCATGCGCCACATATCCTGGTCTTCCAGATAGCTCCCGTCACACCAGCGCAAGACCATTACCGCCAGGCGGTTGTGGCCCGGGCGCAGAACGGCAGAGAGATCGAACTCGGCGGGCAGTCGGCTATCCTGCGAATAGCCAATCCACTGGCCGTTGCACCACAGGTGAAACGCCGAATTTACGCCGTCGAACACGATGCGGGTTTGCCCGCTCTGCAGCCAGGCCTCGTCCATCTCAAATGTGAGCGAGTAACAACCGGTAGGATTTTCTGCCGGAACGAAAGGCAGATTGACGGCAATGGGATAGGTCACGTTCGTGTAGATGGGGGTATCGAAGCCCTGCATCTGCCAGTTTGACGGAACAGGCATCGCAACCGCGTCAGCGTTATCCTCCGCGAGCCATGCCTGCGGAACGTGCTCAGGTGCGGTATAGAAGCTAAAGCGCCACGCCCCGTTAAGAGAGCGTCGGCTGACCGAGCCGGCATCCTCTCTGGCTAAGATTTCATTTCGCCAGCTATGAAACGGCGCATGCGCTGCCAGGCGGTTCCACTGCGTTACGCCAGGGTTTTCCCAGTCCCGGCAAGCCAGAATTGCGCTGAGAGTCAGCGGTGATGTATCAGACATGTTTACCTCGTTGCGAAGCGCTCACAATTTTAGTCAACATGCCCTGGTAATGTATGGCGGTAAAGTGTCCGATCGCAACGTAGCGAGTCAGATCACAAAAGCATTACTCCCGCGCGATTTTCTCTGCCAGAAGCGTCAGAGCCTTCAACTGCCGGGCAAGATCGTTACGATCGGCTCGATCGGCTGCACGAGGCGCGCTGGAATCCCGTGCGATTAAGGTCACGGGAAGCTGCATTTGCCAGCCGTTTTTCTCCTGCGTGGGCGCCAATAGCCATTCCACGCTTCGCTCGCCCGCCTCGCGGAAGGCCTGACGAACGGTCGTGAGGGGAGGAGAAAACCAGGCGCTGTCGGCGGTATCATCAAACCCGACAATAGAAATATGCCCCGGCACCGCAATCCCTTTTTCGGCGCAGGCGCGCATTACGCCAAGCGCCATTTGGTCATTCGCCACCAGAATCGCGTCGGGCAACTGCGCGCCCGATAACAGCTGATGGGCTTTTTCATATCCGGAGGCCGCACTCCACTCCCCGTAAGCCACCGCTACGGGCTCAAGCCCGGACTGCGCCAGCGAGGCTTTCCAGCCCGCCAGCCGCGCGCGCGCAGAGACGGAACTTTCTGGCCCGCTCAGGAGAGCAATACGCCGATGCCCCAGGGAGAGAAGATGTTCAGCCCCCAGGCTGGCCCCCTGCCCGGCATTAAACACCAGGCTGTTGACCCGCGCAGAAGGAGAAACATCCAGGAACAGCACCGGTACGGACGCAGCCAGCGTTTTGAGCTGTTCGGCAAGCGGATCGTCCAGCGGGACGTTGACCAGCAGTGCGTCCACGCGCTGCGCCAGCAGCTCCTGGATGGCGGCCTGGCACTGCTGCGGATGTTCCACCATCGAAATGAGCACGCTCGCCCCCTGCTCCAGCGCGCGGGATTTTACGGCAGAGGCTATTTGCGAAGGCGCATGCAGCGCCAGATCGGTGGTGATCAGCCCCAGGGTACGCGTACGTTTTCCCGCCAGCTGCTGTGCGCCACGGTTGGGGACGTAGTGCAGCTCGGCCATCGCCCGCTGCACCTTTTCCCGCGTGCGGGCGGAGACATGCTCCGCATCGTTAATCACGCGGGAAACGGTCTGGTAAGAAACCCCCGCAAGGAGGGCGACATCATAAAGGGTGATCGCTTTCATGCATTCCGGCTTCGCGTCGAGAGGGTCCACTATTGTGGCATAGCGTTACCCTTAAAGCATGTGAGCGCTTCGCAAAATTAAACAATCTGCTCCGGCTGAGCAATGTTATCAGCGCGCGGCTTCTGCCGGAACCACGGCAGGCAGAGCTGAATCATAGGGCCAATGGTCAGGGAATACACCACGGTGCCTACGCCAAACGTACCGCCAAGAATACAGCCGATAATTAACACGCTCACCTCGATCCCGGTTCGCACGCTGCGAATCGACCAGCCAAGACGCGCATGGATCCCTGTCATCAGGCCATCTCGCGGCCCGGCACCAAAGCCCGCGCCAATATACATGCCCGTTGCAATAGCATTCACCACAATGCCGGACAGCAGCAGGGTGATGCGTATCGGTAGCGAAGTCAGCTCGGGGATCAGCGCCATCGAAGCATCCGCCGCGAGGCCGATACAGATTACGTTACTGATAGTGCCAAGCCCCGGCATTTGACGAAGCGGTATCCACAGCAGCAGCACCACCGCCCCGGTCAAAATAATCACCGTACCGATACTCATCCCCAGCTGCAGTGCCACCCCAAGGTGAAAAACGTCCCACGGATCGACACCAAGATCCGAGCGAATAAACATTGCGGTGGACAGGCCGTAAAGCCCCAGACCGACGTAAAGCTGTACCAGACGACGTAGCATTTTTATCTTCTCCGAATAACCAGACTTTCATCCTGAACCAAAATGGCATTATGATTAATGTCCAGTTTTGAAATAGTGGACTGCACATGTCATCACGTCGTTTCGGAAGCCAGTCTCTGGTCCGCCTGTTAGGCCACTGGCAGCAACCCTCGTCGCGTACCCCGCTCTGGCGTCAGCTGGCTGACGGATTACGTCTGTTAATTCTTGACGGCAGGCTGGCGCTTAGCACGCGGCTGCCGGGTGAACGGGAGCTGGCCACTGCGCTGGACGTGAGCAGGACAACCATCGGCAGCGCGCTGGCCCATCTACGGGAGGAGGGATACCTCGAGAGCCGACACGGCAGCGGCTCACGCGTGATTTTGCCGGATACCCGCGCCATACCCACCCTGTCAGCCGCCAGCGCGGCGCTGGATCTCTCGACTGCCGCGCTCAATGCCGGACCCGAAATCCACCAGGCCTACACCCATGCGCTCGCGACCATTCCGCAGCACCTTACCCTGACGGGGTACGATCAGCTTGGGCTGTTGGCACTGCGCGAAGCTATTGCCGCCCGCTATACCGCGCGAGGGCTGCCGACACAGGCAGATGAAGTGATGGTAGTAAACGGTGCAGTGAGCGGCTTTGCGCTGGTGCTGCGGATGATGACCGGCCCGGGCGATCGCGTCGTGGTTGATTATCCTACCTATCCGCTGGCGATCGCCGCTATCCAGGGGGCGCAATGTCGGCCCGTGGGCGTTTCGCTGCCGGATAAGGGCTGGGATACGGATGGCTTCGCGGCAACGCTTGCCCAGACGGCCCCCCGCCTGGCGTACCTGATGCCGGATTTCCACAATCCAACAGGGCGCTGTATGGACCGCGCCACCCGTCAGGCCATAACCGATATTGCTGCAAAGACCCGCACCGCGCTGGTTGTCGATGAAACGATGGTGGATTTGTGGTTTGACGCGCCGCCACCGCCACCGCTGGCCTCCTTTAACCCGGGGGCAAACGTGATTACGCTCGGCTCCGCCGGAAAAAGCTTCTGGGGAGGACTTCGCCTCGGATGGATCCGCGCCAACTCGCGCACCATCGCAACGCTGACCCAGACCCGCGATACCCTTGATTTGGGCTCGCCAATACTGGAACAGCTGGCAACACAGTGGCTGATTGAAAATAGCGATTCCTTCCTGCCCGCGCGCCGAAAAATGCTGAAGGCACACCGAAGCCGGTGTCGCGAGCTGCTGCAAAAGCACTTCCCTGAATGGCGGTTTCAGGAGGCAGAAGGCGGGCTTTCCTACTGGATAGAACTGCCCGGCATGCATGCGACGCAGCTGGCCGCACGCGCCGAAACGCTGGGGATAAATCTGGGAACGGGCACGCGGTTTGGTCTTTCCGGTGCGTTTGATCGCTACTTACGCATGCCCTTTTCGCTCGACCCGGATCGTCTTGAAGAAGCGCTGCTAAGAATTAAACCGCTTTGGCTGGCGCTAAATAAAAGCACGCCATCAATTAAGCGCAGCCTGGTATAATGTAAATAATAAAAACTGCTGACTGTAATGCATGCAGTCAGCAGTTTTCACCGGCCAGGATTTAGTGCTGCGGAGGAATAGGGAAACCTTTCAGCGAAATAACAAAACTTTCACCCTCTTTCTTTATTTTTGCGCCGGTGTCACACCAGTCAGACGCAATACGAAAGAACTCATCGCTTCCTACATTCCAGCCGAGACGTACATGCTTGACGTAGCCTGAGCGTAACAGATCGCAGGCCTCTTTGTAGTCACAGGCAGTTGACGGTTGTTGTTTCATTTTCTCTTCTTCAGAAGTTTGCGTAGCGCTTTGATTTCTTTAGGAGTAAATGGATTTACACTCTCTTCTTCCGTATGCTGATTATCAATATCCTCTTCCGATACTCCCGCCTCTTCTACTGCTTCAAATGCCAGCAGCAGCAGTTTTTCTGTCGTCACGCTTAAATTCTCGTTATTCACTTCCGCGTAGTGGCGAAGTCTTTCTTTCAGCGCTTCATCAATTTTAACGTTTAGTACCGCAGTAGCCATGATTGTTACTTCCCTTCGGAATAAGTTCTTTATTTAATACACGAAGTTATCCGCCTAAGCCAGATCTATATTTTTTGCTTATGACGGAAAAAAGACACCCAATAATAAAATGACAGTCTATTATTACAGGTTTATGACAGTAATATTTCAAATGAATGAAAGATATATTACGCAGGCTATTAAATACCCTTTATATAATAAAGGCTATTTCAACTGGCGGTAGAGTAAGGGGGTCATGGAGGCCGAAATGGGTGGGGGCCCTGCCAGCTACATCCCGGCACACACGTCGTCTGCCCTGGCTGCTTCCTTCCGGACCTGACCTGGTGAACAGAGTAGCGTTGCGGGAGAACCAACAGGGCCCCCATTGAGAGCGTTGTTAACCAACGCGCTGGCGCATTATCGCTATGCCGCCCTGTAATTGCAAGCCGCAGGCGTCCGGATGCTGGTTTATTGCGCAAACAGGCGCAGTAATCAGTAAGAACCTGGTTTAACATGGCTGTCCAGACAATCCCACAGGCATAGATATGGACGAACACGACACCTTTCCACAGCGTGTATGGCAAATCGTGGCCTCCATCCCGGAAGGCTATATCACAACCTATGGCGACGTTGCCCGTCTTGCCGGTTCTCCCCGTGCCGCGCGCCAGGTCGGCGGCGTACTGAAGCGGCTTCCGGAGGGAAGCGCCTTACCGTGGCATCGCGTGGTGAATCGTCACGGCGCAATTTCGCTCACCGGGCCGGATCTTCAGCGCCAGCGTCAGGCGTTGCTTTCCGAGGGGATACAGGTGTCAGGGTCGGGGCAGATAGATTTGCAGAAGTACCGCTGGGTGTACTGATTGACACCCTCTCCCGCAGGAGAGGGTTTAGCCTTAATTACAGCTGGGTAGGCGGCGTAGGGACAGCCGGCTGGTTCGCTTGTGGCGCAACCGGGAGTGCCGTTTGCGTTACCGGCACCAGGTTCAGGTCGACTTTGGTTCCACCGTTGTTAACGGCTTCCTGCACGGTATCGGTGATAAAGACCAGCTTATCGTTGATCGTTACCGCCGCGCTCAGCAGGATACGCGCGTTTGGCTGCACGTCTGATGGGTTATACGGCAACACGAAGCTGAACGGTGCCTGTTTACCCTCTGTACGCACCGCACGCTGCGCCAGAACCTTAGACGGCGCGTCCGCCAGCGAGGCGTCAGACAGGGTTACCGTTAATACCGCATCCGGCGGTAAGGCAACTTTCTGCTTGATCCAGATGGTACCGGACACATTTGGCTGCTGAATGGACTGCTGTGAAAGTGTATTTATCCCGTTAGGATCTGCAGCGGGCACGGGCACCTGAGCGCTTTTACCGGCGCAAGCAGAGAGCGCTACCGCAATTGCTATACCACTTAGCATTGGCACGAGTTTCATTGAAGTCTCCTTATCATCAATGCACCAGCGGGATCGATCCCATCCGATGTCGTTTAATTCACATAACGTAAACAAGTGTGGCACAAATCACTGATTAATGCCTAATTTCGAGCCGATATTCAGACTATTCTACCCATCGGACCACTTTCATTTCTGCGTTATACTCTGCGTATCTTTCGCCACGGCGTTTATTGAGGACGACTATGAGTCAAGCACTGAACAATCTGCTGACATTACTGAATCTGGAAAAAATAGAGGAAGGACTCTATCGCGGGCAGAGCGAAGATTTAGGCTTACGCCAGGTTTTCGGTGGACAGGTGGTAGGACAAGCGCTGTACGCGGCCAAGGAAACCGTCCCGACAGACCGTCTGGTGCACTCCTTTCACAGCTATTTCTTACGCCCTGGCGACAGTGCAAAGCCGATTGTGTACGACGTTGAGGTTTTACGTGACGGCAACAGCTTTAGCGCCCGTCGCGTGGCGGCCGTTCAGAACGGCAAACCCATCTTTTACATGACCGCCTCGTTCCAGGCACCAGAGCCGGGTTATGAGCATCAGAAAGAGATGCCACCCGCCCCGTCGCCGGACGATCTTCAGTCTGAGACGGACATTGCCCGCGCGCTCGCGCATTTATTGCCGCCGCAGGTTAAAGAGAAGTTTCTCTGCGATAAGCCGCTGGAAATCCGCCCTGTCGAATTCCATAACCCGATGAAAGGCCACACCGCTGAACCCAAGCGTCAGGTCTGGATGCGAGCCAACGGCACCGTGCCGGAAGATCTTCGCGTACATCAGTACCTGCTGGGCTACGCGTCTGATTTCAACTTCCTGCCGGTTGCGCTACAGCCGCACGGCGTTGGGTTCCTGGAGAAAGGGATGCAGGTCGCAACCATTGACCACTCCATGTGGTTCCACCGTCCGTTTGATATGAATGAATGGCTGCTCTACAGCGTGGAGAGCACGTCAGCGTCGAGCGCTCGCGGGTTTGTGCGCGGTGAGTTTTATACGCAGGATGGCGTGCTGGTGGCTTCTACAGTGCAGGAAGGGGTGATGCGTAATCGAGGGTGATCTTGTGCGGCCTGGTGCCCTCACCCTGGCCCTCTCCCACGGGGAGAGGGAATACACACTAAAATCGGCAACCTCTCGGTTGCCGATTTGCTGTCTATTAGGCGTTATATGCATTCTCGCCGTGGCTGTTCACATCCAGACCTTCGCGTTCCTGCTCTTCCGGTACGCGCAGCCCGACGGTCATGTCCGCCAGCTTGTAGCCGATGAAGGCGACAACCGCAGACCACACAACGGTGATGGCAATGCTTTCCAGCTGTACCAGCACCTGATGAACCATCGTCACGCCTTCTGCATACCCCACGCCGCCCAGAGATTTCGCGGCAAAGATACCGGTCATGATACAGCCGACGATGCCGCAAACGCCGTGGACGCCAAACACGTCGCATGGGTCGTCAACGCGCAGAATACGCTTCAGTGCGGTCACGCCCCACAGGCCGGCAAGACCCGCCACCAGACCCACCAGCAGCGCACCGCCGACGCCCACGTAACCACACGCAGGGGTAATACCGACCAGCCCAGCAATCGCGCCGGAACAGGCACCCAGCAGTGACGGCTTACCGCGCACGGCCCACTCGCCAAACACCCAGGAGAGGATCGCACCTGCCGTCGCGACAACGGTGTTCACGAAGGCCAGCGCGGCGATTTCGTTAGCCGAACTTGCAGACCCGGCGTTGAAGCCGAACCAGCCAAAGTAGAGGATAGCCGTACCGGTAAAGACCATCGGCAGGTTGTGCGGCTTAAACGCCTCTTTCCCAAAGCCCACGCGTTTGCCAATCAGGTACGCGCCCACCAGACCCGCAACCGCGGCGTTGATGTGGACAACGGTCCCGCCCGCAAAGTCCATCGCACCGTGAGACGCCAGCAGACCGCCGCCCCAGACCATGTGCGCAATCGGCACGTAGGAGAGCGTCAGCCAGACCACGACGAAAATCAGCACCGCAGAGAAACGAATACGCTCCGCCAGCGCGCCGACAATCAGGCCCACGGTTATACAGGCGAACGAGCCCTGGAACGCAACGTGGATATACTGATAGAAGGACCCCATCAGCGCGGTCAGCTCAATATTCTTCAGCATCGCCCAGTTGAAGCTGCCGAAGAAGGCGTTACCTTCGCCGAAGGCCAGCGAGTAACCGTAAACCACCCACAGCACGCACACCAGCGCGAACGTCACGGCAACCTGCGTTAGCATAGAGAGCACGTTTTTACCGCGGATCAGGCCGCCGTAAAACAGCGCAATGCCCGGAATAGTCATGAACAGCACCAGCGCGGTGCAGATCATCATAAATGCGTTATCGGCTTTGTCTGCCACAGCAGGGGCAGCCATGGCCAGGCCCGGCAGCAGCGCCAGCGACCCCAGACCCGTTTTGATTGTTGCTATCTTCATTTTCTCGATCCCTATCACTGTGTGCCAGGCGTTATTTACAGTGCCGCTTCGTCGGATTCGCCGGTACGGATGCGAATGACGCGCTGCAGTTCAGCAACGAAAATTTTGCCGTCGCCAATTTTGCCGGTGTAGGCCGCTTTGCTGATGATGTCGATGACTTCATCGAGCTGATCGTCCGCAATCGCGACATCAATTTTTACTTTTGGCAGGAAGTTAACGCTGTATTCCGCCCCGCGATAAAGCTCGGCATGCCCCTTCTGACGACCAAAGCCTTTCACTTCGGTAACAGTCAGTCCCTGAATACCCATAGAGGACAGTGCTTCACGCACGTCTTCGAGTTTGAATGGTTTAATTACCACCGTAACCAGCTTCATAGATCCCCTCCAGTCAGAATTCGGTAATGGCCGCAGCTAACACGAAAGGGATACTGCAAGGGATGTGCCAGAATTGAAAACAGAGGGAAAGCGCGGGGGAAGTCGCCTGATACGGCGCAAAGTAAACGACTGATGAAAAAAAACGCACCATGACGGTGCAGGGTGCGTTTCAGTTTTGCACCAACAGCTTTGGCTGTTAGCGCGTTGCCTGCTTTTGGTGTATCAGGCGCTAAGCGACTCTTCTTCGCGCGCGCTGGCGGCCAGCTCTTCGCCCGCAAGCTGTAGTTGATACATCTGCCAGTAGCGCCCCTTCGCCTCCAGAAGCTCTCGGTGCGTACCGCGCTCTACGGCCTGCCCGCGGTGCAGCACCAGAATGGTATCCGCCTCGACAATCGTTGAAAGACGATGGGCAATGACCACCAGCGTCGTATGGTCACGCACGGCGGCCAGCGCCTGCTGGATAGCCTGCTCGGTGCCCGAATCGATACTGGCCGTGGCTTCATCCAGAATTAGCACCTGCGGCGTTTCGATCAGCACGCGCGCCAGCGCCAGAAGCTGCTTTTGCCCAACGGAGAGGTTATTCCCCTGTTCACCCAGCTTCGTGTTGATCCCGTCGCTAAACCCGCGCGCCAGTTCTGCCAGCTGGACCTTTTCAAGCACGTCCCAGACCTGCTCATGGGTATAAGGCCGCCCCAGCGTCACGTTAGCGTAGAAGGTATCCGCCAGCACAACCGGGTCCTGCTGCACCATCGCGACGCCCTTACGCAACACGTTATGGCTGAGTGTCGCAAGCGAACGGCCGTCCAGGCGGATCTCGCCCTGAGTTAAGGGGTAATATCCCATAAGCAGGCTGGCCAGCGTACTTTTGCCACTGCCGGTATGCCCAACCAGCGCGACAAAGCCGCGCGACGGAACGTCCAGGTTGATGTCCTTCAGCACCAGCTGGTCGTCGCGGTAGGCAAACGAGACATTATCAAAAGCAATTGCCCCGCTTTGCAGCGGGCGGTCGTCGTTGCCGTAGGTCTGACGCGGTCTGTCCATTAATTCAAATACGCGTTCGCCTGCCACCACGGCCTGCTGCAGCATGGATTGCTGGGTAGTGAGTTCAATCAGCGGTTCATTAAGACGCCCAAGATAGCTGATAAAGGCATACAGGACCCCGACCTCAATAGTGCCGCGCGTTGTCAGGCTAAACATCATCAGCAGGCCGCAGAGCACCAGCGCTGAGAAAAGACTCAGCAGCGGGCGCAGGAGGAAACCGTCCAGGCGCAGCGTCTGCATACGCGCCATATAGTGAGAACGGCTGGCCTCGCCCATCCGCTCGCCAAAGCGCGCCTGCTGGCGGAACTGCTGGATCACGCTCATGCCGTTAATCACTTCGTTGAAGCCATCGTTGATATCGGCGAGGTAGGCGCGCACGCGACGCACAATCGGCGTGCTGTAGCGTTGATAGATAACCATCACGATCAGCACCGCCGGGAAGATGGCGATCGCCACCAGCGCCATGCGCCAGTCGAGGCTAAACATCGCTACCAGCATCGCGCCTATGAGCGCCGCGCTGCGTAATACGGTAGCGACAACCGTGACGTACAGATCGCGGATCACTTCGGTATCGTTGGTGACGCGAGAGATCACCTGCCCGACAGGCTGAGTATCGAACTCGCTGAGCGGCTGGCGCAGCGCCGCGTCCATGACGTCCGTACGCAGCTGCTGAACAACGCCCACGGCTGCACGGTTAAACAGCAGCGACTGGGCATAGTGCAGCCCCGCCGCCGTCAGCTGTAGTCCCACATAGGCCACGCCCAGCCCAGCCACCAGCCCCAGCGGCAGATAGCTTTTTGCGACCATGTTATCGATGAAATAGCTGATAAGCAGCGGGCCGCTAACCTCCGCAACCGCCGCAATCCACAGCAAAAGCACGGCGATGGACAGCGGTTTACGCCACGGAGAGCCGTAGGCAAGCAGACGCTTCAGCGTCGGCCACATCGTTCCGAGCTTACGCATGGGTGACCTCCTCATCCAGCGCCGCCTCAAGCTGCTGATAGCGGTACATATCCCGGTACCAGCCAGCCTGCTCCGCCAGCCGATCGTGCTGACCGCGCTGGGCAATGTGTCCGTGCTGCAGTACGAGGATCTCACTGGCCTCCGTCAATGCCGACAGGCGGTGAGCGCTGATGATGACCGTGCGCCCTTCGCCCCACTGGCGCAGGTTGTGCAATATTTGATGCTCGGTGCGGCCATCAACGGCGGAAAGCGCATCATCCAGAATCAGAATTTCAGCGTTCAGCAGCAGCGCGCGGGCAATAGAAATTCGCTGTTTTTGTCCGCCGGAGAGCATCACGCCGCGTTCGCCGACCTCCGTTTCATAGCCCTGCGGCAGGCGCAAAATATCGTCATGAACGCTGGCTAAGCGCGCGACGTGTTCAATCTCTTCCTGCATGGCGGCAGGGTGGCCGAGGGCAATATTGTTGGCGATGGTATCTGAGAATAAGAACGGCGTCTGGCTGACGACCGCCAGGCGGCTGCGCCAGCCGTCCAGCTGCAGGCTCGTCAGGGGACGATCGTGGAAACGAATGTCGCCCTGCGTCACGTCAAAATGGCGCTGGAGCAGCGACAGAATGGTGCTTTTTCCCGATCCCGTTGGGCCACAGATTCCCAGCATCTGGCCGGGCTGCAGCGTAAAGCTCACGTTTTCGAGCACCGGATGTTCCGTCTGCGGATAGCTAAATGACCGGATATCAGCCTTCACCACCCCGCGTCCTTCGGGCACCGGCTCACTGCCATCATTCACGACCGGCGCTTCGGCCAGCATGGAGCGAATGCGGCTGTAGGCGGCGCTGCCGCGCTCGACAATGTTGAACATCCACGCCAGGGCCAGCATCGGCCAAATCATCAGCCCCAGATACATCGCAAAGCTGGTTAACTGACCGAGCGTCATCGAGCCCTGCACCACCATCCAGCTGCCACCGCCGATCGCCAGCATGTTTGCCATGCCGATGGCGATATAGATCGTCGGATCGAAGCGGGCATCAATACGCGCCACGCGCATATTTTTCGCCCCGGTATCGGCCGCATCGGCGGCAAACAGCGCGGACTGGCGATCCTCCAGACCAAAGGCTTTGATCATGCGGATACTGGTCATGCTCTCCTGGGTGCGATCGTTGAGCGATGAAAACGCCGCCTGCGCCAGCTTGAAGCGCTCGTGCAGCTTTTCACCGTAGCGGTTGATCGCCAGCGCCATTATTGGCATCGGCAGCAGCGCCAGGAGGGTTAACTGCCAGCTGATTTGGGTCGACATGACGATCAGTACCGCGCAGCCCATCACCAGTGAATCCACCAGCGTCAGCACCCCTTCCCCGGCGGCAAAGACCACGCGGTCTACGTCGTTGGTGGCGCGGGCGATGAGATCCCCGGTGCGATGGCGAAGGTAAAACTCCGGATGCTGGCGGCTCAGCTGGCGATAAAAATCTTCGCGCAGCTCAACGGCCAGCTGATAGGACGCACCGAATAAGAGCACGCGCCAGACGTAGCGCAGCAGGTAGACAATCACCGCGGTCAGCACCAGCGTGCCAACCCACATCATCACCCGTGCGGTGGTGTAATGCTGTTCCGTAACGCCATCCACGACGTATCCCACCACTTTCGGCGGGATCAGCTGCAGAATGGCAATAATGATAAGCAGGCATACGGCGCCGAGATAGCGTTGCCACTCCCGACGAAAGTACCAGCTTAATTGGGCAAATAATCGCACGAAGTTTGTTCCTGAAGGTATTTGACGACGTTATTCAATGGGTAGCGCGGTGGTGTATTTAATCTGTTCCATCGCAAAGCTCGAGGTGACGTCCGACAGGCCCGGTACGCTGTTGACGAGCCGCTTGTAAAAATCATCGTAGCGCTTCATGTCAGCGACTTGGACGCGCATCAGGTAGTCATACTCTCCGGCCATACGCCAGAAACCCAGAACCTCCGGCATGTCCGAAACCTGCGTCACGAACCGGCAATACCAGTCGCTGCTGTGATGCTGCGTTTTTATCAGAACAAAGGCGGTCAGTCCAAGCCCCAGTTTTTCGGGATCTAACAACGCGACGCGCCCCAGCAGAATGCCGTCATCTTCCAGTTTCTTGAGGCGTTTCCAGCACGGTGTGGTGGTCAGATTAACGGCATCTGCCAACGCCTGCAAAGAGAGGGTGCAGTCGCTTTGCAGCAATGAAAGCAGCTTGCGGTCAATTTTATCTAGCATACCCACCTCACAGAGAAAATTTTTCTCCCTTCATTCTATTTTAAAGGCAAGATAGCAACAATTTTTTCTGTGCTTTTCGCTATGCTGGGCACAAAATGACAAATGGATACATACGATGAATAGCACCTGGGTTAAACATGCCATCAGCGAAATCAATGCCGACTACCAGCGCTCGGCAGACACCCATTTAATCCGCCTGACGCTGCCCGGGTTTGCGGGCATTCAGCTGTACCTGAAGGATGAAAGCACTCATCCAACCGGCAGCCTGAAGCATCGTCTGGCGCGCTCGCTATTTCTGTACGGTTTATGTAACGGCTGGATTAAAGAAGGCACCACCATCATTGAGTCCTCATCCGGTTCAACGGCGGTGTCAGAAGCCTACTTTGCCCGCCTGCTTGGCCTGCCGTTCATCGCCGTGATGCCCTCCTGCACCGCAAAACGTAAAATCGAACAGATCGAATTTTACGGCGGACGCTGCCACTTTGTTGAAAGCGCCTGCGAAATCTACGCCGCCTCTGAAATACTGGCGCGCGAGCTGAACGGCCACTATATGGACCAGTTCACCTTCGCGGAACGCGCCACCGACTGGCGCGGCAATAACAACATTGCCGACAGTATTTTCCGCCAGATGACCCACGAGCCGCACCCAGTGCCCGCGTATGTTGTGATGAGTGCAGGTACGGGCGGCACGTCGGCCACTATCGGGCGCTATATCCGCTGTCAGGGCTACGATACCCAGCTGATGGTGGTTGACCCGCAGAACTCCGTGTTCCTCGACTACTGGCAAAGCCGTGATGCCGCCCTGCGCAGCCCCGTGGGTAGCAAAATCGAAGGCATCGGTCGTCCGCGCGTGGAGCCGTCGTTCATTCCTGACGTGGTCGATGAAATGCTGCGCGTGCCGGACGCAGCCAGCGTGGCCACCGCGCACTGGCTGGAGACGCAGCTTGGCCGCAAGGTGGGCGCCTCGACGGGCACCAACATGTGGGGCGCACTGCAGCTTGCCGCCCGCATGCGCGAAGAGGGCCGCACCGGTTCCATCGTCACGCTGCTGTGCGACAGCGGCGAGCGCTACCTCGACACCTATTACAATGTGGAGTGGGTGCAGGCGAATATCGGCGACATCGCGCCGTGGAAAGCGCAGATCGTCGAGCTGGTGAAATAAAAAAAGCCAGGCCGAAGCCTGGCTTGCTGGAAGGGTCTCACTATTCGGGGGAATACGGGAGGTTGTTTTTGTCCAGCCAATGCGTCAAAAAATGGGACACCGCTTCGTTACGGCAGTGGCCAATAACCGGCAGGTGAGGAAGCTCTGCAATCAGCTGCGGCATCGCATTCCCCATAATCAGACCGCGACCAACGCTGCCCAGCATTTCGCGGTCGTTCATGGCGTCGCCAAACGCCATACAGTCCTGCATCGTTAAGCCCAGGTGGTCGCTCAGGACCGCCAGGGCAGATCCTTTGTTACAGCCGACCGGCAGCACTTCCAGACAATCCACCGCCGAGAAGG
>Ga0207655_1000794_pt1 | contig 34446 bp, 31 predicted proteins | sample KBSM44metaG_FD_184398 | JGI IMG/M metagenome (GOLD analysis project Ga0207655, IMG submission 184398) | Miscanthus rhizosphere microbial communities from Kellogg Biological Station, Michigan, USA - KBS M4-4 metaG (SPAdes) (version 2) | ecosystem: Host-associated > Plants > Roots > Rhizosphere >... | reverse complement strand
AGTTACCAGTATTTTGTAGCCATACCGCAGTGGCTTTTTCGTTTTCTTCAATTTTAGGGTAAATTGGCCAGATTAAAAAAGTAGCCTGTGCGAATACAGGTGAGGTCATCATCAATATTGCGGCTGCTGAGAAAGTCCTGCTCGACCATATGTTCATTTTATTTAAGCTCATAGAATCACCATGTAATCGTAATTGCGACCGTATCTTTATAAAGGCCTGCTGATCGTGGTTGATTGTTATTATTCAAATCTGCTACAGCGTAGATTGAAAAGTTCAATAGCGGATTTAAAGCAGTGGTTGGCGTCAGTGAGTAACTATTCCCACTGGCATATTCACTCTTTAAAGAGCTGTCCTGGTAAAGCTGATAGGATACAAATTCATTCTGCTGGACATTTTTCATCCGCCGAGAACTGTTAGAAAAGTTATCTCCCCCATTTAGTGTAATCAGGACAGGTAGACGCTCTGTACACTGGATATTCCAGCTTTGCGCAGTATTGATCACAGATCCTTTTAACTGCCCCTGCATCACAACAGGATGACGACCGAAATCAAGTAATTGTTCGGTATTATTTAAACCACATCCATTCGCTATAATTGCCTCTACCTTAAAGCTTGCTGATTTTACGGGATCAACAGCAAATCCACTTTGAACAATCGAAATCAGCAGAACACTTAAACCTATTTTTTTCATGATTTTGTTCTTTAAAATTCAATGGTAATTGGAATAGTGTCGGTATATTGTCCAAGCGAGACTGGCCGACCATTATTGACAGTTTGGCCTATAAGATTAAGCCTCTGTGGTTGACCATTATTGGTCAAAGTGATGGACTGATTCGGCTTTAACACTTCCCGAGCAGTGCCATATAAGATGTTGTAGGCAAGGAAATCGGTACCATTACTGATAGCACGGAAATAATTTGCACTAAAAGGGGCTGGAACCTTGCTGTCATTCTGTCCTGCACCAAAAGTAACTTTTATCGGAGAATTGCCAGGACATTGAATGGTCAATCCCGATGTTGAACCATTACTTAAACTGGTTTCATTAATGTTATTAAAAGAGGCTGATGTACTGCCAAAATCCAATTGCCCCAAATTCAAACCATTTGCTCCATCAAAGACAGACTGATTATTAATTTCACATGATGGTTGTAATTCCAACTGTAGATTTAGCTTAGCTGCCACTTGCCCAGCGGTAGTTAATGACGAAACTAGGAAACAAGCCAAAAATCCTACACATTGTTTAATCAACAACTGCATACGCACCTCCTAAAAACAGGCCTGTTCAACAACAAACCTGTTCACACGTATACTGATTAGAAATTCACAGTCACCAATAAAGTGTCTGTATAATCACCTTGTGCTTTTGCAGTTCCACTGTTTGCAGCAATTGCACCAAAGATTGGAACTGGTTGAGATGTTCCAGTAGCAGCTGTGAAAGTTTGAGGTGTGTTGATCGCATACACAGTTGTACGTGCTGCATCACGGTAGACGTTATAACTCACGGTATCCGCACCGGCTGTATTTTTAAGGCTACGATCAGTGCGTTGACCACCATCAATTGCCACAGTAAAATCAACCGGCTTTGTACCATCACATTTTACTGTTAGAGGTGTGCCAGAAGCAGATGAAGCTACCTGAGCAGTTAAAACGTTAGTCCATGTACCAGAAGTTTTACCAAAATCTAATGTACCAAATTGATTAATATTTCCACTAACCTTAGAACCTTCGACAGTACAGCCTGTTGAAACATTCAGCTTGACATCCACTTGACCAGCAACCGCAGCTTGAGCTTGTGAAGATGCGATATACCCTGTGGTCAGCAATACAGTAAGTGTTACTTTTGTTAAAATATTCATATTTAATCCCAAGTTATGCATTATTTATTAACTTTTACACAAGAAGTGTGAAAGCATCGACATATTTGCATGTGATGAATTAGTGTTCAATTAATGTTTATTTAGAATTAAAAAATGTAACTTTATCTTTTTGTATTTATTGATCAAATATTTAAAACTATGGATTTAAACACTAAATAAGTTTAAAACATAGATAAAAACATAAACCCCATTGTAGATTTAATAATAATTTGAAATATCAATAATCTAAATTTACTTTTTATATTAAAAAATATTCTCTAGAGGAAAATAGAACTAATAAAAATCTGTGAATAGACATTAAAAATATTGTAAACCTTATGAGCTTGAAATTAAAAAACACTCTATAGTCAAAAAACTCCTACTCATAACAATAAGTTTGTATTGAGATGATTTCATGTAAAGAATATTCAGTTGCTGAGAAATACTATCCTGCCTAATCAAATAATGAAAATCCAAATGATGCTTCATATGCGTCAATTGAATAATCCCCAAAATCAATTTTATAAAAATTTCATATTGATTTGTAATTTATTTGTTTTAATTTATTTATTGCATCATTCAGAGCACTACACTCATTATATTTAGCAACAGTATCAATGATCCAAAGCGTGATTCCCTGCACTGACTAGAGTTTTAAGATTTTTGGCTAAGTAGTTATTTGGTTATTAATGTATTGAATTGTTGTTTGGGGGCATAAGCCGTATTTTTTAAATTTTAGAAAATCTTTAGGATTAATATGCATTAGTATAATTTTCAAATTTCCCTATATAGGTTCTGAAAAATCCGCTACATACATTCGAACTACCCTACCTTCATCTTCTTGAACCCTAGTTAGAAAATCCTATCCACATTTTTCATAAAATTTTTCATGATCAATAATCAGGTATAGCCTCTTAAAATGCATTATTCATATATCTTTTTTAAAACAATCTAATCGTTTTCTTGCAATATTTAAATTCCTATAATTTGTCTCTACATATAAAGCGCATAGATTTGGGGATAAATCTTCTCTTTCATGAAAATCATTTTCAATTACTCCAAATCCAGCAATAATATTCTGACTTGCATCTAAAGTTATATACCATTGAGGAATACTTTCTTTATGATCAATAGAGGTTTGTATGCTCTCATTATATATCTCAGCAGGAACACCCCATTTATCTAAAAACCAAACTGGAGCTTTTTCTAAATACCTAGGAAAATCAAATAATTTTAATATTCTCATAAATATTCAATTAGCCTAAAAATTATTGAACAATCATGTTAAAATAAATATTTCAAAGTTACAAATAAATAGCCATCTATTTGTCATTTAACATAATAGGCGTTATTCAGCTCTCGCTCCGAGGGCCATACCTCACTCAATCTTTCTGCATCAGCTACGTGTCCATCAGTATTTTTTGCCACTATTCGATATTCATTGATGCACTTTTCGAATAAGTCATCGCTGGTATTGTACTCAATGATAGTTTTCTTTGCCCTTGCTTTGATTCGTGTTAAAGGAGTTTACGGAGATTATTACGTTTACTGTAAAGGCGGACTTAAAAGTATAATTCTTAATATCACATTTAGTAAGAAATTCTAAAAGAGCTATTCAGCCTACATTTAAACAACAAGCTAAATTTTTTAGTTCTAAAATTAAATCTAAAAATATCTAATTTCAGTGATATAAATATTAAATAATATCTTATTCAATCATCAATAAGCATAAGATTATTTGAGGATAAAGTGGTGATTTTTTATCAATCATTAACCATTTATATAATTACTATATAAATCAACTTGTTGTAAAAAATAATTACAGATAATGAATTAAAGTATATTTTTAAAATATTCTAATCTTTAAATATGGCTCTCAGTTTGCTTTTAGTAATAAGTGCTCTCAGCAATCTAAAGTATGAAATATAGAAAAAATAGCTTTAATTCGACATGATAGGCTAAATAAATCACTAAAACCTCATTATTAAAGTTATAGATTTTATAAATATTATATCTACCATATTGAAAGATTTCAATAGTTTTAATATATTTTAATTTAGGAGTATTAATATGCGTGCATATACTCATGTTAGGATTGATCCAAATTTAAAATTTGAAACGTTAAAATTTCTTTCTTTTTTTAATAAATATGTTTATAAAATTCAAAAAAAAAGATTGTTTTTAAATAAATTTCAGTTAATAAGTCTATATATTTTAGGGATATACTTAAAAATTTGATTAATTACGCCTTAGAAGTTGATGATCTATTAGTAATAATAAGTATAGATTGTTTAGGGAGTAGTTTTTAATAAATATTATTTATTACTAATAAATTAATGAAAAAAATTCGATTGATATTTTTTGATTATTCAAAAAGTGAAATCAATGGAGATATGAAATTATTTTTTATATATTTCTTAAAATTATGTATTGAATTTGAAAAATTATCTCAATTAAATATTAAAAAGCAAAATAAAGTTGTCAAAAAAACTGGAAGGTCGGAAATTCTAACAGAAAATCAGAAAATCAGAAAATCAGAAAATCAGAAAATCAGAAAATCAGAAAATCAGAAAATCAGAAAATCAGAAAATCAGAAAATCAGAAAATCAGAAAATCAGAAAATCAGAAAATCAGAAAATCAGAAAATCAGAAAATCAGAAAATCAGAAAATCAGAAAATCAGAAAATCAGAAAATCAGAAAAAATAAATTATTGAAAAATTTAAAAAAGGTGAAAGCATTTATTCTATTGAAATAAATTTTTCTGTTACACGAAAAGTTATACAAAGGATTTTAGATAAAAAAATAAAAAAATTATTCTTAAAATTCATAAAGTCACAGTTTATTTTATTTATAACAGCTATTATTAAATACAATATATAATAAGATACGTATAGATTATTGAATTAAGCCCTCATAATCAGAGCCTTTAAACCTATACTTCCGTAACCTGAGTTTCTGTAACGCCAATCAATACTAGAAGCTTATACCGTGACTCTGCTGCCTTATTCGTTTTGCTGTACCGCTGGAACTCTTAAAATCAGATTCGTTGTATAAAGCATATCAAACCATATTTGATTGATTTCCACCAATGCAGATCCACCTTACCTGAATTACTATCCCGACCTGCTACAAAGCAGAAATGACCACCACCGCTACGGCTTTTATTAGCTACTTCACCATGGCTGGTTTTGTTAGTTTAGATCCTTAGCCTACATAACCTAGAGCCCGATACCAATGCTTTGGATACACTACACCAGCAGTTTTTAAACACCACGTATTCTTTGCATTGTTCAGGATTAGAGTTTTTAACTTCCTGAGGGATAACATTCTATAGAGTTAAAATCCTAAGAGAATAAACTTAAAGCAAAAAATAGCGTTTCATGCGCCAATCTGTACTGATTTAAGTTTGTGTGACTGTTCCCAGTTATCTATTAATTTTATTGTCTAACTTCTTTTCAACTAGATGACTCACAAAATGAATACCCATATAAGTCCTGAAACTCTTTAGCTGTTATGCCAACTCTAGGTGTAATTTTCTCGAAGAAATCTGATATTTCTCCGCCACCAGTTTGCATAAAATCACCAAACTTATCGTTGACATCCTTCACGGTTTCGCTAAGTTTTTCTTGGCTTACACTTACTGATTTTTCGAAGCAAATGTCCTCTCTTAATATTCTTGGGTTTTCGCATTGGTAAGACAAGACATGTTTTCAATTTCATGAGCATTTCAGCTTACTTCACCAGTCAAGGCACAAATTTGCAGTACCAGTTCACTTGCCATATCTGCATATCCCACATAATCATTGCATGAGTCAGAATTCCCCTTATTAGTATTAGTTCATTTTGAATTGTACTTCAAGCAACAGTTATCAAATGTATTCGACATTACCATTTTTTCGCAAATTAACATGGTTTGATATATCAATTGATCTTAAGTTTGAAATAGTTAACTTAGCAATTGCAAATTTCTGTATCTGCTTCAAAGTATTTATTTTTGAGATAATATATACACCTTTTACTTCTTCTAAATATTTTTATAATATTTCCTAAACTCATTTTTATCAGATCAGAATGACCATTTAATATATTAGGATTAAGGTTAATCGCTTTTTTACGATCTTCAATCCATTTTTCTGCTATTCTACGAGGGTTAAATGTTTTGCTTTCAATGAAAACTAGATAGACTTTTCTGTTAGTTCTAATTCCAGCTCGATAACGAATAGTGCCATCGGTAAGACTTCTTTGTCTAATTGAACCCATAATTATTTACGCCATTCCTACTTTATTAATTATGGCGTAAATATTGGCGTAATAAACTTATTATTCACATAGGTTTTCACATGTTCAAAACTAAACTTGCATCTCATGTAAGATCTTGTTTAGAAAGTAAATTTTTGCAAACTCATAATTGTTAAAGTAATTCACATAAAGTTAGGTAAACTATGCTGCAATGGTTTGAAAAGTTAGTAGATCCATATCCGTCGAAAGGTTTAAACGAACCATTACCCACTAAGTTCTTTCCATTTGTTTGGCAAGCTGCGACTGGTGTTAAGCGTTATTTATTGATTTTAATATTATTCACTGCTGCAACAGCATCTTTTGAAGCCTTATTCTTTTCACAAATCGGACATTTAGTCGATTGGTTGACTCAGTCAAAACCTCAAGACTTTTTAGTGAATCATCGTGAAAATTTGATCTTTTTAAGCTGTATTTTATTGGCAAATATCTTTTTTGCCAGTATGCAATCTATTATCAGACATCAGATTTTATACAGTAGTTTTCCAATGCGTTTGCGTTGGAGATTTCATAATCTTATGTTACGCCAAGGCTTAGACTTCTTTCATAATGACTTTGCAGGTCGTTTATCTGCAAAAGTTATGCAGACAGCGCTAGCAGTACGTGAGTTTTGGGTGATTTTAGGCGATATGGTGACTTATGTTGTCATCTACTTCATCACCATCAGTATAGTATTGGGCTCAATTTCCCCTATTCTATTGATTCCACTTTTATTGTGGTTGGCACTGTTTGTGAGTGCAGCATTATTTTACATTCCCAGATTAGGACGAATATCTAAAGAACAAGCCGATGCGCGTGCGGTGATGACCGGACGAGTAACAGATGCCTATACCAATATTCAGACAGTGAAACTTTTTGCCCATGCTGGCCGTGAAAGTCAATATGCAAAAGAATCAATGAAAGAATTTATGCGTACTGTGTTCAAACAAATGCGTTTAGGCACTGCATACGAACTTTGCATCAATTTGCTGACCGCCGTTTTATTCTTTGGAGTTCTAGGTACTGCTGTTTGGTTATGGTTACAGGGGCAAGCCGCGATTGGTGTCATTGCGGCAACAACAGCCATGATTCTTAAACTCAATAGTATGGCTGAATTTATGATGTGGCAAACCTCTGCCCTGTTTGAAAATGTCGGAACAATTCAAGATGGTATGCAAACCTTAGGCCGTCAGATCAATATCCAAGACAAAGAAGATGCCAAACCACTTGTTGTGACTGAAGGCAATATTAAATTTAGTGATGTCACATTTGCCTATAATAGCAAAAAAGTAATTGATCACTTCAACTTAAACATTCAACCTGGCGAGAAAATTGGTATTGTTGGACGTTCTGGTGCGGGAAAATCCACCTTAATTCAATTACTTCTACATTTTTATACCATTAATGAGGGAAAAATTACCATTGATAGTCAAAATATTGAGGAAGTCACTCAAGACAGTTTAAGAAAAAATATCGCGCTTGTCACCCAAGATACCTCGTTGCTACATCGTACAGTTGCGGAAAATATCAAATATGGTCGTCCTGATGCGACTGATGAAGAAATGTATGAAGCAGTAAGAAAAGCCAAAGCAGATGAGTTTATTCCACAACTTTCAGATTTAAGAGGTCGTACTGGCTATGATGCTTATGTTGGTGAGCGTGGAGTAAAACTGTCGGGTGGTCAACGTCAGCGTATTGCCATTGCACGTGTATTTTTAAAAGATGCGCCAATTTTAATCTTAGATGAAGCAACTAGTGCCTTAGACTCCGAAGTTGAAGCTGCAATTCAATCAAGCTTAGATGAGTTAATGCAAAAGAAAACCGTGATCGCAATTGCCCATCGTCTTTCAACCATTGCACAAATGGATCGTTTGATTGTGCTAGATCAAGGTCAAATTGCAGAACAAGGCACCCATGAAGAGCTTATTGCACAAAATGGTATTTATGCGCATTTATGGCATAGGCAGACGGGTGGTTTTTTAGTTGAACCTGAACAGAAAACCACTGAAGATGAAGACTCAACAGTCAGCGCTTCATAAATAAAGCGTTTAAATAGCCAAATTATAAAAACCACGTTAAAAATAACGTGGTTTTTTATTGCGTCTATTCTATTGATTAAGCATACATCATAGCCTTATTTGGATATATTTTAGCTACAACATGCAGTTCAATGATTATATTTTTAGAATCAAGAATTAATCGGCTTGACGAGGCAACAGAATTGATTATTTTGATATGATTAAGTACCCTCCATCATTTGTACTCAAATTATTACTTATGTTATTGCAATATTTAAACTAGTATATAAAAACAGTACTCTTGAGCTTTCCGCTTACTTATCCAGATAAAACAACAACTTTTCCGTATAAATCAAAAACAAAAAAGCTGCCTTATATAAAGACAGCTTCTTATTTAAATCTAGCCAATCAACGCTATTTTAAATGATTAATACCAGTTCATTAATGAAACACCTAGTCCAACATAGGTCGCACGGTGATTATAATCAATCAAACTTTCGCCATATCCATCAAACAATTGAAAATGACCACGTAACTTCCCTTTAATAGGGAACGCCCAATCAAACTGCACTGCACCATGTGAATCATCCCCACCTTTTAAAGAATGACGTAGCATCAAAGAAAAATCATTGTCATTCCAACGATAGAATGCGGTTAAATCACCTCGACCAATATAATTTTTAATATCAGGATTATTGTCATCCTGAAAATCTTCTTCAATGCGATACCACGGACGCACCATCAAAGCAAAATTATCTTTTTCAAATCCAAGATTTAAAATTACTCGATTCCAGCTACGTGAAAGTGGATCAGAACGTCCATTTGACTGATGATTCAACGTCAAACCTAATAAACGTCCATTTAAACCCAATAAATTATAATTGGTTCGAAAAATTAAACTTGCTTCAGGCTCGTAATTTGTTTCACGAAATGGACGGGACTCTTCACTGTTGTAAACTTGCCAACGAGAAGATTGTGTATATCCTACCCAAACATCACCATTATTTCCAAACACGTTTTCAGCAGCTTTGGTTTTTAAAGAAATCTGGAATTTTGCTTCCATAGACTTTAAATTTTGATCTTCTTCCACTGTATTTTGGGGGTTTGGGCTCTGTGGAAATTCATTTTTCTTACTGGTCCAAAATGCAGGAAGTAAATATACAGGTTGATTCGCCCGAATATTCCATGTACCTAACTTACTATCTTCTGAAAGCTCCCAACGTCGATCAAGTAATGAGGTGTTGGGATCAATTTTATCACCATGAATTGCAAATAAATTTTCAGCTGTCTGGGTAATTTTGTCTTTTAGTGTTTCAGGTTCAACATTGGCTTTTTGAATATCTAAGGCAGCACGTTGCTCTGACACCAAAACTTGCGGAGCAACCGCAGGCGTTTTAAATATTTTATCGTAACAAGCCAAACGGTCAGCGTTAGATTCGAGTGCAAGACAGGCTTGTGTACTTGCAGGATTTACTTGTGCAGTATCATCTGCGTGTACAATGGTCACCAAACCAAAACTGAGCATCATTAAGATGCTCAGATTTAATGGTGTACGTTCAAAATTTTTGAACGACATAGAATTCTCCAGAAAGAATTTATAGGGTTAATTTACTTTCTTAATTTCAAAACCTAATTGTTCCAACACGTCTTTTTTTACAACTGGAGCGACTACAGCTCTTACAGGCTTTTGCTCAAGTAAATAAGTTTGTGTGACACGCTTAAGGTCATCAATAGTAACGTTTAATAAGCGTTCGCGTAATTGCTTTCTAAACGCAGGTGTCCGTCCATGAAGCAATGCATAACATGCAGTAATGGCCTCACCTGCTGGTGATCCAGGTTTATCCATACTCGAAACTAGACCAAGAATTGCTTCTTCAAGTTGATAATCATGCTGCTCTTTATGTAATAACCAATCTAGACTTGCCTCAAAGTCTTGGAATGTTTCTGCAAGGCGCGGATCTCGATAACTATAGAATCTGAACGAGCAAGCATTGCCGTCATAGCTTGCACCACCACCATATGCTCCGCCTTTTTCTCTAATGGCACTATGTAGGAAACCATTCCGTAAATAGCCTGCAAGTACCATTAACGGCGCAGCATCTGGATGTGCAACATCTACAGCTTGGTAAGCAGAAGCACAAAATTGAACATTGGCTTGAATTAACCATGCTTGATCTGCATCGCTCTCATCCATAGCCACTTGAGTTAAATAAACAGGAGATTGATCAACCGTAAGCTTATCCCAAACAGTTTGAACCTCTTCAACTAAACGCTCTGAATGATGCTCTTCACACACCAATAAAAATTGTTTTGGTGCAAGCATTAAACCTTTATGAATTGATTTTAACTCATCTATAAACGCATCATATGCCGCATCATCTTTTTCAATTTTTGCAATCAAATCACCTAGCCAATTCAATGCGCCTAGGCCTGTATTGTCATAATCGCGTTTTGCTAACGCACTCATATGACGTGAGGCAATTTGCATCGCATAACTATGGCCAGAACCAGATAAACGAGAAGCCCAACGGGTTTTACGTTGTTGTAAAAGTTCGATAATGCGATCTTTTTCATCAAAACGTAACTGCTCAAAAGCCAGTTTAAGCAACTGAATGGCATCAAATTTATCAGTTAAAGATTTAGTTGTTAAAGTCAACCATGCACTGATTTGACCTTTGTCATCGGTTTTAGAACGAAGCGAAGCGCCCATTCCCAAGCCGCCACTGACAGCAGTCTGTAACTGTTGAAGTTCAAGATAATCATATTCGCCCGCCCCCACTTCTCCCATGAGAACAGACAGTAAGTTGAAATAAGGCGATTTTACAATTTGATCTGGAATTTGAATCAATACTTGTTGGTAGTAAATTCCGTTTGTACCTGCATGGTACAGATTTAATGGTGTATCTACCCCATTGCAAATCACTTCACGCAATTGACCTTGAACAATGGCCAATTCAGCAGGAATATCCTCCAAACCGACTTTAGGCAATAAGCTCAAATCATCTGGTGTTTCTTGACGGATTTTTAAAGCTTCTGTCTGAGCAATAATTTCAGCTTTATCTGCTTCAGACAAAGCCTCACCAATTTTCGCTAAACGTGATTTTTCATCTTCTGCTTCTTGAGCAGATTTATTTGCATCTGGAACTAAAGTCATTTGTACACGATGTGGATTATCCAATAAATGAACTTGAATCAAATTAGATAACCACATCGGATCTTTGAGTTCTTCTTTTACTTCTGCAATGGCAGTATCTACATCCCAGGCATGGATTGGATCATTATGATGAATTGCATTACCCAAACCATTGAGGATCAGCGTTAAACCATACGGTGTACCATCACCACTGATTTCACGTTGATGTAATTCAATTTGGTGCAAAATTGCATCAACCATTTCTTTATCAATAGGCTTTGAAGCAACATCTTGAAGAATATTGAGTACACCATTTTTAAATTCTTCAGTATGCTCAGGGTTTGAACCTTGAACACCACAATAGAACGTCATTTCATAGTTTGAATCATCTACACCCATGATTGGACCCGTAGACTGCGCATAACCACATGTTTCTAAATAATGGCGCAATGGCGAAGCTGAATTTTCTAAAAGAATCCCTTCAACTAAACGCATACCCAAGCGAAGTTTAACATCACTGGTCTTCGGCAATAACCAAGACAAAATATGGTACGTCTTGTCTTTTAAATCTTCTGCATCAACAGCATAGGTTTCTTGTACTTCAATTGGTGCTGTGAGGCGCTGCTCTTCTTTAGAGTAAATCGTTTCACCTTTACTGAATTTGGACAGCGCCAACTTTTCAAATTGTTCTTGCAATTTATAAGCAGGCTCATCACCAAAGGTCATAAATACAGCATTACTTGGGTGATAATGTGATTTATAAAACGCTACTAACTCTTCATAAGTTAAGTCTGGAATATCCTTTGGATCACCACCAGAATTATAATGATAAGTTGTTTTCGGGAACAAATGATGTGCAAGCTGATGATAAAGCTGGTCTGAAGGCGAACTCATCGCTCCCTTCATTTCATTAAATACCACGCCTTTATAAACAGGTTCACCATTTTCAAGCTCAATACGAATACCTTCTTGAGCAAAGTCCAATGGATTTAAATTGGCAGCAAAAGCAGCATCTAAATAGACTTCCAATAAGTTCTGGAAATCCTTTTTATTTTGTGTTGCAAATGGATAAGCCGTCCAATCTGCTGCCGTAAATGCGTTCATAAATGTGTTTAATGAACGACGAATCATCAAAAAGAATGGATCACGTACAGGAAATTTCTCTGAACCACATAACGCTGTATGTTCAAGAATATGCGCCTCACCTTTGGAATCCATCGGTTGAGTACGAAAAGCAACTAGAAACACATTTTCGTCATGATCTGTTGCTAAATGGTAGTGCATTGCACCAGTCACTTTATGTTTATATTCAGACACTAAAATGTCTAAAGCTTCTACATGGTGTTGACGTACCAGCTGAAACGCAGGATGAACAGTTTGAGATAAGGTTTCAGTGACATCTACAGTCATGCGATCTCCAATATTAAATATTTATCTATACGTTTAAGTATAACCGAAACTTAAATAAATGCGATTCATTCCTAAAACTAATTCTTAGTAAATCAATCAGAATTAATCGCGACTTACTGTCAAAATATCAAGAATGAGCAATGGGATAAATAAAAAAAGTGATGATCAAAAGATTCGATCATCACTGTAAAACTTCACTTTTTTTACTCAATATTTTTAAATTAGTGATGCTTATGTTTTTTCTGTATCCCAACGCTGAGCAATAAAAATACAGATCAAAATTACACTCAACAATACAGCTGATGCTATGAAGTGACTCAGGGCTAATCCACCATGATCAATTGGTTTATCTAGAAAATCACCAACCACAGCACCTAATGGTCGAGTAAGCACAAATGCGCTCCAGAACAAAATAACTCTGGATATTTTTGTAAATAAATACAAAGTGATGACGATTAAAATCAATACCACATATAACACAATCCCACCGCTATAACCCAGTCCTGCTGTATCTGATGACCAATCTCCCAATGCTGTACCTAAAGTTTGCGAAAAGGTAATGGTTAACCAATAGAACAGTTCTGCTCGGGGCTGATTAATATGTGGTGAAATTGTTCCTTCAACCTTATACCAAGCAGATAAAGTCAACAATACCAAACTGAGTAATAACGTACTTCCACCGAAATAGCCAATACCCAGTGAGCGATCGACAAAGTCTGCTAATGTGGTCCCCACTGTCGTACTTGCAATAATGGTAAACCAATATAAATAGGGGTGAAAAGCCTTAGCCCGAATTTGAAAATAGACAAAAGCGATAAAGATAAAAGCAAAGATAAAGGTTCCTAGCAAATACCCTAAATTAAGCGACATTGACACAGCATCACCGGCCGTTTCACCAAAAGTGGTTGCAAAGATTTTGGTGATCCAAAATAGTAATGTGACTTGCGGAACTTTTGCAATCAGCACATCTAAATCATTTTGCTTCATTTCACATATTCAGCAATTATGCGTTAAAAGCTATAGTCTATACTTCGACTTAAAATAGAATTAAAATGTGAAAAAAGTCACTTAACCCTCTTAAAGACTCAGTAAGATTTGTATTTAGTAGTTATCATGACTTTACAAAAACTGATTAAATATGGCTTATCTATGTTTAGGTTTTTGTAGAAAAGAATTACTTAGGCTATTTTTAGTATGTTTACCAAGAAAACTATTTTTGGAGATCAATACAAATTCGTCTCCAAAAATAAAGATGACCTTAAAGCCTATCTTTGTAATCCAGCAGCATTTTCAAATTATGTTGTTGCGTAACATTACAGATTAGAGACCAAAGGATTTCCAAATTCACTAAATTAAATATTTAAAGTAATTATAATTTGGGTGATTTGAGACAAAAACATAATTTTGCTTTTGGTAAAATGGCGCTGCATCTTTTTCACTATTTAAGCACAATGCAGAAAAATTGGGTTTTGCTCTTTTTTCAAGTTCAAGCAATAAACTTTTACCTAATCCATTTTTGCGGTATTCAGGCAATACATAAAAACGACGTACCCGACCAATTTTATGCTGAGTTTCAGGGTTATGCTTTGTATCACCATCTTCACTGATTTGAATATTTAAACCACCGCATGCAACCAGTTTATCTCCATCAAACGCAACCAATAAAAATTCACCATGTCGATTAAATTTATTGGTTCCTTTCTGAAATTCATCAACCAACCGTTGAATAAAATGAAACCCTTCTTTCTCAGCAACTATAGCTAAATCTTGAATTTGCGCAGGCAATTGATCTACCTGTTGAATTAAAATATTCACTCAACCTCCAATATGTTTAGGGTCTGTAGACAGTTTTAACTTTATGCCTATGTTTATTTCCAAACAAAACCTAACCTAGCAATCTAATTTAATCACGCACATTGATAAAAACAATGGCTTAAATGAAGCAAAAATCATCTCAAAAACAGTTTTGTTCAGCACACAAGCAGATTATAAAACTCCAACAAACCATATTTGACAAATGTAATTGAATTTTTTTCAACAAACTATTGTAAAGCTGAGCATTCGTGTAAACTTTATGTTTTTAACATTGATGTGATGAAGAACATGGCTACAGTTGACCTTTTTGCAATTGGTAACGCGCTCATTGACCAAGAATTTAAAGTATCAGATCACTTTTTAGCTGAACAAAATTTGCAAAAAGGCACCATGCAACTCGCAGATGGTGAGTCCCAAACTCAGCTATACAATAATTTAAAAGCTAGCCAAAATTATAAAGGTCAAGCATCTGGTGGTTCAGCTGCCAATACAACAGTGGCATTTAGTGCATTAGGTTCTTCAGCATTTTATGCCTGTCGTGTTGGAAATGATGATCTAGGCACAATTTATCTCGATGGTTTAAATGAAGCAGGCATCAAAACTTCTAAAAAATCCATCAGTGAAGGCGTTACGGGCACCTGTATGGTTTTAGTCAGTGGGGACTCAGAACGCACGATGCAGACTTATCTCGGTATTACTGCTGAGCTTTCAGATCTACAAATGGATTTTGAACCTTTAAAGACAGCACAATGGTTATATATCGAAGGTTATTTGTCTACAAGTGATTCAGCACGAGCTGCAGTAAATCAAGCACGTCAAATTGCACGTGATCACAAGGTTAAAATCGCATTAACTCTATCAGACCCAGCTATGGTGCAATATGCACGTCAAGGTTTAAATGAATTAATCGATGATGGTGTAGATCTAATTTTCTGTAATGAACAAGAAGCTATGATGTATACAGAAACTGACTCTGTAGAAGCTGCGCTCAATAAGTTAAAAATGCTAAGTACTGATGTGGTCATCACCTTAAGTGAAAAAGGTGCATTGGTCGCAGATCAAAAACAACATTTTTATGTTCAAGGTCGTAAAGTAAATGCAGTCGATGCAAATGGCGCTGGTGATGCATTCTCAGGTGCTTTCTTATATGCTTTAAATAATGGTGAAAATTTACAAACTGCGGCACAACTTGCTATTCTTATTTCTAGTGAAGTGGTGTCTAAATTTGGGCCACGTCTAGACGTTGCAGAATACGCAAATCTACTCGAAACGTTCAAAAAGGAATGTGCATAAATGTCTGAAAAAATTGCAATGACCGATGAAATTGAAGAGCGTAAGGCACGTGCGTTTGACACAATGACAGGTGATACAATTTTTATCACTCAACGTGATGGTGCATTTTATGCCTATCAAAACGTCTGCCCACACCTACAAACTGAGTTAGAATTTCTTGAAAATCAGTTTTTAGACCAAGATGGCGAATATATTCAATGCTCTACACATGGTGCTTTGTTTGAAGTTGAAACAGGTGAATGTATTTCAGGACCATGTCTGGGTGATAAACTTGAAAAAGTAAATATTTCAGTCCATTCAGATGGTGGTATTTACATCGAGGACGAATAAGATTGGAAACTGCCATGCTTGGATTTTTATTTGAACATGAATTAATGCCCTTTCACCTCAGTGTCTTGGCTTTAATTCTGCTGAGTATGGCAGAAACTTTTGGCTACTATATCGGCTTACGGCCAAGTACCTTTCTGAAAAAAATTTCACCAGATTGGCTCATCGAATCCCCCTTACTACAAGTTAAATTTTCCAAAGTTCTTATTTTCGTTTTTTTATTATTGAATTTTAGTTTTGCAGGCTATTTTTTACAGCTATCTATCTTTGCCAGCAAACAAGTTTTTGCCGCTTGGTATTATGTGGTTTTACCCGCATTGGTGATTGCAATCTTCTTTACCGTGTTTATGATTCATTGTTTGGATCAGGTGATAAAACCTAAAGTTGCATTGAATCAAGTTGACTTGCTTGGACGATTAGCTACTGTTTCTAGTGGTAATGCACGCCCAGGTTTTTCAGCTCAAGCACGAGTACGTGATGAAAATGGACAGCTTCACTATATCCAAGTCGAACCAGAATTTGGTGAATTAGAATTTCAATCTCAAATTATCTTAATACGTTTTAGAAAATCCCATTATATTGCGAAGAAGATTTCAATTTCAAATCATCTATTTAGTTCAGACCAATATTAATTCATAATTTGTTCATTTAAGTCAACATTCTTTTGTGCGACGTATTAGTACAATTACTCACTATATTTTTATATCTTGTTCTCCCCCATAAACTTTAATAAAATAATAACTTTACATCAAGAAATGAAGCAGAATTTAATGCAATAGTCTAAGCGAAAACTAAACTTAATCAGCAATAATTTCAGAGATCTATAGCTAAATTTAAACATGTTCTACGAGATGAAAACCACCCTTCACACTGATAGCTCCACTTTATAACCCACTAAATATTGCATAACATCCCCCCTAATTTACGACATCGCAAAAATTAGAATTTACTCTTTAGAATAAACATGAAACCACAATCCGATATTTTACTCTTTCATCTTTTACATGAGCCAATGGGGCTCTTACTTTAAGTAGAATTCTAGTAAAAAGTCTATTATTTATTAAAACATAAAATCGTACTTGTGTAAGAATTCAAGTGGTTGATTTATTTTACAGCACAATTATAAAAATTTAAAACCAACTCTTTTAATCAGATTAATTTTTAAATAAAAAACTAAATCAAACTAATTTAGTTGGTTTAATAAAATCTAAACAATACCATTCTAGTTGGTTTTATTTTTATTAATTCTAAGTGTTTTGATCAACTTTAAAATCAATAAAATTTAGTATATTTTTTAACAAAGTAAATTTTTAACTAATTGTTTAATATAAATTTAATAATATATTTTTATTTTAACTGTTTTATCTATTTATTTCTTGTTGCGTTTTGTTTAATAATATAAGCATATTTAAATAATAGGCTTAACGCATGAGCTTAAAACCTAACGATTTAAACCGTCGGCTTGTCAGAGAAATTGCTGTCATATTAATAATTAAGATTGCTCTTCTAATGACGATCAAACATATCTGGTTTGATGCTCCGACTATTCCTAAAGATTTTGATAACCAAGTTGCTGAGCGTATTGCTGGCAGTCCTTCCCAAATCAAGGAGACACGTTGATGATTTCTGAAAGCGTGGTCGATCTTTCGCGGTTCCAATTTGCAATGACCGCGATGTATCACTTTATATTTGTACCACTTACTCTAGGTCTGGCTTTTATTCTTGCCATTATGGAAACCACTTATGTGATTTCTGGTAAAGAAATTTATAAAGACATGACCAAATTCTGGGGCAAACTTTTTGGTATTAACTTTGCTTTAGGTGTAACCACTGGTCTGACGATGGAATTCCAGTTTGGTACAAACTGGGCGTACTACTCTCACTATGTGGGTGATATTTTTGGTGCGCCACTTGCCATTGAAGGATTGATGGCATTCTTTCTAGAATCAACTTTTATTGGTTTATTCTTCTTTGGCTGGGATCGCCTTTCAAAAGTTCAACATTTAAGTGTGACATGGCTAGTTGCGCTGGGTTCGAATTTATCCGCATTATGGATTTTAGTTGCCAATGGTTGGATGCAAAATCCTGTCGGTTCAGAATTTAATTTTGAAACCATGCGTATGGAACTTGTCGATTTTGGTGCTTTGATTTTTAACCCAGTTGCTCAAGTGAAATTTGTTCATACGGTGTCTGCAGGTTATGTGACTGGTGCAATCTTTGTTCTTGCCATTTCGAGTTATTACTTATTGAAAAAACGTGATTTACCATTTGCGCGTCGCTCTTTCGCCATCGCTGCAATCTTTGGTTTAGCATCTACACTTTCAGTAATCTTACTAGGTGACGAATCTGGTTATGAGCTTGGTGACGTTCAAAAAACTAAGTTGGCAGCAATTGAGTCTGAGTGGGAAACACATCCTGCGCCTGCGCCATTTACTTTATTTGGTATTCCAAATCAGGAAGAACAACGTACTGACTACGCTATAAAAATCCCGTATGCAATGGGTATTATTGCCACACGTTCACTCGATAAAGAAGTCACAGGTCTTAAAGATTTGATGGTTCAGCATGAGGCCCGTATCCGTAATGGTATGGTCGCATATAGCGAACTCGAAAAACTTCGTGCTGGTGACCGTTCGCCTGAACTTATGGCATCGTTCAAAGAAAACCAAAAAGATTTAGGTTATGGCTTACTTCTCAAAAAGTATACTGAAAATGTAACGGATGCTTCTGAAGCACATATTCAAGCAGCAACAAAAGATACGATTCCAAATGTAACTGCATTGTTCTTCTCTTTCCGTGCAATGGTCGCTTCTGGTTTCTTGATGCTACTCCTGTTTATTCTTGCAACATTTGCTGTGGCAAAACGTAATGCAGAAAATAAACCGTGGTTACTTAAATTTGCATTGTTTGCACTGCCATTACCTTGGATTGCAGCACAAACAGGTTGGTATGTGGCTGAAGGTGGTCGTCAACCATGGACCATTGGTGAAGTGTTGCCTACACATCTGTCTGCATCAAGTTTAAGCACTGGCGATGTATGGGGATCAATCATTGCATTAGCCGCGTTCTATACGGTGTTATTGATTATTGAAATGTATTTAATGATCAAATTCTCACGTTTAGGACCAAGTTCTTTACATACAGGCAAATATCACTTCGAGAAACTTGAAGCTCAGCAAGCTCAAACTGGGGAGAATCAATCATGATCGAATATGAACTTCTCAAAATTATCTGGTGGGTTTTAGTCGGTGTTCTACTGATTGGCTTTGCCCTGACAGATGGTTTCGATATGGGCTCAATGGCACTCATGCCATTTGTAGGTAAAACTGATGATGAACGCCGTGCAGCAATCAATACCATTGCACCGCATTGGGAAGGCAACCAAGTTTGGTTCGTGACTGCGGGTGGTGCACTATTTGCTGCTTGGCCTATGGTTTATGCAACGGCCTTCTCAGGTATGTACTGGGCGCTCTTGCTGGTCTTATTTGCACTCTTCCTTAGACCTGTTGGCTTTGACTATCGCTCTAAACTTCAAAATACTCAATGGCGTAATTCTTGGGATTGGGGCTTATGTATCGGTGGAGCTGTACCTGCGCTGGTTTTCGGTGTTGCATTTGGTAATATGTTCTTAGGCGTACCGTTTACTTTAGATGAGACTGTACGTTCAACTTATACAGGTAGCTTCTTTGCCCTACTCAATCCATTTGCCTTGGTTTGCGGTATAGTAAGCTTGTCGATGCTGTGTGCACATGGTGGCGCATGGTTAATGCTGCGTACAGATGGTGTATTACGTCAACGTTCTGCTAAAGCCACACAATTGATGGGCATTCTCTTCTTAGTTACCTTCTTGGGCGTTGGTGCTTGGTTATATTTTGGTGGCATCGAAGGATATACTTTGGTACAACCATTTAATACCAATGCTGTTGCTAATCCGCTTGCGAAAGAAGTATTAACAACGGGTAACCATGGTTGGATGAATAACTATTCAATTTACCCGATCACCATGCTTGCACCTATTTCTGCAATCCTTGGTGCAATCCTGATTATCTTTGGTGCTGGTAAAAACAAAGCTGGCGTGAGCTTTACAGGTTCTACCTTAGCAGTGACTGGTTCAATTTTAACTGCTGGTTTTGCACTATTCCCATTCTTAATGCCATCGAGTATCAACCCAACTGTAAGTTTAACCATGTGGGATGCGGTTTCGAGTAAGAATACATTAACAGTAATGACTGTGGTTGCTTCTATATTTGTGCCAATTATTTTAATCTATACCACATGGTGTTATTACAAAATGTGGGGCGTTATCACCAACAAACATGTTCAAGATAACTCACACAGCCTGTACTAAGGCTGTGTCTAAGCAAATAGGAGAATATTTATGTGGTATTTCGCTTGGATTCTTGGGATCTTGATGGCGTGTTTTGCAGGTGTGTTAAGCGCACTCTATATTGAACATCATCAAGATTTGGATGAGGAATAAACCATGACAGAGATCGCAATGACAACAAAAGAAAGAAAGCCGAATAAGTTTGCAATGGCCATTTCGTTTTTGATGGCATTGCCTCTTGCTGCGGTATTATTGATTCACCCTGGCGCAATGCTTGATGCCAATGGTCATTATAACCATAGTGCGCTCATGATGGTGATGATTGGTATTTCAGGTGGCTTTATACATGGGGTAGGATTTCTACCACAGTTTTGGTTATGGAAATGGTTATTTAGCCCCTATGTTGCATGGCCACTCATGCTATGGGGCTATTACACTTGGTTCTTGAGCTAAATCCAAAATTTGAACAATAAAACCCTGATTTATTTAGGGTTTTATTTTAATTAGATGAAACGCTACTTTTAACACTCTTTCTCATTTCGATTAAATGCAAATCTACAATAGGTAGGCCTACATTTGCAGTTAAAGGATAATCCGCCACTTCACCCGTTTGAACATAGCCACGGCGCTGATAATAAGCAATCAATTCATAACGTACACTTAAAACCCACATAACGAAATGCGTAAAATGGCAAGGGTTGGATAGAACTTTGTCATGCACATACCGTTCAGCAAAATCTAAAACGTATTTGCCAATACCTTGATTCTGTAATTGAGCTGCAATACAAAATGTGCCGATTTCCACATCATGCTGGGTAAAAGTCAGACCAATACATGCGACAATTTGCTCCTCCAATTCAGCAACAAATAACTGAAAATTATCCTGAGTCAATGCTTGTTCTAATTGCTTGGCATTGATATGATCACCCGCGACAATTTCTGATTCACTTGTCCAACTACGACCTTCTTGCTGCCGATAGGCAGAATTAATCAGATCAACTAAATGTGTAATGTCAGATATTCGTACTGTTCTAAAATTAAGCTGATATTTTATCAAGTTTTATTTCTGTCATATTAAAGCTGAGTAAAGTACTTTATAAAACGAAAATGGTAGCGAGAAAAGCCTTATTCTCACTCCATTCCGTCTTACCCATAAAATAATTTATAATCATCAAGATGATGAATATTATATCAATCAAACCATTTATGCTTTTGCACTATTTAATCATATCTGGTGTGTCTATCATGTGGCGACATCAATGTCGCCCATTATCTGTGAAAATGCGGGGGTATTGCACGTCCCCCCTCGCCAAACAAACGCAAAACAAAGTACAGTTTTGTTTGTAGCACAAGATTGGTATTTCCCTACAAAAGTGAGACATTGCCTACACAAAGATATTTAAATTTTCAAGAAAAGATGGGGAAGTGCAAACTCCACAGAACTATAAACTAACTTTTATAAAATTGTATTATTCAGTTAAATACAAAAAAAGACCATCGAAATGGTCTTTCACATGTACTCAAAATTATTGCTCAGCTAACCAAGTCATAAACTTCTGACGTTCCGCCTTACTTGCATTTTGCCAGATTTGAATCAATTGGCGATCTGCTGAATTGGCATCACTTAAGGCTTGAGTGGTCTTAGTAACTGTGGTTGCTGCTGGTGACTGGCTTGTCGTTGTTGCATATACAGCCGCTGGTTGATTTACTGGCGCTTTCTTACTTGAAGTTAAATCAATCACTTTGCCAAATAACCCAGAACCTAACCAAGGCTTCGCTTCAGTATTTACACCAGTCTGTTGTACCACGAGGCGATTTTTATTGTCATAAATCGCAATCGTTGGTTGTTCTGAATACTTTTTTGCATCTTCAAAACGCTGAGGCGGATTCACTAAAGCAATTTTATAAGTTTGACCATCTTTTAAATCTGGCGCTGTCACTGTGACTACACCCGATTTTAAAATATCGTGTTCACCATTTAAATGTTCAAAATATTGCTGGTAACGAACACTTACTGCAACTTGACCTGCATCGACTTTATATTCATTCTTTTTACGGATTAAACCTGAATTCACTTCTTGATCGTTCACCGCCAATACTACAATTTCTTCTGGCGCAGATAAGGTGACTGCTGCAAAAACTGATCCGCTTAGCATTAAAGCTAATGCAGCAACGCCGTATTTAAATGCCATATTGCTCTACTCTTATGTCAAAAATATGTAAAATTTATTGCACTATGCAATGTCGTGATGACAGTTTTATGACAATGGTGATTTGTTCTAATTTTTATAATGAAAATATTTTCATTTTACTTATCACATAATTTCTCATTTACTGGAATAAAATCATTCATCTGCTTGTCCTGAAATCACATTTTAAAATTATTTCTTCTTATCTAAAACTAGATCCTTTGAATAGCACACATTCAGAATAAGCATAACTCTAAAAACAAATTAAAAGGATGTTCCCCATGAATAAGAAAACCATATCCTGATTTAAAGCAATAATAACGAGATATATCATTATTATTACAGCTGTTTGTCGTAGCTTATGCCACACAAACTATATATAGTAGCAACCGGTTACGCCACTCAAGCTAACCCTGTACAACGCTCAAAAAATACCCGTAGCAAAATTGGCCACAGTTAGGCAATTAGCTATAAATACATATAGTCATCACTAATCAAAATAAAAAATAGTGCTAGCAACCAATGCCTTTATTTTGATGTATTACGATGCACTCAGTCATATAACCTAAAATTCTTCTGGTCAAATCTGAGTGTTTTTTAGTCAATAAGGTCCGTTCTACCTATGAATCAAACTCCTCATTGTCTAATGCTTTGACCCCTCTTTAAATGTCACCAATAGTCAAAACATCATTATTAGAGGGATGAATGTACCGACATTAAAGGCCACCATTGCCCAAGCCAATGATGAATGAATTTAATGGACAAGCCAATGTTATGGCAGATACTGGTGGACTCAGTATCATGCATCAACATTATGATGCGCACAATATCTGACTGGCTATAGACCTACCCTGACACAAGCGTTTCAATTACAAAAATTGCGGATGAAGAAACACTTCGATTAGGCATTTATTCATCAAAATTTAAAAAATGGCTAAAAATACACCATCAGCTTTGGTATTCATGAACAAGAGAAAAATCCTACAACCGATGTGGGATAAGTCATTAATACGCGATTTTGCTAAACTTAACGATTTTATAGTGTCACTCTGTTTAAAAAATTTAGGCTTACGTGGTGATATCCTTGTGGGCATCAATAAATTTAAATTAATGTTCACCCCTATCTCATTATTCCAGCACCACTCACCGCAACCAATCTGGCCAATGTGCAACATCGTATTGCGATTGTACGTAATGGTTTCAATGTACTGAATAAATGGAAACAAAAGATATTCTTTGTGTCATGGAATCCAACCATCAGTTGCATATTGGCAAGGGTAATGGCTTATAACAACCCTTAGGTGCACGATAAATCCTAAACCGCCACAATGCAAAACATTACACTTTTTTCAAAGCGACTACATTTTGAGCACAGTTCTTGCTTGTTTAATATCGTGTATATCGCACAATAAAAATACTCAACAAAAAATGAGGTGCAACATGATTTTTAAAGACCATATAGTTCGTGTTGAAAACATTAAAACGATGCAAATGCTGGATAAAGCTAAGTTAGATCATCAAGTTATTGCGATGTTTATGACTTGCGAAGGCATTCCCTTAAAAAGCAGTGAAGTGACTGCGCTTTTAAAGGAATATGAAATGCTAGGACAGCACAGAGTTCCAGTTAAAAAAGCCAAGGCATTGCTTCAAGCTAAAATGGAGCATTTTGAGGATTCTGAATTACCGTGTCCTGCTGCTTACTAAGGCATATAACCATTAGGATTATTGTTTAAATCACCTTTTATCGGTAAATAGAATCAATAGATACGTTCTATTTACCGCATTTAAACCATATACAAGCTTCAGTTCTCCAAGGCCCCACATCGTTACTTTTGCAATGGGATTATAAATATTTGCTTTTCAAAATGATAATACTAGTCAGACTGCGCTATTTGTCCTGCAATAATTCTGAATGGTCAATATGTTTTGACGCAACGAAGCGACCAATATAACGGTTCTCAATCGGGTCATTTTGAATATTTTAAGTTCTTTGAGCAAGAAAATACCATAACAGCATTCTACATACGGACCAGAGGGAAAGATTAAAAAATGATCTCATTTAGAAACATCTAAACTTGCACTCAACTGGATTGAATCGTTGAGATTTAGTTTTTTGAATATCATTGAATAACAATACAATGGCTTCAATCATGATCGAATATGTATATTTTATAAAACATTCAATTTAAGCAATCAGCTTTCATCTATATAGATGTGTATAATGAAAAGTCCTTAATAATTTATACATTTATCTCTATGCTTCAAATTCTGCAAAAACAGCTGGATGAAAGTACATTTTGCCCGCTTTGTCAGGCAAGTATGTATTATGTTGAAGCTGAAGAATTTGAGAAAGAAGTCAGTTTTCACCAATGTAGCCATTGCAATCATCAAGTTTTTCAAAACAATCAACGTAACTGTCATTGTGAAACATGTCAAAGCAAACGGCGTAAACTGATTAAAGAAACTCGCTTGCAAGAAACCCGTAAGCTAAAGAAAAAAGATAACTTTGAATTAGGTTTAGACCAGCTCAGTTTTTTACATAAATTATTTTTACTGAGTATTTTAGACAATCAGGTGCATGAAAATACCAACCATCAAGAGTTTATTGATTGGGAAGTAATTAAATATCATCCCATTACACCCAATTACTATTTTCAAAGTCAACTTCTCAATCAGCTGATTAAAGATAATGTTTTTGTCGCCAAAGATTTTAGCGATGATGCCCACCAATACTATATCAACGTTCGTTTGGATGGTTATTCTGAACCGAGTATGTTTAGTATTGCAACACAACTACGCCATTGGTTCTATGAGAATCTAAGCCAAGGTATCCCATTTAAAACATCCGATGAAGTGAAAAATGCACTCTATGTTGTGCTGTATCAAGAAATTGTACAGTTTACCCAACATTATTGCCGCACGTGGGGTATCCAGATTTCGGGTAATAAAAACTTCCAAATCTTCTGTTATCACCTACTCGACACATTGGCCGTTGGGCAAATTTTCTATCTTATTCAAACTGCGCTTGAATATTTATATCAAAAAAAGGCGCTACAAGTTCGTAACGAAAACTTTATAAATACCAATATTCTCAAAAAAACAGTACAACAATATAGAGAACGTGCAATTGCAGAAAAATGGGAAACCTCAACCCTGCCACGCCCACCGAATATTCCATTGAGTAGAATGAGTGAAATACTGTTTTATCGGTTTTTAGGCTACGATGAAGGTATCTTCTTTCAACCTGTGTGGAAATCATGGAAAAAGATCGAACCACGGTTAAATTTCTATTCACAAAAGCGCTGTATGTATTGTGGCTCAAACGAATTGACAGTTGAGTACGATGCACAAAATTATGTGACATTATTTTGTCGCAGTTGCAAACACCAAGACCACTACTTTACTCAGTAAGGAGCATTTATGAATCATCCTGAAAATATTACCCAATCTCAAACGGATCAACTTCATACGCACACTGATGTCATTTTACAAAAAGTTGTGGATGCTTGGACTGAGTTGCAAACTCAACAACCCTTAGTCCAGTGTATTACCAATAGTGTTGCAGCAAATTATGCTGCCAACGTCTTGTTAGCTGCTGGGGCTTCACCAGCAATGATTGATAACCCATTTGAGGCTGAAAGCTTTGCGTCTATTGCTGCAGCATTAAGTATCAATGTGGGAACGCCTACATCTGAACAAATGCAGGCCATGCAGATTTCAGCACAAACTGTAACAAGTAAAAATATACCGTGGGTTCTCGACCCTGTTGGTTATGGTGCATTTCTCAAATGGCGCAGTGAAATGGTCGATCAATTGGTTTTGCTTAAACCGAGTATTATTCGTGGCAATGCTTCAGAGATCAGTACACTTGCCGGTAATCAGGTTGAATCCAAAGGTGTAGACAGTACTGTTTCGAGTAATGAAGTGTATTTGCAAGCTTTAGCACTTTTAACCCATACTGAATGTGTTGCAATTTCTGGTGAATCTGACTTTATTCTTTCTAAACAGCTCAATAGCGTGATTCAGGTTAATGGCGGAAGTTTTTTACAGCCTAAAGTTACGGCAACAGGTTGCGCTTTAGGCGCACTAATTGCAGCGTATAGTGCGGTCACAACAGTCACGATCGCAGCAGTCTCTGCACATATCCATTTTGCGATTGCAGGAAAATTAGCTTTTGAAAAAGCCCAATCTGTTGGGAGCTTTAATGTCGCATTTCTAGATGAAATACATCAAATGAGTGCGGATAAAATTTGGCAATATGCTGATATAAAAGTCTTAAGTCTTTAGAGTACAAATATAAACTTGCTTTTAATCATTAAAATTAAGCTTAAACCGATTATGAAACCACATATGTCATTACAAGAAGAAAAATTGTTTTGGGACGCAATAGACCAGTCGAACCACAACAAAGATGCTCACTGGTCTGACTATGATATTGACCAGCATTTACAAGATCTTGTGCAATATTTATCTCAGTTGGATAAACAACAACTGATTATTTTTGAAAAAACACTTCAGCTCAAACTCTCACAACTCTATAGCGCTGAAATCGCAGAACTCTCGACAATTCTAGAATCTGAATTTACTGAAAAAGATGGTATTTTCAATTTCGATGCTTATCTATCAGATGATGGTTTTATTTATTTTAGATGTTGGTTAATCCTCAAAGGCAAGGATTTCTTTGATGACATACAAGAAGATATTCAAAACTTTGTTAGCAGAAAATATAGTTTTGATATAGGCGACACTTGGGCTGAGGGTCTACTCTATGTTGCTGATGAAGCATATAGCGTTCATTATGAAAATGAAGAAGAGTCTGAGATTCGTGATGCAGTATATTTACAACATCCAGAACATCACTATGATTTTGCAGCAGGCAAGATTGAAAGAGATTTACTCAATGGTGTTGAGTTACAAGCACGATATCCAAAACTGGTTAAAGCAATATGCGAACTTAGAAATAAATAAGTAAAAGATTGGGGCTTATCTTTTAAGCCCAATCTGATTATTTTTGCACGAAAACTTTTTTATAAATTTCTCGTGGCATTTCAGCAAACTCTACACAGAGCTGAATTTCTAAACCCTGTGCAGAATAATCTTCAAATGACTGTAAAAATTGCGATAAATTTTCAGTCATTAAATCTTTTTGTGGTTCAGTACGACCACTTAGACCTTGTAAACGTACGAAAATAAATGCTTGATTACTCTGCTCGCCACTTTCATCCCCAAAGCCAATCAAATAATCCGAAACTGATTGAATACGGGATTTAATATCATGTGCTTGCCCCACTAAACCTGTATCAAACAGTGCATGATTTAAGCCCAACATCAATTTCTTTTTATCTAAATTTTGAATATTGTCAGAATAATCAATAAACATTTGTGGCATGGTATTAACCGTTTGAAAGCACTAGATATTGATAAGAATTATAGCATTAACATATAAAAAAACTGTAAAATTAACGCTAAATTAACATTTTAGCGCTTAGATTTATGAGAACGGTAAAAGAAAAAGCAAGTCGTAGAGGTGTTATTTTTTTTAGCTTACTTTTAGCTCTACAAATTTACTTCCAAATACTAAATTTTCTAAATGATAGGGAATTCTAGATAAATCAAACACTAATCTATATTTCGTTGATTTTAATCTGTAAATATTACTTTAAGTTTGAATCTTTTTTAAAAGCTAGACATTGGGCTTAAGTTAGCATCTTAATTATTTCAAACATTTTTTACACTACATTGATTATATTTTTCAGCTGTATCAATATTCCACAAGCTAAAACCATTCTCACTTGCTGATTTTAGTTTTAGCATTTGTGGCATATATCCCATAAATGAATCTTAGCTAATTCATATTACGAAGTACTTGGATAATTAAGATTATACCGATTTTAGAGACTCTACATAAATATAGAGTCTCGTTAATTTAAATTCTGGCATGTGTACCATACTTATCGATCATAATTGAACTCGCTTCATTTAAACCACGTACTGTGACGTTGATTCCATTCTTACGAAATTTGCTTACAACAGAATCCAACATCGCAACAGATGTGACATCCCAAATATGGGAGTGAGTCAAATCGATAATGACATTTGAAATTTTCTCATTGAAGTCAAAGCTTTGCATAAATTTTTCAGAAGAGCTAAAGAAAATCTGACCGCTTAAATCATATAAACGTGCTGATTCTTCAAAAGCAGACTTCACCTGAATATCATTTTCTAATTTAATGGCAAGAAATAGCGCTGAAAGCAAAACGCCACTGAGTACACCTAATGCGAGGTTATGAGTAGCCACGACCACTATGACAGTCATGATCATCACAACATTACTACTTTTAGGATTTGCTTTAAAGCTAGTTAGAGAACGCCATTCAAAGGTACTAATAGAGACCATAATCATTACAGCAACCAATGCAGCCATTGGAATCACTTTGAGCCAGTCACTAATAAACACAACAAGAATAAGAAGAAAAATACCTGCTGAGAATGTTGATAGGCGAGTTAAACCGCCAGATTTCACATTAATCATAGATTGACCGATCATTGCGCAACCCGCCATTCCGCCCATAAAACCAGATGCAATATTGGCGATTCCTTGCCCTTTGCATTCCTGATATTTATCACTTGGTGTATCCGTCATTTCATCCACGATCGTCGCTGTCATCATAGATTCAAGTAAACCAACTGCCGCTAATGCGAATGAATACGGCAAGATAATCTTCAATGTTTCAACATTCAAAGGGATGTCTGGAAGTAAAAATATTGGAAGCGTATCAGGCAAAGCCCCCATATCCCCAACTGTTCGCACATCAAATCCAAGACTCATTGCCAATATCGTAATTGCAATAATACACACAAGCGGTGAAGGCAGTATTTTTCCTAATTTTGGAATGAGCGGAAATAAATAAATGATTACCAAACCTAATGCAACCAAAGCATAAACATGCCACGTCACATTCACAAATTCAGGCAACTGAGCCATAAAAATTAAGATAGCTAAAGCATTCACAAAGCCAATCACTACAGATTTAGAAACAAACCGCATTAACTTCGCTAACTTCAAATAGCCTGCAAATATTTGAATCACACCCGTTAAAATTGTTGCAGCAAGTAAATATTCAAGGCCATGCTCTTTTACTAAAGTGACCATAAGCAATGCCATAGCGCCTGTTGCTGCCGAAATCATTGCTGGACGTCCCCCAACAAACGAAATCACGACGGCGATACAAAATGATGCATATAAACCCACTTTTGGATCTACACCAGCAATAATTGAAAAAGCAATAGCTTCGGGGATGAGTGCAAGCCCCACAACAAGTCCAGCAAGCACATCCCCACGGATGTTAGAGAACCATTGTTCTCGGATATTAGATAACATAAATAGCGCCTATTTTTTTGATTTTTTGATAGGCTAGTGATGTGATATACGACACACAAACGACTACACCACATCACTAGACAGTGATGAGTTATTTACAAATTAGAAGAGGTAAATAAACTTAAGGTGGCGTAAGTGTCATAAAAAAGCACTGGTTTTGAAGGAAGTTAAAGTGCGAGTATAGCATCCAAATTTACTACACAGCTATACGATGCTGAAATTCACTTTAATTTTAGAATAAGAATAACCATGAGATGAAACATTTCTGGACTAGGGCGCTTTATGGTTCTTTATCTCATTCAAAGCACGACATCTATTGTATTCTATTGATAGACCTTAACAAAATCATCAATAAACATCTGTGTTAATGCATTCTTTTTCACTTAAAACGATTGAATCATAAGATCTGAGATGCAACAGTAGCATTGATCACCAATTCTAGATTTTCAAAATCATCAAATTGCTCAAACTCAAAATCGATCTTGATTTTCGCAATCACTTTTAGATAACCGTCACGACTTTCAATAAATGCCAATTGGTATAAATCGACAGGATTATGGATACTTTTAATGGTAAAACACCCATTAAATGCATCACATTCATTTTCATCAAAAACCAACGTCAACCCAAGCAAATCTTTTAAAAATGGAGATGGTAGCTCCAACCCTTCAAAAGAAATATTTGAATCTATCAATTCATGCGCATAATAAAATGGGCACAACTGAAAGCTGAGATTATAACTATTAGAATATTTGCATTTAGACAAAATAGCTAAACGTGGACTTAATAACTTTTTCTCAAATTTAGCCATTAATTCATCACTAAAAACATCTATCACTCAACAAATAACAATGCCAAACGTACCTGATCATAGCCCATTTTGGGACTGGTTAAATCAACGATTGGACGCAATTTAATCGCACCATCATCATTAAAATGACTTGGATCTTGACGTTTCTTCAATTTTTTATAGATCACACGAATTTTTTCTACAACTTCTTCACCAGGATTTGCAATCGAGATATCTAAACCTTGCTCTCGATGTAAACGAGCCAAATGATTGATAATCGTCGCAGGAGTTAATCCACGTTCAACCGCAATATCCTGAATCTCATACCCACTCTCGAACAATTCACGTGTTTCATCAAGTGTTGCCGAGGCATAATTGGTTTTACCACTATTACGCGCCAGCTTCTTCTCATTACGTTCAATCTCAGTGGTATTTAAAGTCCCGCCACAATGACGAATAAAAGCATTGTGCTGTGAAGTTAAATCTGAATCTGCATAATGCACTTCGGCTTCATTAGATAACTCTTGAAAACGGCGATCTGCTTTAATTGCAAGACTATCCAGTTCCAATGCCTGATCATTAAAACCTAACAATCTTAAACCCTGAATCGATTTAAGCCGTGATAAAGCCACATAACCCTGACCTTTTTCAAAAGTATGGCTTAAGTTGATTTCCGCAGCTTCCAAGGTCATCCCTTGTGATTTATGAATAGTAATCGCCCAAGCTAATCGTAATGGTACTTGTTGTAGACTGGCGATGGTTTTACCACCTTCATTGTCAACAGACCATGTTTCTGGCGCAACCAATAAGGTTGTACCATCGGTCATTTTGACTTTAGGCAACATTCCCAGTTCATCGTCCTCTTCAAAACCAATAACTTCACCTAAACTACCGTTGATATAACCCATATCGAAGTTATTTTTAACGAACATGACTTTGGCATGTTTTTTAAGCGTCAACTCGTCAGGCGCACGTACAGAAGATTTCAATGTTTCGATCAGCTTTTCGTTACCATCTGTCACCGCTACAAATTGATGATCATCCCCTTCAATCGCATTGAGATGCTGAAAGTTGATGCTATCCACATCCATATTGTGGGTATACAAACGCGTGTAGGTATCACCAATGTCTTGATTACGGGTATCTTGTAGCGCTTGAATATGCTGTGGCTGAATATTCTGGGCACGAATCGCATTGAGTACGTCATTCAATGCCGAATCATCTTGACGATGCTGCTCTGTCAGGTAGCAAACACGAAATTTTGCTTCAACCCAAGCGGTTGACATAAAACAAAATTTATCTCGATTTAGTTCGCTGTTTTTACCTACAGGTGGCAACTGGAAAAAATCTCCGGCTGCAATCACTTGAATTCCACCGAAAGCATCATCAGATTCTTTAAAATATTTTAAAACTTGATTGACTAAATTTAGCTGTTTGGCATGTAACATTGAAATTTCATCAATGATCAAGACTTGGGCATTTTCTAAATGCTCTTTTAAGTATTTACGCTCTTTCATACGCTTCAAATCATCATCAGTCAGCGTATCTTTGATCCCAATACCTGCCCAAGTATGAATCGTCATACCATTCATATGTGTTGCTGCAATCCCCGTAGATGCTGTAATTGCAACAGGGACTTTGCGTGCTTTTAAATAATTGATGTACTGATTAAGCGTATAGGTTTTTCCTGCACCAGCAGATCCAGTCAAAAAGACATTTTCACCCGCTTTCATAAGTTTGAGTGCAGTTTCTTGTTTCATAACAGCCTTGAATTACCTAAACAGGATGGGACGGCTATAGCCTAACGATTTTTGTATAAAAAGTTAAGCCAAATGCATCACGAAAAGTGAATTAAAGCCAAGCAGCCCACTTAAAAATGATCTGCGTCAAACTATAAGTTTCCCAATTCTTCATTGGGTTGAATACTGCTTTTCCATTTTAAATGCTGATTTACATCATCAATAAAAGCTTGAGCTTTCAATATATAGAACTCATCAGGAATAAGATTATTGGGTAAACGCAATTGATCAAAGACCAAACGTCCTAATTTATAATAACAACCCAAAGTCATTTCCTGCGTCGCATCATCAACTTTCGATACATGAAATGCTACATATTCTCGATCTACAATCCGCGCACAATAGGACAATGCCAAACAGTGTTTAAACACCAACGACTCTTGAATAATTCGTTTTAGGCTATTCAGTTCCTCATAGCACCACTCATCAAAATAAATCTTTTGCATTGGTGCAACGCGATCCCAATGATCTACATCTATTTTTTCTTTAAGTGTCGATAAGGTATCAACAAAATAATGATGTTGATGCCAACGCTGTGCTTGCTGATATAAACCAGACCAAGTGACATTTCGCTCTATATCGTGATGATCATTAAATAAATGCATCACATAGTCCAAAACAAAGCTGTCGTATATACTCGGGTTAGATGCACGACCGATCTGCATGTGTTTCAGTTTTTTACGAAAATCATCGACTGTTATATTTTGCTTTTGCAACTGAATAAAGAATTCAGCATGTTGTTGTCGTTGCGGATCAATAAATTTAATCAGTTGTTTGGGCAAGCCCTGAGCAATGTGTTGTACAAACAGCATAAATGCTTGAATGATTCGATTTATCTTAAGGTATATTTTTTTATACATCTGCGGTTGATCTGCCAACATCAACGCAGCAAAATCCAACCATTCTTCGATATATAAATAAGAATGAGAAATCGTTTTCTTATTCGATTTATTTTCAATCTCTGTTTTTAAAAAACTATAACGATTGTTCTTTGGGTTTTTTTGCCATTCATTTGTAATTGCAAAGGAATGGCATTCAATTAAAAATAGCCGTGCTGCAATATTTTTAAAATACTTTAAAACACTTACAGTGACTTCAGGATAAATCTTTGAAGTATCAATCAAACTTAATGCTGTGATTGTGATCCGGACATTGGGGTCCTTTATATGTCGGCTAATCCAATCATTGACCTGTTCATCTTGTTTAAATAGCCAATTTGCAGTGCGCTTAAGACTACAAATTGGAATTTGTGGAACTTGATCCTGTTCCCAATATTCAGCATCTTTTTGTAAAAAGTGCTGCTTGCTCAATAAATCCTGATATTGCCAAAAACCGCGTTTCATATATTTTGTATAAGCAAGCATTTGCGGTTGTTGTTGAGCATGTACCGCCAGCAATTGATAACTTGCAAAATACTGGCTGAGTTCTTTTAAGCGTAATGATTCTGGGTGAAAAATCTTTAAAATACGCAAATAATGCGCTGGAATAAACTGATCTAAAGAAAAAATGGCCTGTTGAAATTTGGGTACCAATGACTGAATCGGTAAAAACTCTTGACCCAATACAGAATTAATCAGCACTAAATGCTTAATGTTAATTTCAACACTTAAAGGAATCGCTTTACCATATTTGGCAAAATCAGAAACATAGGCATAATCAAAATATTCATAGTGCAGCAAAATTTGATCAATACGCTCTGCATCTGCTTCACTAATATTATATAAATACTGCTCTACCCGATTTTCACCATCCACCCACTCAAAAACCTGCTCAATCAGCGTTTGGCGGATGATTTGGGCTTTGGTCTTTAAATCAGTTGGATGTATCTCAT
>Ga0207655_1000792_pt1 | contig 34511 bp, 61 predicted proteins | sample KBSM44metaG_FD_184398 | JGI IMG/M metagenome (GOLD analysis project Ga0207655, IMG submission 184398) | Miscanthus rhizosphere microbial communities from Kellogg Biological Station, Michigan, USA - KBS M4-4 metaG (SPAdes) (version 2) | ecosystem: Host-associated > Plants > Roots > Rhizosphere >... | reverse complement strand
TCTTCGAACAGCGCCAGGATATCGGCCGCCTGGCCGCGCTTGAGGTGGACCAGGATGGTGGCAATAATCTGCGGGTGCTCGTCGCGAATAAGGTCGGCGGCACTCTGCGGCTCCATAAAGTTGAGCGTTTCGATACCGCTGGCGGTATCGCGCGTTTCCAGAATATCTTCCAGCAGGCTGGCGGCACGCTCTTCGCCGAGCGCCTTGACCAGCACGGAGCGCAGGTATTCGTTGGCGTTGACGTTGAGCGCGGCAAACTGTTCGGCTTCCTGCTCAAACTCCGCCAGCACTTCGGTCAGCTGCTTGTTGGAGATCTGACGCACGTTGGCCATGGCCGCACTGAGAATTTGCACTTCTCGTTGCGAGAGGTGTTTAAACACCTCTGCCGCGCGGTCTTCGCCAATGGTCATCAGCAGGATGACGCTTTTATCCGTACCCGTAAGCGTATTACTCATGTTCGTTACCCATCCAACCGCGGATGACCAGCGCGACGACGCGCGGATCGTTATCTGACATTTCGCGAATGCGCTGGCTCATCACCTCAGCGCCCATGCGCTGGTTAGCACGGCGCTGCTGCATCTGCTCGTCCTTGCTAAGACGAACCTCAACCGCTTCTTCCACTTCCTGGCGAGTGTTCATCTGTTCCTGCGCGATCTTCTCAGCGGCGGCACGACGCTGGAGCTGAGGACGAACGCCCTTACGCCACAGCAGCCACGCGACGATCAGCACCAGCAGCCAGCGGCCAGCCGACATCAGCTGATCGATAAACGCCTGCTGTTGCCAGAACGGCAGTTCACCACCCGTTTCATCCACCGAGTTAAACGGCGAGTTGACCACGTTAAGCGTGTCGCCGCGCTTTTCGGAGTAACCCATCGCTTCGCGCGTCAGGTCTTCAATCTGCTTCATCTGGTCGGCGGTGAGCGGCAGCGGTTTACCGTCCGGCAGCGTTTTGTAGTTCACCACCACGGCCACGGAAAGGCGCTGAATATCGCCCACGTTCAGCTTGGTGTGGCGAATCGTGCGGTCGACTTCATAGTTAGTCGTTTCGTTACGGCTGGTGGTGCGTGGACCAGAGCTGTTCGCCGTCGTGGTCGTCTGCGGGTTATTCTGCTGACCGTTCTGCTGGTTTGCAGGAGGGGTAGAAATTGGCGCTGAGTTTGCCGGAGCAGGCTGGTTAGCCAGCGCGCCCGGTACGCCACCCGGATATTGACCGCCAATCTGTTCGTTCGAATTAATCTGGCGGGAGCGCATAACGGCCTGAGACGCGTCGCCGTTCGGGCTGTACTGCTCTTCTGTTTGCTCTTTATTGGCGAAATCTATCTGTGCGGTGACCTGGGCATGCACGTTGCTGTTGCCCACGACCGGGCCGAGGATCGCTTCGATACGGCGCTGCAGGCGGCCTTCCACATCGGCGGCATATTTCAGCTGCGCATCATTGAGATCGCGACCGGCGCTGTTGTTTTGCGTCAGCAGATGGCCGCTCTGATCGACCAGCGTTACGTTGCCCGGCGGTAAACCCGCCACGGCGCTGGAGACCAGGTGCGTGACCGCGCTGATTTGCCCTTCGTCCAGGGCACGGCCCGGCTCCAGGTTGACGGTAATGGAGGCGGAAGGGGATTTTTGCTCGCGGACAAACAGCGACGGTTTCGGCATGGCAAGGTGCACGCGGGCACTTTTCACCGGGCCTAAGGTTTCAATGGTACGAGCCAGTTCGCCCTCCAGCGCGCGCTGGTAGTTAACCTGCTCGCTGAACTGGCTGATACCGAATTTTTCCTGATCCAGCAGTTCAAAACCGACCGCGCCGCCTTTCGGCAGACCCTGCTGCGCCAGACGCAGGCGAAGTTCATGCACCTTATCCGCAGGCACTTCCAGCGCGCCGCCGTTATCAGCGAAGCGATAAGGGATGTTCATCTGGGTAAGCTGGGTGACGATGGCACCGCCATCCTGGTCGGAAATGTTGCTGTAAAGGGTACGGTAATCAGGGCTTTTCGCCCACAGCACCATCGCAACAAGGATCGCAATGGCGGCAGCGCCTGCCACGATCAACGGGATTTTAGGGTTCGCGCGAAGGCGGTTCATCCACTCGAGTGATTTATTCTGTGGCGCTGTCGATGCTGTTGCACTCATTGCGCACCTCTTAAATCCTGGTGGTTTACGTTATTCGTGTAGAGAAACAAAACTGACTCCCGGGTCGGCAAACACGACAAAAGTTCCATACTGATGGCCCTGCCATTATTTGATGATTCGGGATTTTCTATGCGTCAAATAACCTGGTTTTTTAACGCTATTTACCGCCATTATCTGATTGACAAGCTGTTAGTCTTGACCGGGTAAAAAACCATCCAGGGGAAAGACATGGCTATACAGGGCATTGAAGGGGTAATCAGTCAGCTGCAGGCAACCGCGATGACGGCCCGTAACCAGAACGTGATGGACGAGCAGCCCACCATCAGCTTTGCGGGGCAACTGAACGCCGCTCTGGACCGTATTAGCGATAAACAAACCGCGGCGCGTACTCAGGCGGAGAAGTTTACCCTGGGTGAACCGGGCGTGGCGCTGAACGATGTGATGGCCGATCTGCAAAAAGCGTCGGTGTCCCTGCAGATGGGGATTCAGGTGAGGAATAAGCTGGTGTCGGCCTATCAGGAGATGATGGGCATGCAAGTTTAAGCTACATAACTTCCTGATAATTATAATTAATAACCATCCGATCCTACTGCGTGGGGCATGGATGGGGCAAACTCGCTCAATTTCTGGTTGAGGATGAGCACCTGGTCCTGGTTATTTTCAGCCATCCAGGATCCGTACACCCGGTAAACCATCTGCGCGTCGGTGTGGCCCATTTGCTTCGCGATGAAGTTCGGGTTGGCACCGGCAGCCAACGACCAGCATGCATACGTATGTCGGGACTGGTATGCTCTGCGATAGCGAATCCCGGCGCGTCGCATTGCCGCTTCCCACGACTGGTTAATCGAACCCACTGCGTAATGATGCCCTGCACGGCCATTACGTGATGCGATCTGCGGGTTGAACACGAACGTGCACGGATGCACATCGGTACGCCCATACTCACGCAGTTTCACCTCAACCTGATACTGCTTACCCAGGCGCGTTAATTCGGCCTGGCTCTTCAGCACGTCTATAGCCGGCTGAATAAGGTTAATGATGCGGTCCGTTCCGGCTTCTGTTTTCGGAAGGGTGAACTCCTTCGTTAACGTGTGGTTTCGACGGATCATCATCGTACCCGCTTTCAGGTCGATATCTTCCCAGGCCAGAGACACGAGTTCGCCGTGGCGCACACCGGTGTAAACGGCCAGCGACCACATGTTTTTCAGCTGCTGGTTGGCGCAGGCGTTAATCATCCTGACAAACTCCTCGCGCGTCAGCGGGTCAGGCTCGCATCGTGACCGCTTAAGCATGGCGATCCCAGTGAACGGGTTCACCCGGACATACCCGCTGTCAGCTGCAAACTTAAACATTCCTCCCATGATCTTCATGTAGTTGTTTACCGTTCTGACGGAGCGGCCCTTAACCGGCGTTTTCTGTCCTGCCTTCAGGGTGTGATAACCGGTCAGCAATTCCTTTCTGATAAACAGCAGGTCTTCCTGCGTTACTGCAGATACCAGCCTGTCCCCGCCGATCCTTGGCACCATGTTGCGCGCTATAGATGAATAGCGTGACATCGCGTTGGTGCTGATCTCCATACGCTTCAGTTCAAGCCACTTGTTCGCCAGCTCCAGCACGGTGATTTCCTTGCTCTCCACCCCAAACCTTTTCAGGTTAGGCGAGTCTGGGAATTGCGCTGCATAGTTGAAGTTGCCGGTTTTAATCGAAAAGCACACCGCCGCGCGCAGCTCGCCAGCGACCTTCCTGTTTTTGGGTGTATCCGGCACACCGAGGCTTTCACGCACCCGGCTACCTTTATAGATGAACCATATGCGGAGCGTTCCGCCATGGTTCTCCACGCCTGTTGGGTATGCTGACTTAGCCATTGTTCCCTCCTGACGTCCAAGAGCCCGCTAAGCATAAACGGATCTTCATTGGCGCGCACCCGGCTGTTTCTTTGACATGCTCTCAACCCACTGGTCGACAGCCTTGCGGTTATACATGCATTCACTGTTTTTCTTCGGCACGCCGTCCGGGGAAACATGCAGATATTCCCGCCCGACCATCCAGCATTTTTTGCGGGCCCGCTCGATAGTGCCAGGGCGAAGGCCGGTAATCTCGACGAGTTTTTCTTCGGTTACCCAGTCGTTGGGCACGATTAAGGTCATTTCGCTCATGGGTTTCTCCAGGCAAAAAGAAGCCCGGCGCGGGGCCGGGCAAAAGGGATTACGTGGCAGTGCTTTCGCACCCAATAGCCAGCTCATAACTGGCTATCAGTTGCGTCAGTCGTCTTCTTCATCGTCTTGAACTAAGGCTGTGTCATCAGGAACGTGAAGGGTGAGCAATGGGCTATATCCATGCTCATACACCTGATATTGCACTGGCCATGCTGGCAGCGGCACGTCTTCGGCAATTTGGCTGACACCCACGCTCCACAACCCGGAGTCGAGGTAATAGCCGACTACTTGCATTTCACCCTCAGCAGATTTCAGGTGATATATGGCAGGCTTGTTAAAGCAGCCAATTTCCTCGCGAATAGCGCCTTCACATTCGAAAAGGTCATCGCTTGCACCATAAAAACGTAATTCCTTCATAATCTCTCCTCATGCCGCGCGCTGGGCGCGCAGCTTCTTCAGGTGTTCTGCTGTTTCGATTTCTTCGGCGATCCTCTCGGCCTGTGCTTTGGTCAGCGGCTCGAATTCATGCTGAAAGCGACCAATGCTGGCGATGCAGGTGCGACCGTTGCGGATGTAGTGGATTACTTCGTGGGTAGCGCGGAGGATTTTGCATGGCGCGCCGAAATCATCGGCGTACCAGGTATTAGGCTGGATTATCCTGAACATTGGCTGACTCCTGATTGCGCTTTAATTCCTTTCGGTATGCTGCAACCTCTTTGGTTTTCCTTTTCTGCCGCGGTGATGGCTTTGCGTGCTCCCAAACAAAAGGCCAATTGCTACCCCATACCAACCAGCGTCTATTGCTGATTCGATATGTGTTATTGATGTGAGCACCAAGCAGTCTACGGGCTTGTCGGTTGTTCATGACAGTCCCCTCTGCTTATTCCTTAATTCGATAACACCCTGGCACTCCGCGCAGGTCTGGCAGCCGGGTACGGCAGCGCGCCGCGGCTCGGGAATTGGTTCGTCGCATTCTTCACAACGCTCAGCTGATACGGCATTACGGTCGATGCGGTGAGCGGAAAGGGCAGCGTTACGCTGAAGCTCTTCAATCTCTGCAGCTGTGTCGATGATGTCCATGGTCAATGCTCCCGGAACTGTCGGTTAATTCGGTTGAAGGTGAACGCCAGCAATAAAAAAGGAGCCTTAAGCTCCAGGGTGATTAGTGCCATCATGCGGCACCGCCTTCATTCTTCTCGGCTTCGACTGCCATCTGCTCAAGCCGTCGCGATAACTCGGTGGCCAGCTTCTGGAATTCTTCCTCGGTCGCCACCGGAATCGGCACGAAGCGAATCCCGATATGCGCCAGATGGTTGGCGATTTCGAGGCTTTTCCTCAAATCAACTGGTGAGGCTCTGTTCATGCTGCACCGCTATTTTTTTCGGTTAGCACCAGTCTTCCGTCGCATAGAGCGCGGACGATTTCCTGATACTCCCAGCCGAAGTACATGCTCTCGACGTAGACCCGCAGAGGAGGATAATCATGCTGTTTGCGGCGAATGAAAGCATCCGCTGCTTCACGGGTAAAATGAGCGTTAATGTTCTGCCACTCTTTACGTGTACCGCAGACAGTGTGGCCGTCAAGGTCAGCCAGCACTTCCCACTGAGCATCTTCATCGAGATCAGTAAAGGCAGTGTCGCACTGGTCAATGCAGAAGGCGTTTAACTCTTCCTGCTGTTGTTCATCCAGATCGTCCCAATACTCTTGAGGGCTGTCCCATTCGCATTCTTCGAAATGGACTATCTTCGATTCGCCGTACTCTTCTGCCAGGCCATAAATGGTTGCCTGCTTCTGAACCATGAAAATCGGATCGGCGGTGGCGTGACGATTAACACCATCGCCGCGATGGTGATACCTCAAGCGCTCAATGAAATCTGCGAATGTCTCCGGAGTTAATTTCGCTCCGTCTGCTATCGAATTGCTCATGAATCAACTCCGAAGCGGCGATTAAGCCGACCTGTGTATACGACGAACTCCAGGAGGCTAACTCCCAGAGCTTCAATTTTCTTGTGATGCTTGTTGATGATGGGAGGCACCGTTTCGTTCCAGTTAGGCTTTGGCTTCTTGCGCATGGCTTGCTGTATTTCCTCGGTGCAGCGGCGGCAGGCGGCACGGATGGCGTTGTCTGTTTCTGGCGTCATGCGGCCTCCGTTTTCACAACTTCGATGGCGCAGCCGGGCAGCAGTTCTACAGCGGCGGTGTCGCACTGGTTTCCCCAGTGGTGCCAGCCTGGCGCCGCGCTGCGGCTAAACAGCTCAATCCTCGGCACATCGCCATAAAGCAACTCCAGCCGATGACGCACTTCCCACGGCTTTTCGCTGTGCGCACCGAGCGGGCTGTAGACCACCTGCTTAATCCCGGCGTGCTTACGTTCCAGCCCAGCGCCGCGGGTGGCAATCAACAGGTCTTCGGTATTGGCCCGGGTGTGGTTGCCGCCGTTCATGCGCGTCTCGGCGTTAAGCAGATCGAGGAAGTCGTAAAAGTCGGTGACTTCACCCTCGGCCAGCGCCTTGTTGATGCGCAGCTCGGCGTTCTGATTCAGTTTCACCCAGGTAAAGCCCTTCATCGTGCGAACGGTAAATCCCCAGGCCTCGGCCAGTTCGATAGCCTCCTGGTTATGCGTGCCGGTGTACCACATCGCCAGCACCGCATTTTCGGCGGCAAGATCCCACACCGGAAGGCGCTTGATGTCGATGAGTTTCATGGTGGAGTAGTGGCCGGCGGCGGCGCCGTTGCTTATGGTGTTGCCGTAAGACCAGGGAGGATCTGCGTAGATAAGAGCGTATTTTTCGGTCATTCCTCCTCCCGTCTGCGTGCCAGCAACGGCCCGTCGTGTCCTGCGTTAAAGCTTTCAACCATAGCCCGGCAACACGCCGGACAGCAGCTATAAGTCCTTTGCGGCTCTCCGTCGAATTTCCAGTAAGAGGAACGCATAGACGCGGAGAACGTGCCGCAGATATCGCAATGAAAGGATTCTGTTTCCAGAACCATCATTAGCTGAGGCTTGGAGAGTTCGAACTTTCTGGCGATAACAGCATGCTCAAGACCGGCATCAAGCAGGGCTTCAATCAGCCGCAGATCGTTGATGGTTAATTTCCCGCAGCGGTAAAGCCCCATGCTACTGGCCTTCATTTGGATAGACGCTTTGGTGCGCTGTAACTTTTTGCACAGCTCATCCATATCCATGTACAGATAAGTTTTCGACAAAAAAATGGCCTGAGATTCAGGCCAGGGCATTGAGTGCATCTGCATTGTCATAACTATTCCCCTAGGCTTTGCGCCAGGATAACTTTGACGAGCCGCTCAGCAGCTGATTTTTGCGCCGGAACGGAGGCAATTATCGTTGGGCGGTCTTTTTCGGCGTTAACGCAGATGCCACCCCACCGAGCAAGCAGGAAGAAGTCTTCCATCTCAGAGGCGCCCGCATTGCTTGCCAGATCCTCAATCATCTGGACGATATCGACGATTGAGTGGTCAGCCATCAGCCGCTGAACGGCGTAGCCGAAGGCATTGATCATCACCGCGTGGAACTGAATGTAGTCACGCTTGTAGTCTGCCTGGCTGGTGCCGTGGCGAATCGCTTCGATTTGCGTCAGGGCCAACCAGGCCTCCCAGATGGATTCGATGTCGCCCATTTCCAGCGGCTTACTGCCCGCGTTGGCAAACTTGGCCGTCGCGTCGCTAAGCGCCTTGAAGCTCACCCACAACTTACTTTTCGCCGGAACGACGTTGTGCTCGAAGTCTGTCACCTCTGAGAAGGTGTCGTGCTGAGACAGGAACGACACCATCCCCTGGGCCACATCATTACGCCCGTCATAGGCCATGTTGATCGCAGCGGAAGGTTTCGAGACGTTGTTATTGATATCGGAGAAGAACTGCTGGCGTGCCTTCAGTGGGAGATTATGGGTCAGCATCAGCGGGATGCTGATTGGCTCTCCGTAAGTCCGGCAGAACTCAGCTAACCCGGCGGCGCGGTGCTGGCCGTCGAACAGCTTGATCACCGCATCCATAGGGAAGCGTGCCACGCCCACATTCGTATTGCCGAACTCTTCAAACTCAATATCCGCGTCGCAGTTGCCGACCAGCGGCGGGATGATGAAGGGCTCTTTATTTTGATATGCATTGACGAGGTACTGGTAAAACTTCTTCACGCGCGCCTGGTTAATTTCGCGTTGAGATCGCTCGAGCGTGCTGCCGTGATTGTCGGAGGCAAGTATGCGCGTCAGCGCGCGGGCAGGTGCCGTTATCATGTAAGTCGCCGTGCTACCCTGCATGCCGCGCGACGCCGGGAACTCAAAGAAATAATCGCCTACTTTGCTCATGCATCCTCCCGCTCCGGATCGTTAACATCCCAGCCATTACGCTCAATATTGGTTTGCAGCCGCTTATCTCCTACCTCTTCAATGCAGCGGCCGGTTTCAGCGTTTGAGTGTCGCCACAGCAGCGCCAGCTCTTCGAGTGACCACGCTTTCATAGCACTGACTCCATTTCGTCGATGTAGAGGCCCTGAGCAATCAGGCGGCGACGGCGGGCGGCACGTTCAATGCACTCCTGCCGTCTACCTTCCTGTGATTGCTCTATGGCGCGCCGGGTGAATAGTCGCGATTTACCCTGCGGCGTTACGACCTTTGGCTTCGTGACCAGGTCGAAAGTCCGGTCGCAGATGCCGTCCTCGTTGAGCCATTTCTCCGACTCAACTATCTGCGCTATTTGTCCGGCGCCGCGGGTAATGCCGTTGGCCACCCGGTTAAACTCAATGAGCGTTACGCCAAACTTCTCAGCGATTTCGCTGCCGGTTACCGGGCGGCCGCGCGTCTGAATCATCCAGATGACGCGTTCACGGAGGCCGGAGAATTGCCCGGTTCGCCCGGGCCTGCGGTAGAAGGGCGTGCGTTTCATTCGAGCTCCAGAATGCGGCGTTTCGTGTCCGCAACAAGTTCGAGGAAGTCTTTTCGACGCGCTCGAAGCCGGGCTATTTCTGTTTCACATTCAGCAGCTGTAAGGCGATAGACGATGAGCTGTTTACCGTCCGGGAAGTCTGAGCAGTAGCTGATGAAATCAACCCAATCCCTGCCGGAGCAATCAAGGTGACCGACCAGTTGCCATCTGTATGCCGGATCGAAGGAGCCGCGGGTGATGGTGGAGTAGTGGGTGGCGGCAATGACCGACTTAATCTCAACGAGCCCGTCCTGGCCAACGAGGCCGTCGGGGCTGTCGCCATACGTTTCGTGATCAAAGAATCCGCCGTTATCAACATCGACGAAGTTCATCTCTTCGTACAGCATGCGGGCAATTGGCTCCTGTTCGTGCCCGCGCTCCATGTGGTCGTTTGAGAAGCCAAACTCAGACTTGCAACCCTTAATCTGCTCAAGAGCCAACTGAAGGGCATAACGCTTGGCAGGATCGCCAAAAGCCTTCCCATCGTTAGCCATGATCAGGCCGAAGTTTGACGCGGTGGCCTTACCCAGGCGAAGAGCGTCCCATTCTTCACCATTTTGCTCAACGTCGTGCCAGATCATGATGAACACTCCTGTTCAAGCTGGCTGCGATGCTCTGGAGAAATGTCCATTCTCGCCAGCACTGCATCAAGGTTTCCGTCTCGCTTGAAAGCTGCTTTAGCGTTATTCCAAGCCTGCGTTTTCTCCGGCGAAAGCACCGGCTTTGTGACGCGCGCCGGGCTTAAGCGGAGACCTTCAACCGATTCCTTTCCGAACCGGACATTTTTATCGACGTAGACCGTTACCTTCACGCCAACCCAATCCTCAAGGAATGGCGAGCCGGTAATGCTTTTCAGCATCTTGCTATTGGTGGCATTCAGAATCATCGGCTTAAGCTTTTCGCCAGGACGCAGCTCGCGCTCTTCAAAATAAGCGGTGTTAAAAACGTCTTTGGATTTTTTGGTTTTGTCGTTTTCTAACGTTGCCCGGGCGATCGTCAGCACGGTTGGCTCAACGATGTCGGCACTGCTCAGATATGGAGAGTCAAAAGCCTTGCGGTAGTGAGTTTTAGTTTCAGACATTTTATGCATCCTTAAAACGGGCAGCCGGTACGGTGTTCCCAGTCGTATTCCGCCTGGGCGTAAGCAACTGCCGAAATGAAATCGTTGTAGGCCTCGCCAGCTTTATCGCTGCGAAGTCCTTCGTATGGGCTGGAGTCAATCGGGACCGAGAAGTGGAAGAGGCCGGACGGCTCTTTTGGCATCATCTCGATGATTTGCAGCGCCCGGTCGCCGATCCACTTCTCCTTCTCGTCGGTTAGCTGCTGCTCAACCCAGCGCCGATCTTCGATTCGGTCGTAAGTGAGGTATGCGTTCATGGCTGAACTCCTGAAATTTGGATGTGCAGATCCCGCCCGCATTGAGCCAGGCCGATCGGTTGAACAGGGTGGTTGGTATCAGTGAACCATTGGCTCGCCGCGCTCATTCAGCAGCACAACGACGGAATCACTTTTGATGATGGTTTTTTCGAAGATGTTGAAGGCGTACAGGCCTTTCTCAACGTTCGCAGAGGCGCGATAAGTTTTGCCGTGGTGTTGCAGCATTGTGCCCGGTAAAACCTCGCTACGTGGCACTGATGCGGTGCCGTAGTGCATTCCAATCATACCTTCACCTCAACCTGTTCCAGGAGGCCAGCGATATGCATCTGCCAGCGGTTCAGCACCAGTTTTTCCCGCGGTGCCGATAGCGACGTCAGTTGCCACTCGTTATCGTTGAGCTTTTTGGCGGTGTACTGCTTGCCGTTGTGGGTGACTGTCATGATTCAGTCTCCAGGTGCCCGTTGCTGCGCAACCATGCGATAACTTCAACTACATCAAGCCGTTCAAGAATGTCTTCGATGTGACCAGCGGCCTCAGCCCAGTCTATGTAGTCATCAAGATCGATTTCCTGAAAGAGCGCTTTCCCTTCAATTTCAGAGACAAGGTCTGAGAGTTCCACGCCACGAACTTCTAAATTGACGTGGTCGCGGTAACCACTTGTTGAAACATCAATACCTGTAGCTTTCACTTCAAAATCAATTGTCATAAATCCTCTTGGCCTTATCGCGGCGAACGGAACGGTTAATACAAGACTTCAACGCATTTATTCAGTGTTTCAATGGGCGGTGGATGGCCGCCGGTTGTCATAACTAACCGCACTCATCGAGAACGGTGAGGTATGAAAAAAGCCGCTGATTAGGCGGCCCTGAGTTTGTTGACGTAATTCATGCACGCTGTAGGGCTGCATGTTCGCCATGTGGTTTTATGCTGCATCCGCTTGCTTGGCGGGTAATAAGCTACAGTCCCTTGCGGCGTGCGAAATATGAGAGTGTTTTCTCCCTCTTCGAACTCAACTCCATTGCGCTGAAAGAATGCCCTCATCCCTTCATGTGCCGAATTACGCGCCATCCTGCGCCGCTCTTTAAGTTCTGGCTTCATGTCTCGCCAAAACTCGCCCATCGTATAATCGTCGTCTGCCATAAAACCCTCTATCCTTACCCGCTGATGCGGGAGAAATGCTTTGGTGGTGAAGGCCGGACGTTACCCCGGCGATGTGTTCAAGGTCGGACGAAACCGAACTCTCTGGGCCACCTGCCTGCCCAATCGTGAAATATGATGCGCTCACGTAGACGCTGTGCGTGTCACCGATTTCCCACGCCGCTTCACCCCAAAGCACTTCGCCACACTCTCGCAGTGGCCGCGCTCATGCCTTTGAGTACCTGTCGCTCATCGCCGCTCATAACCGGTGCGCGTCTGGCGTTCGCGCTGCTTTATCGGCATACCCTTTTCCTCGATTAACCCTGACCAGCGGTATGTCGCAGTTCGGACCTGCGTCTGGCTCTCTGACTGAGACTCGGGGCCGCATCATTACTGCGGCTTGAAAGTGCGGTCTGTCCGCTTTAGTGCTTCATTGGAATCACTCCTTTAAGTTGAATCAGCGCCAACTCCCTGCCAGTGTTGCCCGTTCTCACGCCGTTCTCGCTCTCGCGCGGGGATACTCTCTCACCTACCGGATCGCACCCGGTGATACAGCACGTTTACGTGTAGGGGTCTTAACAGGTCATTGACGCTGTAAATCTGCATGTTGTTAAAAAGCAGGCGACTTGCTGTCCGCCGCTGGCTAACTTCGCTCAGCTGTCGATGTTTCGTTTCGATGGATTGATAATAGCGATGAGTATTGTTTATAGCAATACGTATTGATATTAAATAATAGCTATTGCTATTAATGCGTTGATAGCTAAAGGAATTTAATTTGATATTTTTTCGTGTGAGTGAGATTCGGAGCGTGTTTTCACTCGGGCGGGGATTGCTGTGATAGGCGGGCTAGCTGCAGGCAATAAAAAACCCAGCGCTATGGCTGGGTTCTTCTGAACTGATAAAATTATCGGGTAACCATCACCGTATTGTTCTGGCCTGCCTTGACTGACGCGGCGGACATCAGTGCACCGCCTTCAGTCACCAGCCCGTAGGTGGATGGGCGCATCCAGGTGACGGTGGTCTGAACGTAGTATTCGCCAGGGGCAATGTTATCGAACTCAAACTTACCCTGAGCATCAGCAATCGTGACCTTCTCATACTTCGCTGCGCGCATATCTTCTTTGTCGCAGCGCGTAAGCCCCATGCATGTGGCGAACTGGAAATCGGTATAAGAGGTTTTTGGCATCAGGATAACCTGACTGCCTGCAGCGACTTTTACGTCTCCGCCCAGCGTCTTGAGGAAGGCCTGACCTGTCAGCTTATCGGAACCTTCAATTTTTAACTTGTCATACTCGGCCTGCGGGAATGCAGGAAGGCTTACTGGTTTAGGAATAGACATACAACCAGATAGAAGTGCAGCTGCTGTCGCTGCAACAAAGAGCTTTTTCATGATGATCCTTGCTGTGAAAAGCCGTGAGGCTAAAAGTTAACCGTGTTTTCTGTAGGTCTGCGGCATGCTGCCAATCACCTTGCCGAATACGAGTATCCTGTTCATTTCTTCTTTTTCGATCGGCTCCCACGGCCGATAAGTCTGATTGTCGGAGATGACCAACAGCTTATCTTTCATCTTCTGGAGGCGTTTAACGTGGGATGTATCGTCGTAGATAAAGGCGTAGATCCCATCACCATCAAAATGTTGTACGCTGATGTCGACGAACAATAAGTCGCCTGGTTCAATGGTCCCGGACATGCTGTCTCCGCGAACATTGATGATTCTGATCTGCTCAGCCTTCCTGCCATTAAACATCCGACGAGCGTCTTCGACTGAATATTCCACGGATCTAAGCACCTCTACGAACTCGCTGTTGATGGCTCCAGGCCCAGCGCTTACGTAGAAGTCTAGCGCTTCAATGCGGAATGTGTCAGTAGGTCCAGGCTCGGTTTTTGGCTGAGAAATAGCGGGCATTTGACCACCGTCACGCATCGGGCCAACTCCGGTTGAAAGCCACTCAGAGCGAACGCCAAGCGCGTTGGCGATCTCAACGATTTTAGTCGAGCCACGGGCATTGCCACTGGTCAGCCTCCAGATAGTGGGCTGAGCAACTCCAGACGCCTTAGCCAAAGCGCCCTGAGACATGCCAGATAGTTCCATCGCCTGGTTAAGGCGTTCTGCAAGAGTTTCTTTTTTCATGTCTTTAAATTTATACGCTTGCGTATTGATGGTCAAAACACGTTTAGCTATTGCCTAAATCAATACGCATTGCTATTATCAATTCACACCAATACTCATAGGAATTGGAATATGACGAACAAAACCATCCAGCGCGCCATTGATATCGCTGGTAGCCAGAAGAAATTAGCCGACCTTTGCGGTGTGGCGCAGCCGACGGTATGGCGTTGGTTGCACGGTGGCGGCATTGATGCCCGCTACGTAATGAAGATTGTCACTGCAACCAACGGCAAGCTCAAACCAGCAGATATCCGTCCAGACCTCGCCCAGCTGCTTGGGGCGAATAACACAGCCGCTTAAAGGCGGCCCTAACCACGAAAGGGAAAGCAATGCATTCACTTGCGTATCAACAAGGTAACAAATTTTCGCCAACGGCGATGATTTACCAGAATCGCCGAGAACCTGATTCCAAGGCGTTAAACATCGATGGGATCCGCGCAGCTGTTCGAGCCTGGGCAGCTGATTGCCGCAGCCGTGAATTTGTCGCAGCGCTGATTGTGGAAGAGTGGCGGGCAACCGGCGGCACCGGGCTGGATATCCCGACTGACTCACACCGCCAGATGCAGAAGGTGTTCCGCTGGATCGATGGCGACACCGAATATGCGGCCAATAACATTCGCCAGCTGGCACCGGCAATCATGTCCGTCCTGCCGCTGGAGTACCGCAACCGCCTGGCGCCGCAGAACGACACGATGTCGCTGATCGCCTCTGCGATGAAAGAGTGTGCTGAAGCTAAACAGGCCGTGCTGCTGGATGCTCCAGAGCATCAGAAGCTGAAAGAGGTGAGCGAGGGTATAGCGTCGCTGTTCCGCCTCATGCCGGAGCAGGTAGGCCCGTTGATGACGATGGTGACGTCGATGCTGGGGGTTATGTGAGAGGCACCAGAAAAGAAAAAGCCCTTGAAGCGGTAACTTCAAAGGCCTTCCAAACACTGTGTTACGCCAAGTAACGGGAGTAAGTATGTCAAATACCGCAGAAATTCTCAACTTTCCCGCTGTAGTTTCGGGAATACAGGAGCAACGCGTGGCCGATACAGACGATGGGTACACCCGTCTGGCAAACGAGTTGTATGAGGAGCTTATCGGCGCGAACCTGACCAAAAATCAGGCCAAGGTAGCTCATGCTGTTTGCCGCAAAACCTATGGGTTCAACAAGAAGATGGATCGCATAGCAGACTCACAACTTTCGGAGCTGACCAGATTGCCACGCCAGAAGGTTAACACCGCCAAAAACGAGCTCATTGCGATGAATGTTTTGGTGTCCGACGGCATGCTGATCGGTCCCAACAAAAACCTGAGTGAGTGGGTAATTCCGGGCACTAAGCCTGCGCCAAAATGTCACCATAGTAGTGACTGTCACCATAATAGTGACAGTGTCCCTACGGTGGTGACAAAAAGTGTCACCAAAACAGTGACAACCCTGTCACCAAAATGGGGACACACAAAAGACACTATTACAAAAGACACTATTACAAAAGACAATAAAGACAATATTAATAAACCCCCTAAATCCCCCAAACCGGCTTCGTTCGATCCGGCTGGTGTTGACCTTCCTGAATGGCTGTCAGTTTCAGTCTGGAAGTCATGGGTCGATTATCGTCGCGACCTGAAGAAACCGATCAAGTCTCAGCAGACGGTTACCCAGGCCATCAACCTGCTAGAGCGTTGCAAGTGCAGCGGATATCAACCTGAAGAAATCATCAACCAGAGCATTGCAAATGGCTGGCAGGGTTTGTTTGAACCGAAAGGCGCTAAACAGCCTGTGCGCACTCCGTCACGAGTATCTGAGAACTTCGCTGGCAAGGACTATGGCCAGACAGAAATTCCAGCCTGGGCGAGGGACTGATCATGACGCTGGATGAAAAAATCACGCAACTCGAGAAAAACCTCGAAGAGCTGAGCAAGCCGCCGGTCGAGATTGAAGATACTCACGTCGCCATCGCTACAGAGACCTGTGAGAAGCATGGACAGTATGAGTGCAGAACCCGGACTTACCCGAACTCACTCATCAAGATTCCGCCTCGTTCAAGCATCTGCCCGGGATGCCTTAGCGACGAGCTGATCCGCCTGCAGGGTGAAAAAATTCGTAACGACGAAGCCGCGCGCAAAAGAAACATCGATCTGCTGCTGGACGGCCTGAACATTCCGGCACGATTCGAAAACTGCACGCTGCAGAACTATGAGCCAGTGAACGACGACGCAAAACGCGCGCTGAAGGTCTGCCAAGCATATGCGAGCCGTTGGCCAGAGCGTTTGCAGAAAGGCGGCGGCCTGGTGATGTGCGGCAAGCCGGGCACCGGAAAGAATCACCTGGCGCTGGCTATCGCAAGGCATGCGATCACCGAACATCAGAGCTCAGCTGTATTTACCACGGCGCTGAAAATTGCCCGTGAGTACAAGTCAACCTGGTCGAAAGGTTCAAGCCGTACTGAGGATGATGTGATCCGTTACTTCACAAAGCCTGACCTGCTGATTATCGACGAGGTTGGTGTGCAGTTCGGTAGTGACGCCGAGAAGCTGATTATGTTCGAAATCATTAACACCCGTTATGAGCGAATGAAGCCAACAATTCTGATCAGCAACCAGACCAGGGAAGAGTTGGCCGCATTCATCGGCGAGCGCGTACTTGACCGCATGAGCGATGGCGGCGGATGCACTCTGTCATTCACGTGGGATTCATACCGTTCCAAGGGGGCAGCATGACGACAACAATTCGAGACCAACTGATGGCTGCACTGCGTAACAATCCGGGCCTCAATTCTGCGCTTCTGGCCTCCCTGGTTGGCATGACCAGCAAAAAGATATCGGGAGCGATTAGCTCTTTGCTGGCTGATGGGCTGATTGCCTGTGAGGGGCGCTACGGCCAACGCATTTACCGATTGACCAGCTACGGCATGCGCTACGCTGCCGACACCGTGCCCGCCAGAAAGATTGGCACGACGCAACTGGTGCAGCGCACCGAGACAAACGTCATCTGCCAGGAGTGCCGCAATAGCGCTGTTATGAAACGAATTTTGATGGTTTGGGGGAGGGCTGGGGTATGAAACAGAAATTTATCGAGTGGTTTATCAAGAGCAACAACGGCTGCTCGCCAGCGATGGAAGACGACAGAAGCTTTGTGCACGAGAAGGCGCAGCATATGTTCGAAGCGTACCAGGCTGGCGTGGCTGAAGGTGAAGCCAAGTGCGCGGCGCTGGCTGCGGAAGCTCAGGGCTTTAAGCGATTTTTCTTATTCGCCATTAACGCAGCATTTGATGGTTGTGACATCACCGGTGATCAGATTCAGGAAGTGGCTAAAGAAATTGGGCTGGTGAGAGTAGAGACTTACAGCGCCGAAAAACACGCTGAAATGTCTGGCGATCCAAGCGTCATGGAGGAGGGTGATGATTTCTACATCATGAACAAAACCCCGGCCACTGACGCTTTCCTGGCTGAAGTGCGTGCTCAGGGTGTGGATATGGCAGCCAAAAGCGACCAATTTTCAACATGGGTGCAGCAGGGGCTGCGTAGCTTCGCCATCGGCGTTCGCCAAGGGGATGAACAATGAGCAACATCGACAAACAGGCGCTGCGTAAGCGCTACTTCGCAAAATCAACACCAAAATGCGATATCTGCGGCGCCCAAATGACAATACAGCGGATGTCTGGTAGCCGCGTAACTTACGGCTGCTCAGGCGTGATTTACGATGAAACCGGATGCCACTACGCCGATGGCCGCAGCCTGGCTGATGACCATTATGAACAATCCCGCGTCACTGTCACAGATGAAAGTGATCCTGATGTACTGGCGCTGCTTGATGAGCTGGAATCCATGGGCGTTCAAATAGCCAATCTTACCGCCGAACGCGATGCTCTTCGTGAAGGCGAGATGAGTGATGCGAAGCACAGTAATACCCGTGCTGCGGCCGATATCTATTTCCAGTTGGTAGAGGAATGCGAAATACCAGCCGGTGGCTCACTGGTTGAGTATGTAAGCGATCTGCGCGAGCGCGCCGCAGCCGGTAAAGGAGAGTGAAATGGCTAAATTTACAGACGTACACGACCTGTTAACCGCTTATCAAAAACAGGCACGAAAGATACCACCTAAGGGCGTTTACGCATCCAAGCAGCGACAGCAGGAAGTGCAGGCGGCGCACACGAGAAAGGTAATGCGCCAGCGTAAGCGCTCTGTTGGGAAGTCTAATAAATTGGGATTTCGTCGCCGGGCAGAAACTACCGCGGCGCTGATTTGCGAAATGAATTTTTGGGCGCTGGTGTGTCGTTCAAACCGTAAGAATTCCGTCCAGGGTGAGGGCTAGCCTATGAGCACTATTACCAAAGAACGCGCAAAAGACATTTTAGAGTTTGGTGCAGGCCGAATCATATCTCCAATCACTGACGATGAAATTATGGAAATGGCGCGTATCGCGCTGGCATCGCTCGAAGCGGAGGCTGTGGCGTATACCGACGCAGAAGAACTACGATTTACACACGCTACAAGTGACATGTGGCGTTCTCCCTTGGGGCATGGGTGGGATTTACCGTTATACACCGCCCCGCCAGCGCCGGTATCTTTGCCGGATGAGTCGGCTGTTGAGTTGCTGGCAACTGACCTGATGAAGAGGATCGACAAGATAACTGGCGAGCGTCACAGCGTGGCCACGTTAAGTTCTTTGCGGGTTAGCGTTGTGGAAGCCTGCCGCTCCGCCCTGCTTCAGGGTGCCGAACCTGTAACGACGGCTATAAGTTGCACTAAATAGATTGCGAGAAACCAACGCAATGAAAGATAATTGTTTTAATGTAGTCTTAACCGGTGAAATTATGTCTAAGCTAATTAACTTTGCGATTCGCCTTGCAGCATTAATGTCCGTAGTGTCACTAATTTCTATGGTAGTAGGCTGGCAAAAAAGGGATTTAATAGCAATTTCGATAGACCTAATCATGATCATAATATGGCTGAGTCATGAGTTTGATATGAAGAAAAAAAATAGAACCTGAAATGACTTGTTCATTTGATTTTACATAATCATCCCGCCATAATCATGTCATCGGAGCCTGAACAACTCCGGTGACTTCTGCGCATTTAAGGGGACTTAAATGCGACCACAATCTGAACTCCTCACCTTGTCACAGATGCAGAAATGCACCTGCGATTTTCTGCATTCTGCGTTATCTCTCGGAGGTGGCGTATGAAGCAGCACTACTGCATCGTTAACGACACCGTTAAAGACAACCTCATCGCGTACATTCGCACCCTACCGGTAAACCCTCGTGCGCCAATGGTGGTCGAGGCCCGGGAAGAGACCCGCACCGACAAGCAAAATCGTTTGATGTGGCCGCTGCTGAAAGACCTGTCTGACCAGGTTGTCTGGCACGGCGAAAAGCTGACCCGCGAAGAGTGGAAGGACCTCATCACCGTTCTGGTGAACCAGACCCAGGACCAGGAGCAAAAATCCGCGCCGGGCATCAACGGCGGCCGCGTTTATTTCGGCGTCCGCACATCCAAATCCAGCAAACGCTACATGGTCGACGTCATCGAAGCGATTTACTGGTTCGGTACCGACCGCGGCGTAAAGTTCTCCGAAGCATCGAGTAAGCGCATTGCTTGGGCGCAAGAATGGAGGGCCTCTCGTGGGTAATCCTCTCTCACGCGTCATCACAAACGAAATCTTCCGCGTTCCGGCGCGCCGCAAGCGCAAGCCCGCGGTTAAGCCGTCCGACATCCCGACACTGAAGGGCTACACCGCCCGCCTGGTTGATCAGAAATGGCTGCGTCTCGCGGCGAGGAGGAATCATGCGTGAATTAAAAGCTGGCGGCATGGCGGTTGTTATTTCTTCCGGAAACACGGACGAAGTTGGAAGGGTTGTTACTTTGGTCTGCGCTATCAAAAGTGGAGAATTTTACAAATTCCCTGATGGAGAAAAATACGCGCTTGTCACCAAAATGCCTAAGTTCGTTTGGGTGGTAGAAGGCGATGTATCTGTTTACACCCACACCAAGAAAAGCTCTGGTGGGATGTCGATTTTCAGGGCAAAAAGCCTCATGCCAATCGAAGGCGGCGACTTCTCTGATGAAATCCAGTCAGAAAAGGAGAGGTCACATGCGTAAACCATCCCGCCGTAAGTGCAAAGTGTGCGGTGAATACTTCGTGCCGAAATTCCACGACATCCGGATCCGCTGGTGCTGCCCGGAGCATGGCGCAATCCTAGCGATGCAAGAGCGCGAAAAGGAGAAGGTGAAGGCCATGGCTAAGAGCATCAAGGAGCGCAAAGAGAAAGAGCGCGCGGAACGCCGGGGCCTCAAAGCGAGAAAGGTGGCGCTGAAAACGAAACCGCAGTGGAGATCGGAAGCGCAGTCGGCATTCAACCGGTATGTCCGTCTGAGGGATGCTGGCAAGCCATGCATCAGCTGCGGCAGGCTGCCGGAGCAAAAGTTTGGCGGAACGATGGACTGCGGCCACTACCGCACCCGCGGCGCAGCGGCGCACCTCGCTTTCAACCTTCACAATACCGCAGCCCAGTGTGTCTATTGCAACCGGGATCGCGACGGTGCGCAAAAGGCTTTCGAGCAGGGCCTCATTGAGCGTATCGGTGCCGAAAAAGTTGAGGCGATAAACAACGACAATTCCGTTCGCCGGTTTGACATCCCATACCTGCAGCGCATCAAATCCATTTTCACACGCAAAGCCCGCGCGCTGGAAAAACGCCGGGCCCGCCAACAGGAGGCCGCATGAACCACGCCGATTTCCTGCGATACCAGGCGGAAAGCGTTAAGCGCGCCAGCATGCCGCCAGTAGCAAAGCACATCCAGACCAAAACCACTCAGGCACAGAAGGAAGCCGCATGAACAGTCAGCAACTGGAATACGTACGTCAGCAGCTCATTGTGGCGACCGCAGATTTGAGCGGGGCGACGAAAGGGCAACTGGTAGCTTTCGCCGAGAACGCGCAATTCACCGCGACTGCGCGCAGCCGGGGCCGGAAAAAGGTATTCGACAAGGATAAGCAGCGCATGGTCAACCCGGACGGCCCACCGATGAGTGGCAACCAGTCACGTGCCAAGGGCTCTTCTATTGCGCTGGTCAGCCCGGTAGAGTTCGGTACCGCGTCATGGCGCCGCGCTGTCCTGTCGCTGGAGGACCACCAAAAAGCTTGGCTGCTCTGGAACTACAGCGAGAACGTTAGCTTTGAGCACCAGGTGGCAATCACCCAGTGGGCGTGGGCAGAGTTCCGGGAACAGCTCGGCGCGAAGAAGGTGGCGGGCAAGACGATGGAGCGCCTGAAGAAACTGATATGGCTGGCGGCGCAGGACGTCAAAGCGGAGCTGGTAGGGCGGGAGACGTACGAATACCAGGTGCTGGCAGAACTGGCAGGCGTAGCGAAATCCACCTGGACGGAAACGTATCTGCCTCACTGGCTGGCAATGCGTAACAGCTTTAAGCGACTCGATAGCCGTGCGCTTATCTCCGTAACGCGATCACGTTCACAACAAAAGGCGACAAATTTAGACGCAAGTCTTGCAAAACCGAACTGAAACGCATATATTTCATGTAAATCTGATATCGTCGCCATAGCTTCGATTGTCGACAAAAAGAATTTAAGCCCGAGGTTGACGCCTTGGGCTTTTTCTTATCTGCACAACAGGAAAGAGCGTTGAACCCGCAGACCTCGCGGATTGGTGAAAGGTGCCGCTCAGTGCTCTTTCCGTTGTGGTGTAACTCAATTCCCGCTTGCGGGTTAGATGGGTAGAGTAATGCATCAACTGGCATAGCCAGCAGGGCAGGCATGATGCTAATGCTGAACCTGAGTATCGGTTCGAGTCCGATCGCCACACACAGAACCCACTACCTGGGACCCTTCGGCCAGAGAGCCGACATTGCCTTACCCTTATCTTCCCGGCCTGTCGCCGGGTTTTTTATTTTCAGGCTCCGGGAACCATCATCGACACGCCTACTTGTTAAATCGTCCCGAGGGCCTGAACCAACTACACACGGAATAAATATGTCTGAGACCTTCACTATCGTAGGCGTTGGTCTTACATCGTCGTCAGTCGGTGTAACCTTTGCCACGCTGTTTCCGGAGGCGACTCCAGCAGTGATGCTCGGATCACTCGCCGGAACGGCGCTATACGTTCTGACCTCAGATCCCCATCAACTCTGGAAGCAGGCTATCTTTGCGCTGATATCGTTTATCAGTGGCGTGTTCTTCTCCGTACCCATGGCGAAAATCATGGCTGGAATCATCAACACGCCGTTAAGCCTGATGAAGCCACCGGCCAGCATTGAAGTATCGCCAGCTGTCGGTGCAATTGTCACTGCTTCCATTTCCGTGGCAGTCCTGCTGCGCATTCTCCGCAAATCCAAAAGCGGGAAGATGCCGGGGCTGGGGGAGGAAGATAAATGACATGGCAGCTTCTTCTGATGGATGCAAACGCCATAGTTTGCCTGTTAATCATGGTCAGGCTGATGTTTTTCCGGAAAGAGGGGAAGCGTCATCGCCTGAGTGTCGCGGTGCTGGCCTATCTGGTCATCCTTGCCGCCGGATTCAACGCCTTCAACATTCTGCTCGGCCACTACGTTCAGGTTAACCTCGGCGATCTGCTGCTTAACTCCGTCATCTGCATGGCGGTGTGGCTGGCGCGCGGTAACTTGGCGAAGGTCGTTATAACGGAGTAGTCCATGCAAACCAGTGATAAAGGCATTGCCCTGATCAAGCAGTCCGAAGGCTGCAAGCTCACCGCGTACCAGGACAGCGTCGGAGTGTGGACGATCGGCTATGGCTGGACTCACCCAGTCGACGGTAAACCGATCCGCGCCGGGATGACGATTAAGCAGGAGACTGCGGAGCGATTGTTGAAGACCGGACTGGTCAGCTACGAAAGCGACGTGTCCCGCCTGGTTAAAGTAGGGCTGACTCAAGGGCAATTCGATGCTCTGGTGTCGTTCACGTATAACCTCGGCGCCCGGTCATTGTCGACATCGACTCTCCTACGAAAACTCAACGCCGGTGATTATGCTGGTGCTGCCGATGAGTTCCTGCGCTGGAATAAAGCTGGCGGTAAAGTCCTGAACGGGCTTACCCGTCGCCGCGAGGCAGAGCGCGCTCTGTTCCTGTCGTGATTGGTGCGCTGGTTAAACGCTACTGGTTGCAGTTGCTGGTTATAGCGGTAATCGGCGTGCTGGCGTTCTTCGTGAACCACTACCGCAACAACGCCATCACCTACAAAGACCAGCGCGATAAGGCGACGGTCCGGGCAGACACCTCAGAGGCGATCACCAGCAACGTGATCACCACGATGAACCTCATCCGTGACATCTCACAGGCTACCCAGAATGCAAAGAACGAACTGGCTCGAAAGGGCGAGACACGCATTGTCTACATCAGGCAGGCGCTTGAAGGCGATCCGTGCACTAACCAGCCTGTTCCTTCTGCCGCTGCTGACAGCCTGCGGGAATACGCAGACAGTTTACGTACCGGCCCCAGTAGTGCCGATAAGCGCTGACCTGACAGCAGACACGCCGATCCCCGGAATGGTGGTTCCGTTCACATGGCAGGCAAGTCTGGAGTTAAACGCGCAGCTATACACGGCGCTGGGGCAGTGCAATTTGGACAAGGCAGGGATTAGAAGTATCGAAGAACGCCGAAGCGCTTCGCCAGCAGCAGGCAGGTCAGATTGATGATCGCATTGACTCCATCAGCGTAGGCGATAGCCAGTTCGAAAAATTGGTTTTGGGACATGTTACCTCCTATAGGAAAATCGAGTCAGGTGACCCCTGCTCCTACAGTGAGGGATAAGTTATATCCTCATGCAGAGGAAAATTAATGCGACATCCCTCAAGCTCATTAAGAGGATCTCAATGTCCGACATCTACCAAATCACGCTAACCACCCAGACAGGCGAAACCTTCACGGGCAAGATGTCACGACGTCAGCCAGAGCTGGTGAACGGCTTTGTGCCGCTGGCGACGGAGACCGGCGAGTGGCTGTATTTCGCTCCAGCCGATGTGAAGCGCGTGCAGTTCACGCCCGTGCTGGAAGAGCAGACCGAGCAAGCGACGGAGTAACCCATGGTTAACGATGACGAGCGCAGGCCATACCCGCCAGTTAACTTCATCGCCTCCGAAAACTGGCAGCCATACACCAGGCTGATCCCAGCCAACGAAGTGCATGAGTGGATAAACCGACAAATCCTCAGCGATACCGGAAGCATTCATAACCCTGACCACGAACACCTGCTTGAGGCCGATCTTTGCTTCATGTGGGCGTCCGATTCGTTCGCGAAGAAGGGCCGTTACGTTCTCGGTCAGGCTGAACAGGTAATGCTACGCGCGGGTGGTTGGCAGAAAGCCAGAATGGAACAGCAGATGCATGAATGGTTCGGGCGCATCCCGAAGTTCATCATCACGCTGGCAGCTGATTACTGCTCGCAGTGCAGTGACCTCGAGTTCTGCGCACTGGTAGAGCATGAGCTTTACCACATTGCCCAGGCCACCGATGATTTCGGAGCGCCTAAGTTCAACAAAGAGACCGGGCAGCCAGTGCTCACACTCCGCGGCCACGACGTCGAAGAATTCACTGGTGTAGTGCGTCGATACGGCGCCAGCAAAGAAGTACAGGAGCTCGTTGATGCGGCCAATGCGCCAGCAGAAGTGGCTCACATCGATATAGCCAGGTCATGCGGGACGTGCATGTTGAAGCTGGCATAGACTTTATTAGGATTGTCATGGAGGTAACCGATGGCAGCATTATCGACAGAGGTTAAAGCCTTCATCGTTCAATCGCTAGCCTGCTACGAGACCCCGGTAAAAGTCATTGAGCTTGTAAAGGCTGAATATGGCATCGATGTCTCACGCCAGCAGGTGTCGCAATATACGCCGGGCAACGCAATGGCGGCTAAGTTGAGCCAGAAGTGGATTGACCTGTTCAACGCCACCCGTAAACGATTCCAGAATGAGATTGCCGACATCCCGATCGCAAATAAAGCGTACCGGTTGCGCGTTCTCGACCGAATGGCGACCAATGCTGAAAAGATGAAGAACTACGGCATGACCTCGCAGCTTATCGAGCAGGCCGCCAAAGAAATGGGTGATGCCTACACCAATCGCCAGAAAGTCGAGCACACAAGCCCTGATGGCAGCATGACGCCGCAGCCAACAATCATTCAGCTACTCCCCGTTGAGCCGAAAGCATGAGTAACGCCGTTCAACTGCCGATCCCCGCGAAGCTTGCGCCACTGTTCACCGCCGAGAATAAGCGTTACCGGTGCTCGCATGGTGGGCGTGGTAGTGCCAAGACGCGCACTTTTGCGCTGATGACAGCCGTAAAGGCGTATCAGTCGATGATGAACGGTGAAAGCGGCGTGGTGCTCTGCGCGCGTGAGTTCATGAACTCTCTGGAAGAATCTAGCATGCAGGAGGTCAAACAGGCGATCCTGTCTGTTCCATGGCTGGCTTCCAACTTTGATATCGGCGAGAAGTACATCCGCACCATCGACAAGAGCGTTAACTACGTGTTCTGCGGTCTGCGGCATAACCTCGACAGCATCAAGTCGAAAGCGCGTATCCTGCTGTGCTGGGTTGATGAGGCCGAATCAGTCAGTGAAATAGCCTGGCAGAAGTTGAGCCCGACAGTTCGTGAAGAAGGCTCTGAGATTTGGGTGACATGGAACCCTGAGCGCGACGGTAGCGCCACGGATAAGCGTTTCCGCAAAGAGGCTGGCGACGACTGCATCACCGTTGAGATGAACTACACGGATAACCCGTGGTTCCCTGACGTGCTGGAAGGTGAGCGTCAGAACGATCAGCGCCGCCTCGACCCGGCAACATACGCATGGGTGTGGGAGGGGGCTTTTCTCGAAAACTCCGATAAGCAGGTGCTGGCCGGGAAATACCGGATCGCTGAGTTCTCGGACCAGCTATGGAAAGAGGCCGATCGCCTGTTCTTCGGTGCTGACTTCGGTTTCGCCAAAGACCCTAACACGCTGGTGCGCTCGTTCATCCTGCACAACCGGCTGTACATCGAGTACGAGGCATACGGTCAGCAGACTGAGCTAGACCACATGCCAGAGCTGTACGACACGATTCCAGGCGTGCGGGACTGGCCCATTAAAGCCGACTCAGCACGACCCGAGACGATCAGCTATCTCAAGCGTCAGGGCTTCAACATCTCGGCTGCTGAGAAATGGCAGGGAAGCGTTGAGGACGGGATCGCGCATCTTCGCGGGTTCGACGAAATCATTATTCATCCGCGCTGCAAGAACGTAGCGCGAGAGGCCCGCATGTGGTCGTACAAAACGGACCGCATCACCGGTGAGGTGTTGCCTAAGCTTGCCGATGGCTATGAGCATTGCTGGGACGGTATTCGCTACAGCCTCGACGGACACATTAAGCGCAAAGGTCAGATGGCCGGGATGATGATTCCTAAACGCCTTCGCTAACCAAACGGACAAACCATGACTGACAAATTAACTCTCGCCGTCAACCATGCGTTGAACGATGCGCGGATGGCGCGCGCCCGTATGGTGCTGATGGCGCCGACGATGGGGCTGGACAACAAGCGCCATTCCGCATGGTGCGAATATGGCTTCCCTGAGCAGGTAACTTACGAAAACCTCTACGCCCTGTACCGGCGCGGTGGTATCGCTCACGGCGCAGTTGAGAAGTTGGTGGGCAAATGCTGGCAGACGAACCCGGAAATCATCGAGGGTGATGACGCCGACGAGAGCGAAGACGAAACCATCTGGGAGAAAAAGTCCAAACAGGTATTCACCAGCCGGTTCTGGCGCTCATTCTCTGAGGCAGATCGCCGCCGTCTTGTCGGTCGTTATGCAGGCATCCTTCTGCACATCCGCGACGAAAAAGACTGGAGCCTACCGGTAACCAAAGGCCGGGGCCTTCAGAAAATATCCGTGGCATGGGCCGGATCTCTTACGGTGAGCGAGTGGGACACTGGACTTAACTCGCAGACGTACGGACAGCCGAAAATGTGGCAGTACGCCGAGCGGTTGCCGAATGGCTCAAGCCGCCGCGTCAATATCCACCCTGATCGCGTTTTCATCCTTGGCGATTACTCAGACGATGCTATTGGCTTCCTTGAGCCAGCTTATAACGCCTTTGTGAGCCTGGAAAAAGTAGAGGGAGGGTCTGGCGAGTCATTCCTGAAGAACGCCGCGCGGCAGCTTAATGTAAACTTTGAGAAGGAAATCGACTTCAACAATCTTGCGTCGCTTTATGGCGTGAGCATTGACGAGCTGCAGGATAAGTTTAACGACGTTGCCGGGGAAATGAACCGCGGTAACGATGTTCTGATGACAACCCAAGGGGCCACAGTCACACCGCTGGTAACTGCTGTCGCCGATCCGTCAGCGACCTATAACGTAAACCTGCAGACCGCCGCCGCTGGGGTTGATATCCCGACGCGCATCCTGGTTGGTAACCAGCAAGCTGAGCGATCCAGCACCGAAGATCAGAAATACTTTAATGCTCGTTGTCAGTCGCGTCGCTTAGACCTCGTTTTCGAGATAGAGGACTTCTGCGACAAGCTTATCGACCTGCAGATCGTCGACTCAGTCAGCCAGAAGGCTGTTATCTGGGATGACCTTAACGAGCAGACCGGTACTGAGAAGCTCACCAACGCTAAGACCATGGGCGAGATTAACCAGACCATGCTGGGCGGTGGTGATGCCCCGGCATTCAGCCGTGAAGAGATTCGCACAGCTGCGGGCTATGACAATGACGACGAAGAGCCGTTGGGAGAAGAGGATGGTGACGAAGAAGACGAAGCCACCAATTCTGCCGCGTAACTACCAGGATCCGACCGGAGCCGATGCGCTGGAACGCCGGGCAATGAAAGACTTCGCCAGGCGCATGAATAAGATTGGCAAGGCGTACAAATCAGCACTCGACAAAATACCTTCCTCCCTCGCAGTAAACGCCAGATACGAATACCAGCTAAACCCAACGTTACTCTCCATCATCCTGAACGATGCCAGTTACCTGGTAGATCAGGTCTTGCTTGAAGGTGGCGATTACGACCTGTGGTTTTACGAGTACATCGACCTAGCTTCGGAGAAAGGGACCGGGCAGTCGTTCTACAACCTCAGCCAGCAGTCCCCGGTCTACGCCGCCGGGCGTGAGTCGCTGGCGTCCATCCTCGCAAGCGACCCGTACCAGCAACGTATGGCGCTGGTGCATGCCCGTGTGTTTGAGGAAATGAAGGGGTTGACTGCTGACGTTAAGCGAGACATGGCTCGAGTGCTGACTGATGGGGTAGGGCGTGGTCTGAATCCTCTGGACATTGCCCGCAACCTGACAGACCAGACCGGCATCGAGAAGCGCCGGGCAAACCGTATAGCACGCACTGAAGTGACTACCGCGCTGCGCCGGGCTAAGTGGGATGAAGACCAGGAGGCTAATGATATCTTCGGCCTGAAAACGCTGCTGGTCCATATCTCGGCGCTTTCACCAACAACCCGACACACCCATGCAGTGCGCCACGCCCATCTCTACACCAATGAAGAGGTCCGTGACTGGTACAGCAAAGATGGCAACTCCATCAACTGCAAATGCAGCCAGCAGTCGGTGCTGGTTGATGCGGACGGGAACCCGGAATACCCGGACACCATCACGAAACTCAAACAGGAATATAAATCGATGCAGGCGCGCGGTTACGCCTGGGCGGAGAAATAGCTATGCCTATGCAGGTAAACATCACCACGAAGGTGAACAGCCAGTCTATCCGGCGCGAAACATACAACGGCCGCGAGCACCTGGTGCTGCCGAGCTACACGCTGCCGGCGAACGTCGTCATGAATGGCGGGTTGTATACGCAAGAACAAATCGACGCCCACTATCAGGGTCTGGAAGGCACCCTGGCGCCGCTGGGCCACCCTCAGGTTAATGGACAGTTCGTGTCTGCTTTCTCGCCAGAGGGGATTAACGCAGGCCATATCGGCGCGTGGAACCGCAACGTTAAGAAGTCCGGTAATCGCATCTATCTCGAAAAGTGGGTTGATGTGGCCCGTGCCAGCGAGTCGGAAGGTGGCAGGGAGCTGCTTGAACGCGTCGCTGCGATTGAGCGCGGTGAAGACGTTCCGCCGATTCATACCAGTGTGGCCGCATTCCTCGACCAGCTTGAACCTAACGAACAGCAGCGCGCAACGGGTGCTGAGTGGGTAGCTGATATTCACGGCATGGACCACGATGCGATCCTCCTGCACGAGGTTGGAGCCGCTACTCCGGAGCAGGGAGTTGGCCTGATGGTTAACGCCGATCTGGCTCAGCCGCTTAAGGCGAACTCCGGCGCGCTGGTGGGTGAATCATACCGGGAGCGTGAACAGCGCCTCGATCGTGCAGCCAAAGCTAAATTTGCGCCGGGCACGGATGAATATGCCTGGGTTGCTGACTTCACTGACTCGCAGGTGGTCATCGTGCGAAATGGCGGCGATGCGCAGGTTTACGGTTATTCCGCTGATGGCGGGAAGATCACAATCGACGATGCCGGCACCGCAGTAGCGCGCCAGGAGTCGTGGGTGGCCGTCGTGGCAAACAAATTCAAAGCTCTATTCACACCGCAGGAACAGCCTGCACCAAACCACAAAACGGAGGGCGACATGCCTTTAACCAAAGAAGAACTGGAACAAATCGGCAGCATGATCGGCCAGGCTGTTGCGACCAACACGGAAGCGGCTATTAAGCCTCTCGCGGAGAAGGTTGATGCACTGCAGGCCAATCAAAAGCAGCTAGCAGAAACCCTGACTGCCAACTCTCGCGCCGAAGAGAAAACAAAGCGCGAAGCGGTTGCGAAGGTCCATGGCGATATCGTGGCTAACGCACTGTCAGGCGAGGCGCTGGACGCGATGTTCAAGTCACTGGGCGAAGCTGCTCCGCTGGGCACCAACAATGCACAGCAGCACAAAGAAACCGGCGCACCTGCCGCAGATGAACACTTCAAGTAAGGAGCCGGAATAATGCCACGTTATCGTCGCGTTAATATCGACGGTCAGTCTCTGTACAAGACCGAAACTCGCACCACGGCCGCCGCGCTGCTTCCAGGCACCGCCGCAACCATCAACTCATCCGATAAATTCGCTCAGGCTACTGCGCTGACCGGCCGCCTGTACATCATCGATGTCGGTTACCACCAGGGCCTGACTATCACAGAGGCAATTCCTGCCGGTGATTCAGCTGTCGGCAACTACGTCGAAGAAGGGCGTGAGTTGGCTCTGCTGTGCGTGCCTGGGGCGTACAAGAAAGACAGCCCGATCAAACTGGGTACGGCTGGTCAGTTTACCCTGGCAACCGATGACACTGATTCAGTGATCGGCTACAGCCAGGATGAACACACCATCGCAGCCAGCACCACCGACTTCATTCGCGTGCGCATGCGCGTTGGCACTGTCGCCGCAGCTGGCGCGTAACAAAAGGACAAACACATATGTACTTCTCTAAAGAGACGCTGGCGACTAACTCCCGCCTCGGCGGGCACTGGAGCGAGCTGTGGGCAAACCGCAACATGTGGAACCTGCAGAACGATTCCATCATCGCGGCTAACCGCGCAATCATGACGCCTGACATGCTGGCTTGTAACGCTGTTGGTGGTTTCTCCCGTGACTTCTGGGCTGAGATTGACAATCAGGTGCTGCAGCTGCGCGATCAGGAAGTTGGCATGGAAATCGTGAACGACCTGATCGGGGTTCAGACGGTGCTACCGGTCGGTAAAACCGCCAAACTGTATAACGTGGTAGGCGACATCGCCGACGACGTGTCAGTAAGCATCGATGGTCAGGCGCCGTTTTCCTTCGACCATACTGACTACGCGAGCGACGGTGACCCGATTCCGGTGTTCACTGCTGGCTACGGTGTTAACTGGCGTCATGCTGCTGGCCTGAACTCTGTAGGCATCGACCTGGTGCTGGACTCGCAGATGGCTAAGATGCGTAAGTTCAACCAGAAGCGCGTCAACTACTACCTCAACGGCGATTCAAAAATTCAGGTTCAGTCCTACCCTGCGCAGGGCATCAAGAACCATCGCAACACCAAGAAGATTAACCTCGGATCTGGTGCGGGTGGCGCGAATATCGACCTGACCACCGCTGACATGACTGCGATCTTTGCGTTCTTCGGTAAAGGCGCATTCGGTACTACCGCACGCACGAACAAAGTCGCCGCATACGATGTGATGTGGGTTTCTCCGGAAATCTGGGCGAACCTGGCGCAGCCGTACGTGGTGAATGGCGTTGTAAGCGGCACTGTATTGCAGGCTGTTCTGCCGTTCGCTCCGGTGAAAGAAATCCGCATGAGCTTCGCGCTGACCGGTAACGAGTTTATCGCCTACGTTCGTCGCCGTGACGTGATCTCCCCACTGGTGGGTATGGCTGTTGGTGTTGTGCCACTGCCGCGTCCACTGCCTAACGTTAACTACAACTTCCAGATCATGTCTGCTGAAGGTCTGCAAATTACCGCAGACGATCAGGGCCTGTCTGGCGTTGTCTACGGCGCTAACCTGGCGTAAGGAAAAAGCATGGCTAAATACGAAGTTGTGCGCCCATGGTTCGGCGTGAAGGTAGGGCAGGTGGTGGAGTTGAAAGAGCTTCACCCGGCGCTGAAGTCTAACGTCCGTCTCATTAATGGTGAGGCAGGCGGAGAACTTACCCCGTCGACGCCTAATGCCGGCACTGGTGAGAAATCTCGCAAAGAGATTATTCAGGAGCGCCTGACCCAACTGGGTATTGAGTTCAAAGGGAATTTGGGCGCTGAAAAGCTCGGTGAGCTGTTGCCTGATGGCGAGCTCGAAAAGCTTTTCCCTGCTGAATAACAGCCGCCGCTAAGGCGGTTTTTTTATGCCCCGCTCCGGCGGGGTATTTCACGGAGTCGATAATGGTAACTCTCGAACAGGCGAAGGAGTATCTGGAGAGCCAGGGAATTACCATTCCCGATTTTGTTCTTCAGGCTCTCGTCGACCAGGCCAACAGCATTCAGGAGTGTCTCGATGCGCATTATCCGGCATCGACAGCTCTGCTGATTCAACTCTATCTACTGGCGCTTATGGGGCTCGGGCAGGGGGATAAGTACATCTCCAGCCAAACGGCACCAAGCGGGGCGTCTCGCTCGTTCCGATACCAGTCGTTCACCGATCGCTGGAAGGCCTCGGTTAACCTGTTGCGCGGGCTGGATAAGTACGGCTGCGCCACCTCGCTAATTCCTGCCGACCCTACCGCCGCCCCGGCATTCGCTGGTATCTGGATCGGGAAGGGCGGCTGCATGTGCGGGGACAAGTGATGGTGTACAAATCAGTTAAGCACGGGCTGCCGCGCTCGTTCACCCGCGTCTGGGTGATGACCGATACCGGGCGGGAGACTACTGGCTACGTGAAATCGGACGGCGAGTGGTTCATCAACTGCCCGCGTATCCGGGCGACTGGCGCGAAGGTGCTGAGGTGGAAAGAATGACAGAGCGAGTGAAGAAGGCGAGCGATAACCGTTTATCCTTCATGTGCCCCGGGTGCGGTAGTCGCCATGTGGTGCAGGTTGGCATTGGCAATGGCTCGCGATGGGGATGGAATGGAAACGTTGATAAACCGACGTTGACTCCAAGCGTTTTGGTTACTGGCTTCACGCCCAGCGATGACCCAGATGAGTTTGACGACGCCACGAAAGATAAACCGTTTACCTGCCATTCATTTGTGACAGATGGGCAGATTCAATATCTGAATGACTGCACGCATAGCTTGGCAGGCATGACGGTGCCGTTACCAGAGCTTTGAGGGGTGAGCGATGTCTACCGTTGCGAACTGGTCATACACAGCCACGGCGACCATCTGGCGCAAGCTGGAAGGCAATGACGAATACGGCGACCCGCTGGGATATGCCGAGCCTGAGCAAATCCTCTGTGATTACGAGGGCGGGCTCAGCAAGAAGTTAGCCAGCCTGGGCGCTGAAATCGTCGTGAAGAATACCGTCTGGACGGAGTTCGCGCTGGCGGCCGCCGGTGATTACTTGCTGATTGGCGTTTCGACCGAAGCGGACCCGGTTGTCGCCGGTGCCGACGAGGTGCGGCAGGTTATCCGTTACGCTGACACCTTCGAGCGCCTGGCGGATGATTACGCCATCCTGACGGGAGTGTAGGTATGGGCATAAAAGTGAAGGGCATCAGCCAGGCGAAAAAGCACCTGAACGATGTCATCAACGACGTGAAGGGGCGCAAGGTTGTCCGGGCGCTGCAGTCGGCGATGATTCTCATCGGCGCGCGGGCGGCCTATTACACCCCGATCGACACCTCTACGCTGATTAACAGCCAGTTTCGGGAGATCGACGCTGGCGGCGTGTTCATTACCGGGCGCATCGGCTACTCAGCCAACTATGCTGTGTACGTCCATGAGGCGTCAGGCAAGCTGAAAGGCCAGCCGCGCGCGCACTTTGGCGTGACCAGTAACCGCTCTGAGTTCGGACCGCAGAAGCCGAAAGAGTTCGGAGGCGGTACCGGAACAGGTAACTATTGGGATCCGCATGGTGAGCCGCAATTCCTGACCAAAGGCGCGAATGACGAGCGCGATAACGTTGACGCGGTGATGCGCAAGGAGCTTTCGCTATGACACCCATGATGCATGAGCGGGTGCGCAACATGTTCGGCGATGCCGGGCTAACTACCGGCTTCACGGTGCAGCAGTTGATGTACGACGACCCGGGCGACCTGTCGAAGGCGATCATGGTGTTCAGGCCAAACGGCGGGTCGAATATTCGGACTGACCTCGGATCTGAGTATCACATTTTGGTCGACGTCGTAGGCGCAAAAGATAAGCGCAAAGACGCGCTCAACGCTGTGCAGCGCATCATCGACTACGTCCAGGCCAACCCCATGGCTGACGAGTGTGTCGGCTACATCCAGAACATGGGCGCAATTCCCGCGCCAGTGCTCACAGAAGAAGGGCGAATAGTCTTCAGACTCCAGTTCGCCTGCACTTACGGCGAATAGCCATCCCAACCAAATAACCCGCTCCGGCGGGTTTTCTTTTATACGTCAAAGAGGAGTTTCACATGGCTAATTGCCAGAACTCGAACGAGCGCCTGTTCGGCGGTGCGGTCGTGCTGGAAGTCGCCGATGGCTGCCCGGACGTCAAACCACTCGAAGGTGAGTGGATGGCGCTGGCCGCTGGTACGTCGAAGGGCTTCGACTTCAACCCGAACTCGGTTACCTCTGATGCGGATGACGGCGGCGGCTATGTCGAGACCATCATCACCAACAGTGATTTCACCCTGAGCTTTGAAGGTGAAGTGCGCAAGAAGGACAAGCTGGATCAGTACGGTGTCGGAAAATTCATCAAGTATTTCGCTGACGAGCTGAAGGCCAAGCGCCAGCCCGGCATCTGGGTGCGCATGGATTACGGTCCGGTCGAATTCGTCGGTTACATGAACATCACTGCGCTGAGCTCTGACGGCGGTACTAACGACATCGTCACGTTCTCAACCGAGTTTAAAGTCGGCGACGCGAGCACCATCGAAGTGAACGAAATCACTGCGGTTGCTGTGACTGGCGTGACGGTGACCCCGACAACCAGCACCGGCACGGCAGGCGGTACCAGCACCTTCACGGTGAACATCGCACCAACCGGCGCTACCAACAAATTCAACACTG
>Ga0207655_1000789_pt1 | contig 34566 bp, 37 predicted proteins | sample KBSM44metaG_FD_184398 | JGI IMG/M metagenome (GOLD analysis project Ga0207655, IMG submission 184398) | Miscanthus rhizosphere microbial communities from Kellogg Biological Station, Michigan, USA - KBS M4-4 metaG (SPAdes) (version 2) | ecosystem: Host-associated > Plants > Roots > Rhizosphere >... | reverse complement strand
CCGCAGAACAATGACCAGCAGGGCGGCGGTGGCAACAACTACCAGCAGTCGGCACCGGCCCCACGCCAGCAGGCGCCGCGTCCACAGCAGTCGGCACCGCAGCAGCGTTCGGCTCCGCCTGCCCAGCAGCAGCCGGCGCAGCAACCGGCTCCGGACTTTGACAGCTTTGATGATGATATTCCGTTCTGAGGAGCCGCAGAGACCATTTTGTTAGGTTTCTTCCTAAAACCCCCGCTATGCGGGGGTTTTGTCGTTTTGGGGGTGTTAAAAAAAACTTGACCGGAATTTACTAGGCTCATACCTTGAATTTCTGTTAGGTATTCGAGGTGGGTATGCAACTAGCGATCAGGCGGTTTAAGGGCGAGTCGGGCGAAAGGTTCGCGATTCTGGTCGACGAGTTTGGCATGCCGCTGTTCTACCCCGCGCTTTACGTGACCGCACAGATGCGTGGGGCCTCGCTCTCGATCAATACCATAGACAATGCATTGTCGGCACTCAAAGCAATGTATGCCTGGCAGAGCTACTACGGTCTCAACCTAGAGTCGCGTTTTAAGCGGAGCGAGTTGCTCGTAGGTCATGAAGTCCACGCTCTGAGAGACTTCATGCAGAAGCCTATGAGTAGCATGTGGCCATCCGCTGGTAATGTCGTAGCAATTCAGGGGAAACAAGATCGAGTAGCTAAAGATAATCAGTACAACCGCATGAGCGTTATTGCCGAATACGTCGGATTTCTTGCTGGAAGGTTGCATCCTGTGACGGCAACTAGCGCTCGTGAGATCGCCGCGATGGTGGCTCAGGTCAAAGCTAACCGGCCCACTCTGAGCAGCCAGACGGAAAAGGACAGATCGGAATCAGATTTTGACGATAACGTCTTGGACGCCTTAGAAGAAATTCTCAAACCTGGAGGCGACTCCAATCCTGTTACTGATATTGGATTGCAGTATCGAAACGCTTTGATGTTTACAGTTCTCCGACTAACTGGGATGCGTCGGGGCGAGTTGTTAAACCTAAAGATCGAAGACTTCGATTTCGGGAAATACACCTTGAAGATCGTGCGTCGGCCAGATTCTGCCGGTGACCCCAGAACTTATCAGCCACTTGCAAAGACACGAGAGCGCACATTTCCGCTGATTCCAGAATTGATGGATAAGATCCAGCGCTATATCAGTGGTTACCGCAACAAGGTTCCTGGGGCTCGTAAGCATGGCTACCTTTTTGTTACCCATCGCCCTGGAAAAACTGTCGGATGGCCTATCTCGGGCTCTGGTTTCGGAAAGTTTATTGGCTCATTATCGAATCTGGCCGATGAGTTTTCAGGTATGCACTCGCATGCGTTACGGCATCATTGGAATTACATGTTCTCGAAAAACAGCGAAGAAAATGGCTTGAACCAAGAACGAGAGAACAAGCTACGGTCGTACCTCATGGGTTGGAGTGAAACCTCGGGGACAGCACAAACTTACAACAAAAGACACATCAAAGAAGCTGCCGGGAAAGCGACCATGAGTTTGCAGAAGAAGCATTTGGGGATTAAGTCTGATGATTGTTAACAGCTCTGTCACTGCCCGTTATGAGCGTACCGATTTTATTTCCAAGGATGGATATGAAGTAGCGATCTTCTCCGACTATTGGAAGCTAAACAAAGATATCGGATTTTTTCTGGTTCACCTTCCAGATTGGCTTGATAGTGAGATCAAACGGACGTTTCTACAGGTGTTGTCAATTTATGGCGAGACTTGTTCTGCACCTTACACAATGGCGGTATTCAAGCGATTCAGAGATTATTTTGAGTCTACGACAGGGCCCCTTTTGTTCTCCCCAGAATCGGTCATTTCCTATCGTTCCGCTTTTGACGGTGATGATTGGCCTCTCAGCTCGATGCGTGCCTTCATCAGAACCTGGGTGAGCCTGGGCTACGAGGGCGTACCTGGTGAAACGCTGAAAATGATGGAAGGCTGGAGGATCAAAGGAAATGAGAAGGGGTATGCAGTGCAGTCGATGTGTCCTGAGAGCGGGCCGCTCACGGATATCGAAATGGAAGGGGTTGTCTCCAAGCTTATTGATTGTTACTCAGATGGTAGCCTAAGCCTCCGGGAGGTTTGCTTTGCAATGATTTTAGCAATGACTGCCCGGCGCCCAGCTCAGATTGCAGCCCTCAAGGTTAAGGATTTACGTCTAAAGGGAGATCGCTATTTCATTAACTTTCCCAGAGCAAAGCAGAAACATGGGGTTTGGCGTGGCTCCTTTAAGGAGTACCAAATCGTAGAAGACTTGTGGACTCTGCTTCAGCAGCAAGCAGAGAGTTCAAGGTCAGCTTTTGTTGAGGCCTGTGGCGGCAAATTCAATGCTGATTTGGCGTCTGAGTTACCGCTCTTTCCGGCTATCAAACATTACGATGATGATGTAGAGCTTGGCATTCAACTGTCAGGAGATTATTTGCACGCCCGTGTAGTTGAGCTCACCTATGTAATGACCAAAGTCAAAGAAACGGTTGCAGTTATCAGTGAACGAACTGGAGCGATCACTCATCTGAACCCCTACCGATTCCGTTACACCTTGGGGACAAACCTGGCTCGAGAGGGCCGAGGCGAATACATCATCGCCGAAGCACTTGATCATTCGGATATCCAGAATGCCGGCGTTTACGTAAAGAACATCCCTGATATCGTGAAGCGCATCGATAAAGCGGTAGCCTTACAACTGGCGCCTTTCGCACAAGCTTTTCAAGGAGTGATCGTCAGGGATGAAGCGAAAGCGCGCCGGGGCGAAGATCGCGCCAGCCGTGTATGCAGTGCGGGTGGCAATGTCGGCACCTGCGGCAGCTATGGCTTCTGCGGTGCTCTCGCCCCGATTGCTTGTTACACATGCTCTCACTTCCAGCCGTGGTTGGACGGCCCACATGAGCTTGTTCTGGATGACCTCCTTCGTGAGCGCGACAACGTACGTGATACTACGGGTGACCTGAAAATCGCATCCGTAAATGACCGCCTCATCCTTGCCGTCAGTAATGTCGTAACCCGTTGCAATGCAATGAAGAGCGAGTTTGTGAATGCCTAATGTCTTTCTTTTTGTACCCAAAGCCCAAATCACCAGTCGGCAAAATTTGGAAGAGTTCATTCTAATGTGTCGTGACAGGCTCACGGTGTTCGGCGATGACTTGGACTGGTACAGCCACGCGTGGCCAGGTGTCGGCAACTTCACGAAGAAAGGCGCTCCCTCTCGCGGGTTTACTCAAGATCAGTTGATGGACGATGAGATCATTCCGTTCGCTAAAGCATACGTCCGCTACCAACAAGGACATAACCCTAGCAAACTGAAGAATGAGTTTAAGGCTATTCGCTGTATTGAAGCTGCTCTCCTTGAGATCAAAGGTTGCGCGGACATCACCCAGACTGACATTAGCGTGATGAACGAGGCTGCCCAGGTCGCGCGCACCTACGAAGCGTCGTCATATCAAGCAGGGATCAGCCTCGTGAAACTCCTAGAGTTTCTTAATGAAAGCGGGATCATCCCTGCGCCAGTCGGTTGGAAGAACCCAATCAAAAAGCCAAAGGAAATTCACGGTACAGATGCTGTGGCCAAAGGGCGACGTCAGGCAAAAATGCCGCCTGACTATCTACTCGACTCAATGGCGGAGATCTTCAGCAACGATCTCTTGGATGCACGAGATCGCTTCACCTCATCTATTTTTGCACTGTGTATGTGTGCCCCGTCGAGAGTCACGGAGGTGCAGGATTTACCAGTGAACTGCCTGTACCGAGGACTCGACAATGAAGGAGTAATGCGGCTCGGGCTGAGGTTCTACGCAGGTAAAGGTTATGAGTCAGATATCAAATGGATGCCTACGCCGATGGAGCAAGTTGCTGAGGAGGCCGTGCGCCGGCTTGCCGAGATGTCTGAGCCAGGTCGCAAGCTTGCAAAGTGGCTGGAAACCAATCCGAACGAGTTTTACCGTCATGAAGACTGTCCAAATGTTGGTGAAGACCAGCTATTGACGGATGCCCAAGCATGCATGGCGATAGGGTTTGATCCGGGAGAATCGCTAGGCGTTTCCCGGCAAAGACTCAAACTTGGAATGAAATCGTACGAACCATTCTTGGCTTTTTACGCTAAACACGGCCATGTAACTCTACGGTTTCTCAACGGCTACATGCATAGCATGTTGCCAAAGGGTTGGCCATGGATGAACAAAGAGCGGCACATCAAATACTCCGATGCGCTTTGCTGTTTCCGTCAAAACGAGTTGCGGATGGATATGCCTCCTCGACCAATCATCGTATGGGGCCCTGGAAAAAGCACGTTCACGACTGACATCAACTACATCGAGGGTCAGGAGCGAAGCATCTGGGAGCGCAATGGGTACAAGAATCCAGACGGCAGCCCTATTTCGATGTCGTCACACCAGATTCGGCATTTCCTGAATACGATTGCCCAGCGTGGCGAATTAGGCCAATTGGACATTGCGAAATGGTCTGGTCGGGCGAATATTCATCAAAACGCTACTTACAACCACATGACCGACGACGAGCACGTCGAAATGGCAAGGGAAGCTGGGATCGGGGTTGCGTTGACCAAGATCCGAGAAAACGTGCCGGTCACACTGGAGGATCTAGATGCCATCGGTGAAGGGATCGCACACATCACGATTTTCGGGTTTTGTGTGAAAGACCTTTCGATGGTGCCGTGCCAGAAGCACCGGGATTGCCTCAACTGCACCGAGCAAGTCTGCGTCAAAGGGGACGATAGCAAACTCCAACGTCTCAAAATTCACAGAGATTCCATTCGCGTCCAGCTCGCGAAAGCTCAGGCAGCGAACGAGGACGGTATCTACGGCGCTGATCGCTGGAGCCAGCATCAAATCAAAACCTTGGAACGAGCTGACCAGTTGATCCAGATCCTTGAATCGAAAGACACTCCAGATGGCACCATCATCCGTTTGAGTAACGACCAGGAATTCAGCCCACTTAAACGCGCCATTGCTGCTCGCTCTGCAATGCCAAGCCTGCCTGCGCCGAAGGAAGACGAACCGGATATGGATGAGATCCGCGCTCTGATGGGGATGTAAGCGATGGCCAAGCACTTAAGCGAAAGAGATATTGATCTGGTCGTTGGTTTGATCGACGGATGGGAGGGAAAGCTTAGCTGGGACGCTCTCGGCGATGCTGTCGAGCCTTTGATCGGGACGCGCCCTGCCAGGCAAACGCTTGCCTTGCAGGAGAGAGTCAGAAACGCCTTCGATCACCAAAAAGCAAGGCTGAAGTCGGGTTTTACAAAGGTGAAACCGCCGGCAAGCTTGCGGATTGCCGAGCAACGAATTCGCCGGCTAGAAGCCGAAAACTCTCGTCTGGAGCATGAAAACGCACGTTTGCTTGAGCGGTTTATGCGCTGGCAGTACAACGCCCATAAATTCAACGTGTCGGCTGAGAAACTGGATGCTCCTCTTCCATTTGTTGATCGCGACTCGTCAGAGGCCAAGTCCTAATGGCTAATGGGCAACAGATCGCAGAAGAAAACCTTGCGGTGTTTATGGCATGGTCGACATCCAAGTCTGATGACGACTTTAGAGGGTACGTGCATCGTGGCAAGCTGAAACGTTCCGAAATCGCGACTGAGTGCGGGTTTGGGAAAAGTGCGCTCACGCAGAACCCGGCGATCCGCTCGGCCTTGGAAGGCCTAGAAAACGAGCTAAGAGCGGCAGGAATACTGCCTCCCTTGCTCGCTTCATTGCCTGTTGGTCAGCGACTGGAGCCAGCGCTCAGGGACACTGAAGCCAAACAGCGTCGGCAGGACGGTCAGCGTCTCAATTCTCTGGAGCAAGAGAACGCTGCACTCCGTGCAGAGCTTCAGGCCGCAAAGCAGATGCTTGGTCGCCATGCACTGATTACTGAGTTTTTGGAAGAAACAGGACGGATGCCTCGATGAGCACCGCAGCTCCTTCGCTTATCAATGTTAGCGTTCGTATCACCAGCATCCGCTCTGTCAACAGGAAGGGGTGCATAGCATTCGGTCATCGAATGGATGTAGCCCTCGGCATCAATGATCGTTCGAGTCCTGTCGTTATTCGGGTTTCAGATGCTATTGCAAAGCTTTCGGATATCGCAGTAGGGGCGATTTTTGAGGTTTATGGCGAAGCGACCACTGTATTGCGCAGCCATGGCACCTTCGTAGTCAGTGAATTGACCGTGGACGCCCAGGATTTAAGGATTGTTCGCCCTAGTGGTTCCCAAGTCATCCAATGGCTGGGGGACAACGTCAAAGGTGTTGGAGAAGTCAAAGCCACCCGTCTGTGGGACGCTCTGGGGGAACGTTTGTACGACTCCTTGGATCACGCTGACCACGGGGCGGTTGAATTAGTCCTCCCAACCGAAGACGTCCGGAACAGGATGTTTGAGCGGTGGGCTCAGGACGGTGATGCAAAGACGTTACGGTTTGTACAAGACAAGCAGATCCCGCTGGATATCGCTCGCAAAGCGATTCGTTTCCATAAGAAACAAACAATCTGGGCTCTTACCAACGACCCCTATCGACTGCTCAGTTTCGCAGGTACTTGGGACTGCGTTGATCGGGTCGCCAGGAATAGTTTTGGATTACGTCTGGACGACCCGCGACGATTGGCTGCGGCACTGGAGGAGGCTCTGTATCGCATTTCTGAACAGGGGCATACCTGCAGCACATTGAGTGCTCTTCACGCTTCAGTTGGCCAACTGATCAAACCACATGCTGCACCTACAGCTGCCTTGTCGGAAGCTCTTCTGGCAGGCGCGAAAATCGGGCAGTTTGTATTCCAAGATTTACCGCTTTTGGGGCCGATGCTTTTTGCGCCGGGCTCGTGGCTCATGGAACGACGTTGTGCCCAGTTCATAAGGGACTTGATCTCCATTCCTCTAATGCAGCCACAGTTATTCAAGGTGGATGTAAGCGATGTCATATCACGCTTCGAGGAAAAAGAGCGTGCCCACCTTGGCCTGCCGGCGTTTGGCTTGAACCAAGCCCAGCGAGATGCCGTTGCCACTTCGTTTTCAAATCGATTCAGCGTTATAACTGGAGGTGCTGGCGTCGGGAAAACTACTGTCCTCAAGGCGCTCTACAAGGCGTTGGATACAACCGGGCGGCCACGTTTTCAAATGGCCCTATCTGGCCGAGCCACGGCTCGAATGATTGAAGCTACTGGCGAGGAGGCGCGGACTATCGCTGGCTTTCTGCGCAAAGTAGGCGACAAGGAAATGGGCCTTGCACCAATCATTGTCATTGACGAAGCTTCGATGCTTGACCTCGTGACGTTCTACCGACTGGTTCAAAAGTTGCCATCTGAGTCTCAGATAATCTTGGTGGGTGATCCGTATCAATTGCCGCCAATTGGCGCCGGCCTGATCTTGCATGTGCTGTGCGATATAGCGGCGGTGCCAATCACTGAGCTGGTTGAGGTCAAACGCCAAGCCAAAGACTCATCAATTCCATTAGCGTCCCGGCAGATTCGAGATGGCCAGCCTCCGACATTTAGCTCGAATGAGCGCGATGAGGTCGTGTTCTTGCCTTGCTCTGATGAGCAAATCATTCCAACCGTCCTCAGGCTATATGAGCAAGATTCTGAAAACACCCAGATCCTGTCAGCAACAAGATCGTGCCGATTTACGGGCGTTGGTGCTTTAAACCGGATCTGTCACGTCCAGTATGGGGATCACACCAGGCAGTTGTTGGTCGAGAACCAAGAGACAGGTGAGGTTGAAGCGACCGGGCTCTCTGTCGGAGATCTTGTGATGTACACGGCAAATGACTGGGCTCGTAACCTCCAGAATGGGTCTCTTGGCAAGTTAGAGGAGGTTTTTGACAAGCCGCGCTCAGTGGATCTGGGCGATGAAAACAAGCCTTATTTTTGCACGGCCCTAGGCATGGCTACGTTTGAGGGGGTAAAGCATTACATTTTAAACACTGACATTGACTCACTGGAGCTGGCGTACTCAATCACAGTCCATAAGGCTCAGGGTTCCCAGTTCAGGCGAGTGATCATCCCAGTGCGTAAGTCACGCATTCTTGACCGTACCTTCGTATACACGGCTGCAACCCGAGCCCAAGCGCAGGTGGTGTTTGTCGGTGATTTGGATGCCGTGAAGGAGGCTATTGCATTACCCCCAAAAGCTTTCTCACGGCAAGTTGGTCTGCGTGCGTTGTTGGAAACGGTCTAGAACTTTATAGTGGTTTGAATTTGTATGAATCACTAAATCATTAGTTGTCTGTGGGGTGGTCAGTCACGTCAATATCAGATGGGGGAGGGGAATTTCTCCACCTGGCTAGCACCGATAATTATCAGTGTAAGATGGGTGTCGTATTGCTATCTCTGATAGTAGTAATGATTTTTTCTGGGTTTGTTAGTTCTATTTATATTATAGTGCTGGGGATATACAGCATTAAAGTATTTTTATTTTTTGCTCTTGAAGTTGTATTTTGAAATGGTATAACTTATGTAACACTCAAATAAATTAACAAGGGGGTGTATGGAGAGCTAAAAAATGAAAAACAAAAAGATACTGATGGTTGTTGTGTGCGTGATTTTGGCCGTATGGCCAGGAAGGGTAGGGGAGGACTTTGTCTCTGCCCCCTTTGAAGTAGCACGTACAGGGGGTGGTGAGGCGAAATAGAGTGCTATAAAACTACGACCGTCAGGTCGTTTTTTTTGTAGGTGTTTAATACTATAATATTTATATTAAAGCTATTTGACTTGTATTCAAATATGGTCGAACTATTTTTGATCCAGTATTCAATACAGATCGAGTCACATTGCTTTTCCGTTCTTTCCGCCTCCGCCTCCGCCTCCGACGCAGCCAGCTAAGGCTAATTTTCGCAAAGTTAGGGATACCAATAAGGCAACTTCGAGTCACCGGGCTTATCAAGGATAATGGCCACGCTCTGCTTTGCCCTAGTCACGGCTACGTAAAAAGATGCCGCTGAGGTTGCTTCCAAATGAATTCCTTTTTTGAGGAAGCTTTCTATATTCACCGTAGGTAGGATGAGGACACGCTCATAAGTCGCCCCTTTCGAGACCTTGAAGTTTAGGAAATCCAGCGAATACTCCTTACCGGAACTGATGGAGTGCCTCAGACATTGTGGTTGAAAGCTCGCAACGTAATCGTCGACATATTTCCTGCTGACGAGGAAAACGCCATCATGCCCCGTGCATACATTGTTCTCAGAGGTGGTTTCCGGAAATCCCCACGTGGCATCAAATATTGTGTCTGAAAAGCTTGCGATTTCGGCTTGGCATCTATGCGTGACCGACGAGTAGTTGATGCGCAATAACCCCGAGGTTTCGCGATCCCGGAACCATTCAATTGCAGCGGCGTACGCATATTTTTTATTCTTCTGACCACGAGGGTTGGTGGACAAAACAGACTGCCGGACGTCACCCACCATTCGAACGTCGATTTTGGACAAAAGTAGCTGGTGAACTATTTCCCAGTCGTAGCCACTTAGATCCTGCACCTCATCAAAGAGAATCTCGTCATAGAGACACTCGAGTCGGTGCATGAGCAAACCACCACTGGACTGCATTACTTCGAAAGCAAGCCTTCCCAACTCGGAGGCATAGACCTCGTTTTTTCGATTCATATACCTGGCCTTGCCGACCGCCTTGAAGTAGGGCCTTCCTTCAAAGTCGAATCCACCAACCCTTTCGCTAGGTAAAATGAATGGTAGGAACGGCTTGGCGAAATGGCGAAGTAGGAATGTGTACCATCCCATCACCTCTAAGTTTTGCAAGTCGCCGGCTTGGGAGGCGAGTCGGTGGCGGAGCTCCAGCTGGTTGGTTTGCGTGAAGGTGACGACTAACACTCGACGGTCAATTGGCAGAGATTTGCAGTGTTCCACCAACCCCTGAGTTTTTCTTCCTCCGGCAACGGCTAAGGTCAAGTGATTAGCCATGGATAAACTTCGCTGCGGCTTCCATATACGCTGGAGGGATCAGTGCATCAGTGGACTCAGCGATTCTCAAAGCCCCCTCGGTCTTCTCTCGTATCATCCAAGTCTCAAGGTCGGCTGCAACAGTAATACCCAGAATCGTTCGCAACCCTTTTTCACCATTATGATGAATCAGCTGAGGCTCGAGCGTCTTACCGTCACTAACGTCGCCGATAAATAACTCTCGCCGAGTGCCATCGAGCCATTTCTCCACTGGTTCTCTCAGCTTAACTGGCTCTACTCCGTCGTTGTCGCGCATCACAGCGACCTGTTTGTTAATAGCGGCACAAAGCTCCAAACATCGAGCCAGTGCGAGTCCTCGCATGCTGATGACGTCAATGCCAGACGCCATTGGTGTAATCCGATATTTATCCTTAAAAACTCGCTCGAAAATGATCTCGTCGGACGGCCCCTCTACCAAAACAACTTTCTTGGCTAGAACCATCCTTAGCGTGTCGTAACCTGGTAATCGCTGAAAGTACCTAACGGTGTCAGGCGTCAGTTCAGTTATTTTGGAGGCCGTGTTGCGGTTCAAAAGAAGCAACGAATTAAGCCCAAGCCTGTTCAGCACATAGGTACTATGAGTTGAGATGAAAAGCTGTTGCTGGTCTGTTGCCAATCCTTCAATGCGAGACAACAGCGTTGCTAGGCTTGTATGAGAGAGGTGATTTTCCGGCTCCTCAATCATTACTATGCTTGCCTTCGCTGAGTGGCGTTTCATCGCAAGCGATATTTTGATTGCTGCTTGCTGACCCTGCCCCGCCATCGAAAATGGGACATCATCTACATGGGGGGTCACGGAGCCTTCCCACGACGATCTGGAGCTTTGATCCATTGCCAATGCCATAGGCTCATTCTCAAGGGAGGCTTCAAGCAATGCGAGGCGCGTGTTGACGTCTGAAAGAGCGCTCTCCGTCATGGATGCTTTGACCTCACGGTAGCTCAGCGAAATTGACGCCTTTTCGCTTGGTTCCAGATGATCACTGAGGATCTGGCGCAGATGGTAGTCAACTCCGCTGGTGGATCTCACTGTGCGGGAGTCAATGACAGCGACTGAGAGGGCTCGGGGACGTCTGGTAAGCTCTTGGTCAGCGAAGCTCTGCCACTCATAGGTGTAATATTCGACGGGCAGCAGGGCAGTCGGCGACTTGAGCCACTCGTCGAGCATGTCTCGATACTCTTCGTTTGGGAAGATTCTCAGGGAGACTCCGGGACAGGCGTTAGTCGGAACGTCTGTGTTGATTGCTCCGCAGAGCCCTTGGAGATCGTCTCGCTTATCCAAATAGAGCTCGATCAAAATTTCAGGAAGGGCAACTTTCTTGCCCGCCTTCCTTAGGTTCACGAACTCTTCAACCATGTCGGAGTTGAACCAGTAAGGGTTCAACTCCTCTAGCACGCCTCGTCCGCCGATTCGACCGTTGAGTGCTAGGGCGATAGCTTCTATCAGGGTTGATTTTCCCGCGTCATTACCACCGACGAGAATGTTGAGTCGAGCGTTAGGCCTAAGGGTGAAATCTCGATAGATACGGTAACCACGAATCTTGATCTGGGTTATCAAGGCCATCATCCTTTCGGCAGTGGTGTCGGCGACGCTCGAAAGCGAGAGAAGAAGATCGAACAAGCTCTGAGTAGACACCATGGATGCACTGGGCTCAAGTGCCCAGCAGTACGGGCAGAAAAAGAATCGAGGCCCATAATCCGCAAGCCTGCGGTTGCAGCTAAACCGAGTTTGCGTAGACTGGATTTATCTATAGGAAAGGAGTCTGTATGGGCATCAAGATGGGCAGTGCTCTGGATCGCACAGGCAGTGAATGGCAAGCCGATACGTATCAAAAAGGTATGGGAGCAGAGCCGCTCAAATGTCGGTTTTGCAGTATCGGTGTTACCCACAATCCGTCTTACACACGAGAGCTACACGACAAGTCGGTGTTTGTCTCTGCGTACTTCAGGCTTCTGCCTGGTGGCGAGCATGCAGCCAACTGCAAATACGGAGTGCAGGAGGAAATCTCGGAAATTGCCAAAGAGTCGCAAGGCCTGCTCGAGAGTGTCAAAGGTAATCAGTACCGCATGCGCCTGGTAATGATCAAAGAGGCCCTGGAGGGTGACGCAGCACCTACAAACCAAAATGGCGACGGCTCCAACGCCAGATCCAGCAAAACCTATGTCTCTACTCCTGGCAAACTGCCTGCATATATCAACTCTGCCAAACGAGCCCTCAAACTACGGGCATTGTGCGCCAGTGATAGCGACGTTGAGCAGCACCTAGAGCTCGTGTTTGAAGGCAATACGGTTGTCAATTGGCACCAGTTCTACTTCGAAACGGAACGGCACATGGAAGCGTTCCATGCCGTATCCCAAAACACCACCCAGCATCCCATTGCCATCCATGGGTACGTCAAAAGTGTTCGGCGCTGTGTGGGCGACGATAAAAACAAAAATGTCTTGAATCTCAGGATGAACAAGTATCGTGCGGACTCCGAAAATCCCGAAAACGGAGTAGGTCTAGAGGTCAGTATTTGGTCTCGTCAGACCGCCTGGCTCAAGGGGATAGAGCATGACGATGAGGTTGTTGTATTGGGAATGTGGAAGGCTTCGACCACGCCGCCTACGACGGCGCCAAACGAAGGACGCTACAAGACTTTTACCAAGAATCGACTCACCTTAAGCCTGGTCTTGATGGCACAAATCACCAAGGTATGAGCGCGTCATTGTCGGTAGTGAGCAACGAATTTTAGCTTCGCTCATTCGACGATACGCGATTCGAACACAACTTCGTCTCTCATGGTCTACGCTCAGCAGCGGCGTTATGGATTTTCGGAGTGCGCGCGAAATGTTCATGGCTGAGCCATTTTCACAATCACGTACTTTGCGCACAAGGATGACAGCATGACCGACAGACGACCTTTGAATCCAAACGTAACTGTTCCCAAACCGGGAGGTGGCGTTCAACCTCGCTCTCGGAATCAAGATGGCCAAGTCCGCGATAAGCGTGATGACGCGGGAAAGCCTAAAAAGAAATAATCAAACGCGATGAATCGGAGGTTACTCACGAAAAGGGAGTGACCTGTTTCTGCCCGCCAGGTGATCCAATCATGCATGGGGCGACGACACCTGACTCTTCCGCTCGGCTATGGGTGATTTCCCATGACGATTACACAGCTTCTGGCTGCTGCATCCGTCAGCGGCATGCGTCGTAGCATTAGCGGATTTGATATAGGTGGTGGCATAATGCCTCCTTGGCGAACTGCGAACTCAGCACCCCCGACGTGATGAATAGAGTAGCTCAGTCAATCAGCCACAGATCAGGTAAGTGTCCTCAAGGAAGATTAATGCGAACCCATTCGATACCGAACTTTGTTTTTTTCGCCGTTATATTGCTATCGCTAGCTGCTTCCACTGCCTACTTCTCCGACATAGGATTGAGAGAAGCCTGGGTTGAGCTAAATGAGAATCAGATCATGTATCTGTATTCGACATCGGCACAAGTCTTAGCGGCTGTTTACGGTCTTACGCTTGCTGGATACATATTCTTTCGTGGTGAACTTAACCGCGAAGCGCAGGATGACGAGACTCGCGTCGAGTCAATCGAAAGACTCGAAATCAGATATTTTCAGCAGCTATCCATGATCACTGCTCTCGTAATGAGCACAATCCTTATCACCAACCTAGTCATTGCTTACGAGAATACCCAGGATTCTAGGCTTTTAACAATTCTCATGAATTTGGGCCAGTCTCTTTTCGCAATTGCATTCGTGGCCATCGCCTTTTTTATTGTCGATATTGTGCTGCCAGGGAATATTAAGGCGGCAAGTAGAACCCTTCAGAATAAGATTGACCCTAACCATAACGTGGAGGAGGGGCAGGGTAGTCTTAAGGAGTTCATAAGTGTTTACAATACCATCCAGAACGAATTGACCGCTGCTTTGAAGAAGCAAGAGGTTTTGTCTGACTCGGAAATGTCAAGAAATGCAAAGCGTATAACGAGCACTAGAATGGCAGAGTTTCTCTACCGGAGAGGAGTAGTCACTCGCGAACTTTGCAAGAAACTGCAAAATCTGTTCGCCCTCCGACACGCAATTATCCATGGGGCCGATCCTACCGTAAGTCAAGTGATGGTAAATCAATCCCAGGTGATTCTTGATGAATTGAGAAACTCGCTTGTTGACGCGGTTGCTTAGGGCAGGCACGAAACCACTAAGCATCACTCGCCGCCTATTGCATCCCAGGTCACAAAAGGAAATCAACGTGGAAAAGTCATTCAGCGATCATATAGTTGAAATACTGGAAGTTACGGAAGATAATCCCGCACTCAAAGATCTGTTGCTGAACATGTTCTTTAGTAACCCACCGGGCAGCGTTTCACGCAACATAAAAAAAATTTTGGATACCTATCAGCTAAAGCCGCGCGCAAAATCAGGATGGAGTTGCCAACATAAAGGCTGCGACAAAAAATCCTGCGCATCTCATGAAGTTTCCGAAAATGCAGTTCTAAAAAATATCTGCTCACTTGACTCAAGTGTCGTAATTTTAAAAAAAGACATAAAAGACAACCCGATTTTTTTCGTCGAAGGGAGACAACATAAAAGAAATGCAACAAATTTCCCTGGGTATTGCTCCGAACACGACGCAGCACTGTTTTCCGACATTGACTCAAGCGACACACCTTTCGATATTCACTATGTAAACAAACAGTGCTTGCGGACAACAAGAGCTCAAATTTTTGAGATGGATTTGCAAATTAAGGCTTCAGAAATATTCATCAGCGACGTGCCTGAGAGTATTCGAAATGATGGAGAAGTCATAGAAGTAATTCGTCATTTTAACGATAAAAAAACCGGACTTGAATTGAAGAGGCAGCGCTTATGGGACGTTTACAATAAAATTTTCGACGGAATTGAATCGAAAAACTACGTTCTTAAATTCGAAAGTTTTCCAACAGGTGCTGCGGGGTTTTGCTTCACTGCATGTGTCGATCTCACGAAAGACGAAGAAGAAGATCCTTGCATCATCTACGCCTGCAAATTAGACCTGAAATCGTCAAGTGAAACTTTTGTTGCTTATCTGGATAATGCGATCTCAAAAAAAATGTTCGACGACTTTACGAGATGTCACCAAATTAGTTTTGGCCTTTTAATGTACACACTGAAAAGCAAGCTGATATTTTCAGAAAATTTTGCTTCCTACATTTCTGCAGATGTGAAGGAAGTTCTTTATAAAGACGAAGAATTGTATCCAGTAGGCCCCATTCAACATTATTTCATCTCCACAGCGTTTTTTAGCAATCCCACTGAGCCCTAAACGGCTGCCGATGCATTACAGAATACTGGTGTGGAGGTTCTGCCAAGCCTGAATGAGTTCGACTACCTCATGCCAGCAGTCCTTTCTACACCGACTTAACCGAGACCACCTCCACATATTTGTACTTCTTCCTTGCAGACTTCACTGCCTCTTGCTCAGCCAGCAACGAGCTCAACGTGTCGGCGTCGTGGATGAGTTCGTACATCTCCCCCTCGTATTCGTTTCCAACCCGAAGCGTGACCCTGAGCCTAGGCGTAAAGGCTTTCGCCGTTTTCTTCTTGGCTGACGGGGGAGGCAGTGGCGTCGTGATCACTTCTTCTGTCACAGGCTGTGGCGTTGGAGGCGCAGGAACCTCTTCGGGCTCAGCCGAGCCAAACAATGCACGACGCATTTCTTCTTCAGTTAAATCAGCGTTCATAAAACATCTCAATGGAGCGGAAATTAGCTCAATAAACTCTAATAGGATGGCTGCGTTACGGAGCCCTTTGGAGCATGAATGGACATCAAATACCTAGGTCGATTTCGAGACAGGAGCCTCTCCATGCTCGAGAAAGCTTTTCTTTCGGCAGTCGCGTAATGAGCCCATCCGCTAGGTCACTGGCGTGACGAGCGTACAACGTCACGATGCCCGGAACAGGTGTTTGCCCCGGCACGAACGCCCCGACAAGCTCTTGGGCAATTTTCAGTATATTCAGGACTTCCAGGCTCAACTTATCGGTGGTCAGGTGCTCAACGACTGGCTTGGGCGGAGGAGCGGCGCGACTCCACATATCTACAACCACCTGAAGCAGTCCATCTGAACCAAGATGTTCGAGTGCCATTTTCCATAGCTGACCTTCCTGCGCCATATCCAGGCGAGCCCTAGCCATTGCGGAGTTCTAACAACATGAGGCTTTTTCTTGATAGCGAGTTTACCAATCTATCAGCAGCAGCGAAGCTGATATCACTCGCATTGGTAGCTGAGGACGGGCGCGAATTCTACGTCGAATTGCTCGATACTTGGCAAGAAGAAGACTGCAGTGATTTCGTAAAGGAAATCGTGCTTCCGCAGCTGTGGGGTGGGAGCTATGCGCTGTCCATTGTTGAAGCCAGGATGTCGCTGCTCAGGTTTCTGACGTCGTTCAAAAAGGAGGTCGAGATCGTCACGGATGCTCCCCAGTACGACTGGGAGCTTTTTTGCGATCTGGTTTATGAAGGAGGGCGATGGCCCAGAATCGTTCGTAATTTTCCTACTGACGCAACTACCTTAGAAGCAACCAGCCTTGGGGCTCCACTCCCACATCATGCCCTCATGGACGCACGAATTATCGCAAAAATGTTCACCTCGTAGCGCCTTGAGCTTTCATCAGCGCTTCGACTTCTGCATGTCATTGCGCTCTACCTGCCCGTTTGATATCAATACCCACAGCCCCGCCCCAAGAATCCAGCTCTCGTCGTGGGATTTTGATTTATCGTTGTGTGGAGAATCATATGGCATGCCCACGCGGTGCAGCTGCCCCCAACGCTCATACCCAGAAGCGACTGTTCGCGGCGTCAGCGGGCTTCTGCCAAAACCCCGCCTGTCCAAACCTGTTGTTTTCAGATGAGGCCGGCAAATCCATACACATCGCAGAAATGGCCCATGTCTATGCCGCTAATGATGATGGCCCACGGGCTAATCCTGCGTTAACCAAACATGCGAGGGGGCTATTCGACAACCTGATTGTGCTCTGCTCAAATTGTCACACCAAGGTTGATAAAGCTCCGGACGCTTATCCTGATTTGATGATATTGGGATGGAAAAGAGAACATGCGCGCAAGTTGGCTGCCCTTTTCGGTGCCATTAAGCTCGATAGTCGCATGGACGTCCATGACGTGATTGAGCCATTGTTGACTGAAAATCACGCGATATTTCGCCAGTACGGCCCTCACATTGAAGCGGCGCTGAACCCAGAAAGTGGCGCAGCGGAACAATGGAAAAGGAAGATGCTTACTCGGATCATCCCGAACAGTCACAGAGTGCTCGCGATCCTAGACGCCAACCGACATTTAGCTACCGCGTCTGAGAAGGTTGATCTAGAGCTTTTCCGGCAGCATGTAGATGATCTGCAGGCATTCCACATTGAGGGGGTTCTGCAAGATGGAGCTCGGTTTCCGGAAGGCTTTGCAAAAATTATGGAGAATTAGCTTGTGGGAAATGCAACAGATTGGGTGGCGAATAAAATTGCAGAAGGGAACGACCTAGCCCTCATCGGACGGCCCGCACCTGATCGACTTATAGTCCGTGCACCAGGCAAAGACGCGTTTCAGGTTGCAGTGATAGGTGTAAGAGATGTCATAACTATTGATCACTTGGCGCCAGTTTTTCAAGGCACTGACCTTCCCTATTTCGTTTTGAACATACCATCCAGCACGGTTTGGCGAGGGGATGCCATGGAAGCAATCCACGACGCCCCCGCTGCTTTCGGCTCGTTAGGTGACCTAGGAAAAGCAGCCCGACTCGAGTATCCCTACTTATACCGCGACACACAGTGGAGTTTTTTCGACAACGGAATAAGTCAGCATTCCAACGTCAAGAACGTAAAGTATCTGTATGACAGAGTGTTCGAAGCTCACAGGTACAACGGAGATCCACTTATTATCGCTATGGTAGATGCGTACAACATGAGCGCTGAAGACGTTCGCGGAGCGCTCACGCGCTATAAAAAATTTGACGTAGCGGTCAAGATGACGAGCTATGGATCGATCACAAGTGCTGCATCCCAGGCAGCGGCGTCCTTCGGCGCTGAAGCACTCATGTACGGAGACCTCTTGCGTCGGCTAGGCAAATGAAGCGGGAGGCAGTTGTCGCTGCTGTGTGTGAGATCGCTGAAAAACTTGGCTCGGTTTGCAACGGGAGTGAGTGGTATTTGTTCGGGTCTGTTGCTAGATGTTCCCCATCTCCCTCGGACATTGACCTCATGATCTTGTGCATCGATGACCACCAGGCTGACACCCTTCGGAGGGTCATTGATGCAGATGCTCTTGCGCTCCCGATTCACCTTTGCCTTTTCACGTTTGACGAAGCCCGAGAGATCGATGCAGTTCAGATACAGGGCGCCGAAAAGGTCTACCAGCGATCTAGGTAGATCGGTAGCAGGTAAAGACTAAGCGAGCTTATTCATAGTGTGGAGGCTCATCAGGGTTTAAAAGCCACGGCGCGAGTCTGCCAATCAAGGTGGCAAGCGGTGCGCGCAGGCGCTAAATGAGCCAGAGGCCTGAGGGTGGAAGCCCGCCAAGGCAGAAACCCGGCTTTTCCGGGGTTGGCTCACGACACCCGTCCCTGAAGAGGGGCAAGCCCAAAACAACGATCAACGACTACTGGAGGCGATCAGGCGTTGGCAGATACCTGTCTCCCACTATGCGCATGAACTCACGCAGACTACGCCGTCCTACATCACGCCTAAACGTCGCAATGACGTACTTGGAGTTAACCGTGTTGATCACCCAAAACCTACCTTCCTTCGTAACGGACTGAATGTCCGATGTCCGAATCAGCCTACCATCTGCAAATCGTTGGTACGGCCCAGGGCAAATGTGGCTGAACACCACGCCAACGGCACTGCACGCATGAATATGGACATTCACCAGGTAGGCCGTGACCAGCCCGTCGTAGTCTTGATCCACTACTTTGGCTATGCGAAGGAGGTCGAAGTCCGAGTAGCGCTTTTCGTGTAAATCGACTGCAACAGTATTGATGTCTTCCATGGCTACACAGCCTCCGACGCTGAGGCTACGTCGGAGCTCTCAGAACGGCGCCGATATAGCACCCTGACCCCAACCAAGGCATCAACATCCAGGTCGCGTTGATGGGTATTGACGTACACATCACCACTCTCGACCTGCAGAACACAGATTGGCACTTCTGCCCGGTTGAACCCCATGGAAAGTGATTTCAGCTTTTCCATCTTCCAGCCTGACCCTTTGTTCATCCATGCAGGGGTAACAACCTGGACATCTTGAATGACCATGCTCGCGTCTTGAGAGACCAGCAGCTCCACCAAGCGAGGCTCATCGTTCAGCATCTCTTCATAAGCTACGAACCGCCCCTCATGCCGGCGTTTGAGACTTACGTGATACCAATGAGTAACCAAGGATCGCGACATGGCGTGAAAGTGAGCGAGACCGTCCCCGAACATACCCACCGGGCCGGCCTGGTCTTGCATGCTAATCCTGAACATCGCGTATCTCGTGTGGAGCAGGCCTGCTTAGCGCCTGCGATTAACATAAGCCGAATATTGTCTTGAGCGATGCGGTCATCTCACGCCCCTTGCCCACTAGGGCATACACCGTATTACGTGTCTCGAACAAGCAAACGCCGTCGAACGACTTGCACAGGGTCGAGCGTACCCAGCCCCCTGGAGGGAACCGGCCCTGGCTGTCGTAGGTGACGCAATGGGAATAAAGGAACATTGTCTGCAGACCTATGGCGCGCACCCTGGCGAGCGACTCAGGAGGCTCGTCCACATGAAAAATCAGCCAATCCTCGACCAAACAGTACGGTTTCCGACCGAAACGATCCGACACCAATGCCTCTATTTCTGCTTGAGGTAGCTCTGTTCCAAAGGACGATATCTCACCCTCGCGGAGCAACTCATGCTCCGAAGAATTACCCATAAATTGATGATCCTCATGGTGCGAACCCAAAAATCAGGCTCTGCGAACACGCAAAATACCGGGCAACAAGCCAGAAATCCCATCGATATGATTATATGCATTTGTGTGGGATCTATCAAACGCGTCATACCGTCTCTTTTTGGGAGAGGTAGGTTGGATGTCCCTGCGGAAGGCTTATGCGGCGACGCTACAGTGGCTGAGGATTCGAAATGGCTTATCGCAAGCAGACCTCCAGCATCAAGCTGACCAGGCTCACATAAGCCGCTTGGAGGCTGCGACGACGACACCGACTATTGATCTGAGTGCGGATCTGGCTCATGCGCTGGGCCTAACGCCTTTGTCGCTGCTCACACTGGTGGCCGCAGCCGATGAGGGCAAGACAGCACGCTCTGTCTTGAATGAATCGATGATAGAACTCATGCGGCTAGGAGTTCTTGATGAAGCGCTGCCTGCCGAGCCGCAGAAGATCACCACACCACAGAGAATCGCAGCTGCAGAAAGGCTCGAGGCAGTACGCAAACTAAAGGCAGAAGGTCTTTCTCAGGCAGAGGTCTGCAGGCACCTGGCATTACCCAGAAGCACTGTTGGGCGCCTGTGGCACGTTGACGATCTAAAGCCCCCCTCGGCTCAAAATGATAGAGGCACGGGTGTCACTGATCAATAAGCCAAACTTCTGGCCATTCTTACGATGCTTTCCTGTATCCATTGCTCCACGATGGGCCTTGTGGCAGGGATGAAAAGTCGTGACTCACTAACGAGCTTTTCACGGCGCATAGGCATCGAATAGCTGCTGGGGGCAGTCGCTGGCGGCTCTTCTATCTTCGCCATGTCTAAATTCTTTAAGGTAATGCGATACCAACCGCTGTTGAATCCGGACACCTCGAAGCAGGACATAATTAGCTTTGATAGTTTAGTCGGAGACACGAAATAGAGACCCGCCGTACGCCCCTCGACTGGCACACTTGCGTCAGTTTCCAAAAGGACGAGCCCGTCGTCAAAAACGCGCCAAGACGTATCTCCGGACTTGAGTCCTGTGAACAACTTATCATCCCAGTCTTCGTAACCTTGCTTGAACTTCGCCAAGCCCAGGTTATGGAAGCTATGGAAAATCTCATCACGGCGTTGGGCCGCTCCGTGCACAGCGTGCTGCTCAACGGGCTGTGGCAGAAACGCGAACTCAAGCTGTGGCGCATAGGAGTGACCGCCGTAGGAGCGAGAGCTTGATGCCTCTGTAATGCGCTCGTGAAAGGCTTTCTCAGAAATTGCGCTTTTGGATTTCTCCATTCTACTCAGGCCCTGGACAATAGCTTTCAACAGCTCTTGGGGGGCTGAGAATGAGGCTCTGAAAAAACCTTGTTTGTAGTCAGACACCTCGTTGACGAACACGGCCTGCTTCGCGTCAAAGTCAGTCTGCTGGATGAAGACCAAAATCGGTTTACGCTTGCTCACTGCCTGGTGGAATTCTTGCTGCGTAACCGAGAGACCTGGCTGAGGTTCATAGCCGTAGTTAGCGCCAAGAATCAGGATATAAACGTCGCACTGGTCGACCTCTGTCAGGCAGGCGTGCTCCGAGGAATAGGTTCGCGCCCCGAAGTGCTCGCTCATGACCGGCTTCATGTCCAGTGTCTCCACCGCGTCTTTGGCGGCGGCTCTGAACTGCTCGAATCCTCTTACTACGGAGCTTATGAATACCTTCATCAGTGCATCCTCTGAACGCTGGCATATGTGTCCTTTTGGACTGTAACTAGGTGTGATCGTTGCAGATTGTTTCAATGGTGAACAGCAGATCAGACACCGTATCGTTTGTTACCGCCAGAGGTAATGCAATATCGACCACCGCGAGGCCCGATACACACGTTTCCAGAGGAACAGGGGCACGAGGAGCCGTAAGCTGGAGTCTTCTGGCGAGCAGGCTGTACTGGCTGAGTCACTGGTTTGGGTTTCGAAACGACGTAGCAGCCCGACCCGCTGCACAAGCTTTTTAACGAAAGCCACTTCGGTGATTGACCATCAATGCTGATGCGTGCCCAATCGTTGCGCGTCTCGAAAACCTGAACCTTTTCCCCGCGCCTCAGTTTGGAAATGACCTTTCCACCTGGTTGATCCCTGACATTGAGATTATCGGCACTCACAAAGTGCTCAGTTGCGGAATCAGGAGCCGGGGCTGGCGGTGAGGTCGGGGAAATCGACGCTAGCGTATTCGGCGTGCTAAGAGCGTGTGGCTGTACCGGGGCTGGAGGCGTGTCTTTCTTTCCCGTTGCCCAAAGGACGGCAAAAAGGATAAGGAGCGGGACAAACCATGACTGGGACTTCTTGCGCATATCCATTGCTCTCATTCAGCATGTATTACAACGGCTGTCATCCTGACCAACCTGACATCATCACCTATTGCGAGCTTAGCCAAGCGTCCACTTTTTGCAGCCTGTGCAGTTCAGAAAGCTGGGGCTTGCCAAGATCCAGCACCTTAAGCAACCGACTCCTTGCCTCAGGGGAAGGGAACCATTCCGCGACTTCTACATTGCAAGGTGTTGAATCGCTCAACGCCCATTTAACAATCATGTCAGCTGCGGCTCTGTAGTGATCAGCCATGAAGAGCCCTCTGTCCTCTACGGGCCAGCCGCGCGTCCTCAACTCCTCGGTCATATCAGTGATGCCCGTGTCGCCGAAAAACGCATGGGTATCGGGGTAGTGAATTCCTGCGAGCGATACTTTGGCGACCCCTGCCTCTCGGCCAAAGTACGACAGGAAGTGCCATCCACCGGTACTGCATCCTGGGAGCGGGAAATTGATTGCGGCTTTGCCAGTTATGTAGTGCTGGCGAGAAACGCGTTTGAGATCGAAATCGAAGAGCGGTTGCTTCATGTGACATGCCTCTGTGGAGCTGCGCTACCTGATTGCCAGGACAGGCGCTGAAGACGGAAGACTAAGACGCAGCAAGTTTCCATCGGGCTCAGCGTCTAAGGTGACTTAGAATCACCGCCATCTAAACTTTGCTAGGCACAGCCCCATGGACAAAGACCTGATCTGCCACCAATGCTTGAACGAAGCCTATCTCATTGGGTTGATCAGGCGAACAGGCGTGACTGCGGAGTGCTCGTTCTGCTTAAAAAGGCGTAAGGCTATCCCATTCGAAGACCTGATCAGCATGGTCGACGATGTCCTCCAGAAGTATTGCCATCCTGGAGCGATATACGACCAGTACGATGACAATGGAAAGCGCTCTGAAACAGAGCAGACTGGCGACCCCCTTATCTTCCATGTCGCAGAATTGCTTGGTTTGGATGAGGACGACCCGGTTGCCGAGCGTGTTCTCTGCGACCTCAACGAAAGCTCCCATTACGACATCATGCAAGGAGGTGACGCGAGGTACAGCGATGATGAAAACTATGAGTGGAGAGTGATTCGACCAAGAGAAGCAGATGCTCGATGGCTAAATTTTCAGAACGAAATGAAGCATGGGAATCGATTTTTCAGCGAGCATGCCAAGAGTTTTCTGGACTGGCTGTTTCGAGGGCTTTCATCCTTCAAAAGCCCTGATGGCTCGATGTCCGTTGTCAGAGAGCTTGTCGACGATCAGATCTTTCGTGCCAGGCGCTGTGATTCCGCTTCAGAATACGACTCGATCATTAGCAAGCCTGCCGTAGAGCTCGGCCCACCACCCAAGGAGGTCGCAGGTGCTGGCCGAATGAACCCTAAAGGGTTGGCCGCTTTTTATGGAGCCTTTGACCGAAAAACCTGTGTTGCAGAGCTTCGCCCCCCAGTAGGAGGACGAGTCGTCAGCGGCAAATTCGAACTCACAAGACCCGTCCGCGTCCTGGATTTCATTGCTTTGGATGAAGCCTACGAAGCAAGGCCGTTAAGTGCGTTTGAAGCCAGCTACGAAGAACAAATGGGTAGACGCATCTTCCTGAAGACGCTCCACGCAAAGATTACCGTCCCGGTGCTTCCGAATCAGGAACACGAATACCTAGCTACACAAGTCATGGCGGAGTACCTAGCTACACAATTCGACCCGCCGCTCGACGGTGTGCTGTTCGAATCAGCTCAAGTGCGGAAAGGTACAAACCTGACCCTTTTTAATCATGCCGTGGTGGCTTCACTCGAGCCTAGAACTGCTTTAACGAACCTAGATGATTTGCTTAGCAGCCCCTCATCGCAGACGCCTGCGATTGAGTACGTGCCTGACACGCTGGTAAGGCATAAGGTTTGTCGTGTCAAATTTATAACTGAAGACCTGCAGCGCGATGATGGTCAGCCAGAGTCCGACGAGCATTACGACGACTGGGATGATTACTAAAGGCTATGTACGCAGACGTAGGTATTAGAAGATGCGCGGCTGCGGCAGTCGTCGTTGCCGACTAAAAGTCGACAGCTATAGAGCCTTCAGCAGTTTCTCAAGCATCTGATGCTCCCATACAGATAGCAGTGCAATGGGGTCTGTGCCAAAGCGATCTCCGGAGTCAAACGACCAGTGTCGCCCATCCGGGCTGATGCATTTTTCGCAGTAGTCGAGCTGATCGCAGTCTTTGTAAATCGATATCTCCCAACCATCTACATTGATCTGGAAGTGGCCGGCATAAATTTCGTCCCACGATTCATGACCCACCTTACTCATGACGGTTCGACCGAAAATCACCTCCCTAAGTACCTGGGATACCTCTCTTGCGGAGAGCTCAGCCGCAGTGTTTTCGCTAACGCTACCTACTTGGGATGAACGTGCTGCCGCTCTGGCCTCTTTCAGCCTTCGCTCAGCGTACGTAGCCGGATCATCAGCTGGCAGCGGGTAGCCGGCAGCGGATAGAGCTTCGGCGCGCTCTTCAATGAGTAGGCGCTCGGGATCGCGAACCGTTTGGTAGGCTCTGCCTGGTACGCGTCGAGTTGTGTCCATTCCCGGCTCCCCATAAGGCTGATGACTAAGAGCGACTAAATTACTTTTAGAACGATAACAGAACGCTTCGAATATCGATGCCGAGCTCCGAATCATCAGGGTAGGGTGCGTTGCGATCTATGCTTCACAGAGGCTCAGACACCAACCAAGCGGAGCGCGCAGGCGTGAGGGATGCGAGCCCGCAGGGGCGAGACACGCCTTGGCGGGGCTCGATTCACGGCAGCCTGACGCCGCAGGCGGCATGCCATCAACGCCAACAAGAGGTAACTCAAATGCCCGACGATGAACTCCGCGAACTGGAGGCCAAGAGACGAAAGGCTTTGTGGATGCTTGCGAACATATCTCCAGGCGATTCGAAGGCGTTCGATGCCTTATCCATGCTTGATGACCTTGACCTTCAAGAGCGAAAAGACTCCCCTCATGCTGACAAGGTACTTGAGCTCAACCAGCTTCGGCATTGTGTCACGCTGCAGCATCACCATTCCGGCATCGACATCATCTTGGAGCAGACTATCCCGCAGCCATGGAGGGAGCGCTTCAATCAAGCAAGTATCGGCTCGACCAGGTTGCTTGATGGGCCATACGCCTCAGACTGGGATAGTTTTCTGACTGAATGGGTGCGTGAGATGCAGCATCTGCAAAATCACCGAGCTGCACTGGCTGGCAGTAGAGTGAAGACTGGTTCGAACGATGGGAAGCATCTGCACAAGCAGTAGGTATAAGCGCAACCGTTTACCGCCAGCGCTCCAAGTCCTCATCTCGACGCCTTTGGTACTCCTGTTCCTGTTCCCAGGCCAGCTGAATATCGTCATCCCTGTCATTCGAATAATCTGGCCCGATGTCTCCAAAATGTATCTGTTGCATCGTTCCGACGATCTCTATCTTGCTAGGTTTCAGACCTTGATCTAGATGCTTCCAATCGCCCCGGAAATGAATAAGAACATCGGCCTCATAACTGACTGGACGTTCCTCGATTGTGCCACCTAGTGAGACATAATCCTTATCGATAGAATCGTACTGACTAAACGAGAATGTTGCCATCACCTCAGTCGAAACCAACGCAGACAGGCTGAGCACCACGAGGTCGTCTTTAATGAGCACGATCCTGATTCTTGGTTTCTCGCCTACTTCAGGCTTCGCAAACTTATGGGAAAGATAGACGATCTGAAAGTCATCATACTCATAGTTGAATACGGCATTCGCCTCGATCTCTGGCGTTTGTTCGGTAGTGTGGATTGCAATCGCATTGGTTATGCTCGCAAAGAGGTGGCTATCGTGCTCGAGCATTCCTTCAGCCTGCAACAGGCTTATCAGCCTTGCGACCTTTGTATGGGGCTGAAACAGGGCCAGTGCCTCTGCTAAATCACCTACGACATGGAGGTGCTGCAAGTTTTGGGCGAACGCATGCCACCCCTTGTCCTTACTGACAACCACCGTCCGTTTGTTCTCACTTACGGCCCAAGCTTTGAGTGCCAACAATGCTATCGCATCAGGGAATTCATGCTTTTTATCAGAGGCGGTTTCGAACGGAGGCTCAGCGTTGAAATACATCTGCATCAAATCTTGGATCTGAACTGATGAACTTGAAATGACGCGAGCGTTGATCCGCTCGTAGAAAGAATTTAGCTTCGCTTCAGCCAGTGCAGGTGCGCTCAAGACGGGGCCGAGCGAGTTTTCGGTAAAATCCTGAATGTTATCAAACAGGGCATATTTTGCCAGAGTCCGAAGGTTACTCCTTGCAGCCCTTAGCGCATCAGTGATTTCAGACGCCAGATGCTTGATGCCCTCTGAGTGGATAACGTCTGGCTGAAGAATCTGTACAGGGCTCCCTTTAAATTGTTCAAGCTGCTTCAGAATACCGCCGTCAAAGTTGTAACGCTGACCGCGCAAAATATTGCTGTCGATGGAGAGCGCTGCAAAGTCCAGTGAGGGCTCCTGAGTCGTCATTCGAAACTCCGTTCTCGATTAGTTGGTGCGACGTCTAGGAAGATCATCTGCCATCGCTGGAGCCTAAGGCGTCGAGCAGGACGATGTCTAGTCGCCATCCATGCTGAGTAGCCGTGGCAAGCGGAGCGCGCAGGCGTGCGGGATGGAAGCCCGAAGGGCCGAGACGCAGGCTTTGCCAAGGCTCGGTTCACGACAGCCGCTACCCGCAGGGACACGCCCTAACTGGAAGTGCAGGGACATCCGAGCTCTGCATCCCAAGCGTCCATGGCGTCACTCACGGTCGAAAACCACCGGAGCTCGGAGCTCTGAATGGCATTGGCAACCTGCATGTCTATATTGGCTTCCATCCAAGACGGTAGGCTCTGCTCGCTCCTGGAGAACAGCCGGGCTGTCGCAACCGCAAATCTGTCCGTCTTCGTTGACTGGAGGCACACGTAGCGCACTGCAGCTCCAGTCTGCAACTGACGCCAAGCCACCACCTCGATACAATCCATGGTGGTCACTGGAGCCACTACGGCGGGATTCGCTTCCTGTTCTACCTGGCCGTCTCCTGCTGTTTTGAATGATCGGCTAGGCGCTCCTGGTTTGTGGACAATGTGCTTCAGCTGCTCACGCGAGGCGACTATTTGGTCGCGGAGCTCTTCGGGGTCTATAGACATGCGGCCCCGGTCGGTGACCGAAAGGGTCTTCAGGCTGTTCGCTGCCAAGATGAACTCGCGTTCTCGCGCTTTCTCCCTCGCTGGGCGGCGGTCGGGGAACAGCCAAGCTGCAAGTCGACTGAGTTTGATCATTGTGTGCTCCGGAATCGCTGTCTGAAACCGACGTTCCTCGATAGGCTATCACCGGACTCAATTCTTGGCGCAGACTGTGATAATTGATGCGTCTCCACTGCACCTAGAGCGACCGTCCAGAATGTTCACTGCCTACCTTGATCGGGCTTACGTCAAAGAGGGTTGGCCGCTCGCTGGCCGTCATCTGTGAGCAAGCCTCAGTCTCGCATTTTAGAACTGGTCACAGTTGGTTGCTGCTTCGAGACAAGCAGATTGATCAAGGCGTGCAGTCATGTTCTAGTGGCCTAAAGTGGCTATTTGATTTCGTCAAGGTAGACAAGAATGACTGATTTTTCTCATCTGGAAGGCCAGATACGCGAGTGTTTTGGACGAGTTGTTTACACACATAAAACTCATGAAAAAATGGCTGATAACTGTGCGACTACATTACGTCGTTTCAAGATCGCGCAAATTTTGGTCTCTGGGCTAACCGCTTCCGGCGCAGTGATCGCTGTGTTTTTTGATTCTGGGGGGGTGAAAATCGTAACGGCGTTGCTCTCGCTGCTTACCTTGCTGATTTCTGGTTACATGAAAGGATTTGATCCTGGTGGAACAGCTCAGAAGCACAGGGATGCAGCAGCAAGTATCTGGCCAATCCGTGAGTCCTATCTTTCTTTAATCACTGATTTGCGAATGAATCATATCTCCTACGAAGATGCTATTAAGCGCAGAGATGAGCTGCAAGCGAAGCTAGCCACAATCTATAAGGGGGCGCCACAGACGGACAGTAAAGCTTACTTGAGCGCACAGAAAGCATTAAAGGATAATGAGGAATATACTTTCTCGGATTCTGAGATTGATTGTTTTCTACCCACTACTCTACGCAAGGATGCCTAATAGTGAGCCCCACCCTAGCAAGTGACCGTTTTATTTCTGCTTTAGCTGAAACCTTAGATGTTCCTGCTGAACGGTACGAGTCTGCAGATAAGAGTTATCGGTCAATTTGTACGTGGTTGGAGCGTCCCGAGTCCCGCTTTTCTAGAGTCGATATTGATGCATATATTCAAGGCTCGTTTCGGCTAGGTACAGTCATTCCGCCAATAAGTGGTGAAGAGCACTACGATCTCGATGTGGTTTTCGAGTTTGATCTTAGTAAGGCCACAAAAACTCAGCAGGGGCTTTATGAAGACCTCGGTTATGAGCTCAAGCTGTATGCGGCCCGGTATGGGATGCAAGCTCCATCCGAATGGGATAGGTGCTGGACGTTAAACTACGCCGACACCGCGCAATTTCATATGGATCTTCTGCCCTCTGTTCCGGATGGGCAGCGCCAACGTTTGATAAGAGAGCAGCGTGCTATGACGCTGGATTTTGTTGATCGCTCTATATCAATAACTGATAAAAATCATGGTAATTACGCACATCTCTCCGAGGATTGGCCCTCCAGTAACCCGCACGGTTATGCGGATTGGTTTTACGAATGCATGAAGCCTGCGTTTGACCAAAAGCGTAGGGCGATGATGCTGGCAGAGGCCAAAGCTGATATTGCAGATATACCCGTATTCAGAGTGAAGACGCCTCTGCAATCAGCTATCCAGATTCTTAAACGTCATAGAGACATGCGTTTTTCAGATGATCCAGACGGTCGCCCTACATCTGTTGTGATTTCGACGTTGGCGGCTCATTCGTACGGACAGGAGTCGTCGGTTACAGGTGCTCTAATCAGTATTCTACAGTCGATGGACAGGCACATTGTTGATCGGGAAGGCGTGTCTTGGATAGAAAACCCATCCAACCCGCGTGAGAACTTCGCCGACTCTTGGGAGCAAGAGCCAGCAAGGAAAGACGCTTTCTATGATTGGCTGGATACGGCCCGTACTGACTTTGTCCGCGCTGCGGAACAGGGAGATCTGAACACTATTATTGACGCTTTGGCTCCAAGGATGGGGCGTGAGTTGGTTGAAAAGGCAGCTAGCCATCCTGGGCAGAAATTGCTGAGCGAGGCTTCCGTCATCAAGCGCGCGAAAAGCGCGTTTCAGAAGTTGGTGGATGCCCCGCATCGCAAACCGGTTGCTTGGCCAACAGTTCCGGTAGGTTATGTTCAGGTCGAGGGAACTATGGGTAGGAATGGCTTTAGAGAAGCCGTGTTTCATAACGATGGTGTGCCTTTGCCTAGAGGATCTTCGTTGAGCTTTGTAGCGAACACAGATGTCCCCAGACCATTCAAAATCTATTGGCAGATAGTGAACACAGGTGAAGCGGCAGCAAAGGCAAAAAAACTGCGGGGGGGATTCGAACAGGCCACGGTCACAACGGGGACGCTGATAAGGCGAGAAAATGCTTCCTACGCAGGGTCTCATACCATTGAATGCTTTGTGGTCAAGGATGGTTACTGCGCCGCTAGAAGTGGACTTTTTGTAGTCAACATCCAGTAAAGATATTTTCCCGACGGACGGTATGTCGGTGTTTGCCGTATTTGGGCCAAAACCATTTTGTTAGGTTTTACGCGCTTTTTGGCGCCGAAATGACTAAAAGCTTACAGAATACGGTACAAAGTAAAAACAAAAAAATTACAGGTTCATCATCGTTCTCCAGCTATTTAAGGGTTTTCACTCACTCACTCGCAGAGGTATGTCGCCTTTCTGGTGTTCATAACCCTTTTAAGCTGCCCGCTTGAACCGAAAAAGCCCCGCTGCCACCCGGCAGCGGGGCTTTTTGTTGCTCGCCAAAAAGCAGGCGAGGTCGCGGCTTGCAATCGGCCTTCGCAGCCTGATTTGGCGTCAGTTTTTCAGCTGTTTTTGCAGCGGCAAAATATAAATATATGCATCGCGTATTTTCTTGCCGCAGCCCCGTCGCTTCACTAAGCTTTTTCGAAACTTCGCGTCCTGTTGCCCACGTGCTGTTGCTTACAGCGCAATGCCTGCAGCCGATACACCCCTTCGAACGGAATCAACCCATGGCATCAGGTCATCGCTTTCATGCGCTCGACAGTCTTCGCGGCATCTGCGCATTGGCGGTGGTGTTGTACCACCTGCATGTGGTGGGCAGCCTGACCGAGCTGGCGCTCTTTCGCAGTGCCGATCTGTTCGTCGACTTTTTCTTCGTGCTCAGCGGGTTCGTGATCACTCATGCCTATGGTGCGCGGCGCGATCTGGACCTGCGGCGGTTCTTCATTCTACGTACGTTTCGTCTGGCGCCACTGCATGTGTGCCTGCTGGGAGTGTTCATCGTCTTCGAGTTCGTGAAGTGGGGCGCGGCGCAGCAGGGGGTCAGCTTCAACAAGGAACCGTTCACCGGCATGTATGCGCCTTCGCAGATCCTGCCAAACCTGTTGCTGATCCAGGCATGGACGCCGTTGACCGAGAACATGTCGTTCAACTACCCCTCCTGGAGCATCAGCATCGAGTACTACATGTATCTGATTTTCGGCGCGGTGGTGCTGTGCACGTCGGCGCGGCGGGTGCTGGTGTGGGCGGGGATCGTCATCGTCGCCGTGGCGATGCTGTACAGCGGGTCGGGGCCGTTTACCGCGCTGGCCTACAAGGGGCTGACCTGCTTCTTCGCTGGTGCCTTGTGCTACAAGGTGTTCGAAGCGCTGCGCCAACGGGTGCAGCTGGGGTTTGGCGTGGCATCGCTGCTGGAAATGCTGGCGGGCGCTTTGATTGTGTGGACCTTGAGCAGCGACAGCCCGAACAAGGCCGTGCTGGCCAGCGGGCTGTTCTGCGTGACGGTGACCTTGTATGCGTTCGATGCCGGCATTGTTTCCAGCCTGCTCAGGGCGCGTCTGTTCGAGTTGCTGGGGCGGCTGTCGTACTCGATCTACCTGACCCATGTGATCATTTTGAGTGTGTTGATCCTGCTGTTCATGGTGCTGGAGAAGAAGACCGGATTGCCGCTGGCGCCAGTGTTCGGAGATTTCCGTTACCTGGACAGCGGTTATCCGTGGCTCAACAACCTGCTCGTGGGCCTGGTATTGCTGGCCGTGATCGGAATTTCCTTCGTCACCTACCACCTGATCGAGGTCAACGGACAGAAATGGGGGCGTCGTTTACTGGGGCAGCGATTGCCTGCGCAGACCGTGCCGGGCTGAGGCTGCGGCGCTGCCACGAAACCCTCTTTTTGATAGCGCGTGACGTCAGCGTCAGAAAAACGCAAAATGGCTGTTCGATTCGAGTGCGGGCGAAGGTTTGATCGTCGACCACGCGCCTGCGGTTAATCTGAACTGTCAATTTTGAACGGACCTGCTGACTCTATGCGAATGCGCCTTATGCTGTTGGGCGGTGGGAATGCCCTGGGGCATGCGCTGATTCGCCTTGGAGCGGAAGAGGGCATCGGCTTCCTGGCTCCACGTCCACCGGACACTGGTTGGGATGCAGCCAGCCTCACCGACCTGCTCGATGAAACCCGCCCCGATGCGCTGATCAACCTGGCGTACTACTTCGACTGGTTTCAGGCCGATGCCGTGAGTCAGGCGCGCCTGGACCAGCAGGAGCTCGCGGTGGAGCGTCTGGCCGAGCGATGCCAGGAGCATCAGATCGTGCTGCTGCAGCCTTCCAGCTATCGTGTGTTCGATGGCTCGCGGGCCACTGCCTATAGCGAAAAGGACGAGCCGGTGCCTCTGGGTCTGCGCGGTCAGGCACTGTGGCGAATCGAGCAGAGCGTGCGTGCGGCCTGCCCGCGGCATGTGCTGTTGCGTTTCGGCTGGCTGCTGGACGACAGCGCCGACGGCGTACTGGGCCGTTACCTGCGGCGTGCCGAGTTGCCGCAACCCTTGCCTCTGGCCGATGACCGACGTGGTAATCCGACCCCCGTGGACGATGCTGCACGGGTGATCCTCTCGGTGCTCAAGCAGCTGGACTGTGAAGCACCGCTGTGGGGCACCTACCACTACGCCGGCAACGAGGCGACCACCGCCCTGGCCCTGGGCCAGGCGATCATCAGCGAAGCCAAGACGCTGCATTCGCTGGCGATCGATGCGCCCACCGCGCAGGCCCACGCCGCGCGACCCGATGCAGGGGAAGAGCCGCAACACGCGGTACTGGCCTGCAAGAAAATTTTGCACACTTTCGGCATCAAGCCGCGCGCCTGGCGTTCGGGGTTGCCGAGCCTTCTGGACAGATACTACCGACATGGTTGATACACCCATTCTGATCACCGGCGGCGCCGGTTTCATTGGCTCCCACCTGGTCGATGCGTTGTTGGGCGCCGGTCACTCGGTGCGGGTGCTCGATGACTTGTCCACGGGCAAGCGCAGCAACCTGCCGATGGAAAACCCCCGGCTGGAACTGATCGAGGGCGATGTCGCCGACGCCGCGCTGATGACCCAGGTGGTGCGCGGCTGCAAGGCGGTGGTGCACCTGGCGGCGGTCGCTTCGGTGCAGGCCTCGGTGGACGATCCGGTGAAAACCCATCAGAGCAACTTCATCGGCACCTTGAACCTGTGCGAGGCCATGCGCCTGGCAGGAGTCAAGCGTGTGCTGTTCGCTTCCAGCGCCGCGGTGTATGGCAACAATGGCGAGGGCGAAGCGGTTGGCGAAGACACCACCAAGGCACCCCTGACGCCCTATGCCTCGGACAAGCTGGCCAGTGAGTACTACCTGGACTTCTACCGTCGCGAGCATGGGCTGGAGCCGGTGGTGTTTCGCTTCTTCAATATCTACGGGCCGCGGCAGGATCCTTCCTCGCCGTACTCGGGCGTCATCAGTATCTTCAGCGAGCGGGCGCAGCGCGGGCAACCGATCAGCCTGTTCGGCGATGGCGAGCAGACCCGCGATTTCTTCTATGTGGGCGATCTGGTGACCTTGCTGATGCAGGGGTTGCAGCAGCCGAATGTGCAGGCGGGGCCGGTGAACGTCGGGCTGAATCAGGCGACTTCATTGAACCAGTTGCTGGCGGGGCTGGGGGCGGTGCTGGGTGGTTTGCCGGCGGTGAGCCATGGGCCGACGCGGGGGGGCGATATCCGTCATTCGCGGGCCGACAATACCCGACTGCTGGAACGCTTCGAACTGGGTCCGGTGACGCCGCTGGAAGAAGGACTGCGGCGCCTGCTCGGGTTGTAGGCTTTTCACTTTCACGTGCCAGCCCACGCCCGCAACGGGCGAAGGGCGGGCGACGGCAAGCGCGTCTAGAACTTGTAGCCTACACCGACCATGTACACCCACGGGTCGACTTCCAGGTCGACCTTGGTGCGGCCTACGCCCAGCGCGGTAGGGCCGTCGACGCTGGCCTTGGTGTCGATGTCGACGTACCAGACCGACGCGTTGACCATCATGTGCTCGCTGAGCATGTAGTCGAACCCCAGTTGCCCGGCGAAACCCACTGAGTCCTGAATCTTCAGGTTGTTGAAGCCTTGCTGCTTGCGCGTGCCACTCAGGTCTTCGTCGTAGAACAGGGTGTAGTTGATGCCCACGCCCGCGTACGGCTGGAAGCGTGAGGTTGGTGCCAATGGGTAGTACTGCAGGGACAGGGTGGGAGGGAGTTGCTTGACGCCGGCCAGTTTCCCGTCCAGCCCGGCGATGCCGGTGGCAGCGCTGACTCCGCGTACGCCCACGGTGTGCTGGAACGGCGTGGCCGCCAGCAGTTCGATGCCGACGTGGTCGGTGAGCATGTAGGCGAAGGCCAGGCCCAGTTGGGTGTCGCTGTCCAGGGTGGCCTTGGTGCCCGCGACTTTGGCGCCGTCCAGCTTGAGCTGGCCGCTGTCTTCATTGGGGGCGGTGGTGGCGGCGCCGGCACGGATGATCAGATCGCCGGCCTGGTGTGCCTGGGCCAGGGGGGTTGCCAGCGCCATGGCAATCAGTGAGGCGCCGAGCAAGGACTTGTTCATGGGAGCTCCATTGGGCAATGCGAAGGAAATTCGCCCAATGGTAGTCAGTGCACCGGCTCGGTTTTTTGATCTGGCTCAATAAAAGGCCAAAGGCTCAGTCCGGCAGCTCGTAGGGGTAGATCTTCGCTGCAGCCATCTGGTAGCCGGCCTGCGCCAGCTCGCTGGTGCTGGCCTTGACCTGCATCGGCCCTTCGATCCAGTAAGGCTGGTAGAGCTCTTCGACCTTGACCCCGACGGCGCTGGTCACCTGCACG
>Ga0207655_1000788_pt1 | contig 34605 bp, 34 predicted proteins | sample KBSM44metaG_FD_184398 | JGI IMG/M metagenome (GOLD analysis project Ga0207655, IMG submission 184398) | Miscanthus rhizosphere microbial communities from Kellogg Biological Station, Michigan, USA - KBS M4-4 metaG (SPAdes) (version 2) | ecosystem: Host-associated > Plants > Roots > Rhizosphere >... | reverse complement strand
TGAGCACTGGATGCCGAAGCTATATTGGGATCAAAGGTGGTTTCCATGTTCCCGAATATTTAGGATCAAAAGCAACCTTTACTCTGGGACAGTTTGGTGGGCATGCAGGGCGTAATTTATTAATTGGAGATATGCTTGCGATTACTGAATATTCATCTGATCAAAGCAAAAGTTTAGCCACAGATCAAATCCCTAAATTTGAGCGTCATTGGGAAATTGCGGTGATGTATGGTCCGCATGGCGCACCAGATTTCTTTACCAAAAACGATATAGATAACTTCTTTAGTAACCAGTTTGAGATTCACTATAATTCCAGTCGTACAGGCATTCGCTTGATTGGCCCAAAACCAGAGTGGGCACGTGAAGATGGCGGTGAAGCAGGTCTACATCCTTCAAATATTCATGACAATGCTTACGCAATTGGTGCGATTGATTTTACAGGCGACATGCCGATCATCTTAGGGCCTGATGGTCCAAGCTTAGGTGGCTTTGTTTGTCCAGCTGTGGTGATTCATTCAGAACTTTGGAAAATTGGTCAGCTTAAAGCAGGGGATAAAGTTAAATTTATTCCTGTGAGTTATGCCCAAGCAAAAGCCTTGGATCAAACATATCATCAAAGTATTATCGCTTCTGACACAGATGCAGTGAATTTTAATCCTGTATTCCACGCAGAAAATGACACATTAGAAAATGCTGTTTTAGCCACACGCGTAGGACAAGCACATTTACCCAGTGTGACTTACCGACCTGCGGGAAATAGCTATGTATTAGTTGAATATGGTGATCTGGTTTTAGACTTAAATCTACGTTTCCGTATTCATGCTTTAATGCAATGGGTAAAAGACCAGAATATCCACGGAATTATTGATCTTACACCGGGGATTCGTTCATTACAGATTCATTTTGATTCAATTCAAATTGATCAACTTGAGCTCTTGGAAAAACTTCAACACGCGGAAGCGGAACTGCTAGATATACACAATATGCAAGTCCCTTCACGGACGGTGTATTTACCACTGGCATGGGAAGATTCACAAACCCAATTGGCGACTGAGCGCTATACGCAAATCGTCCGTCCTGATGCACCGTGGTGCCCTGATAATATCGAGTTTATTCGTCGTATCAATGGCCTAGCATCCAAGCAAGCGGTAAAAGATGTGGTTTATAGTGCCAATTATCTGGTCATGGGATTGGGTGATGTGTATTTAGGCGCACCCGTTGCCACACCACTTGATCCGAGACAGCGTTTGGTCACAACAAAATATAACCCTGCACGGACTTGGACACCGGAAAATGCTGTTGGTATCGGTGGGGCATATATGTGTGTTTATGGTATGGAAGGTCCCGGGGGCTATCAATTTGTGGGCCGTACTACACAAATGTGGAGCCGTTATCGTAAAAACGCCAATTTTGAAGCTGGCAAGCCGTGGTTATTACGCTTCTTTGATCAGGTTAAATTCTATGAGGTTTCAGAAGCAGAATTGCTACAGATGCGCGAAGATTTTAAAGCAGGGCGGTTGCAACTACGTATTGAAGACGGGGTGCTTAATCTAAAAGAATACAATGATTTCCTTGCTGCAAATCAGGACAGTATTCATGCTTTTAAACAGAGGCAACAAGCCAATTTTGAAGCAGAGCGCCTTCGTTGGCATGCTGCAGGTTTACAAGAGTATGTCTCTGAAAGTTTAGATACTGTAGAGGATGGTGAAGCAGTCAGTATCCCAGAAGGTGGTTGTGCTGTTGAATCACATATGCCAGGTTCAATTTGGAAAATCGAATGTGCTTCTGGAGATATTGTTGAAGAAGGTGCAACCCTTGCAGTGATTGAAGCGATGAAAATTGAAATTCCGATTGTTGCACCTGAACGGATGAAGGTGGAAGCCATCTCCATTGAAAAAGGTCAGACCGTCAAGACCGGACAGGTATTGTTTACTTTGGCACCTGTAGCCTGATAAAAGTCAGCAAAGGAGCATCAATGATGATGCTCCTTTTTTTGTAAGTATGGTTTGTTTTATTTTATAAGCAGAACTCTATGGATTGTAATAATTTACAAATACTTAGCCAACTAAAATAAAATTAGTAAAAACTTTGGATTTTAAGCGCATATAACCCTACGCGCTATGCTTGTGCATTTACACTGTTTTTGCCCACAAATCGTCCATAAATACACGTTAAAACCAGCAAAAACTTGGTTAAAAACTGGCACATTTTCTGCATTGTTATATTGGTAATACAAAAACCTAATTTGGTAATACTGAGATGGAGTTGTGCTATGAATCAGGTCAAAACAACAGTCAAAAAAACACATTCGATTAAAAGATTTTTTGTTGATTTATTCACTGTACGAGCAGGTGTGTATATCAAACAAAACACTCCTGTAAATAAGATAAAAGGATAACTGTGTGGCTAAACAAAAGTTGGCTCGGATCAGCATTACTGTACCAGAAGCAACGTTGAATGCACTCGATCAGAAAATTGTCGATCAGCACTATGAAAGTCGATCTCAAGCCATTGTCGACATGATCAATAAACATCTGATTGCGGAACAGGCACAGGCCAATGAGGTTATGGTGGGTACTCTGACCCTACTTTATGATGCAGGACAAATGCCACTTCGAAACCAACTGATTGATTTGCAACAAAAGTTTTTAACTCAAGTGATTAGCTCACTGCATATCCAGCTAGATCAACAAAAAATATTACAAGTCATGCTGATGCAGGGCGCAAGTTCTGAGCTTCGACATATTAGCCAACAATTTACAGCACTCAAGGGTGTGATCAAAGGGCATCTAGAGCTGATGGATGCTGTAATGCCACCAATTCTGCAAAATGATTAAATCGGGAGTAGGGTGATGCAAGACTTATGGACAATTCAAGACTGGCGAGAGGCGTATACCAGCCAGAAAATCAAGATTGAGGGGTTAATCGATTATGTTAAAACCATTCACAATGATGATCATGCTTGGATTGAAATCGCATCTGAAACGCAAATTCAAGCCCAAATTGAAGCCTTAAAACTACAAGATAGAGATGATTTACCTTTATACGGTGTGCCATTTGCCGTCAAAGATAATATCGATGTCGCAGGGTTCCATACCACCGCTGCTTGTAAAGACGTTGAATATTTAGCAACCAATGATGCTGTGGTGATTGCCAAGTTAAAAAAAGCTGGTGCTGTGGTGATTGGAAAAACTAACCTTGATCAGTTTGCAACGGGATTGGTCGGGGTACGTTCACCTTATGGCGCGGTCAAAAATAGTTTTAATCCAGAATATATCAGCGGTGGTTCCAGCTCTGGTTCATCCGTTGCAGTTGCAAATGGTATGGTGCCCTTTAGCTTAGGGACCGATACAGCAGGTTCGGGTCGTGTGCCAGCAGGGCATAACAATATTGTTGGTCTTAAACCGACCAAAGGCTGGTTTTCAACCACAGGCTTGATGCCTGCTTGTAGAACGATTGATGTCATTTCTATCTTTGCATTGAGCAGTGACGATGCTTGGACGGTTGCCAGTGTTATGCAAGGCTATGATGAAAAAGATGAATATTCACGTATTCATCCAGCAAATGTTCCCTCTCAGTTTTCTAAAGGCAAAATTGCCATACCTGCACAGCTTGAGTTTTATGGTGACACAGAAACTGAAAAAGCTTTTGCGACCGCAGTAGAACGAGTCAAATTACTTGGTTATAAAGTTGAAAGTATTGATTTCACAGATTTTAATGAACTTGCCAAAGCCCTCTATAACGAGGCTTGGGTAGCGGAACGGACTGTTGCTGTGGAAAAAGTTGTAACACGTGACCAAGCGCATCCGGTCATTGCTGAAATCATAGCTCAAGCAGATAAATTTACAGCCACGGATGCACTTCAAGCTGAATATAAACGTGCTGTGCTGGCACGAAAAATTAATCTGGCTTTACAAGCCTATGATGCATTAATGGTACCGACTTCACCCACGATTTATCGTATTGTCGATGTTGAAGTAGATCCAATCGTAAAGAACTCACATATGGGAGCTTATACCAACTTTGTCAATTTTGCCGATTTAGCAGCCATAGCATTACCCAATACAATTCGCTCAGATGGGTTGCCGAGCGGAGTAACATTTATTGCACCTGCTTGGCATGATCAAGCTTTGGCAAATTTTGCTCAAAAATGGCAAACACTAACAGCCCTTACATTAGGCAAATCTCAGCAGCACTATCAAAAAATGCTTGAGATTGCTTCAAAAAATTCAGTCAAGTTGGCGGTTGTGGGAGCGCATTTAACAGCGATGCCACTTAATTTTCAGCTCACTACACGCCAAGGGACTTTATTAAAGAAAACCTATACCGCTAAAAATTACAAATTATTTGCTTTAAAAAATACCAGTCCACCAAAACCTGGTCTGCAATGTGATGCAACAGGAACGTCTATTGAAGTTGAAGTTTGGGAAATTCCATTGGCAAACTTTGGCGCAATCGTTGCTGAGGTTCCAGCACCGTTGGGAATCGGCAATTTACAACTTGAAGATGGCAGTTGGGTAAAAGGTTTTATTTGCGAAGCTTATGCAATTAAAGACGCTATAGATATCAGCCATTTAGGTGGTTGGCGTGCATATATACAGTCGCTGAATCAAACCAATACACAATTTAAAAGCGAGAAAATCGGGGGAGTTTCTGTATGATCTATAAATCTTTTTTATCCGTATCATTATTATCAGCAATGCTGTTATCTGGTTGTGACAACACGGCAAAAATTCCTCAAGCAAAAGAGGGTGCGCAAGCTTCAGCAGATGCTAAACCTATTACCATTGGCTATAGTGATTGGCCCGGATTTGTGGCATGGCAAGTTGCAATTGAAAAAGGTTGGCTAAAAGAAGCAGGTCTCAATGTTGATTTTAAATGGTTTGATTATTCAGCATCACTCTCAGCATTTTCTGCCAATCAATTAGATGCAGTATTTGTTACCAATGGTGATAACTTGGTGACGGCCTCGGGTGGTACTCAAGGCATGATGATCATGGCGACTGACTACTCTGCGGGCAATGATGTGATTATTGCCAAAGAGGGGATCAATCGTATTGAAGATTTAAAAGGTAAATCTGTCGGCGTTGAAAAAGGTCTAGTCGATCATTTGCTTCTAGCAACGGCAATGTCAGATCAAAAGATTCCCATCAATGAAATAAAATTGGTTAATTCAGCTACCAATCAATTACCACAAGTATTCTCGAGCCCAGATGTTTCAGCTATTGCGGTATGGCAACCTGTTGCCAGTCAAGCATTGAAAACTGTTGCAGGGTCAAAAATCATTTATACCTCCAAGGATAAACCGGGGTTAATTTATGACACCTTAACTGTGAATATGAGTCATTTAACTGCCCATAAAGATGAATGGAAAAAGATCCTTCAAGTGTGGGACAAGACAGTGAAATATATTAATGATCCTGCAACACATGCAGATGCTGTAAAAATTATGGCAATCCGTTCAGGGGTAGATCCAAAACAATACGAAACGATGGTGAATGGCACCCATTTACTTGATCTAGACGCCAATCAAAAAGTCTTTAGCAAAGGCAATGGTTTTGATTCGATCTATGGCTCGTCCTATCACGTCAATAAATTTAACGTGGAAAATGGCATCTATAAAACTGAACAAAATGTCGATGGTCTGATTTATCCGACATTGTTGCAAGAGTTGAAATAGCGGTTTTAAAAGAATTAGATCGTTGGAAAAAATAGCCTAAGCATGTCTTGGGCTATTTTATTTTAGGTGCAAAAGCTTTATATAGAGCCTAGACGCAATTTTTGAACAGATTTGAATGCAGGAAAACTAACCAAATCAGTGAAATTTTTATGGTGGTAGATCTGTTTTAAAGATTAACAAATTAAATTTAAATTGATTACAAAGGCGTCACTTTAATCACATTAAAAGAGGATTTTCTATTCACTAGAGCTCTTGCCAAAATAAACTTAGAGATGATATTTAAATGTGGTTAAGCTTTATGAATCATGAAAATTTTACTATTGCATAAAAATTAAGTGTATGAGGATCAAATTTGCAATGCCGCGCTTTACATTTAAAGTTTAAATCGCTTTGTGTAGGCGATGTATCACTTTTCATAGGGGATTCTAAACCCCGCGTTGCAATCAAAGCAATACTTTGTTTTTGCTCATGTTGAGTGAGGGGCACGTTCTGTATCCCCACCCAATAAGGCGACATCCATGTCGCATCACGATAGAAACACCATCTATGTTTCATCAAAATTTAAAAGTTTACACGTATCGAGTGCTTATTTTTGACTAACACAAGAAGTCTATGATATTTCAGTGCTCGTTGAAAAAAGATGAATAATTAAAATCCCAATAATCATAAAAGCCAAACCGATGATTGCAGCTAAATCTAAGTGTTGTTTATAGTAAAAGAAGCCGACCAAGGACACCAAAATAATGCCTGCGCCAGACCAAAGCGCATAAGTAATACCGACAGGAATCGTTTTCATGGTCAGTGATAAAAAATAAATGGCAACCGCATATCCAATCACGGTAATAATCGATGTAAATAACTGGCTAAAACCATCTGAAGCCTTCATTGCAGAAGTCGCGATGACTTCTGCAACAATGGCAATCATTAAATATAAAAAAGACATTGATTGAGAATATCCCTTATAACGCTATTTTTGCATGATGAAAAAGATGATTTTCTTCATGATCAAACCAATTTTGACTTTCAGTTGAAGTGCCCGTAAGCGTTGTAAAGCAAAAATCTTTTTGAAATACATCAAGTGTAAAAAATAAACGACAATGTTCACCATTGATCAGTTGCTGTTGGACAAGTGTGTTGTGATCGAGTTGTTGGAAATTTTCAAGATCAATCATAGTTCCAACTTTGTTGCTGATGGTGCTAAGATCGATGATCTGCTTATCAAAACTGATCGAAACCTCATAGTCCTGAATTGCTTCTAGACTAATCTGTTGTTGAGAAATAGCATCTTTTAAAGCATTAGTGGAGTGAAAAGCCTGTTGTATATCTGGATGTCGAGACTTGGCAAAGGCAATAAAATGATCACAAAGGATGAAGCCACCATCTGCAGGATAACTGATACTTAAATCGATATTTTCAACTTTAAATAAACGTAGGCCAAGATATAGCCCACGGGTAGCTTGTTGCCGCCAATCTTCAACATAAGCATGGCTTGGTGAAAACTCTAATATGGCATTGCCAATTGAATACAATTTTGCTGGTTCGGGCCATTGCACATGATTTTGATAATTACTGCTGACATTCCATGAAAGTAATTGATTTTGAGCATCCCAAATTGTATCGCCAACCCAGCCCTGTCGTTCTAAAACGGGCGTTGAAATGGGGTCTTTTAAGCGTAAATCAATGGTAAAGGTTTTAGATTGAAACCAATAGACCAGCGTATTTTCATCAGTTAAACCATTGGAAAAAGTAATACTCTTACGGCGAAAAGCACCCAATAAATACCGAGGTAATACGCAGGCTGAATCATCACTCGGTTTAAGTTGTGCACAGAGTTCTAATAAGTTCATAGTGACTCCTCGTTTTGACTTAAACCAAATGAATAAAGCGGGCGGGGATTTTCAAGTTGAATTTCACCCCGGGCTACTTTTTCTTTTAGATACTGGAAAGTTTGTGCGGTTTGATTAAAAAGGTGCTCACCGCCTTTTAAAGGGGAATATTTTGCAGGCTGATCTTTAAGCAAAGGTTGAATCAGATAGTCATAATCACAAGAGAAGAAGAAGGGAAATGAAAAACGTTCTTCGGAAACTTTTTTAACACGATGTTTGGTTGCCAAATATCGCCCATTAGACAGAATTTCCATCATATCGCCAATATTCATAACCAATGTATTTTCAAGCAGTGGAATATCGATCCATTGCCCTGTTTTATCGAGGACTTGTAATCCAGGTGCTGTGGGTAAGAGCAAAGTAAAACACTCATAATCGGTATGTGCACCAATACCATCTTTATCCTGAATTTCAGGATGATAAGGATAATGAATAAGGCGAAGTTGACTGGGTGCTTTGGAATTATGTGCATCAAAATAATGCTCATCTAAGCCAAGTGCTAGCGCAAAACTTTGGAAAATTGTGTGCCCAATATTTTTAATATGTTGATAATAATCTGAAACATGCTGTTTAAAAATGGGGTCATCTGGCCACTGGGTTGGACCAATCAAAGGGCGGCGATCTGCGGGGCTTTGATGATCATAATTGACATCATAGGCCTCTTTAAGATCATAACTCGTTTCTACAAAACGTTCTTCACCGATCGGTACATAACCACTGTGATTTTCAGATAAGCCAATATAATTCTTCATCTTAATTGCAGTATCTTGGGCGAAGTATTGTTGTGCGGTTTGATAAAGATTGTTGAATAACGCAGGTTTAAATTGTTCTCCCTTTAGATATAAGAAACCCACATCTTTACATGCCTGATCTAAAGCGTGTGCCACGACTAGACGATCTTCGAGGTCAGGACTGGATAATAGGGAAATGTCCACAATTGGTAAAACATATGTGTTTGACATGAATATCACCAAGGTTGGCCGTCCAACAATGAACTAAGCGATTTGGGTCGTCCCAAAGGCTATAAGAAATCTGTTTGTTTATTTATCCGTGCTGACTTGGGTCATCCTCGGTATTTTGGGTAAGTCTTGAAGTGATGGATCAAGCTCATCTTCCTGAGCGTGTACCAACTGATCAACACGTGCCCTTAATTGTTGAAAAGCAGGAGTTGCCATGAGAGCTAATGAACGTGGGCGAGGTAAATCCACTTCAATAATTTCTTTAATTTCACCGGGATTGGCTTTTAGCGCAATAATACGATCAGCCAATAAAATGGCTTCATCCATATCATGGGTAACAAAAATAATGGTGATATCAATGTTTTGCCATAAATCCATTAAATGTTTTTGCATCTTTTGACGGGTATGAGGGTCGAGCGCGCCGAAAGGTTCATCCATCAGTAAAATTTTAGGTTCATTGACTAAAGCTCGAGCAATCGCAACACGCTGTTTCATTCCACCAGAAAGTTGATGTGGATATTGATTTTCATATTTGTCCAAGCCAATAATATTGATCCATTCTCGTGCATGGGCTTCCGCAGTCATTTGACTGGCACCTTTCATCCGTGGTCCGAACATGACATTTTCTTTAACCGTTTTCCATGGAAACAGGGTATACCCTTGGAACACCATGCCCCGTTCAGGGCTAGGTCCTGTGATGCGTTGGCCATCGACTAAGATTTCACCACTATGATAAGGATCTAAACCTGCAATTACGCGACTTAACGTTGATTTACCACAACCTGATGGGCCAATCACACAAATAAATTCACGCTTATGGATTTTAAGATCCAGTTGATTTAAAACAGTTCGTTCGTTTTTACCATGTTTAAATACTTGGCTCAGTTGTTTGGCTTCTAAGATGACAGGGCGTGCATAAATTTTTTGAAAATATTCATGTGAATTAAAAGTTGAGTCATTCATTATTTGGCCCCTGCTTTCCATGCGAACATACGCTCGCCTAATTTCATTAATAACACATCACAAACCAGTCCAATCACCCCGATAATCAAAATCGCAGCATAGACATTGTCAAAGTTTTGATAGCGTGCTTGTTGGGTAATAAACCATGTAATACCAGAAGTAGTACCAATTAATTCAGAAACAATTAAATAGGTCCAAGCCCAACCTAGTAGCACGCGTAAATCACGATAAATATCTGGAAAAGCAGCAGGAATAACCACATTGAATAGGCTTTTGAGCTTATTGGTTCCTAGGGTATAGCCGGCTTCAATTAAGCCTTTATCGACCATACGTGTTGTATTGGCAATTATTAGAATTTGTTGAAAAAGCGTACCAATCACAATAATTGCAATTTTAGGTGCATCATTGATTCCCAAAATGGCAACAGCAAGCGCGCCAAAAGCAGGGGCTGGTAAGTAACGGAAAAATTCAACAAAAGGTTCTGTGAGCAGTGATATTTTTTGTGAGAAACCACAGAGAATACCCAATGGAATACCAAAAATTGAAGAAATTAAAAAAGCTGAAAATACGATTTTAATACTGTGCCATAAGCTTTGATGAAACCATGGGGTATCTGGTTGTTCTGGCGGTGTGGTAAATGCAGTGACCAAGGCTTTAGCCACTTCATGTGGTGCAGGTAAGTAAATGGGATTGACTAAAATACCTTGTGGTGGTGCAGAATCATGAGCAACCGCATTTTGTGCCTCACTATAGAACACACTTTTTTCGATACGGCTACCGACTTGTAAATATGAGACACTGCCTGAATCTGTGATTTGGACTTGAGGATGCCAAATAAAAGGTAAATAACTGACAGCGCACCAGAGCAATATAGGGATCAGAAAAGAACACAAGCTCAGTAATAGCTTATTCTTTTGACCAATTTCCTTTACAACATAACCCATATTTACCGTCCTCATTTTAGCTTGAGTATTACGATTGTTGAAAAACGTAATATTTGTTAAGCAAAATAAGTGCCATGAATAAATATAATAAGGCGAGGCTAATTCGAATTTATCATTAACGCTCGAGTCGTCGGTGATAAATGATCTGCAGGAGCTCATCGCGCTAAAGCATGCTGAAAATACCCAAACAGGAAGAGAACTACAAGGAAATAAAAAATATGAAAGGAATAAAAGTAAAGTAATCGTGCAAGATTAGGTGCTGATTTAATAAAATTCTGAATGCTTAGCTCTGCCATTCAAACCTATTGATCTGATGATTAATTGAAATTAAATCGTCGTTGTATCGAGGGGAATACAACGACATTTTAATTATTAAATACATATCAAATCATAAACTTCAGTTGAATATTTAAGCATATTCAATTTTATCAGGTGAGCATCTGTTTAAAGGGGAAGAGGTTCTAAACCTTTTACAATATCACTAAATTCAGAGCCATTTAGCCAAAATGATTTCTTTAAAAATAATGTAGTCATTATACTTTCAGCGATATCACTATTGGTATTTTCACAAAATAAACCATATTGGCTGCCTAACACATTATTGTCTTCAATCAAACGAATATAGTAAGCATGTTGTTCGTCTGCATAACCAAGAATTGCATCACGTTGAGTCGCCATTTTTATGTCTCCACATAGAAAATCAATCAATTAAGTGCTTAAGTGAGATCAGAGAACTTATTCAAAAGTATCAATAAATTAACAAGATATCTGTATTCTAAATTATTGATTTATGATAAGTATATTGATTATCTTTGTCGTCCTTGTTCAAATAGATGTATCAAAACTGATCGATAGAGTTATTGTTATTCAAAAAAAACTTGCCGTCAACTTGAATTTGTAACTTTTTCAAGCTATATTGATTTTACAGGCTTTTATGAAGCATATAGGATAAATAATGTCTAAGAAAGTAGAATTTGAACATGGAGGTGCTAGAGCAAATGCTGGGCGTAAGGCACAGTTTAGTGAGCCAACCAAAGTCATCCGTGTACCAGAGTCACAAGTCGATTTTATCAAAAACTGGTTACTGAAAAATTTCAAAAATGGTCAGCTCAGTGATTTAACAGCGAGCATGAAGATCCAGACCATACAGCCTAAGAATGATAAGGTCTATCAGATTCCACTTGCGACTGAAAGGGTCGCTGCTGGTGTACCATTTTCAGTTCAAGATAGTATAGAACAATCTTTAGATATGAATGAATATTTAATCAGAAATGAGAGTTCTACATTTATTGTTAAAGCAAATTCGCTTTCAATGCAAGATGTGGGGATTGATATCGAAGACCCTTTGATTGTAGATCGTAGCATTTCTGCAAAATCTGGTGATATTGTCATCGCCCGTATTGATAATGATTTTACGGTGAAACGCTTGATGATTGATAAACAGTTTGATCCACCGAAAGTCTGGTTAAAAGCTGAGAATCCAGAGTTTAAAAATATTTATATTGAAGAAGGGCAAGAATTCGAAATATGGGGAGTTGTGACTTATAACTTAAAGCGAATGCGTTGATTGATAGAGAAGATATTTGAGGATAACGCTTTAAGTCTGTCGTGTTTTTAAGCAACATTTTTGTTGCTTTTTTTATGATCAATTTAAGAATACTAAGGACACATCAAAATTTGAGCGTGTAGTTTTCTAGTTGTGAAATCAGATTATTTTGAATATAAACTCGCTTTATTACAAAAGCTCATTGTGTGTTTTATCAATAATAGACCTATATCTACTGAGCAAGTAGCCAATAACATAACAATCCTCATATTCACATTCGCCATCAAAAACCCTTCAAAACTAAATATAAATATTATTCGGCATATTTTTTGCTGTCATCAAAGTGATTAATTTATCAAATGGTCAAAAATGAGCTATCAAATTTTCCCGTGTGTAGCGCAACCAGATGCTGAAACTGTAGTTCTATCTTCTGGTTTAGGTGGGCATGCATCTTTTTGGCAACCACAAATTAAAACTTTAACTCAATATTTTCAGGTGCTTGTTTATGACCAAGAAGGTTGTCATGCAGACTCTGAAGCATTACCCACAGCATATTCAATAAAGAATATGGCAAAGCAAGTATTAGACATACTTCAACAACAACAAATCAAACAATGCCATTTTATTGGGCATGCCTTAGGTGCGGTAATTGGAGCTGAATTGGCTGTTTTGATCTACAACACCGAAATTTCACTGTCGAGTCTAACCTTTATTAATGCCTGGGATGCTCTTGATCCACATACAGATAAATGTTTCAAAACCCGTATTGCCTTGTTAGAAAATGCTGGTGCTGAAGCTTATATACGTGCACAAGCTCTATTTCTATATCCACCTGCTTATATTTCAAAGCATATTCAACAAATTCAAGAGATCGAAAGCAAGGGATTTAAAGATTTCCCACCGATTAATAACGTGTTGCTACGCTTAAATGCATTGATGAATTTTAAAATTTTACCGCAACATATCGCTGCTTTGGCGAACACTGATGTGTATTACATTGCCAACAAAGATGATTTTTTAGTGCCTTATCAAAAGAGTATAGACCTTAAAGCAATATTGGGGCATGGCGAATTAACACTATTGGAAACCGGTGCGCATGCTTCATCTGTAACAGAAAGTAATACAGTCAATCAGATTTTAATTCAAAATTTAGTAGAAGAAACCCTATGAACCAGAGCCTCAACATAGATTTAAACCAATTGTTTCCAGATGCCAGAACGCACAATACTTGGTTGGATAAGGCAGTCAGCACTGAATAGATTCAGCAAATTTATGATTTAGTGAGAATGGGACTTACCTCTGCCAATTGTTGCCCTGCTCGATTTATATTTTTAATGACATCTGAGTCGAAAGAACAACTAAAGCCTGCGCTATCCTCGGGAAATATAGAGAAAACCATGACAGCGCCTTTGACAGTGTTGGTAGCAACGGATCAGAAATTTTATAATCAATTTGCTAAACTTTTTCCGCATACAGACGCTAAATCTTGGTTTACCTCAAATCCCAAACTTGCCAATGAAACAGCTTTAAGAAATAGCTCGATGCAAGCGCGTATTTAATTATGGCATGTCGAAGTTTAGGTTTGGACACAGAGCCAATGTCTGGATTTGATGATATGCAAGTGAATGAGAATTTCTTTAAAGAAACTGATTATTCGATTAATATGATTGTCAACATAGGATATGGGGATCATACAAAAATATATACAAGATTACCAAGATTAGATTTTGATGATGCTTGTAAAATATTATAAAGATTTATTTTAATAACTATTTTATTAGATTACTAATTTTATTGAACCAGTGTTGTATTTCGTCAGAATTTTATCTTATTGAACCACATACCATATGCGGTTTTTTATTTATAGTGTCGGTTAATTTTAAAATTATAAATGATCTAAAATGACGCATTTATGCACTATTTTAGTTTATTATTCATGACTTAAAAATTCATATATTTTACCAAAAGGTAAAATAAAAAATAAACATAAAAAAATTAATAATAAAAACAACTAATTAAATTTAGTGGCATGTTGTATGCATTATTTATAATTACAAGGTGGTTTTGGTTTTTAGTTTTATATTAAATATTTTTAGAATATTTTTTGTACAGTGAGGTTTAGCTATGAAAATTGGTGTATTTTGTCCGATTGGAAATAATGGCTGGTTGCTTTCAGAAAATGCACCGCAATATAAGCCAACATTTGAATTGAATAAACAGATTGTACAACGTGCAGAACATTATGGTTTTGATTTTGCATTGTCGATGATTAAACTGCGTGGTTTTGGGGGTAAAACTGAATTCTGGGATTATAACTTAGAAAGCTTTACATTAATGGCGGGTTTAGCGGCAGTGACCAGTAAAATAAAAATTTTTGCTACGGCAGCGACTTTGGTGATGCCACCAGCCATTGTGGCACGTATGACATCAACGATTGACTCGATTTCAAATGGACGTTTTGGGCTAAATGTTGTGACTGGATGGCAACCACCAGAATATACCCAAATGGGGTTGTGGCCAGGGGATGATTATTTCTCTAAACGTTATGATTACTTATCTGAATATGTCGAAATTTTACGTGAGCTTTGGGCAACGGGAACATCTGATTTCAAAGGTGATTTCTTCCAAATGGATGATTGCCAAGTAAAGCCAATACCACAATCCGACATGAAAATTATTTGTGCTGGTCAATCTGATGCGGGCTTAGCATTCTCTGCAAAATATGCAGATTATAATTTTGTTTTTGGAAAAGGTTTCAATACACCAACGGCCTATGCTGAAATCAACGAACGTCTAAAAGTACATATTGATCAGACAGGAAGAGATGTTCAAACCTATGTTTTGTTTATGGTGATTGCAGCTGAAACAGATCAAGAAGCAATGGCGAAATGGGAGAACTATAACCAAGGCGCAGACCTAGCAGCAATTAACTGGTTAATGAATCAAGGCGGTAAAGATCAAACATCAGGTACAGATACCAATATTCGTCAAATGGCATCTAGTGTTTCACCCGTCAATATTAATATGGGCACAATCGTCGGTTCTTATGAAAATGTTGCCATGATGCTGGATGAAATTTCTACCATTAAAGGCACTGAAGGAATTCTTTTAACATTTGATGATTTTATCCAAGGGGTTGAGGATTTTGGACAGCGCGTCCAACCGTTGATGGCTTGTCGTGAGGAGGTTGTTGCAAGTTATCAACAGCTAGCTCAACCCGTTTTGGAGAAAAGCGCATGAGTATAGTTGAAAACTCGAAAATGATAGAAAATCTGGTTTGTACAGATTTCACGACTCATGCAGGAACAGGCAAAATTTTAAAAGCGGAGCCAGAATCGATTCAGCTCGCACCTGAACAAACGGCGCTTATCGTCATTGATATGCAAAATGCCTATACCTCAATTGGTGGCTATTTGGATTTGGCTGGTTTTGATGTTTCCACTACTCAACCTGTGGTTGCTAATATTAAAAAAAGCATTGATGCAGCACATATAGCCGGTATCCAAGTGATCTATTTTCAAAATGGATGGGATGAACAATATGTAGAAGCCGGTGGCATAGGTTCTCCTAACTTTCATAAATCCAATGCTTTAAAAACCATGCGTAAAAATCCTGATTTACAAGGCAAATTATTGGCAAAAGGTGGTTGGGATTTTGCATTAATTGATGAACTAAAGCCTCAACCTCAAGACATTGTGATCGAGAAATCACGCTATAGCGGTTTTTTTAATACAGCATTGGACAGTAGTTTACGTACTCGTGGCATCCGAAATTTAGTTTTCGTTGGGATTGCCACCAATGTTTGTGTGGAATCAACCCTTAGAGATGGTTTTTTCTTGGAATATTTTGGTATAGCGCTAAAAGATGCATGTTATCAAGCTGGCCCTCAATCAGCACAAGAGGCAGCCTTATATAATATTAAAACCTTTTTTGGATGGGTATCTGATACGGAATCATTTGTACAGACATTCAAAACCCAACAAGAGCAGCCAAATTCAGTCACTTTTAGTAAATCAGCTTAATGCTTTTAACCAGATCAAGTGTCTTTTCTAGAGTTTAAGTCTATGGCGAAGATGCTTTAAGGAAAAAATAAAGGAATTTAAAATGTCCAAACAAGTTGTGATCCCAGTAGGTACAGCTAAACCCCTTGCACCTTATGTGCCTGCAACCAAAGCAGACAATATTGTCTATGTTTCTGGGACTTTAGCATTTGATGAAAATAATGAGGTGGTCTGTGTCGGTGATGCCGCAGGCCAAACCCGACATATTTTAGACACCATTAAAAACGTCATCGAAACTGCAGGTGGCACGATGGATGATGTGACGTTTAACTCAATATTCGTCAAACATTGGGCAGATTATGCCGCAATAAATGTGGTCTATGCTGAATATTTTCCCAATGACAAACCCGCTCGTTATTGTGTACAGGTCGGACTGGTTAAACCTGAAGCCCTTGTTGAAATTGCATCAATAGCACATGTGGGATAATGCATGTCTAAATTTGTCTATGTGTTTTAGTCATTTTTTTAAAAATGAATTTTAACCTCGATGAACATTTGCGCATTGGGGTGGGAGAGTTATGATGCAAATGGTCAAACAGGAAAGTACAGTTAGTGGTGAAATTATTGAATTTACCAATCCTTGTGAAACTAAAGTCCATTTAGAAATTGATCAAGCTATCTTTAGACAAGGTATGTCTAATTTGGGTGCAGCAGTCAATGTGATCACTACTAAAGGTGATGCAGGACAGGCAGGTTTTACCGCATCTGCAGTGTGTAGTGTAACGGATTCACCTCCAACCTTATTGGTATGCCTTAATCGCGCCGCATCGGTATATCGCGTTTTTTCTGAAAATAAAGTTTTGTGTGTCAATACATTAGGTTCAAATCAAGCCGCATTGTCTAATTTATTTGGTGGCAAAACACCCATGCAACACAGATTTGCACAAGGTGAATGGAGTGAACTCGTGACAGGTTCTCCGGTGTTAGATAACGCCCTAATTTCATTTGATTGTGAAGTGGTATCAAGTCAGGTGGTCGGTAGTCATGATGTATTGTTTTGTCGGGTCAAAGCAATTCGTCACAACCCAAGTTTAAATGCGCTTCTATATTTCAAACGCAGTTATTGTGAACCTCAAAATGTATGTTGATCTCTAAATATGGGGAATTAGAAAATGGCGACAAAAGAACCATGGTTTACATCATTTAAACCATACACAGGTAATTTAGATCAAAACCCTGTGCAAATTGATGAATATTTACCTGTTGGAAAAAGTATCGTTTTGGGCTTGCAACATGCATTTGCAATGTTTGGTGCAACGGTTCTCGCACCTTTGCTGATGGGCTTTGATCCCAATTTGACTATATTTATCACGGGTATCGGCACGATTTTATTTTTCCTGATGACGGGTGGAAGAATGCCGAGTTACCTCGGATCTAGTTTTGCATTTATTGGCGCTGTCGCTGCTGCAACGGGCTATGCAGGTGTGGGGTCAAATCCAAATATTGCCTTGGCTTTAGGGGGGACCATCGCTTGTGGTTTGGTGTATGCAGGAATTGGTTTAATTGTCATGAAGACGGGAACTGGTTGGATTGAAAAGTTGATGCCACCGATTGTTACGGGTGCAATCGTGATGATTATTGGTCTAAACTTAGCACCTGTCACCATTAAAAGTGTTTCTGCAAACCCATTTGATACTTGGATGGCAATTCTGACAATCCTTTGTATCAGTGCGATTGCTGTATTTACCCGAGGCATGATGCGTCGCTTATTGCTCTTACTGGGGTTGGTGTGTGCATATGTTCTATATTTTATCCTTGCCAATTTAATGGGCTTTGGCAAAGCGATCGATTTTGCAGTCATTAGCAATGCGGCGTGGTTTGGTCTCCCGCATTTTGTTGCACCCTCGTTTAATGCAAACGCCATGTTGTTAATTGCGCCAGTAGCAATAATTCTGGTCGCTGAAAACTTAGGTCACTTTAAAGCTGTATCTGCAATGACGGGTCGTGATTTATCACCTTATATGGGTCGTGCATTTTTTGCAGATGGGGTATGTACCAGCTTGTCGGCTTCTGTTGGGGGAACAGGTATGACCACATATGCTGAAAATATTGGGGTTATGGCCGTCACTAAAATTTATTCAACCACAGTTTTCGTAATCGCTGGGATCTTTGCAATTTTGTTGGGCTTATCACCTAAATTCGGTGCTGTGATTAGTACTATTCCTATTGCTCTTTTAGGTGGTGCCTCAATTGTGGTGTTTGGTTTAATCACAGTGGCTGGTGCAAAGATTTGGATTGATAATAAAATTGATTTCACTAAAAACAGTAGCTTAATTATTGCTGCGGTCAGCTTGATCATGGGCGCAGGTAATTTTAGTGTACATATTGGTTCATTTGATCTTGGTGGAATTGGTACAGCAACTTTGGCTGCAATTTTATTGAATCTAGTTTTAAATCGTAGAGAAAAACAGCCCGATGAGATCAAGCTAGAATCAAGTGATGCTGCAAAGTCCTTATCGCAGTCCTCTTAAGCTAAAGGCGCAGATTGAGATTTTAAGTGATTGAACAGTAGATTTTATAGTGAACGGTGTGGCATTTAGTAGGTTAGGGACAATGAGATGATATACGGCATGTCCTTGAGCAAAGTTTGTACCTGAGTGAAAGTATGGAATCAAGATTTTGCAAAGATTAATCACATGCACAAAAATTTGCGACGCTTGCAGTGAGTTTGTAAAAAGCGTTACAGCATAGGTGATTTTTCCTTGTTTGACTATAAGCAAGAGAATTGAATATAGGGTATGAATTCAAGCTTTAGTATTGCAATTTTAAAGCGATTATCGGGGAAATTCGTATCCATATTGGTGGCTGAAATTTTTACAGATATTTGGTTTTTTAGGGTGCTGCCTTGTGCGACAAATTTTGTCGCACAGGGCATTTCTCTATCTAGTATTTAATTCTCCAATAAATATAATAGAACCTGTAAGCACGATGAGATTTAAAATATGAAAGACTGGATTAAGATACGCGAAATTTTAAAAAATATTCAAAATCGGCAAAATAAAAAACAGACTATTTACTTAGTCGGTATGGTTGATTTAAATGAATTGGATATTTCATGGTTGATTGATGAAGACTACATTGAAATTGATGATGCTATTTCTTACTTAGATAATAGAGATATTGTTTTTATTAAGAATTTAACTTTTAAAGGAAAGAAATTACTTTATCAGTTAAGTATTTAAATCTACTTTTTATAATAGATAATGAGGGTGTTTTATAATAATAATGAAGAATTAAAATAAATAATAATTTAATTTTTATTTTAATAAAAATAAACAAAAAATAAAAACTTATTATAATAATTTAATAAATATAAATAATAATATGATAATTAATAATTTAAATCCAAATCAATATTCAATTATTGGTTTGGATTTTTTATATTATGCAACCCAAAAAATAATTTTTTAGTCTTCATTCACGAATTAAGACTTGTTTATTTGCTGAACTCTCGCTAAAACTATGGATGTTTTATACATAGGCAATAAAAAGGATTTTATGATGAAACGCCCAAAGTATATTGATAAGACTGAATGGGAAGCGCGTTGCCAGTTGGCAGCACTCTATCGTTTAATTGCACATTATAGAATGACTGATTTGATAGATACCCATATCAGTTTACGTGTCCCGCATGAGCCTGATCATTTTCTGATTAACCGCTATGGTGTAACATTTGATCAGATGAAAGCTTCAGATTTGGTGAAAATTGATCATGAAGGGAATATTGTGGCAGATTATGATCAAGGCAAAATGGTCAATGTTGCAGGCTTCGTCATTCATTCTGCCTTACATCATGCTAAAGATGATATTCACTGTGTCATTCATACCCATACGGCGGATGGCATAGCTGTTTCTGCACAAGAAAAAGGTTTATTGCCTTTGTCACAACATGCGCTGAAATTTTATAACAATATTGCTTATCATGAATATGAGGGTATCGCTTTTTCTACAGCTGAAAGAGAACGTTTGGTTCAGGATTTGGGAAATTATCGTTGCATGATTTTACGCAATCATGGTTTGTTAGCCACTGGAAACAGTATTGCAAGAGCATTTCATGAAATTTATTTTTTAGAGCGAGCTTGTCAGGTTCAGATTAAAGCCATGAGCAGCTCAAAACTTCATTATCCGAGTAAGCAAATATGCGAATATACGGTGAAGCAATTTGAAAGTGATGCTGCTGAACCGATTGTTCAGGCTGCTTGGAATGCTGCTTTATCATTGATTAAAGATCAGAAAAAAGATTTTTGTGCTTAAACACGGCTTCTAACTTGTTCAATAAGCTCGACATAAAAAACCTCCATCTATACATGCGGAGGTTTTTTATTGCATATGAATTAGCTGTTTAAATCAAACCAAATAAATTGGCTATCTTCATGTGCAGTGAGTGTCGAATCTTCGTCAAATAAATAACCATCACCTGCTTTAACGACTTGACCCGCAATATCAATCTCACCATCGATTACATGTACATAGTTAAATTTTTGGGTTGCTTTAACTTCAAGGGTATGACCTTTTTCCAGATATGCCGCTTTAATTTCAGCATCTTGACGAATATGCATTGGCGCATTGTTATTTGGGCCAACAATCAATTGCCATTCATTGGGTGATTTTTTAGGATCACGTTCAATTTGTTGATAATTCGGTTCGGCATCTTGAACATTTGGAATTACCCAAATTTGTAGCATATGAACTGCTTCATCACCTTGGTTGATTTCACTGTGTTGTACACCTGTACCCGCACTCATCAATTGCCATTCACCCGCATGGATATGACGTTCATTTCCCATGCTGTCTTTGTGTGAGATAGTACCTTTAAGCACACAAGTCAAAATTTCCATGTTGTCATGTGGGTGAGTACCAAAACCTTTATGTGCTGCAATGGTATCGTCATTGATTACACGTAAAGAACCAACACCCATATATTTAGGGTCATACCAACTACCAAAAGAGAAACTATGTTTGGTATCTAACCACCCCATTTTTACATGACCACGGTTTTCACTGTGATGTAAAAAAGTATTCATCTCAAATCTCCAATTCTTTATTTTTTAACATGAATGAATTTTAATATTTAAGTAATTGGGATGAAATAGCAAATAAGCAACATATTGTTTTATTTTTGGAACGATAAATTTTTATCTTTGCAATAAAAAACCAGTGTATGCACACTGGTTTTTTATTTTATCAAGTATAAGATTATTCTAAGAATTTAACCGTTACACCTGATTTAACTTTTTTACCTAAGTCATTGGCATCCCAGTTGGTCAAACGAATACAACCATGTGAAGCTGTTTTCGAAATTGCAGATGGATTTGGTGTACCATGAATACCAAATGATTTTTTGCTCAATCCAATCCAGATATTCCCTACAGGAGCATTTGGACCAGGTGGTAATGATAATGGTTTTAAGTTTTTACCTTGTACAAAGTTACTAGGTGAATAGCTATACCATGGGTTTCGTGCAACTCCAGTAACTTTATAAGTTCCTTTTGGAGATGGTGTATCAGAACTACCAATTGTTGCAGGGAAAGAGCCAACCATTTGGTTTTGTGCATTAAACAAATATAATTGCTTCGCACCTTTGTGCGCGACAATCAAATGAATATTTTCAGGTAATTCATTGCGAATATTCGTCACAACGATTTTTTCACCAACTTTATTAAATGTCGCTTTAGGATTCAGTTTCTTTAAAAACTCTTCGTCCATGTGAAATTTTTCACCTAGCATTTCTGTTACACGAGTGTAATACAGGCCTGGCATTTTTGCTTGTAATGCATAATCATGAGGAATCGATTTTGCATAAGGACCTTTTAGGTCTTCAGCTGTTATCGTATATTCCACAAAAGCAGGCTTATTGCCTTGTTGAGAAACTAAAGCATCCCAAGTTTCTTGAGTCAATTCACCAGTAGGTTTAATACCATTCATTTGTTGGAATGAAGCGATTGCTTTAAGCGTATTCATACCGCTTGAACCATCAATGGCACCAGGTGAAGCATGGGCATTATTTAACATGACATGGGCACGGGCATAGACAGGGAATTGACCCTTACCAATATTTTCGTACCATTGTGCATTGTTTATTCCATCTAAAGTCCATGACGCTTTAGGTGCATTAGGATTGCTTGCCGTTTTTGCAGTCGTGGTCTGTGGTGAAGATGGAGAGATAGCGGTACCTGAGTTTTTATCCTCAGTTTTTTCTAAATTTTGTAGCGTATTTGCAGCTTTGTCTAAGTCTTGTTGCTCTTGCTGACTTATCTGTGTTTCTACACTTGAAGCAGAATCATCAATAGCAAGTGGATCAATAGGATCTTCAACAGGAGCAGCAACTTTTTTAGGCGTTAGAGGTTGCTCAGCTGTAGATGCAGCAAAAGCTGTACCTGTTAATAAACAGCTTAAACTCAAAGCAAGAATTGAGCGAACGAACATGTAGATCAACCTTAAGAATTATTCATAATTTATAACTAAAAATCTGTGTAAGTATTGCAGAAATTATAAGGTGTTGCAGTATTTGTTTTGTGTTAATCATTTTTTTCTATAGACATTTTCCTAGTCTGCAAGTTTTGTTTTATTTTCGTATACCCGTGGGAATTTAAATCTAAGTAATCAAATCGGGTCAGTTGACAATTCGTCTACGTTTGCGACTACGTGTATTTTTTAGGCGATACTAGGAGCGGAGTATGAAATTTAGTCATTCTAAGTGATGAGGAACATTGTTTCGCAAGGTAACGACGTAGCGTCAAAAAACACGCTAGCCCTCTGCTGCGCCTTGCGCTGCAAACAAAGCAGTGCTTTGTTCTTGCTTAGGGTAGTGGCTAAATTTATCTCAGCCTTCGTTATGAAACTCGAAAATAGTCTCGCTATTCTCTTCATGCTTTACGACGTATACGTCTCATGCTCAATTTTAATCTACAACGCAAGCCATTTATGAAATATCAACAGACCCTAAACTTTGTTGAGAAAAATTTTCTAGAAATGGTTATGGAGCAAACCTTTTTGCTATGATGGGGCGAATTTAATTTTTGATTGGGAAAGTAAATGACGACCTTAAAAAATGATCGTTTTCTACGTGCCTTATTGCGTGAACCTGTAGATACGACTCCAGTTTGGATGATGCGTCAGGCTGGGCGTTATTTACCAGAATATCGTGAAACACGTGCGAAAGCAGGTGATTTTCTTTCTCTTTGTAAAAATACAGAATTTGCTTGTGAAGTGACTTTACAACCTTTGCGCCGTTATGAGCTTGATGCTGCAATTCTATTTTCAGACATTTTGACTGTTCCCGATGCTTTAGGTTTAGGACTTTATTTTGAAACTGGAGAAGGTCCTAAATTCCATAAAACAGTTCGTACAGAACAAGATGTGGCTAATTTACCGAAATTCAATGCCAAATCTGATCTGGCTTATGTAATGAACGCTGTTTCAACCATTCGTTCAGCTTTGGCTGGTCAAGTGCCTTTGATTGGTTTTTCAGGTAGTCCATGGACCTTGGCAACATACATGGTGGAAGGCGGTTCAAGCAAAGACTTCCGTTTTACGAAACATATGATGTATGCACAACCTGAAGTTTTACATGCTTTATTAGATCGTTTAGCCGATGCTGTAATTGACTATTTAAATGCCCAAATTGAGGCGGGTGCTCAAGCCGTACAAATTTTCGATAGTTGGGGTGGCGCATTGGCGCACCGTGAATATCTAGAATTTTCGCTCAAATATATGCAGAAAATTGTTGCTGGGTTAAAACGAGAGCATGAAGGACGTAAAGTGCCGGTGATCTTATTTACCAAAGGTGGTGGTCAATGGTTAGAGCCAATGATTGCAACTGGTGCAGATGGATTTGGCTTAGATTGGACTACGCCAATAAACGTGGCTCGTCAAACAGTTAATGGACGTGCAGCATTACAAGGGAACTTAGATCCAGCAACCTTGTATGGTTCAGCTGATTCTATTGAAAAAGCAACCAAAGCTATGCTTGATGATGCTTATGCTAATGGAGAGAAAACAGGTTATATTGCCAACTTAGGTCATGGAATTACGCAGTGGGTTGATCCTGAAAAACCCAAAGCATTTATTGATACTGTACACCAATACAGTGCCAAATATTTAGGTTAACTTATTGTTGTAAATGTATTTATGATCTATTTTAAATCATTATTTGAATTTCTACTTAAGGCAGCATCGGCTGCCTTATTTGGTATTTTATTGTTGATTGCATTTATTACTACGGCGAATATGGGCAGCCATGAATTTTATGGTTTATTCCGTTATGACTATTTATTATTATATGCGCTGATCATTCAAGCCTGTTTATTGTTTTTAAAACTTGAATCTTGGGCAGAAGCCAAAGTCATTGCTTTATTTCATATTATGGCTATGGGTATGGAAATTTTTTTAACCCACCCACAGATTGCTTCTTGGCAATATCCACAACCTGCCGTTTTTAAACTTTTGACTGTGCCTTTATTTGCAGGATTCATGTATTCTGCAGTTGGCAGTTTTTTTGCCCGTTCTTTACGTTTGTATCAGGTTTCTTTTTTAAATTTGCCCAATTTTGCCAATATGTTGTGTCTAGCAGTTTTGTCTTATCTCAATTTTATGAGCAAATTTTTTATTCCAGATTTTCGAAATGCACTATTTATTTGGAGTGTGGTAATTTTTTGGAAAACAAAAGTTCGTTTTAAGTTACAGCAACATGAATTTCAGCTTCCGATGTTACCAGTACTGGTCGTTTTGGCATTTTTAATTTGGGTTGCTGAAAATATTAGCACTTTTAATAAAATTTGGTTGTACCCAAGTCAAGTAGATGCATGGCATATGGTGGGATGGGGGAAGCTAGGCTCTTGGTATTTACTCTTACTTTTAAGTCTAGTTTTGGTCCTTAAAATTCTTGGAGTACGTAATAAAGAAGGTGAATGGTCACTAAAAAAGTACAATAAATAATTTCGTAATTGTCACATTTAGATTTGCATATCTGAATTTATGTGATAAATCTAAATAGGTGTAATCAAACTTACACATAATGGAAAATAACAATTTACATATGTTGAATTAAAACAATGCATATGAAAATTCTGGAGAATTATATGTTAAAAAAAATCGCTTTAGCTGCTGTATTGGCTGCGGGTTCAAGTGTTGCTATGGCTGATCCAGATGTGGGTTGTGGTGTCGGCTCGCAAGTTTGGGCTGGTCAGTCTGGAAAAGTACCTAAGATTTTAGCGGCAACCACTAATGGTCTTTTCACTAACCAATTATTAGGTATTACATTTGGTACTTTAGGATGTAATGGTAATGGCAAAGTAACTGCTCAAGTCGTGACATTTACCAATGAAAACTCAGAATCTCTTGCACGTGATATGGCTGTAGGACAAGGTGAAAGCCTAAATGTACTTGCTTCATTATTAAATGTTAAAGATGCAGATAAAGCACGTTTCAATGCTGTGGCGAAGTCAAACTTTGCCAGTATCTATTCAGCAGAAAATCAAAATTCTCTACAAGTATTAGCATCACTTCAGCAAGTGATGGCAAAAGACGAAGTGTTAAAAGCATACGTTTAATGCGCCAAAACCCTGCCTTGTTGCAGGGTTTTTTTATTTAAATTTTATCGAATACCCATTATTGAGAAATGAATTTTGCATGAGTAAATCTTAAGTTAACTCCTGTATTGAACCGACATTTTTTAATTGCACAGTTTTATAATATATCTATATAAATTGATGATTGAATGAAATATTTAGTATTTAGCTTAAGCTTACTCAGTTCATTTTTTACAACTCATTTGCATGCAGAATCATCTTTAGAGAAATCGCATGTATTAGAAAATGCATTAAAACTGGCACAACAAAAACGACTAGCCAGCAATATCACATGGAAACGTTTACTTTATGCAGAAGATGCCTCTGTCAAAAATGTAAATCAAAGTGAAGTTAGTTATTCGGGTTATTTTTTTGCTCAAGATGGCCGTCAGAATATTCAAAATGAAATGAATGCGGATATCACTGCACTGTTTCAACTCGCCGATGTCAATCAATCTATTCGTTGTAAATTTCCTGCGCGTAGCCAATGGCTGATGCAACAATTGAATATTTCACAACAACAATTACCAGTTGTATCTTGTCCTGAATTTGATCAATGGTATGCACAGATCAAACCTTATCAAGTGACGTTGATTTATGCGACTGATTTTATGGGTAATCCAAGCTCAATGTTTGGGCATACTTTGCTACGTCTTGATCCTAAAGATCAAAAGCAGCTCAATTTAGTCTCTTATGCAGTGAATTACGCAGCCACAGTAAACAGTGATGATAATTGGTCTTATGCATGGAAAGGGGTGGTTGGCAAATATCCTGGTGAATACTCTTTAATGCCTTATTATCGCAAAGTGAAAGAGTATGGTGATTTTGAAAGCCGTGATCTTTGGGAGTATGAACTGAATTTAGATCCTGAAGAGACTGCATTTTTGGTAAAACACATTTGGGAAATGCAAAAAGTCAGTTTTCCTTATTATTTTGTCAGTGATAATTGTGCCTATCGTTTATTGGGATTGATTGATTTAGTCCGCCCAAGCTCGAATTTACGCAAGCAATTTACGTATGCAGCGATCCCGATTGAAACCATTAAAGCCGTAGAGCAACAGGGATTAGTACGAGAAGCGGTATATCGTCCAGCGTTAGAAACACAATTAAATTCGCAGGCCAAACAACATGGTCATGCTTTGGCAAAAAAAGCCCATGCAATTACGGTGTTAGAACCGCAGCAGATGCAAGAGGCTTTAATTAATTACGATGATCAAGATCGCGCAAAAATATTAGAAATGGCCTATGACGATTTATATTTACAATTTGTTGCTCGTCAGGTCGATGCAAGTTTTACCCAACCGCGCTTTAGACAACTCTTAGGCTTACGTAGTCAAATTCCTATAGAGAAACAACGTTTAGCACCTGTACGTCCGAAAGTTGATCCAGTCAATGGACATGATTCGCGTAAGTGGTCCATGGAAGCGGGTGAGGTTCAAGGTGAAAAATATGTACAAATTGGTCATCGTCAGGCCTATCACGAACTAAAAGATCCGCAGGGCGGCTTCCGTACAGGCACACAATTGATGTTTCTAGATGGTGCCGCGCAATGGCGTGATGATCGACTGAAATTGGAACATCTTGATTTATTAACGGTAAACTCTTATAACCCCATCACCCCATTTAAAATGCCAATCACCTGGGGTTTTACTTTGGGCTGGCAGCAGGAAGCCATTCAAAATGGACAATTCAGCGATCAGCAACAACATGGGGTGGTCAGTGCAAAAGCCCAATCTGGTTATACTCTTGCAGATGATGATCGTAAGCATCTTTGTTATGCAGAGCTGCAAACACAGCTTCAAGCAGGTACTTCATTGGATAAAGGCTGGCGTGTTGGTCTAGGACCAACACTGGGCTGTCAAAATGTATGGTCAGATCGTTTAAACAGTATTGTTCAAGTTGAATTACCTTATTGGCAAGATTCAAGTAAGTGGAATTTACGGATCCAGAGCACACTGCAATATTCACTCAATCGTCAAAATTCATTAAACGTCAATTGGGAATACCAACAACAAAACCAACTCGATTGGCAAAAAATTGGTTTAGGCTTTGTACATTATTTTTAAAGAGGGATCTGACAAATCGGATTTTGAGAATGACATACTGCGATAAGTATTAATCAATCGCAAGCCAAGGTTCTTTATATAAGTAGATTATTGATTCTCAAACTTAGAATTTGTTGCCAATTGTTTAAAAAAGGACTTTTGGTTTTAATGAATGAACCACCTTGATACAATTGTTTCACTGTATCAAGATAACCCGCATCGACAGCTTCTTCCAACTCTTTAAAATCTGCGTGAATTTCTGTCTGTATCTGATAGGTCCTTGCACAAATTAATTCGCCCACCTTATTTTTTAAATATGAAATCTCAGATTTAAGTGTATTTAAGCTGATTTGTTCATCACTATAGAGATAAATATGTAGTAGCTTTAGGGTCAAGCCCATAGGATTCAGAATCAAAATACATATGATTTCAAACTGCCGAGGTGTTAAAATATTTGCTTGATCATTGATTATTATTTTCTGTGGCACTGAAAATGCATGGATGGTTAAATGATTGAAGGGTTGTGCATATAATTTTTGTGCAATGATCTCAGCGCATTGTGTAACGGCCAATTGTCCAAAAATATTTGCTTGATTTAAGCTGTGAAATAAAACTACTTCACCACATGCTTCCCCTGATGTTAAATCAAGAATAGGTGCACTATAAATATACTGATCTAGCTTTGTTTTTAAATCTTGATCTTGCTGGAATCCTGCGAATTGATCTGTATTGGCTGAACACCAGAGTTGATTTTTTTTGCATATCCTTGATCTGTACCACGACAGATGCTAGGTGGGCCGTGTTGAGTAAATCCTGCTGACATTGAATCAGTGCGGATTGTAAAGCTTGCTGGAAAATTGAGTTTGGTTGAGTGGAGTTTAATTTTTCTTTTTTGATTCTTGTTTTTTTAGCATGTGGTTTTGAATGCATCACATAATCCATTTATGCATATATACTAAATAATATCTTAAATTAAACAAACAAATAACAAAGTAAAAAAATATATTAATTTCATTACTTTTCTTTTAATTATTCATTTTTCATAAATTTTTCGATTTCCTATTATAAGCTATTCAACTTTTCTCCTACCTTTGTTTGATAGATTTATCTAAAAGCAGTTTTATACGACTAAGAAGGCGTTATGTTCATAGGATTGAACAAAAAATATTGACGTCATCCAAGGAAAGGCACTTTTTTTGCTTATACAAAAAAAGGCAAATTTAAAGGTACGATGATGGACGCTCGAAATGAACAATCAACTATCGTAAAAACAGAAGATTCCAAAGAATATTTTGCTCAACGAGAATTAAAAAAGGGCGCAGTTGGCTGGCTACTATTGGTCGGTTTAGGGGTTGCCTATGTGATTTCAGGTGACTTTGCTGGATGGAACTTTGGTATTGCACAAGGTGGTTGGGGCGGTATGTTTGTCGCTGTCATTTTTGCTGCGATTATGTATCTATGTTTATGCCTTTCAATGTCAGAAATGTCGACTATGCTTCCTACAGCAGGCGGTGGATACAGTTTTGCGCGTATGGCTTTTGGACCATTTGGAGGTTATTTAACAGGAACAGCGATTCTGATCGAATACGCCATCGCTCCGGCAGCTATCGCGACCTTTATTGGTGCATATTGCGAATCATTATTTGGAGTGGGCGGATGGCTAATTTATTTAATCTGTTATTTGGTCTTTATGGGAATTCACTTAAAAGGTGCAGGTGAAGCACTTAAAATCATGTTTGTGATCACAGCTATTGCTGTTGTTGCAGTTGTGGTTTTCCTTGTCGCGATGGTTCCTCACTTTAACAGCGCCAATTTATTTGATATTGCACCAGATTTAGCTAAAGCAGGCGCGAGTAGTTTTTTACCACAAGGTTATATAGGAATCTGGGCAGCAGTTCCGTACGCAATTTGGTTCTTCCTTGCAGTGGAAGGCGTTCCTTTGGCCGCGGAAGAGGCAAAAGATCCAGCACAATCTTTACCACGCGGTTTGATGGGTGCAATGTTGATTTTGGCTGCTTTCGCCATTTTAATTTTAATACTGAGTGCGGGTGCCGCAGGTGCAAGTGTACTCAAAGATTCAGGTGCCCCTTTGGTGGATGCCTTGGTTAAAGTATATGGGCATGGCATGTTAGCAAACTTTGTAAATTTTGTTGGTTTGGCAGGCTTAATCGCAAGTTTCTTCTCGATTATCTATGCATATTCGCGTCAAATTTTTGCCCTCTCTCGTGCGGGTTATTTGCCAACATCATTGTCGCTGACCAACAAAAATAAATCGCCGTATTTAGCCGTGATTATTCCAGGGATTATTGGCTTCATATTATCATTGACTAAACAGGGTGACTTACTGATTTTGATTGCGGTATTTGGTGCGACGATTTCTTATGTTTTAATGATGATGGCACATATCAAATTACGTATTTCACAGCCTGATGTATATCGTCCATATCGAACACCAGGTGGTATTTTTACCTCAAGTATTGCGTTGATCTTATCAATTGTCGCGGTGGTTGCAGGTTTTCTTGTCGATCCTAAAGTCTGGTTTATTGCTTTGGGTATTTACGTGGTCTTCATTGTTTATTTTCTTGTTTATAGTCGTCATCATCTGATTTCAGGCACACCTGAAGCAGAATTTGCCAGCATTAAGGCAGCAGAACAGGAATTATAATTATGAGTTATCGTTATAGCGTTGCTCAGCAACAATATATTTTCCAAGATTTAAAAACCCTAATGGCAAAGGCAACGCCATTACGTTCTGGAGATGAATTGGCTGGTGTTGCTGCCAGTAATGCAACAGAACGTGTGGCAGCGCAGATGGCCTTGGCAGAAGTCCCTTTAAAAAATTTTTTAAATGAAACAGTTATTGACTATGACAAAGATGATATTACGCGTTTAATTATTGATGAACATTGTGATGATTTATTTGCACCGATTTCACACTTTACTGTGGGTGATTTTCGAAATTGGTTGCTGAGTGAAGATGCAACTTCCGAAAAATTGACCAATTTAGCTAAGGGTTTAACCCCTGAAATGGTTGCTGCTGTGAGTAAAATTATGCGTAATCAAGATTTAATTCTGGTTGCGAGTAAATGCGAAGTGGTCACCCAATTTCGTAATACAATTGGTTTAAAAGGTCATTTATCTACTCGTTTGCAACCGAATCATCCAACGGATGATATATTGGGTATTTCAGCCAGCTTATTGGATGGTCTGATGTATGGCAATGGTGATGCTGTCATAGGGATTAATCCTGCCACAGACAATCTCCATAATTTGTCAGAGTTGTTAAAGTTACTTGACCATATTATTCAAGAATATGAAATTCCGACGCAATCTTGCGTGTTAACCCATATCAGTTCAGGGATTCAACTTGCAGAACGTAATATTCCAATTGATTTGATGTTCCAATCTATTGCGGGTACGCAACTGGCTAATGAAGGTTTTGGAGTTACTTTAGATTTACTTCAGGAAGGTTATGAGGCCACTTTAGCACTCAATCGAGGCACAATTGGTCAAAATGTGATGTACTTTGAGACTGGACAAGGCAGTGCTTTATCCAGTAACGCGCATCATGGTGTTGACCAGCAAACTATCGAAGCGCGAGCCTATGCAGTCGCACGTAAGTACAATCCATTATTGGTTAATACTGTGGTCGGGTTTATTGGACCAGAGTATTTGTATGATGGTAAGCAGATTATTCGTGCTGGATTAGAAGATCACTTCTGTGGCAAATTACTGGGTGTACCTATGGGTTGTGATATTTGTTATACCAACCATGCTGATGCAGATCAAAATGACATGGACGTACTACTCACCTTGTTTGGCGCTGCGGGAATTAACTTTATCATGGGAATTCCAGGTTCGGATGATGTGATGTTGAATTATCAAACCACATCTTTTCATGATGCATTATATTTACGTCAGTTAATGGGATTAAAACCTGCCCCTGAGTTTTCGGCTTGGTTAGATCAGCAAGGAATTTTGCACCAAGAACAACGGCAAATTCATTGGCCTAGTAGCATGCCAAAAAACTTTGCTAAATTATTATCATAAAAAGGAGAGTAAATCATGAAGCTCTCAAAACTTGAAACTTTTCCAAATGGTTTTCACGAAGATCCTTGGCATAAGTTAAAACAATATACTGATGCCCGAATTGCGATGGGAAGAGTAGGATGTAGCATTCCAACCCAAGAATTGCTTAAGTTTCAACTCTCTCACGCACAGGCCAAAGATGCTGTTTTTCACCAATTAGATACTGAAAACATGCAAGCTCGGCTTAGAGATTTAAAATTTGAAAGTCTCATTGTGGAAAGTAAAGCAACTGACAAAGAAGTATATTTAAAACGTCCCGATTTGGGACGTGAGTTATCGGAACAGGCTCAAACTCAGCTCAAGACTTATGTGCAGCAGCACCCACAGCAATGTGATGTATGTATCGTGGTTGGTGATGGCTTATCTGCGCGAGCAATAGAGGAGAATGCGATTGCTTATATCAATTCTTTACGTGAACATATTGATACTGAGGGTTGGAAACTTGCCCCTATTGTGATTGCGACAGGTAGCCGTGTGGCATTAGGTGATGAAGTGGCACAAAGTTTTAATGCGCCGTTGCTAATTATGTTAATTGGTGAACGGCCTGGTTTAAGTTCACCTGATAGTATGGGTATCTATTATACGTGGAAAGCGAGAAAAGGTTGTTTGGATTCCAGCCGAAACTGTATTTCCAATGTAAGACCTGCGGGGCTGAGTATTCAAATTGCCACACAGCGTTTAATGGCATTGATGCGTAATTCATTCAAATTACAACTTTCGGGTGTAGATTTAAAAGATGACCATGTGGTTCCATTACAAAGCGATGAGCATCTAAAAAAATTATTATTTTAATTGTTAAATTCTTTATACCTTCAGGAAAGCAATGTTTTAGTTTTATAAGGCATGGCTTTCTTAATGCACAAATTTATTCAAGAGTGAGCTTCTTGGACATGGCCAAATTTAGAAAAACAAACTGAATAATGGCAAGCATCTCACTTAAATGTTGCATAACTAATCCACGTTATAACTCAGTATTTTTATTAAATATGCTTGATGTGGCATTTTAGCAAAGTCTATTTTTGAACAGAAAAAGGCATTTGGACGATCAACTTTTTACACAATTTAGATCATGCTGTTGATGGTATCGCAAGCATATATCGACATACTTCGAGAGACTTATTCGATCGAAATATCAGAAAAAAAGAGATGCAATGACATGTAAATGAGTCGAAATGACCTATGGAATTATACCCAGTTAAGTAAAATTCTAATAAGCGCACCAGCTAAATTAAAAAAATGATAATCAGCCAGAGGCAGGATCAACCATGGGCATTTTAAAAAAATTTATTAAATCGAGTGTATATCATGAGCCATTACCTATTCGCCGTGATGTCAGATTTAACTTACCTGCGGAGCGAATCGCAGATTGGCATACCGCCGCAGGTCCAATTTTTACCGCATTGCTAAATACGTTTTCTATCGTCTTGCCGATTGGAGAGCGTTTCTTTATTGATGCGGTAAGGGCACATCGTGATTTAGTCCAAGACCCTGAATTACAAAAAGCAGTGACTGCATTTATTGGTCAAGAAGCGATGCATGGACGTGAGCATGAAGAATATAACCAAGCCTTATTTGCACGCTCACCGATTGCACCAAAATTTGAAGCATTGGTTTTAGAGATTTTTGGTCTGCTTAAACAGCATTTACCTGCATATTTTTGGCTCAGTGGAACAATTGCATTAGAACATTTTACCGCTTTATTGGCAGATTCTGTATTACGCACACCTGAGTTATTTGAAGGCGCTGAAGAACATTATGCCAATATTTGGCGTTGGCATGCTTTTGAAGAAACCGAACATAAAGCTGTAGCTTTTGATGTATGGAATACTGCAATGGGGCATGGTCCTTATGCCTATGCTGTTCGTAGTTTTGGATTGGTGGTCGCAACGATTGTGTTCTGGGGCTTAGTGATTCCTGTATTTTTAACCATTGTTAAAGGAGAAGGGAAGTTAAGCGATTTATCCAGCTGGAAAAAGACCTATCATTATACCTTTGGCGGTATAGGCGTATTAAGAAAGCAATTGGGAAATTATATCGATTATTTCCGTCCAAACTTCCATCCGTGGGACCATGAGAATCGTCAATACATGCAACAAATGGAGCAATTGATTTATCAATTGGCTGAAAAAAAATAATCAAATATCATATTTAAAGGATTGGCTGTGTGTTTGTGATATATCGCACAGCACATGATTTTGAACAGCTTATCGAGCAGTTCATTTCATTATGGTGATTTGCTCGATAAGCTTTAAATCTGTATGAATTAAAAAAACTTGAGAAAAATGATTCAGCTCAATCATTGATACAAACTATTTAAATAATTTGCCTGCTTGAGAAAGGATCTTTTTGCCTTTTTGAGTGACTTCTAATGTGACATCTGGTGTTTCACTTGTACCTAAAACATTACGATAAACTACATATTGATATGTACCACTGTTAAAAATGTAGTGATGATCGCCGCCTGAACCATCCATTTCAACACGACCTTGATTTAAAATCAGATCAGGTTTTGTCGCTTGCGACTGTTTTGTTCCCCAAGATGCATAACGGTATTTACCATTGGGCATGGCATCTATACGCACTTGAAATTTGGCTGTTTTAAACTGTAATTCAGGTGTTTTAAAATTTTTAAGTGATGAATGTAATTGATTTTTTTGTTGTGAAATCAGCTGTGCTTTATATTTTTGTTCAGCATCACTACTGTAGTTAATGGCTTTAATTTTATGACCATCTAACCATAGTGTGCCACCATTGAGCATCACACCACGCCAACCCATACTTTCCCATTGTGATGGTTTTGAGTTGGCGATCTCTTGAATAAGTTGAGTATCAAACACTTGGTTAAAGCGTTGTTTCATCTGGG
>Ga0207655_1000787_pt1 | contig 34720 bp, 27 predicted proteins | sample KBSM44metaG_FD_184398 | JGI IMG/M metagenome (GOLD analysis project Ga0207655, IMG submission 184398) | Miscanthus rhizosphere microbial communities from Kellogg Biological Station, Michigan, USA - KBS M4-4 metaG (SPAdes) (version 2) | ecosystem: Host-associated > Plants > Roots > Rhizosphere >... | reverse complement strand
CTATGTGATTTCTCGCATGGCCACTTGTGATGCTGATAATCTTTTTGACTATCAGTCCGTACTCACAAGCACCCACACGAATTGCTTGATTCAATTTGTTAAAGAGCGTTTGGTTAAGAGCTTTTCATCTCAACCGAGGCGCGCATTCTACGCTTTCCTCAGAGCCTGTCAAGCGTTTATTTTGAAGTTTTTTGCGAGAAACTCGTTTAGCTTCAAACACTTGACTCAACAGGTGGCTAGCTTTACTTCGCTACCGCGTTGGAGTGGTGCGCATTATAGAGCGGCCTTCACGGAGGTCAACCTTTAATTTCAATGATTTGAAATATATCTGCTGCAAACACCTCAGGGCTACCACGCGCCCCTGCAATTGCGCACTATATTGCTCACCCCCCACCCGCCCAAGGATCGCCGCACCTAAATGAACACCCAACCCCGCAGCCTGGCCGCTACCCTTTTCCCGATCGGCCTGCTGCTAATCGCCATGGCATCGATTCAGTCCGGGGCCTCCCTGGCCAAAAGCATGTTCCCCATTATTGGCGCCCAAGGCACCACCACCCTGCGCCTGATCTTCGCCAGCATCATCATGCTCCTTATACTGCGCCCGTGGCGGGTACGCATGACCGCCAACACGTTGCGTAACGTGGTCATCTACGGCATGGCGCTGGGTGGCATGAACTTCCTCTTCTATATGGCCTTGCAAACGCTGCCTATCGGTATTGCCGTGGCCCTGGAGTTCACCGGCCCACTGGCCGTGGCGATTTTCTCCTCGCGCCGACCGATCGACTTCCTATGGATTGCCCTGGCCATCGCCGGCTTGCTGCTATTGCTGCCGGCAGGCCAAAGCGGCCAGACACTCGACCCACTGGGCGCTGCCTATGCACTGGGCGCGGGTGTATGCTGGGCCCTATATATCCTGTTCGGGCAACGTGCGGGAGCAGAGCACGGCATCCAGAGTGCGGCCTTGGGGGTGGTAGTCGCCGCCCTGTTCGTCGCCCCCATTGGTATCGCCCACGCTGGTAGCGCACTGCTCACACCTGCCGTGATCCCGATGGCCCTGGCCGTTGCAGTGCTGTCCACCGCCCTGCCCTACAGCTTGGAAATGGTTGCCCTCACGCGCATCCCGGCGCGCACCTTCGGGACTCTGATGAGCATCGAACCGGCATTTGGCGCATTGTCCGGCCTGCTGTTCCTCGGCGAGGTGCTGACGGTTACACAGTGGCTGGCGATCCTGGCGATCATTACCGCATCGGTCGGCACCACCCTGTCCATGCGCAACACGTCCAAACCGGCCATCGCGGCAGACTGATATGAGAAATATTTTCATTTGAGACAGGATTAATGATTGTAGCGGCCCGCCTCGCTGATTAAGCTGTCACAGAATCATCATCTTTACGCTATCTACTGGACCGAACACGGAAGCTGGGGAAGTTTCAGGAAGAACCGAAGCGATAACGACAGGGCGTGACAACTGATTTGCCCTGCATTTAAGGACAGGAATGAAACGTATTTTTCTCATCCTGGCCATCTTGGCTATTGCTGGATGTGCCGCCACAGCCAAGACCGAGGTCAAAAGGGGCAAAAAGGGCCTGCATATCAATTGCTCCGGCCTTTCCTCCTCGTGGGATAATTGCTATAGCAAGGCCGCAAGCTCCTGCAGCACGCGGGGCTACCGGGTCATTGCACGCTCGGGCGATAGCGATGAAGAGGCCGGTGACTACTTGTTCGGCATCAACCCGGCGGGTTACACCAGCCGCAGCATGATCGTCATGTGCAAGTAGTGAAAAGGGCAGCTCGTAAGCTGCCCTTTTTCATTTGCCTTACAGCGGCGCAGTACGTGCCTCCAGCCAGGCCAGTGCATCACCCTTGAGTAGAGGCGCAAGGCGCTCACGCACATTGGCATGATAGCCGTTCAGCCACTCCACCTCTTCCTTTACCAGCAGCGCGGGCAGCAGACAGCGGGTATCGATCGGGCACAGGGTCAAGGTCTCGAAGCACAGGAAATCGCCGAACGCACTCCTGCCCGCTTCGCGGTTGACCACCAGGTTCTCGATACGTACCCCCCACTGCCCCGGCCGGTACGTACCCGGCTCGATCGAGCTGATCATGCCCGCTTGCATCGCCGTCTGCGGTGCAGCCACTGCCTGATAGGCAATTACTTGCGGCCCTTCGTGTACATTCATGAAGTAGCCCACCCCGTGCCCGGTGCCATGGCCATAGTCGACCTGGTCAGCCCAGATCGGCGCCCGGGCGATAGCGTCGAGCAACGGCGACAGTACCCCCCGCGGGAACGTGGCACGCGATAGGGCAATCATGCCCTTCAGTACCCGCGTGCAGTCCTGCTTCTGTGCATGGCTGGGGTTACCGACTGGCACCATGCGGGTGATGTCGGTGGTGCCGCCCAGGTATTGCCCACCCGAGTCGATCAGCAGCAAGCCATCACCTTCGATGACCGCATGCGACTGCTCGGTGGCACGGTAATGCGGCATGGCGCCATTGCCATTGAAGGCGGCAATGGTCGAGAAGCTGAGCGACACGAAATTCGGCCGCCGGGCACGTGCGGCACTCAATTGCTCGTCAACTGTAAGCTCAGTGACAACCTCTCGCCCAAGGTTCGCCTCGAACCAGGCAAAGAACTCGCACAAGGCTGCGCCGTCTTGCTCCATGACCTGGCGGATATGCACCAAGTCATCGCCGCCTTTGCAGGACTTGCTCAGCGTGGTGGGGTTTAGCCCCTCGACCAGCACCACCTCTGCCGCCAGGTTGGCCAACAGGCCGCAGGTGACACGGGCAGGATCCACCAGCAACCGCCCACCCGCCGCAACAGCGGCAAGGGCCTTGCCTGCCTCGCTATAGTCGCGCACCTCGATGCCGTCGACCGCCAGCACCTGGCGCAGGTGCGCATCCACCTTGTCCTGGCCTACGAACAAAATGGCCTGCTGCGGGTTGATCAGGGCAAAGGCCAGGAAAACCGGGTTGTAGGAGACATCGCTACCGCGCAGGTTGAACAACCAGGCAATGTCATCGAGGGTTGCGATAAAGTGCCAGTCGGCCCCCTTGTCCTGGATGCCCTGGCGCAGTTGCGCGAGCTTTTCCGCCCGGCTCACCGTGGCATGTGGCGGCAAGTGCTGGTACACAGGGTTGGCTGGGAGCGCCGGGCGCCCGTCCCAGACCTGGGCCAGCAGGTCCTTGTCGGTCACCAGCCGCGCCCCACGTGCCTTCAGCCGCTCACCTAGCTGGCGCGCCGAAGCCAGGGCCATGACCGCACCATCTACCGCGACGCTACCGTTGGGCTTGACGTTATCACCCAGCCACTCCAGCGCCCCTGGATTGCCTGGCAACAGTTTCATCAGTTCGATGCCGCTGCCCGCCAGCTCGTGATCCGCCTGCTCCCAGTAGCGGCTATCGACCCACAGCCCGGCGAACTCAGAGGTGACCACCAGCGTACCGACCGAGCCATGGAACCCCGACAGCCACTGGCGCCCCTGCCAGTGACCGGGCAGGTATTCGGAAAGATGAGGGTCGGCCGAGGGTACCAGCAAGGCATCGATGCCCCCTGCCGCCATGGCCTCGCGCACGTGCGCCAGTCGCTGTGGCACGCTTTGCTCAAGGGTGGTCTGGACGTTCATGCGCTCTCCTGCGGTTACATCAGAATTGATCCAATACACCGATAATGGAACAGCCGCCAGAGCCCTGCAATCGCCGCTGCACAAACAGGACACTTCCTACAGCTGGGCCTGGACCACCGATCCAGTTTTGCTGAACTTACCCAAGGCACCGGCTTCACACACAGTACATTCATTGCACACAGGCAAATGACCATGCCCAGTGCCAGCGAACCGAAAGCCGGCGTGGTGCTGCTCGATACCCGCGATCACACCCCCGAACATGAGCATGCCGTGCACCTCAAGCTTGCCGATGGCCTGGCCGGCCTGCTGGGCTGCCCGCACGTGAAACCCACCCCCTCAGCAACCGCCGTCGATGGCTACTACTACCTGCCCACCGAAACCCTGATCGACGCCAGACGTCAGGCCGCTAGAGGTATCCGCAGCGAGCAGGATCTGTTTGGCGGGCTGGTCGACCAGCCCTACATGGCAACCAAGGCGATCTCTCACCCGCTACCGGCCGGGGCCAGTTTTCCGCCGGGCTGGACCGATGACTTCGCCCGGCAGGCCAGTGACGCCTTGCTGCGCGGCTATACCGTATTCAGCAAAGCCGATGCGCGCACTGCTGCACAGCTACTGCTGCTCGACGGCCCCGTGCGGGTCAAGCCCGTGTTGGCCTGCGCAGGGCGCGGGCAGCAAGTCATCACCCTGGCAGACGCGCTGGAGCCCCTGCTGGCCGCCATGGACGACCAGCAGTTGGCACGGTGGGGGCTGGTACTCGAAGAGGACTTGAGCGACGTGCAAACCTTCAGCGTCGGCCAGGTGCGCGTCGCCGGCCTGACCTGCAGCTATCACGGCACTCAACAACTGACCCGCGACCATCAAGGCACCGAGGTGTACGGAGGTTCCGACCTGGTGGTGGTACGCGGCGACTACCAGGCACTCCTCCAACTCCCCATGGAAGAGCACCTGCGACTGGCCATCAACCAGGCCATCACCTACGAGCAGGCTGCCGAGCAGCACTTCCCTGGTTTCATTGCCTCCCGGCGCAACTACGACATCGCCCGCGGCCTCGATTCGCAGGGCCACCTGCGCAGCGGCGTACTCGAACAATCCTGGCGCCTGGGCGGTGCCAGCAGCGCCGAGCTGTTGGCCCTGCAGGCTTTTGCCGATGACCCGGCATTACAGCGGGTGCGAGCCTCCACCCATGAAGTGTTCGGCACCCCCGACCTGCCCACTGACGCCACCCTCTTCTACCAAGGAAACGACAGTGAACTCGGACAACTCAGCAAATTTGCGCGGATTCGCGAACATGACCATTCAGAGTGAAACCGTTGAACTGCAGGTCGAAAATGATCGCATCGTCGGCACCCTGGTCAGCCCGGGCAGCAAGATGCCAGGTATTCTCTTCGTCCACGGCTGGGGCGGCAGCCAGCAACGCGACCTCGCCCGCGCCCGGCATATTACCGGGCTGGGTTGCGTGTGCATGACGTTCGACCTGCGCGGCCACGAAAAAACCGAGAGCCAGCGCCTCACGGTCACACGTGAGCAAAACTTGCAGGACTTGCTGGCGGCCTACGATCGACTGGTCAGTCACCCGGCCGTCGATAGCAGCGCCATCGCCATCATCGGCAGCAGCTATGGCGGTTACCTGGCCACCCTGCTGACCCGCGAACGGTCAGTCAGATGGCTGGCCCTGCGGGTACCTGCCATGTATTGGGACGATGAATGGGGCAGCCCCAAGCAAACGCTCGACCGTCAACGCCTGAACGACTACCGCCGACGCCCGCTCGGCCCGGCGGACAACCGCGCGCTGGCCGCCTGCGCCGAATTCAGCGGGGATGTACTGCTGGTGGAGTCCGAGCAGGACGACTACGTACCGCACAGCACACTGATGAGCTACCGCTCGGCGTTCGTCAGTGCCCACTCGCTCACCCATCGCATCGTCGACGGCGCCGACCACGCACTGTCCAGCGAAGAAAGCCAGAAAGCCTACAGCTCGATCCTGGCGGCATGGATCGGCGAAATGGTCATCGGTGCCCGTCTGGACCGCTACCCGCACTATGCACCGTGGTATGCCTGAGGCTCGCCTACCTGGCAATGCAGGCCGCCATCCGTGCCGCGCACCAGGCTGCGCAGGGCCTGGTAGGCGGCGAAGTTGACGCCCCGGGCCTGATGCTGCCCCAGCAGGTCAAGGAACGATTCTTCGACGAAGTGCACTGCCGCCTCCGCCCAGGCCTGGCGTGACTGCCATTGCAGGTACTGCAACACCCGGCTGCCATCGTCACTGGCCTGGATGCTCACACCCTGCAAGCCTTCGCAACGCGTGGCCAACACTTCGCTACGCGCCACCAGGGCCTGGGCCAGTGCGTGCTGGCACACGCTGGGCACTTCATATTCGATCATCTGGGTGAACCACAAGGCATGAGCGTTTGCCGACATCGACGGTCTCCTGGATAAGGACGCATGCAGCGCGATGCCGAGCAGGGTAAAACCTCAAGCAAAGTCAAGGTCAAGTGGTTTCTACATACCCTGATCGGACACCGCAAACCGCCGCCGATAGTCGCTCGGGGTAAAGCCGGTGACGCGTTGGAACACCTTGCGAAAGGCGCCCGGATCCTGGTAGCCCACACCCCAGGCGATCTGTTCGACGTTGCGCCGGGTAAACTCCAGCAAACGGCACGCCCGCCCTACCCTGACCTGCTGGCAGTACTCGGTCGGGCGTAGCCCGGTAGCAGCACGAAATCGCCGCAAGAAGGTCCGCGCCTCCAGCCCCGCGCAGGCAGCCATCGCGGCCAGGTCGGCATCCTGCCCACCATTGCCCTGCAACCAGTGTTGTACTTTCAGCACGGCCTCGTCACCGTGATCCAGGCGCGGGCTGAATACAGCCCCGGGCAGCGTCGCCGTGACCGGATCGACGGCCAGATAGCGGGCGGTCTCCCGTGCCACCGTAGCCCCCAGAAAGCGCTCCAGCAGGCGCAAGCCCAAGTCGGTCCAGGCCATGAGCCCGGCCGAGGTCACGATGTCCCCGTCATCCAGCAACGGCTGCTGGGCCTCTACCCGCACCTTGGGGAAGCGCTGTGCAAGCGCCTGTACATAGTTCCAGTGGGTGCAGGCCGGGCGCCCGTCCAGCAGGCCGCTGGCGGCAATGAAAAACACCCCGATACATACTGACGCCAGCACCGTACCCTGCACGTGCAGTTGGCACAGCAACGCGCGGTGACGTTCGAGCAGCTCGGCTTGCGGAGCCGACTCCAGGCTCGGCGGAATGATCAAAACGCGCAAGCCCAGCCCGGCATCAGCCGGGCTATCCGGGGCAGGCAGCAATCGTCCCAATTCATCTGCCTGCCAGAAGCTGACGCGAATAGTCGGCAACCCAACGCCACCCAGCTCGGCCGCAACCCGGTTGGCCACCAGGAACAGGTCGGCCAGCCCATGCACGGCGGCGCGCTGCACGCCGGGGTACAGCAGCAGACCGATGTCCAGGCTGGCTGGGGTGTCAGTTTTTGCCCGCATAGTGTCGTTCGCGCCAATCCTCATGTCAGTGCACACAGCCTATAACTAACGTCTATCCACGACTACTGCCACAGGAGGCAGCATGAGCAAGCAGGCACTGATCATCATCGACATCCAGAACGACTACTTCCCGGGCGGCAAGTGGACACTTGATGGCGCCGACCAGGCGGCCGACAACGCTGCACGCTTATTGGCAGCAGCGCGCCAGCGTGGCGACCTGGTGGTGCACGTGCGGCATGAGTTCGACAGCGCCGATGCGCCATTCTTCGCCCCAGGCTCGCAGGGTGCGGCCATCCACTCCAAGGTCGCGCCGGTAAAAGGCGAGCCGGTGGTGCTCAAGCACAAGGTCAATGCCTTCCTAGGCACCGAGCTTGAGCACACGCTGGACCGGCATGGTGTCGAGGCCCTGACCATTGCCGGCAGCATGAGCCACATGTGCATCGACGCCGCTACCCGCGCCGCGGCAGATCTGGGCTATACGGTGACCGTGGCGCACGATGCCTGCGCGACCCTGCCACTGGAGTTCGACGGCAAGCAGGTGCCGGCGGCGCAGGTGCATGATTCGGCGATGGCGGCATTGGCGTTTGCCTACGCCAAGGTGGTGAAGACCGAAGAACTGCTGAAAGATTGATCAGCTCGAGAGCTTTGGGGGCTGCTGTGCAGCCCCTAAAGCTGCAAGCTCAAATCACCACATTGCGCACAAACCGCACCGCCACCGCGCCATCGTTACGGTAGGCATACCGGCAATTGCTGGGGAACACGTGGAACTGCCCCACCTGCAAGCGATGCTCGACATCTTCGATGATCAGCGTCAATTGCCCTTCGGCCACATAAATCTGCTCGCTCCAGCCTTCGGCATCAGCCTCGCTGGAATAGCACTCGCCCGGTGCGAGGGTCCACTCCCACAGCTCCACCTCGCGCCGTGCCGCACTGGTGCCAAGCAACACCGCCCTGCTCTGCGGATGTTCGCCAGCCCAGGCCAGCTCTTCGATGCGCCCGGGGTCGCGCAGGTCTGGCGCCTGGATCAGGGTACTGAAGGCCACGCCCAAGGCTTCAGCGATCAAGTCCAGGGTGGTCAAGCTGACATTCTTCTCGCCCGCCTCGATCGCTACCAGCATGCGGCGGCTGACCCCGGAGCGCTCGGCAAGCGCCGTCTGGCTCATTCCGGCAGCGTTGCGCAGGCTGCGCACATTGAGGCTGACATGTTGCAGCACCGATGCCCGGTGCAAAGAATCTTTGTGCACTATATTGCTCACTGGTCAAGATTGCGCAGTATACTGCCCACTTTTGCGGCGATTGTGCGCCGCCCCCCGCCGAGTGTGCAAGACCATGAGCCAGCCCAGCAGCAAGTCGACCTCCACCGTTACCTTTCGCCTGAGCAAGGCCGAACTGGTGCTGGTGTTCATCACCATGTTGTGGGGCGGCACCTTCCTGCTGGTGCACAACGTGATGACCGTCAGCGGCCCGATGTTCTTCGTCGGCCTGCGCTTTGCGGCAGCCGCGCTGTTCGTAGCCGTGGTGTCGGCACGAGCGCTGCCTGGGCTGACCTTTACCGAACTGAAGGCCGGCATGCTGATCGGTGTGTCGATCATGCTCGGCTACGGCTTGCAGACCATGGGCCTGCAAACCATCAGCAGCAGCCAGTCGGCGTTCATCACCGCACTTTACGTGCCGTTCGTGCCGCTGCTGCAGTGGCTGGTGCTGGGCCGGCGGCCTGGCCTGATGCCCAGCATCGGCATTTGCCTGGCGTTCATCGGCCTGATGCTGCTGGCCGGGCCCGAAGGCGGCAGCCTGCACTTCAGCGAAGGCGAACTGGTCACCTTGGTCAGCGCGGTGGCCATTGCAGGCGAAATCATCCTGATCAGCCGCTATGCAGGCCAGGTCGATGTGCGACGGGTCACCGTCGTGCAACTGGCGACTGCTTCACTGCTAGCGTTCCTGATGATCGTGCCGACCCAGGAGCGCATCCCCGACTTCTCCTGGCTGCTGCTGACCAGCGCAGTGGGCCTGGGCGCCATGAGCGCAGTCATTCAGGTGGCAATGAACTGGGCGCAAAAGTCGGTCTCCCCCACCCGCGCGACCCTCATCTATGCCGGTGAACCGGTGTGGGCCGGTATCGTCGGGCGCCTAGCCGGCGAGCGCCTGCCGGGCGTGGCGCTGCTTGGCGGCTTGCTGATCGTGATCGCGGTGGTGGTCAGCGAACTCAAGGTGCGCCGCCCGCGCGAAGTGGATGCCGCACGGGACGTGCAAAATTCAGGCGAGCGCCAGGCAGGGCTGTAAAGCCGCCAACTACGACTATGCTTTGTAAAAAACTGTTATAAAAAAACAGCTTGTCACAGCCTGTTTGTAGGATTCTGCGACAGCTTGCGTGTTGGTGATCATCCACTCGGCACGTATGATCTTTGCAAACTTCTCCAGAATAGGCCGCTATGTCTTTGATAGTGCTACTGCTTCTGCCGTTCGTGGGCAGTTGCCTGGCAGCCGTGCTGCCGCACAACGCACGTAACGCCGAGTCCATTCTTGCCGGGCTCGTAGCCCTGGTCGGTACCGTCCAGGTAGCACTTCTGTACCCTCAGATTGCCCACGGTGGCGTAATTCGCGAAGAATTCCTGTGGCTGCCGAGCCTGGGGTTGAACCTGGTGCTGCGCATGGACGGCTTTGCCTGGCTGTTCTCGTTGCTGGTGCTGGGCATTGGTACGCTGGTGTCGCTGTATGCCCGCTACTACATGTCGCCGCAAGACCCGGTACCGCGTTTCTTCGCCTTCTTCCTGGCCTTCATGGGCGCCATGCTCGGCCTGGTGATCTCCGGCAACCTGATCCAGCTGGTGTTCTTCTGGGAACTCACCAGCCTGTTCTCCTTCCTGCTCATCGGCTACTGGCACCACCGCGCCGACGCCCGCCGCGGCGCCTACATGGCGCTGATGGTCACCGGCGCGGGCGGTTTGTGCCTGTTGGTAGGGGCCCTGCTGCTAGGCCATGTGGTCGGCAGCTACGACCTGGACAAGGTCCTGGCTGCCGGCGACACCATCCGCCAGCATGCGCTGTACCCGGTGCTGCTGCCCCTGATCCTCATCGGCGCCCTGAGCAAGAGCGCACAGTTCCCCTTCCATTTCTGGCTGCCCCACGCCATGGCAGCGCCCACCCCGGTATCGGCCTATCTGCACTCCGCCACCATGGTCAAGGCGGGCGTGTTCCTGCTGGCGCGCTTCTGGCCGGTGCTGTCGGGCAGCGATGAGTGGTTCTGGATCGTCGGCGGCGCCGGCGCCCTCACTCTGCTGCTCGGCGCTTTCGCCGCCATGTTCCAGAACGACCTCAAGGGCCTGCTGGCCTATTCGACCATCAGCCACCTGGGCCTCATTACCCTGCTGCTAGGCCTGAACAGCCCGCTGGCGGCCGTTGCCGCCGTGTTCCACATTCTCAACCATGCCACCTTCAAAGCCTCCCTGTTCATGGCCGCCGGTATCATCGACCACGAAAGCGGTACGCGTGACATCCGCCGCCTCAGTGGCCTGATCCGCCTGGTGCCATACACCGCCACCCTGGCCATGGTGGCCAGCGCCTCGATGGCCGGCGTCCCGTTGATGAACGGCTTCCTGTCGAAAGAAATGTTCTTCGCCGAAACCGTATTCATCAGCTCCACCGCCTGGGTCGAAACGACGTTGCCGGTGATCGCCACCCTGGCCGGTACCTTCAGCGTGGCTTATGCCCTGCGCTTCACGGTCGATGTGTTCTTCGGGCCGCCAGCCCAGGACCTGCCCCATACCCCGCACGAGCCGCCGCGCTGGATGCGTGCGCCGGTCGAGCTGCTGGTGCTCACCTGCCTGGTAGTGGGCATCTTCCCTGCTCAGTCGGTCGGCCCGCTGCTGGCCGCTGCGGCCCTGCCGGTAGTAGGCGGCACACTGCCGGAATACAGCCTGGCCATCTGGCATGGCTGGAACGCACCGCTGATCATGAGCCTGGTGGCCATGAGCGGCGGCATCGTCCTGTACCTGCTGCTGCGCAAGCAGCTGCGCCTGGGCCGCTTCCCCTACCCACCGCTGATCGAGCGCTTCAACGGCAAGCGCCTGTTCGAGCACGGCCAAGTGCACCTGATGCTGCTGGCACGTCGCATCGAGCGCCTGTTCACCACCCGTCGCCTGCAGTCGCAGCTGTTCATGCTGGTCGTCGCCGCGTTTCTTGCTGGCCTCACGCCCATGCTCTACAGCGGCCTGAGCTGGGGCGACCGGCCGAAGATTCCGGGCTCGGGTGTGTTCGTCGCCCTGTGGCTGATCGCCATTGCCTGCGCCATCGGCGCCGCCTACCAGGCCAAATACCACCGTCTGGCAGCACTGATCATGGTCAGCGTCTGCGGCTTGATGACCTGCATCACCTTCGTCTGGTTCTCCGCGCCCGATCTGGCCCTGACCCAGTTGGTGGTGGAAGTGGTGACTACTGTGCTGATCTTGCTCGGCTTGCGCTGGTTGCCGCGGCGGATCGAAGGTGTGTCGCCGCTGCCCGGCAGCCTGGAGCGCGCGCGCATGCGCCGCCTGCGCGACCTGCTGCTGGCGGTGCTGGTAGGGGGCGGCATGGCCGTGCTGTCCTACGCGATGCTGACCCGGCCGACGCCCAACGATATTTCCTCGTTCTACCTGAGTCGGGCGCTGCCTCAGGGCGGTGGTACCAATGTGGTCAATGTCATGCTGGTCGACTTCCGCGGCTTCGATACCCTCGGTGAAATTACCGTGCTGGTGGCCGTGGCGCTGACCGTGTTCGCCCTGCTGCGGCGCTTCCGCCCACCGAAGGAGAGCATGCAACTGCCGGCGCAGCAGCGCCAGCTGGCGCCCGACGTGGTCACCGACCTGATCAACCCGCGGCACGCCACCGACACCGCACTCGGTTTCATGATGGTGCCGGCGGTACTGGTGCGCCTGCTGCTGCCAATCGCCCTGCTGGTGTCGATGTACTTGTTCATGCGCGGGCACAACCAGCCGGGCGGTGGCTTTGTCGCCGGCCTGGTGATGTCGGTGGCGTTCATCCTGCAGTACATGGTGGCCGGCACCCAGTGGGTCGAAGCACAGATGAGCCTGCGGCCGCTGCGCTGGATGGGCACCGGGCTGCTGTGCGCGACCCTGACTGGGGTCGGTGCCATGTTGCTTGGCTATCCGTTCCTCACCACTCATACCGCCCACCTGCACCTGCCGTTGCTCGGTGACGTGCACGTGGCCAGCGCGCTGTTCTTCGATGTCGGCGTGTACACCGTGGTGGTCGGCTCGACGCTGTTGATCCTCACGGCCCTGGCGCACCAGTCGGTGCGCGCCTACCGCCCGGGCAACCCGGCGAAAACCAGCCAAGCAGGAGCCGCCTGATGGAAGAAGTGATTGCAGTCGCCATCGGCGTGCTGGCCGCCTCGGGGGTGTGGCTGATCCTGCGCCCGCGTACCTACCAGGTAATCATGGGCCTGTGCCTGCTGTCTTACGGGGTCAACCTGTTCATTTTCAGCATGGGCAGCCTGTTCATTGGCAAGGAGCCGATCATCAAGGACGGCGTCACTCAGGACCTGCTGCATTACACCGACCCACTGCCGCAGGCGCTGGTGTTAACCGCCATCGTCATCAGTTTCGCCATGACTGCGCTGTTTCTGGTGGTGCTGCTGGCCTCGCGTGGCCTGACTGGTACCGACCACGTGGATGGCCGGGAGCGTGACGAATGAGTGGCATGAGTCAACTGATCGTCGCCCCCATTCTGCTGCCGCTGATTACTGCATCGGTGATGTTGCTGCTGGGTGAAAAGCACAGGCATATCAAGGCCAGGCTGAACCTGCTGTCAACCTTCGCCGGCCTGGTCATCGCGGTCTCTCTGCTGCTGTGGGTGCGGACCCAGGGCCAGGCAGAGTCGATAGGCGTGTACCTGCCGGGTAACTGGCCGGCGCCATTCGGCATCGTGCTGGTGGTGGACCACTTGTCTGCGCTCTTGCTGACCCTGACCGGGGTCATCGGTTTCAGTGCGCTACTGTTTGCCCGTGCCCGCTGGGACGGCGCCGGGGCCAGCTTCCATGCGCTGTTCCAGATCCAGCTGATGGGCCTGTACGGGGCCTTCCTCACCGCCGACCTGTTCAACCTGTTCGTGTTCTTCGAAGTGCTGCTGGCCGCCTCCTATGGCCTGCTGCTGCATGGCTCGGGTCGCGCTCGGGTGCGCGCCGGCCTGCACTACATCGCCATCAACCTGTTCGCCTCATCGTTGTTCCTGATCGGCGCAGCAATGCTGTATGGCGTGACCGGTACCTTGAACATGGCCGATCTGGCACTGAAGATTCCACTGGTACCGGAGGCCGACCGTGGCCTGCTGCACGCCGGCGCGGCAATCCTGGCCATGGCCTTCCTGGTCAAGGCCGGTATCTGGCCGCTGAACTTCTGGCTGGTGCCAGCCTACGCCTCGGCCAGTGCGCCGGTGGCTGCGCTGTTCGCCATCATGACCAAAGTCGGCCTGTACGCCGTGCTGCGCCTGTGGACGCTGCTGTTCTCCGGGCAGGCCGGAGCCTCGGCGCATTTCGGCGGCGAGTGGCTGGTGTACGGCGGCCTGGTCACTCTGGCGGTGGCAGCAGTATCGATCCTTGCCGCACAGCGCCTGGAGCGCATGGCGGCCCTGAGCATACTGGTCTCGGCCGGCACCCTGCTCGGCGCCGTCGGCTTTGCCCAGTCGGCGCTGACCGGCGCGGCGTTGTTCTATCTGGTCAACTCGACCCTCGCGCTGTGCGCACTGTTCCTGCTCGCTGAACTGGTCGAGCGTTCGCGCTCGGCCAATGAAGCACCGCTGGACGAAGAAGAAGACGCCATGCCCCCACCGCTGGAATCGCTGCACCCGCCCAAAGGCATCAACCTCGACGATGAGCAGAAGGCGGTGATCGGCCAGATCATCCCGTGGACCATGGCCTTCCTCGGCCTCAGCTTCATCGCTTGTGCGCTGCTGATCATCGGCATGCCGCCGCTGTCGGGTTTTGTCGCCAAGCTCAACCTTATCAGCGCGCTATTCAACCCACTGGGCCTCGGCGTGCCCGCCGAACAGCCGCTGAGTGTGGCCGGCTGGGGTCTCGTGGCCTTGCTGATCCTCTCCGGTTTGGCCTCGCTGATCGCCTTCGGCCGCGTTGGCATCCAGCGTTTCTGGAAACCCGAAGAACGGCCCTCGCCGGTACTGCGCCGCTATGAGTGCCTGCCGATCGTCATCCTGCTCGGCCTGTGCATCATACTCAGCCTCAAGGCCGAGCCGTTGCTGCGCTACACCCAGGACACAGCTGCCAGCCTGCAGGCCCCGGACGCCTATATCGAAGCCGTGATGGCCGCCCGGCCGATTCCTGGCCCCACCACGCTCGACGTACAGGTGCAGCCATGAACCGACTGTTCCCCGCCCCACTGCTGTCGGTCTCGCTGTTCGGCCTGTGGCTGTTGCTGAACCTCTCGGTAAGCCCTGGCAACCTGCTGCTAGGCGCCGCACTCGGCGTGCTGGCGCCGCTGCTGATGGCGCCCCTGCGTCCGCAGCATGCCCACGTACGCCGGCCACTGGTCATCGCCAGGCTGATCGCCCGGGTCGGCCTGGATGTAATCATCTCCAACCTGCTGGTTGCTCGTGGCGTGCTGCGTGCCGGCAAGCAGCCTCCACGCTCCGCGTTCGTCCACATACCGCTGGCACTGCGCGACGCGCACGGCCTGGCAGCGCTGTCGATGATTACCACGGTGGTACCGGGCACCGTCTGGTCCGAACTGGCGCTGGACCGCAGTGTCTTGCTGCTGCACGTGTTCGACCTGGAGGATGAAGCGGCCTTCATCCAACACTTCAAGGACACCTACGAACGCCCGCTGATGGAGATTTTCCAATGACAGGCCTGCTCGCCAATGCTGTTCTCGCCAGCCTGTTCATCTTCGCCCTGGCCATGGGCCTGGCGCTGATCCGGCTGTTCCGTGGCCCATCCGCCCAGGACCGTGTGCTGGCGCTGGACTACCTGTACATCCTGGCCATGCTGACCATGCTGGTGCTGGGTATCCGCTATGCCAGTGACACCTATTTCGAGGGTGCCCTGCTGATTGCGCTGTTCGGCTTCGTCGGCTCGTTTGCCCTGGCCAAGTTCCTGCTGCGCGGTGAGGTGATCGAATGACTGAAACCCTGGTACTGCCGTTTTGGCTGGAACTGGTCACCGCCGCGCTGCTGCTGACCGGCAGCCTGTTCGCCCTGATCGGTGCGATAGGCCTGGTGCGCCTGAAAGACTACTTCCAACGTATGCACCCGCCCGCACTGGCCTCGACCATTGGCGCCTGGTGCGTGGCACTGGCCTCGATCATCTATTTCTCGTGGCTCAAGGACGCCCCGGTGCTGCATGCCTGGCTGATCCCGATACTGCTGTCGATCACCGTGCCGGTCACCACGCTACTGCTGGCGCGGGCGGCGCTGTTCCGCAAGCGCATGTCGAAAGAGCCGGTTCCTGAAGAGGTCAGCAGCGGCAGCGACCGAGGTAACTGAAGGGTTGCCGCCTCAGCCTTGGCTGAGGCGCTGCAACTCGCGCCGAACCATGGCGGCATATGGCGGCGGGCTGAGGCCATAGAGCTCAGCCGCCACCCAGTTCAACCAGGTGCCTTTCAGCTCCTCGCGCTTGGCCAGCATGCGTTCGGCCTCGGCCACGGCATGTGCTTGGTGCTGCCGATGAAACTCGGACCGCGAGGCAGGACCGTCGTCAGCGTCGGTCATTCACTGGCCTTGAACGTGGTCAGTTCACCCTTGCGCCACTTGGCAACTTTGCCGGTCACCGCTTTGAGCAACTTGCCCAGGCCTTCCTGCACTTGTTGCTGCGCGGCGAACACCAGCATCACGCCATGCCCTTCCCGAAACACGATTCCATCGCCTTCCGGCACCGAAACGAAGGCGTAATCGCCCACGCCATACACATTCAACTTTATTTCGCGAAAGCGCATTTCCAGCTTGCCGCCTTCGCGGCTGGGCAATACGGCAGCGCGGAAGTGGTCGCCGACTTTCAGCTCAAGGCGCTGTTTGTCATCGACCACCAGTGCACTTTCGGTGTCGATTTCGGCCATGTACAGGCCTTCGGGATTCTGTTCGGTGACATAGATGAAGCGACCCTGGAACAGTTGGGCCAATTTACCGCGCAAGTCGCCCAAGGCGAACAACGCATGAGTATCAAGTGTGCTGACTGCCAATGAAGTAATCCTCAACCGGTTACAACCCGCCCTCTCCCAAGCTCGGGGAGGCACGGCCACTTCTTATCGATAGGCGAAAAGAGTAATAAAGCGATATGCGAAATGTCTGTGCTCGCTGACGATGCAGCGTGCAGGAATCTTTACTCTGGTCTGCCAGATTCGCCTTCAACCGAAGGCGTTTGGCTCATCCCCGGTTAGGGAAGTGTGATGCCTGAGATCACTCGCCAGAAAACGCAACCATGGGAGTGAGCCTGCAAGAAAACAAGCCCTGGCATCCATGTGCGCATTACTGTAGGACAAATATGCCCGAAAACACTGAAACACGTCGAGAGGCAATAAACATTTTCAGGCTGCCAACCCCTTCTTCAGCTGCTGCTGCCAGGCAGCCTGGCACTCCAGCGCTTCTTCACGCGTGGCAAACGCGGTGCCACGGCGCTCGCCATTGACCAGCACCACCCAGCAAATGCGCTTACCCAGTGCCTGCAGGGTGGCCGGCACACCCGAACCAATCATCACGGCTACATCGACTCGGCTATTCATCATTCCCTCCGGAATTTAATTAGCACCCTAACGATAAGGCCATGATACGCCTGCCTGCGAAGAGAAAACAGCGCATGCCAGTACAGCAGTGTTTCTTATGGCGCAACAAAAACGGCGGCGACGACAAGCGCAAAAAGCCCCAGGGATCGCTCCGTGGGGCTTTGCACCTGGCGCGGGTTATACCTGGCGCTGGTGGCGGTCGAGCTGCTCGTGGCGCTCCTGGGCTTCGATGCAGTACTTGGTGGTCGGGCTGATCAGCAGGCGTTTCAGGCCGATTGGCTCACCACTGTCATCGCACCAGCCGAAGCTTTCGTCGGTAATGCGGTCCAGGGCCATTTCCAGCTGTGGCAGCAGGCGTTGGTCGCGGTCGATGGCATTTACCAGCCAGCTACGTTCTTCTTCGACCGAAGCCACGTCGGCAGGGTCCGACGGGGTGTCAAGGCCTTCGATGGTGGTGCGGCTGAGCTCGATGCGTTCATGGGTTTCGACTTTCATCGCCTGCAGCAGCTCAGTGAAGAAGGCCAGCTGGTCGGCGTTCATGTAGTCATCGGCCGACATGGCCAGCAACTGTTCCTTGGTCATCGATTTCTCTATGAAAAAATGTGCATTTGGGCGATTCATGTGCCGCCGACGCCTTGGCATCGGCAGCGGAATTCTTCAAGCGCCAACCGGCACTCTTTTACAGGGGGCGGCAGTCTAAGGCGCCACGTCGCGTGGAGCAACTGCAAATGGGTGCGAATTTGCTTCCAGTGCTTACAATCCGCCGGTCGGTGCAGGGATGGCTGGTCTTGGGAGGCTCGCCACAACCTTTTCAGCGCCCATGAGATCGAGCGCCACCCGCCCGGCGCTCGATCTCACAGCGACCAGACCTCTCGAGGCATGCACCTGGAGGCCCAGCCCAAATTCCCAGCTGGCATCAACGATCCTTGAACTGCGCCTCGCGCTTGGCGATGAAGGCGGCCATGCCTTCTTTCTGGTCTTCAGTGGAGAAAGCCGCATGGAAGACCCGGCGTTCAAAGCGCACGCCCTCGCTGAGGGTAACTTCAAACGCTCGGTTAACGCTCTCCTTGACCATCATGCTCACCGGGATCGATTTGCTGGCAATGGTCGCAGCCACCTTAAGCGCCTCTTCCAGCAACTCCGCCTGCGGCACGATTCGCGCCACCAAGCCAGCCCTCTCAGCCTCTTCAGCCCCCATCAGGCGGCCAGTCAGGCACAGTTCCATGGCCTTGGCCTTACCCACGGCACGGGTCAGACGCTGGGTACCGCCCATGCCCGGCAACACGCCAAGGTTGATTTCCGGTTGACCGAACTTGGCGTTGTCGGCGGCGAGGATAAAGTCACACATCATCGCCAACTCGCAGCCGCCGCCCAGCGCGAAGCCGGAGACCGCAGCGATGATCGGCTTGCGCCGGTTGGCAATGCGGTCAGCATCGCTGAACAGGTCGTCGACGTAGATCTGCGGGTATTGCAGTTCGGCCATTTCCTTGATGTCGGCGCCAGCGGCAAAGGCCTTGGCCGAACCTGTCAGCACCACGCAACCGATATTCGGGTCACGCTCGAGCTGGTCAAGGGCCTGGTTGATCTCGCCGACAATCTGCGCGTTCAGCGCATTGAGGGCTTGCGGGCGGTTGAGGGTGATCAGGCCGACCTTGCCGTGGATGTCCAACAGGATGGTTTCGAATGCCATGCAGTCTGCTCCTTCAAAGATTGCGCGCAATGACCATGCGCTGAATGTCGCTGGTGCCTTCGTAGATCTGGCAAACCCGAACGTCACGGTAGATCCGCTCCAGCGGGAAGTCGCTCAGATAGCCATAACCGCCCAGGGTCTGCAAGGCATCCGAGCAGACCTTTTCGGCCATTTCCGAGGCAAAAAGCTTGGCCATCGACGCCTCCACCAACGCCGGGCGCCCGGCGTCACGCAGCGCGGCGGCGTGCAGCACCATCTGCCGGGCAACGGCGATTTTCGTCGCCATGTCGGCCAGGCGGAAGGCCACAGCCTGGTGCTCGATCAACGCCTTGCCGAAGCTTTGCCGCTCGTTGGCGTAGTCGCGCGCCACTTCGAACGCGGCCCGGGCCATGCCAACCGCCTGCGAGGCGATACCGATGCGGCCACCTTCAAGGTTGGCCAAGGCTATCTTGTAGCCCTCGCCTTCTGCACCCAGGCGGTTGACCACCGGCACACGCACGTTGTCGAAGACGATCTGGCAGGTGTCGGATGCATGCTGGCCGAGCTTGTCCTCCACCCGCGCCACCTGGTAGCCCGGCGAATCGGTGGGCACGATGAAGGCGCTGATCCCGCGCTTGCCGGCGTCCGGGTCGGTCACGGCAAACACGATCACCACCCCGGCGTTCTGCCCGGAGGTGATGAACTGCTTGCTGCCAGTGAGCACATAGTGGTCACCGTCCAGACGCGCACGGGCCTTCAGGCTGCTGGCATCGGAGCCCGCCTGCGGTTCGGTCAGGGCAAAGGCGCCGAGCATCGCACCGCTGGCCAGCGGGGTGAGAAACCGTGCTTTCTGCTGCTCGGTGCCGAAACGCAGGATCGGCACGCAACCGACCGAGTTGTGCACGCTCATGATGGTCGAGCAGGCCCCATCACCGGCGGCGATCTCTTCCAGGGCCATGGCATAGGCCACATAACCGGTGTCGCTGCCGCCCCACTGCTCCGGCACCAGCATGCCGAACAGGCCCAGCTCGGCCATTTCGTCAATGGCCTCTTTCGGGAACCGATGTTCCTTGTCCCATTGTTCGGCGAACGGTCTCAGGCGCTCCTGGGCGAAGGTACGTACCGCATCGGCTATCTGTTGTTGCTCGTCAGTTACCAGCATGGTTCACCTCAGTACAGGCATTCGACAGCCATGGCCGTGGCCTCGCCACCGCCGATGCAGATGGCGGCCACACCTCGGCGCAGGTTGTTCTGGCGCAAGGCCGACAACAGGGTTACCAGGATGCGAGCGCCAGAAGCGCCAATCGGGTGCCCGAGTGCGCAGGCGCCGCCGTGGATGTTGACCTTTTCGTGGGGCAGGTCGAGGTGCTTCATGGCCGCCAGCGTGACCACCGCAAAGGCCTCGTTGATCTCGAACAAGTCGACTTCTGCCAGGTTCCAACCGGTGCGTTTTAGCAGTTTGTCGATGGCCCCGATCGGCGCGGTCGGGAACAACGCCGGGGCGTCGGCGAAGGCAGCATGGCCATGGATGACTGCCAGGGGCTTGAGGCCGCGCTTGTCAGCTTCGGAGCGGCGCATCAGCACCAGCGCGGCAGCGCCGTCGGAAATCGAACTGGAGTTGGCCGCCGTCACGGTGCCACCTTCACGGAACGCCGGCTTGAGCTGCGGGATCTTGTCCAAGCGCGCCTTGGGCGGCTGCTCGTCATCCTTGATCACGCGTTTTTCCTTGCCCTCGGCGACTTCCACCGGCACGATCTCGGCGGCAAAGCGGCCGCTGCTGATCGCGTCCTGGGCACGGGTCAGCGAGGCGATGGCGAACTGGTCCTGGGCTTCGCGGCTGAAGGCGTTGGCCTGAGCGCAGTCTTCAGCGAAGGTACCCATCAGGCGGCCTTTGTCGTAGGCGTCTTCCAGGCCGTCCATGAACATATGGTCGATGATCTTGCCGTGGCCCATGCGGTAACCACCACGGGCTTTGTCCAGCAGGTACGGGGCATTGGTCATGCTTTCCATGCCCCCCGCTACCACCACGTCTGCAGTGCCGGCCAGCAGCAAGTCATGGGCCATGATCGCGGCTTGCATGCCCGAGCCACACATCTTGTTCAGGGTGGTGCAGGTGGTGTGCTTGTCCAGCCCGGCGCCCAGCGCGGCCTGGCGCGCCGGGGCCTGGCCTTGCCCGGCCGGCAGCACGCAGCCGAACAACACTTGCTCGACACTGGCGGCGTCGATGCCGGCGCGCTCCACGGCGCCGCGAATGGCCGCGCTGCCCAGTTGCGGCGCTGTCAGGCTTTTGAGGTCGCCCTGCAGCCCACCCATGGGCGTGCGCACGGCGCTGACGATAACGATCGGGTCATTGGCGAGGGTCATGTTCGTTCTCCTTACTTGGCAGCCATGCGCAGTGCACCGTCGAGGCGGATCACCTCGCCGTTGAGCATGCTGTTCTCGATGATGTGACGGGCCAGTGCGGCATATTCCTGGGGGCGACCCAGACGCGGCGGGAACGGCACGCCGGCAGCCAGCGAAGCACGCACGTCCTCGGTCATGCCGGCCATCATCGGTGTTTCGAAGATGCCTGGGGCGATGGTCATCACACGGATACCGAAGCGCGCCAGTTCGCGGGCGGCCGGCAAGGTCAGGCTGGCGATGGCGCCCTTGGAGGCAGCGTAGGCGGCCTGGCCGATCTGCCCGTCATAAGCGGCAATGGACGCAGTGTTGATGATCACCCCGCGTTCGCCCCCCTCGTCGGCAGCCCCTTCGGCCATGGCCGCAGCAGCCAGACGCAGCAGGTTGAAGCTGCCGATCAGGTTGACGTTGATGACCTTGGCGAAGCTGCCCAGGCCATGCGGGCCCTGCTTGCCCAACACCTTCTCGGCACCGACGATGCCGGCGCAATTGACCAGCCCATGCAAGCTGCCAAAGGCGTTGACGGCTGCATCGACCGCCGCCTGGGCAGCCTGCTCGTCGCTGATGTCGGCCACCGCGAAGCGGGCGTTGTCGCCCAGCTCGCGAGCCTTGGCCTCGACGGCCTGGGCATTGAGGTCGACCAGCATGACCTTGGCGCCGGCCTCGACCAGCATCTGAGCAGTAGCGGCACCCAGCCCGGAAGCGGCGCCGCTGACGATGAAGTGTTTGTTGGCTATGTGCATGATCGGTTCCTTTCAGGCGCTGGCAGGGGTGGCCTGTTGCGCGTGTTGTTTGGCGACTTCCTGATTACGCAGGATGAAGCGTTGCAGCTTGCCGCTCGGGGTCTTGGGCAGCTCGCTGACGAATTCGATTTCTCTGGGGTAGGCATGCGCGTATAGGCGCTGGCGCACGTGCTGGCGCAAGGTTTCTTCCAGCTCGGCGTTGCCGGCGACGCCGCTGGCCAAGACCACGAAGGCCTTGATCAGCTCGGTGCGCTCCGGGTCCGGTTTGCCGATCACGGCCGCCTCGATCACCGCCGGGTGCTCGATCAACGCACTCTCCACATCGAATGGGCCGACCCGGTAGCCGGAGGTAGTGATCACATCGTCGCTACGGCCGACGAAACTGATGCTGCCATCCTGGTTCAGCTCGACGGTGTCGCCACTGAGGTAGTACTTGCCGACGAACGATTTGGTCGGCAAGCCGTGGTAACCACCGAACCAGCACAGCGGCGACTGCTCGCGATCGACCGCAAGGATGCCCGGCTGGCCGGCAGGTAGTTCGCTACCCTGCTCGTCCAGCACGACAATGCGATGACCGGGGATGGCGAAGCCGGCCGAGCCCAGATGCACCGGGTGCTGCAGGCCATGGTGGTTGCACAGCACCATGCCCAGTTCGGTCTGGCCGTAATGGTCGTGGATGGTGACCCCAAGCTCGTCGGCAAACCAGCGGATCACTTCCGGGTTAAGCGGCTCACCGGCACTGCTGACTACCCGCAGGCGGCCTTTGACGGGCGCCGAAAAAGCACTGCCGGCGGCGATCAACAGGCGGTACGCGGTGGGCGAGCCTGCCAGGTTGGTGATGCCAAGCTTGTCGATGACTCGCGCGCAGCTTTCGACGCTGAACGGGCCATCGTAGAACGTGGTGGCATGGCCCAGCGACAACGGGCCGGTGACCGCGTAGTACAGGCCATAGGCCCACCCCGGGTCGGCCAGGTTCCAGAAGCTGTCTTCGGGGCGCAGGTCGATGGCGTCGCGCATGTAGCCTTGAAACGCGACGATGGCACGCAGAGGCACTTCCAGGGGCTTGGCCGGGCCAGTCGTGCCTGAAGTGAACATGAGCAAGAACGGGTCGTTACCCGCGCGCATGACCGGTTCACAGTCGTCTGCCGCACGCTCAAGGCACTGTTGGAAATCCAGCTCGCCAACGCGAGCCTTGACCGTGATGATCGTCGGGCAGGCATGCACGTCGTCCAGCTTGGCACGGTTTTGGCTGTCGGTGACGACGACACGGGCGTGCGACTGCTCAAGGCGATGCTGGATGGCCTTGGGGCCGAACGCAGTGAACAACGGCTGATACACCGCCCCCAGGCGCCAGGTGGCGAGGATGGTGACAAGCAACTCAGGTGTACGGGGCATCAGACCCGCCACCCGGTCCCCGGCACTCACGCCTTGCGCCTTGAGTACATTGGCAAAACGGGCAGCCTGCACCTTGAGTTGCTCGAAACTGTACCGCGCAGTGTGGCCGTCCCGGTCTTCGTGGATCAGCGCCAGCTTGCCGCCACCGGCATGGCGGTCGCAGCATTCGACACAGGCATTGAGGGCTTCGAGGTTGCCATGCAGTGCCGCAGTAGCGGCCTGCGCAAGGTCGAACGCTCGAGCGGCCTCGGCGTAATCACGCATCGTCGGACTCCTGGTTTCTTGTTTTTGGAGTTGAACCATCGGTCCGACGATGTTCGCGCCGCTCAAGCACGGCGGCAATGGCCAAAGCTGTCAATCTCGATGACCGGTTTGGCCGCCTTGCAGGTCAGCCGTCGCCCCGACTCTCGCCACGCAAGTAGGACTCGGTCAGGCCTGCCTGCAATCGTTCTCTATCGCGTTGCTCCTGATCCTCCAGATCCGCGACCTGCGAACGAAGCTGCTCAGCCGAGAGCGGTGGCTGGATAGCGCGCAGGTTCGCCCTGCGCTGGAGATAGTCGGTTCTGAGCGACTCGAACAAGTTCCGGTGCTGCTCACCAAGAAAAGTCTCCCAGAACGCTTGACTCACCAGGCTTTGAGTGCGCGCCTCGATCGTCTCGTTGGCGAGGACAGCCGCAGCCACATCGTTGATGTGTTGATCGCTCAGCGCGACAGCGTTCGGGTAACGCATCGCCCATGGCTGACCAGGCAAATCAAGACGCTCGCGCAAGCGCACACGGTATGCCAGTGACCAGGCCGAGCGCCCCACCTGCTCACCTTCGACACCCTGGCGCAGGATCGCCTGGCGGGCCTGCTGCTGCACCTGGTCAAGACGGTACAGCTGCCGACCGAACGCCATGAGCTGCGCCCGTTGCGTCAGGTCTTGTGCGTCCGCTTCAGCCTTGGCCAACAAGACCTGTACATTCATGTGGCTGAACCGATCGCTGACCATGTCCGAGCAGGAAACCGGATGATTGGCCGCTTCAAAAACGCGCAACCGCAGCGCTGGGCTGACGTCCATCGCCTGCAGCATGGCCCACACATCACGCACAAGTACTTCCCGACCGCCCCCGGCAACTGCTGAAGCATAATCAGCGGTATGCTCCAACCACGCCAGGATACGAAAAAAACCCGCACTGTCTGGTTCGGCCAGCAGACCGTCCCATAGCACTGCGTGCGCAGCGCGGTCGTTTTCGGCAATATGCTGCAGCCACAGGCTGCGCGCATGAGGCAAGTCGACCTTGCCCATCGACTCTGGCAGATGCCCATGCTCCTCAATGGGATCCAGCGCGTACAAGCGTTGCAGTTGCCCCCCCCTCAGTGGGTTGCGATCAACGATAAGCCCCCGGCGCCAGGCATAGGGCATTGCAATCACCGCTTCCGGTGGCGTCGGCAATTGGTTGTCGCGCAGATCACAGTGCACCAGCAGGCCGCACAGTTCGATACGGCTGGGCCAGGCCCCCAGCCGGCAGTGGCGCAGGTTCAGGTGAGTCAGGGCCGAGAGATGGTTGAAGCGTAGGTCGAGGTCTTCCAGACGGTTGTAGCTCAAGTCTAGATGCAACAAGCCAGGCAGAGCCTGCAGAATACCGACTGCTTGGGCATTGAGGCGGATCTGGTTATGTGCCAGGCGCAAACGCTGCAATTGCGGCAGGTAAGCAATCCCGAGCGGAATGTTGCGCAGTTGGTTGAGGCTCATGTCCAACTCGGTCAGCGCGGTAAACGGGCACAAGAAACTCACTGGCACCGTATCAACCGCCGACTCCTGCAAGCGCAGGCTGGTAATACGGTGGAAATCGATGGCCGCCGGTAACTCCGGCAAACTGCTGAGCTGCACGCCACTCAGCGACAGACGCTGGCCGGTCACCATGCCTGCATGGTCGTAAATACAGTCGCCCTGCAAGCGCCAGGCACGCAGAATAGCGTCGGCTGATCGCTGGCGAAGCCGCTGGCGCCTTTCGCTCAGCTCTGCGCTGACCCAGCGGTTGAGGTGGCGGATCAACTGATCTTGGTCGTCCTCAAGCTCTACAATGCGCTCATAGGCGGATTGCTGCCTATTCATCAGCAGTGCCTGTTCATGATCCAGCTGTGCCTCATCCAGCCCTGGATAAAGCTGGCGCAAGCGCTCACGAACACGTGCCGGCAGTGAGTGGCTGTCGCCCGTACCACGGCCACTGAGCAGATAGCCAACCCGGCCATCAGCCAAGCGTCGCCCAGGGTTGAACCACTGCACCTGGGTTGGCCATTGCAACAGTTCGACAACCTCCTGGTGCGTAGCGGGAAGTCGTGCCAGCAGTCGCTGACGTAGCTGCGTTCCCATATCGTTTTCAGCCATGCCAAGCGCCGTGCGGTGCTCAGGTGCCAAGGCCGCGGCAAGCATGTCGTACAGGTTTGCCGAATCACCAGCGCCGAACGGCAACGCACGGCCCAAGCCATCATAGAGATGGAAGCGCCCGTCTTTGCGCACCACTACCCGACGCATCCGGGGGACGCCAGCGGGGCCCACGGCCTTGAGCAAATGCCCGTCCGGTGCGCTTTCACGCAATTGCAGGTCAAGGGCATTGGCAGACACACCGTTGCTGCTTTCCACTTCCTTCTGAAGCAGCGCGAAAGCCAGTTCGCCGGTTTCGTTGCAGTAGCTGCCGGGCAGGTAAAGCCCTTCGAGTGCACGGTTCAATCTGGCCAGACGCAGCAGCGCGCGGGCCTTGCTTGCTAAATTCAGCGTCACACGCCCACCTGACATTGCCAGGAACCGCTCGCCTTCGCTGAACTGCGCCGCCAGCGACTGCGCATAAGCTTCCGGCAAACCGGCAAAGTCCCGCCTTATCAACGTCAGCAGAGCGTCATCGCCAGCTGGCGAACTGCTCAGGTGGTCGAGAAGAGGCCCCCACAGGGCAGCTTGCTGGCGCAGCAGGACGTCGCTGTTGGTGCTGCCAGCACGAGCCTCACACCAGGCGAGCAATGCACTGTCTTGGGTGACAAGCGAGTAGCTGGCCAGACGAGTGAAAAACGCCTCGATACGGGCATGGGCTTCGAAGCGCCGCAAGGTCTCTCGCAAGTTGACAGGCGCCGGTCGGTTTTCCACCAGCACGCCCCGCAACTCCTCGGCATCCACACCGGCTACCCGCAGCACCTGCGCAGCCCGCTGTGCGTCAATGGAAGGATGCTGCGGCCACAGGGTATCGAGCATCATGGCCACGTCGCTCCAGCGCTGCGGCTGGTCCTGCATCAGGCGCCAGCTACGCTCGCCGTTGTGCAGCACGGCCGGCCCGTACGCCTTTTCGCCACTGGGGTGACACAAGCGGTAAGGGGCTTCAGGCTCGCTGCGCTGTACCTCATAGTAACGCTGGCCCCTGCGCATCCAGCGCCTGCTCTCGTCGCCGTAGAGCCCATCGTCACGTAGGGCGATGGTGCCTGGGGTCGACTCATAGGCCGTAATGTCATCGGAACCCAACAGGCCACGCCGCCCGCCCACGCTCACAGGCTGCAGGCCATCGACGAAGGCGCTGCGCAGAACGCTCACACCCGCCACGGTCAACGCCGTCGCAGCCACCGTTTCAGCTACACCCAGCATATGCTCCAGGGCTTCGTGCTGGTGCCCACGGGCCCAATCCCTGACGCCCTCGAAAACCTCGCCAAGCGTCTGCACCACCAGCTGACCAAGCAATATCGCCCCTACGACAGGGATGAAAAGCCCCGCCAGGTTGAGCAGATCGAGGCCCGCGGCACGCCAGGCAGCCCGACGCGCACGGGCCGCTGCAGCATCGGCGTCCGCGGTGGGTACCAGCAACAGGCGAGCATCGTCCTTGACTCGCTGCACCTGTTGCGCAGCCAGCGCAGCGAACAGGTCCCCGAAGGCTGTAGGGCCCCTCAACGCCAGGTCGGGCTGTGGATCCGAGAGGCGCGCACTCAGCAGACCAGCGAAGCTCGCCCGCTGTCGCAAGCTGATGAGCTGGGTGAAGTAGTCTCGGTAGCCCTTATCTTGCAACGTTGCAGCCATTGCAGCGTTCATGGCCTCTGTGGAATCGAAACGGCGCAGCGCCTGCACGGGATCACTGGGCAGGTAGAGCACCACCCCTCGGTCCTGGCCAACAGAGTCTCGCAGGCGAATGAACAGCCCGTCAGCCACACGTTGGCCCAACACCTCCAGCAGGCCAGGGTAACCATGCAGGCCTGTGTCAGAATGGGGGCCACCGCCCTCCACCACCTGCAGCAAGGCATGCTGTACCTGCTCGTCGATGTCACCCTTGAGCATCGCGACTTGCGCAGCCAATGCCAGGCCCGAACGTTTGTCCTGGGCAAGGATGCCCTCGGTGGTGGCATTGAACGTCCGCGCCAGCTCGTCCTGGTAAAGCCGACCCACATCCAGCGCACGGCATGCTGCAACCAATTGCTCGGGCGTGCCGGTCAGCAAGTCATCTCGCCCCGGGAGAACCAGCCCAGTGCCCAGGAAAAACGATTCGTCAGGGCCGAAATTACCCATCAGCCTCAGCAAACCATCCCGGCGGGTGGCCGAGTAGTGATAGGTCTGCTGAAGCGTACCGGGGAAGGTACCGATGCGCGGTGAAATCTGCAGCCATTCCAGCCCTGCGAGGGTCATGCCTACTGGCAGTGGCTTCACCAGCACACCCTGCAGATGCTGTTGGGCGAACACCTGCAGGGGTTGCAGGGTCTGCGTTAGCCCACGCAAACGGGCCTGGCTGGCCTGATGTGTGTTGAGGCTGGTGCGCAGGGCGATGATCTGGGCCTGGCTGGCCCGTTTCAACCAGTCAGGTAGCCTGGCGGCAATGAAATCATCAGTTGCTTTCTGATGGCTGGTTTCAAGGTTGGAGGTGCTGGAAATCATGGCAATCCCGGGAGCGAAGAATGAGGCTGGCATGCTCGCCAACCTGCTCTGGGCAAGGCACAAGGAAATGCAGCCATGCCCGTGATTCGCCCCCGGTTACATTCACGGCCGCGCCAGCAGCGCTTCGCGCGTCAAGCGCAGGGCCAATGCATTCAGCGCCACTTCACGGTCCTTGCCTATCTGGTTGGCTTGTTGCACGTACGCGGCACTGCCAAGCGTCTCCTTTCGCTCATCCAGTGCCTGCAGTTGCGTGTCGAACTGCTCCTCCAACGCCGCGAAATCTTCGGCCCGCTGCGCGCGCAGCACTGGCAACCAGAAGTCACGTTGGCTGATGAACAGCGCAAGTTCGTCGCTGGCTTCCGCCTCCTGCACAGCTTGGTAGACCCTGTCCAGGTCACTGCGGCTCACCCCGGCAATCGCGCGAAACTGCATGGTCCGTGGCTGCCCGATCAGATCGAGCCGCACCGAGAGCCCGACGCGATAGGCAAGGCTGACTTCCACCTCGTCCACGTCTTCAGCATTCGCCAGTTGCGATCGGGACTGGAAGTCCTGCCGCGCAAACGCTTCCACCCGGTCGAGCCGGAAGAGGCGCCGGGCCAACAGCAGCCGCGCATCACGTGTGGTCAACGGATCACCCCCGTCAGTGGCCTGGAGCACCTGTTGGCGCACCTCCAAATGACCGAAGCAACTGGCAACACTGTCTACGCAAGTACGCGGATCGGCCGCCAGTTCGAACAGCTCCTCGCGCATGCGTGTGTCCTGGTTGAGCGCCTCGACCATCGCCCAGACACGTCGGCTTAGATCGGAGCGCACCAGACGGTAGTCCGAGCTCCTGGTTAGATCATCGAGCAGTTGAAAGAACGCATTGCTTCCCGGCTCACGCTGCAGTGTTTGCCATTGGCGGCGTCGATTTTCAATATCCTCCCCCTCCAGGGTAGCCAGCCAGCCAGCCTCACCCTCCCTCACCTCCACCCTGTTGCCGCTTACGCCCACGTGTGCAGGTTGAGCATACAAGCGCTCGGTGACCTGCGCCGACAACGCGTTCCCTTGCACAGCTATTACTCGACGCAGAGGTTCCGGGGCATTGAGCAGGGCCTCCGGCAGGTCGTTGAGCTGGTTGTTGCGCAGATCGGCATGCTCCAGCATCCCCAACCACTCCAACCCTGCCGGCACCCGCCGCAAGCCGCAACGAAACAGCCGCAAATCACGTAGACGGGACAACTGATTGAAATCAAGGCTGATTGCACCCAACGGATTCTCGCTCAAATCAAGCGTTCGCAAATCAGGCAGAGCAGCCAAGGCACTGGACTGGTTTGCCGCCACACGGATCCTGTTGCGCCGCAGATGCAAGTGCCGTAAGCCACGCAGCTGGGTTAGATGTTCAGGCAACGCACTCAAGGCATTGTTGCTCAGGTCCAGACGCCGCACGGCAGGGAAGCTGCGTAGAAAACCTGGCGGCAGCGCCTCCAGACGCAACCCCACCAGCAGCAGGTCGATCACATGAGCGAAGTCGGTACCGGCGGGTATGCTTGGCAGCTCCCCCACCGACCACGCGACGATACTCAGGCGCAAGCCGGCCGTCTCACCATTGCCATCGACTACCTCCTCACCCTCCAGCCGCCAGACACGCCGGAAAGCATCGGCAACCTCCTGCCGGGTGTTTCTCGCACGGGCCGAGACGGCCTCCGTCCAGGTTTGCAAATGCTCATCCAGGCGCTGATATTCCTGCTCCATGCGCAGCAGGCTCGAATAGGCCGAGCCAGCAGAGCGCATCAGCGTCCGCAGGAAGCGCTCGACCTCTTGCTCGTCGAAAGCTGGGTAAAGGCTGCGAATCCGCTGGCGCATGATCTGCCCTGACGGCACTGACGATGTGGCCCGCCCACTGAGCAGGTAACCGACCCGGCCGTCAGCAAGGCGCTGCAAGGACGACGCGAGCGGGCGTGCTTCGCGCCAGCCAAGCAGACGCAGCAACGCCTGCCGTTGCGCTGGCACCCAGCCTTGCAGCGACGCCCGGATACGTGCCGGGACATCATCACCCACCCAGCCCTGACGCTGCCGATAGGCTTCAGGAAGGCAAGCGGCCAACACTTCGAAGATGCCTCGTGGCTCGGCGGCTTCCAGCCCACTGCGCAGCCCGTTTTCGTCGTATAGATCGAAGGCGCCTTCTCGCCATACCAGTACCAGGCTGCGCTGACCCCGCGTTTCGGGAAACAGCATCGCCAGCACTCGACCGTTCTCGGACTGGTCACGCTGTATCAGATTGAACGGGAGCTGCGTCAGGCCATGTCGTCGTAGCAACACAAACAGCAGTTCAACTGCATCGGCGTGGTAACTGCCCCTCAGGTGCAGCGCCTCGCGCAGTCGGACCAGACGGGCTTCCTGTAGCAGGCTACGCGCTCGCTCCATCAAGGCCAGTGGCAGCCGCGCTTCGGTGCGCATGCGTGTGCGCATCGTTTCATCGGCCTGTTGCAGCACCTCGAGCGCATAGGCATCAGGGAGTGTCGGAAAGTCTCTTTTCACCAGGCTCAGCGCCTCGTCATCGCCGAGGTACTGGGTGGAGAAGTGCTCCAGCAGCGGCCCTCGCAGGCTAACTTCACGCGCGTGGAGCGAAGCCACCTGCTCATCCAGTGGCAAGCCTGCCAATTGCAGCCTATCGACACACCACTGCCAGAGCTCAGTATCGCTTTCGTTCGGCGTCATCGCCTGGAAGAAACGTTGTGCTCGCGCATCCACCGAAAATCGTTCCAGCGTATCGCGCAAGCAGACTGGCAGACGTCGCCCCTCCACCAACAGGCCACGCAGGTGCGCCTCATCGACATCGGCAACCTTGAGAATCTGCGTAACACGCTCGCTACCCAAATCCCTTGCCGATGGCCATAGACGGCTCAGCAGCTTCGTCTCACCCTGCCATTCCAATGGGCGTTCGAAGGTCAGGCGCCAAGCACGTTCGCCATTGCCTCGCAAGGCCGGCCCATAGGTATCATGGCCGTCCCGATGCAAAAGACGCCAGTTCCCCCTGGCGTCCTGCCGCACGCGGTAATAATCCTGCTCGTCACGCCACCAGTGGCCGCTACCATCGCTGTACAACCCGTTATCCTGCTCGATCAGCGGCTCGCTGGGCTTGGCCTGGCGGTAGGGTTGCAGATCGCATCGCCACAAACGTTGCCCGCCCGCTTCGGTGGTGACCGGCTCCAGCACATCGAAAAACGGGCTGCGGGCAAGGGCGACGCCTCCCGCCACCAGCCCCGTGGCGGCAAGGTCGCTGGCCAGTTGCAGCAGGTGGTCAACGGCTTCGTGCTGATGCCCTTGGCTCCAGTCCTTGACGCCCTCATAGACGTGGCCAAGCAGCTGCCGCCCCCAGTCAAGCAGCAAGAGTTCGCCTATTCCTGGCACAAAAAAACTCGCCAGGCCGAGCAGCGCAAGGCCTGCGCTTTCAAGGTCCTTCAGACGCTGGGCAGCCGCGGCGGCATCGGCCTGTGCCGTGGGTACGGCCATAAAGCGTGCGTCGCTCTTGATTCGCCGCACGTGCCAGGCAGCCATGTCACTGATTCCCGCAGCCGAACCTCGTTCCACGGCGGGATCCAGATCGGGGCTGCTATCGAGCAGACGCGTCCCGAGCAATGTCATGTACTTCACCCGGTCTTCAAGGGTGATACGGCGCTCGATGCCCTGCCGGTAACCGTCATTTGCAAAAGCCGCGACCAATGCCTGATTGGCCGCCTGCCACCCATCGAAGTAACGCAGTGGCTGCTCAACATCATCAGGCAGGTACAACAATACCCCAACAGTCTGTTCCGGCGACGGAAACGGGCTGCTGGGTTTACCCCACGAAAAGAGCAGTTCAAATGCAAGCGCGCCATCCACCCGGCACCCCAGCACCTTCAGGCCACCGACCACTACGCGCGTGCTACGGGGGTGCGTGATGGGTGTACCCGCTAGCGCTTGGCGCAGCAGGCGCAATTCATCGTCACCCAGCTGGCGCTTCATGGCCGCTATCTCGAGCGCCAACGCCAGTTCGCAGCGTTTGTCCGCGACCAGATCGCGCTCGAAGTCACTGGTCAACACCTGCGCCAAATGTCGCTGGTAGGCTGCGCCTACATCCGTTTGCCGGCACAGGCTGACAAGGCCGTCAATGTCACTGCCCAGAGTCGCTTCGCCGCTAGCCCCCTGTTGGGCGGCCTGCACCAGCGCAGTGTCGGAGAAGAACGATTCAGCCTCCTTGAAGTTCTGCATCATTTTTTGCAGCGCAGGTACCCTGACGAAGTAAGAGGTGAACTCCCGCACCGTCCCTTGCACGATTTTCAAGCGCCTGCGCTCTTCTCGCCAAGTCGCCTGGTCAAGGTCGAGCGTCAACCCCATCCGGGCCTGCATGGCCTGTTCGAGCTGCTGCTTGGCGAACGTGTGCAAAGGCTGGAGTTGCCGCGTCACGGCAGCCACGCGGCGCTGGCTCGCATGGTGCGCTGCCACCTTGCTGCGCAGTGTATTGAGTTGCCGTGGCGTGGCATTGCTCAGCCAAGCGGGCAGTTGCTCGGCAATGAACTCCCTATCGGCATTCTGTTCTTTGGGATTGACTTGAGTCTGCGGCATGTCGGTCTCCTTACGATGGAAAAACCGACAACCTGCCTGCACGCCAGTGTCAGCGGCAGTGGGAACCACCACCCTTCAACCCGCCGCCCCTTGGGCCTGAATCAGTGCACGGTAGTGCCCAGGGTTGCAACCGAACCACTTGCGAAATGCCTTGTAGAACGAACTGCCATCGGCAAACCCAAGGCGCTCAGCAATTTCCCCCATGGGCGCTTCGACCTGGCTTAACCAGGCGATGGCCAGCTCACGCCGGACACTGTCCTTGAGCACCTGGTAACTCTGCCCCTCCTCCGCCAGCCGACGGCGCAAGGTGGACGGGGACAGGCACAATTGTCGTGCCAGGGCATCGGCATCCGGCCAGCAGGACGGGTCCAATTGCAGCAAGTCGGCGCGGATACGCCGCCCCAGGCTGGCCGGGTCACGGTACTTGACCAGGATGTTGCCGGGCGCCTCGGCCAGAAAGCGCTGCAGGTCCTCAGAGCTGCGGCGCAGCGGCACGTCGAGGCAGTCGGCACTGATGATCATGCGAGTGCGTGGCCGCTCGAACTGCAGGTTCTCAGAAAACATCACCCGGTAATCGTCACAATACGGTGGTTCGGCACAGCGCAGCTCAATGGCCAGAATGGCAATGCGTCGCCCGGCCAGCCAGCAGGCCACTCCATGCACGATCATCCAGAATGTGAAATAGGTGAACGCACGCCGTGGCAGGTCGCGCGGCTCATTGATGACAATTTCCGCCAGGCCCTGCTGACGCACCAGGCTTGGCTGCAGGTCTTCGAGCATCAGCGAAAGAAACGCCAGCGCGGTTTCCAGGCCCTCGCCCAAAGTTGGCTGTGCCATGCTCGCCCGGCACAGGAACGCCAGGCTGCCGCTGCGCAGGCCGCGCGGGTCCATGGCGAAGAATTCGTCATTGCAACGCCGCGCCAGCAAGCGCCAGAGCCGGGCATAGGCCTCGGCACTGACGCGAGCATCCGGGGCTTGCAACTGCCCGGCATCGATACCGGCGCGCGCCAGCAACGCAGCATCCGGCTCGCCTGCCGGGCAGGTCTGCAACAGGGCCTCGCGCACCAGTTGCATGGAAATGGTGTCTTTCTCGCTCATCAGCAGTCCATCAGGTTATGTCGGCATCTTAGGCCGGCTCAGAGGCTGGCCGCCAGGCCCAGGAATGCCTGGATCAAGCGTAACTCACGACGCCGTTCAAGGCAGCCGACCATGTGCTGGTTGACCAGGCCCTGCCCAGCCAGCGGCTGCGCCACCACTCGGGGGTCGTTGGCCACTTCCGTGGACGACACCACACCAATGCCAAGCTGCGATGCCACCGCCTCGGTAACCGCCTCACGGCTGTCCAGCTCCAGCTGCACACGTGGCTGCACACCGGCAGTGCCGCAGGCCTTGTCGAAGGTGCGCCGGGTAGTCGAACTGGGCTCGCGCAGCACCATGATCTGCTGGTGCAGCTCGGCCAGGGGTAAGTCACCTTCGCCATCGGCCCAGGCATGCCCCGCTGGCAACAGCGCGCATAGTCGCGATTCGCACAGGTTCTGCAGATACAGGCCCTTGCGCGGTTCGATTTCGGTCAACACCGCCACATCGGCATGTTCGGACAACAGCGCAGCCAGCGTCTCCTGTGCGTTGCCCAGGCGCAAGTTGACGGTGATGCCAGGGTAGCGTTCGCGCAACTGCGCCAGCATGGGCATGACCCGGTGCGGACCGTCGGCGGCGACCTCCAGGCGCCCGGTCAGCAACTGGCGGTTGGCCTCGAGCATGGCTTGCGCTTCTTCAGCCAGACCGAACATGGCGCGGGTAATGGCCGCCAGGCGGGTACCCTCTTCGGTCAGTTCCACTCGCCGTGCAGTACGCCGCAGCAAGGTGATCTGGTAATGCTCCTCCAGTGCCTTCACATGCCCGGTCACCGCCGGCTGGCTGATGAACAGACGCTCGGCAGCACGGGTAAAGCTGCCCTCACGGGCCACGGCATCGAAAGCGCGCAACTGGAACAGGTTCATAATTATCGGCCTTACTTATAGCTGGGATAACAACAAACAATTTGATTGATGGCAGCGTGAATTGCAACCTAGGCCCCGTAGTTTCAGCCCACCGCTTGTGAGGAATAACGGAATGAGCAACGCCCCGATTCTGCTGACCCCAGGTCCCCTGACCACATCAATCCGCACCCGCCAAGCCATGCTGGTGGACTGGGGCTCCTGGGACCG